>Ga0209034_10000702_pt1 | contig 16633 bp, 15 predicted proteins | sample MarorgKNORR_S2LV_2_FD_188219 | JGI IMG/M metagenome (GOLD analysis project Ga0209034, IMG submission 188219) | Marine microbial communities from the Southern Atlantic Ocean, analyzing organic carbon cycling - 250m_A/KNORR_S2/LV (SPAdes) (version 2) | ecosystem: Environmental > Aquatic > Marine...
ATATAATAAAAACAATGCTTATGACAATAAATGTGCTGTCCATAATTACATTATCTATAATTAACGAGTTTTGGTCGGAGCGACAGGATTTGAACCTGCGACCCCTGCCACCCCATGGCAGTGCGCTACCGGACTACGCCACGCTCCGAGTTATTCATTAATGATGCGTATAATTTCAAGTAACTCCTTTTTTATAGTATCAAGTTGCTTATCTAATAATGGAGTTCCAGAAAAATTTTTACTACCCAGCATAGATCTTGCACCTTCAATAGTAAATTTTTTATTATAAAGGAGATCTTTAATACTAATGATTAAGTCAATATCTTTCTTCCGATATGTTCTGTTTCCGGCACGATTTTTAGGAGGAGATAATTGTTTAAATTCGGTCTCCCAATATCTAAGGACGTATGACTTAAGATCAACCATCTTGCTTACTTCGCCAATGGAATAATATAGTTTTTTTATATCGCTTTTCATTTAATATTGATACTTAAACCTGTACTTTATATTAATTAATTCAAATTATTGTGTCAACATTAATTAAGATTCAAAAAATATAAATAATCCTTGATTAATTTGGATAGTACATGTGGAACTTTTTTTATTAATGACTTAGACTCTACTATTGCAATACGGGCCTGTGTCTTTCCACGATTAGAATTAAAATAGAATCCAGTCATTGGAGCAAGTAATATGGTATAATTATTTTTATCTACCATACATTTCCCTTTTTTAGCGCAATATTCTATAAAATTTATTATGTTGAATTCATCATCAACAATATTTTTAAAATCAATGACTAAATATAAAGCTGCTTCAGGTTTAGACACGATTATCGATGGAATATTAATTAGTAATTTCTCTCTTAATTCTTTCATCAATGAATAATAATAAGTCCTTTGCTCTTGATACCAGTTTCTTATTTCATTTTTAGATAAAGTTGAAATAGAACCAAAAATATATTGTCCAATTACATTTGCACAAAGATTAGCAGTATACTCTGAAGCCACTTTATTATGTAGAATATGATTATCGGTAACCAAGGCACCAATTCTTAAACCACAAGCGTTCCACATTTTAGAAGAAGACTCTATACTAATCCTTCTACCATTTATGCCTGGGACAATGTCATCGTCCAAGGCCCAAATACTTGACTGTCCTGCTTCTGTATAGTATAAGCTTCTATAAGCCTCGTCACTAATTATCCATATATCCTTTTGTACACAAACCTTAGCAATTTCTATCATTAATTCTTGTGAAATCTGCTGACCAGTAGGATTATCTCCAGGTATTAATACTATTCCACATGGATTATCTCTATCAATAATATTACTAATGTCAATTATATTAATATCACTGTAGCTACCATTATTTTGTAACTTTCTAGAGGATATTGTAATAGGAATAGATAATCGTTTAGAAAATTCTATATAATTAGTATAGGTTGGATCAATAAATAAAATAGGTCTTTTGGATGAGGGGCCACAAACTCCTAAAAGCATTAGCTCCATAGCTTGAGAACCACCGTCCGTAATAACGCACTTTACCTTATTAGATATACTATTTGTCAATTCAGCATCAATAGAATTAATAAAAGAACTTTGACACTCTTTCATCCCAACGCTGGAGGTATATTTCACTACTCCATTATGAAACGGTGAATTTCCTCGATCAAGGGAGTTCATTCGTTCAATCATTATTGGATGCATTGGAAGCGCAATATTTCCTATAGCAAGATTAATAGCCTCAATATTTTTTTTATCTTTTCGAGAATCGAATAAAAATTGAGCTTTCCTAATAGCGGACGGCTCTCTTTGTTGATAATGTTCAGATATATTTGGTGACATATATCACATATAGTTTATGAAGTATAAATTAATTTCTTCTATAATATTAACTTCAAGCTTAGTCTCAATCTTTATCTAAACTAAGTTGTAACCTTCTTATCTTCTGCCTTTGAACGGCTTTCTTCCTCTATCTCTACTGTTATGATTTCTATCTCTTTTAGGTGGTGGTTTCCATCCCTCTGGCTTTTCAAGTAATGCTTTCCTACTAAAATCCAGTCTGCCTTGATCATCAATTTTTATAAGCTTTATTTTCATCGAATCCCCTGGCCCACAAACATCCTCTACTTTATTCACTCTGTGCCACTCTAATTCTGATATATGTACAAGTCCTTCTCTACCAGGTGCAAATTCTACAAAAGCTCCAAAAGTCATCAGCCTAGTAACTTTGCCATCGAACTCCATTCCAACTTCAGGATCAAATGTAATGGCCTCTACTAATTTAATAGCTTCTTCACACTTAACAGGGTCTTTTCCAGCAACAGTAACAATGCCCTCATCATCAACATTTACCTCACACTGTGTATCCTCGATAATCTTTTTAATATTTTTGCCACCAGGTCCAATCAAACCCCCAATTTTTTCAGGATTGATTTGAATGGATAATATCCTAGGCGCATATTGAGATAGCTCATAAACCTCAGGGACAGCTTCATACATTTTATCAAGGATGTGCATTCTGCCTTCATGAGCCTGTTGAAGTGCCTCAGTTAGAAGTTCAAAAGAGATCCCCTCAATCTTTAGATCAAGCTGAATCGCAGATATTCCATCTCGAGTCCCTGCTACCTTAAAATCCATATCACCAAGATGATCTTCTAGCCCAAGGATATCACTAAGAATAGCGTTGCGCTTACCATCTGTAATAAGTCCCATTGCTATTCCAGCAACATGACCCTTAAGCGGTGCACCAGCACACATCAGAGATAAAGATCCACCACATACTGATGCCATTGATGAAGAACCGTTTGATTCCATAATCTCTGATACAATACGAATCGTATATGGAAAATCATCATAATCAGGAAGGGCTGGCTTTATAGCTCTCTGAGCCAGATTACCATGCCCTATTTCACGTCGACTGGTAAACCCAATCCTGCCTACTTCTCCGACACAGTATGGTGGAAAATTGTAATGAAGATAATAATTCTTTTTATAGTCTTCATCCATGCTATCGATAATCATTTCATCGCTTTTTGATCCTAGGGTAGTGACTACCAATGCTTGAGTTTCCCCTCGAGTAAACAAAGCAGAACCATGAACTCTTTTTAGAATAGCTGGGTCAATCGTTATATCTCTAATATCTTTAGTTCCACGACCATCACTGCGTACACCTTCTGCTAAAATCATTTCTCTCATAATCTCTTTGAACTGATCATCAATAATTGATTTTATTTCTTTTTCTTTTTCTGGATGACTTTCCTCTAATGATAACAAAACTTCATCAATAAGCTCTGTTTTTTTGATATCGCGATCTTGCTTATCTACAACCTTTACTATATCACTGATTTGTTTACCTATTTTATCGTTAACCGCATCGATCAAAGCCTGATCAAGATCTACTGCTGGTTCTTCAATTTTATTCACATCCACACTGCTGGCTAGCTCTTCTTGCAATACGATGATTTCAACTATGTGGCTTTGTGCAAATTTTAAAGCGTCTACGACTATTGCCTCACTGACTTCATCTGCCTCACCCTCAACCATTACAATATTTTCTTTATTACCAGAGACAACTAGCTCAAGACTACAGTCTTCAAGTTGCAATCGAGTAGGGTTTAATACGAATTCATTATCAATCTGGCCTACTCTTACTGTAGCAATTGGGCCATTCCATGGAATATTTGATATCATTAGCGCTGCAGAGGCACCAACACCTGCCCAAGTATCCGCCATATTTTCACCATCACTCTGGAGCACGGTAATCATAACCTGCGTCTCATTTTTAAATCCTTTTGGGAATAAAGGTCTTATTGGTCTATCAGTTAAACGACTAGTAAGTACCTCGCCTTCAGTTGGCCGAGCTTCCCTCTTAAAAAATCCTCCAGGTATTTTACCGCTTGCATAGTGTTTTTCTCTGTATTCAACTTGCAAGGGAAAATAACCAATGTCTTCTCTTGCTTCTTTTGCAGCATTCACTGCAACCAATAAAGTAGTTTCACCATAAGTTAAAACAACAGATCCAGCTGCCTGTCTAGCAATTTTTCCTGTTTGTATAGTAAGGGTTTTTCCTGCTATTTCTTTTTCTACATTAATCATAATATATTATTTCTTCTTTCTTTTCCTATTGTTAGCCACGTATAGATAATTCTTTAATTAGTTTCAGATATGAATCTGAGTCACTACGAACTAAATATTTTAATAATTTCTTTCTCTGTGATACCAATTTCACTAGACCTCTTCTAGTGTGCTTATCTTTTTTATGTATTTTTACGTGTTCTGTTAATTCTGAGATTCTATGGGAAAGTATTGCCACCTGCACCTCAGAAGAGCCAGTGTCTTTTTTATTTTTCCCAAATTTTTTAATAATCTTTTCTTTATCTTCTTTTGTTATAGGCATTTATCCTCCTATTTCATATTTATCTTTAAGCGCAATGCACTTACTTTTATCTTTAGATAATTGTTTTGTTAATTTTTTAATAGACGAAAATTTCTTTTCACTTCTAATTCTCTCTAGAAATTCAATCCAAACAGTGTGACCATACAGATTGTCTGAATAATCATCAAAAAGATGAACCTCTAATACTAAGTCGTCTTCTTCAAAGGTTGGTCTAGTCCCAAAATTACACATGCCATAATGATTAAGTCCATTAATAATACATCTTGTAAAATAAACACCCTTTTTTGGCAAAAGCTGTTTTTTTTCGACTGGTAATAAATTAGCAGTAGGAAATTTTAATCCTTTTCCTCTTCCTGATCCGTGTACAACTTTTGCGCCAAAACCATATATAGATCCAAGTTCATAATTGGCCCTTCTTATATAACCATTTTCTATCAATTTTCTGATATTTGTGCTAGATATGGTACTATTACCATCGGTTAAGGGATTTACAATCTCAATACCGATTTTATTTTTTTTACAATATTCTAATAAAAATTCGGTGTTTCCCGTTCTATTATATCCAAACGAATGATTCCTTCCTGCTACTATATATTTTGGACTAAAATATTTTACCATTATCTCATTCATAAATTGTTGAGCATTTATTTTCATAAAACTATCATTGAAATCTAAAATAACTAACTTGTCAATTTTTAGTGTTTTAAAAATTTGAATTTTCTTTTCTAGACTCATAATTAATTTGATGTTATGATGGTATTTATCTATTACAAACCTAGGATGAGGTTCAAACGTAATTACAATGGAAGTAGTGCTAATAGATTGTGCTATCGATTGCACTCTATTAATTATTTGAAAATGACCCCTATGTAACCCATCATATGAACCAATAGTTACAACACTACTAGATAGTGGTTCAAAATCTTCTAATGTTCTGTGGATATCCATTTTTCTTGAAATGATTCGACCGATATTGAGTCATTAACTAAATAATTCCCTACTTTTGTTCTTTTTAGAGAGGTTAAGTATCCAACAGTGCCTAATTTTTCAGCAATATCTTTTCCAAGAACTCTTACATATGTTCCTTTCGAACAGTCAACACGAAATTTTATACTTTTACTATTAAAATCTATAAGATCTATACTATTTATATTTATATCAACATCCTTTCTATCTACCTCAATATTCTTTCTAGCTAATTTATATAGTCTAGTCCCCTTATGTTTTTTAGCAGAATACATTGGAGGCTGTTGTTTTTGACTTCCTAGAAAACTATTTAAAACAGATACTAATATATTTGATTTTATTTCAGGAATTTGCATCTCATCAACTATACTACCCTCAGTATCTAATGTATTAGTAGTTCTGCCTAATTCTAATTCAGCTTCATAAGTTTTATCTGAGTTTGATATACTGGTCAATGTTTTAGTATCAATTTCTGTACCGATGATTAACACACCAGATGCAAACGGATCAAGTGTGCCACCGTGTCCAACTTTTTTATGCTTTGTTATATTTCTTATTTTTTTTACTACGTCGAATGAGGACCAATCTATTGGTTTGTCTATATTAATTATCACTTATATCTAATTTTTTCATTAAGCTAGAAACATATTCAGTATATTCAAAAGTATCATCAAAATAAAATTTTAAATCAGGTGTATGTTTCATTGATAATTCAGGACCCATATATTTTTTAAACGGCTTTCTGTGTTTATTTATTTCTATATCCAGTTTATCCTTAGATATAGTTTGATTAATTACACTATAGAATACTTTGGCTATTCTTAGATCCCTTGAAACATCAACTTTTGTAAAGGTAACAAAACCCAAATAATTTAAATCAATGTATTTATTAAGGATGCCACTCAGGATATCAAGTATTTGATTGTTTATTCTATCAATGCGGTCATAGGGTTTATTATGGTTCAAACTAATATTTATTCCAGGGTTCTTTTAATTTCCTTAATCTCATATGCTTCAATCAAATCACCTTCTTTGTATTTTTTTGCGCCCACTATCCCAATTCCGCATTCTAAACCTTCTTTAACTTCTTTCGCATCATCCTTGAATCTTTTTAATGATTCTATCTTACCCTCAATAATTAATTCATCATCTCTATATAATCTAGCATTTATATTTCTTTGGATAATACCTTCCGTTACCTTTGAACCAGCTATAAATCCAATATTAGGTATCTTAAATTGCTGTTGAACAATAGCTTTACCCATTATGTTTTCTACCTTATCAGGCTCTAAGAGTCCTTCAAGTGCTAATTTTATTTCATCCACAACATTATAAATAACATTATAAATACGAATATCGACACCAGCTTGACTAGCTTGTAACTTTGCATTTGAAGAGACCTGGACGTTAAAACCTACAATAATAGCGTTAGAGGCTTCAGCAAGCAATACATCTGACTCAGTAACCATGCCTACTGCTTTATGAATAACCTTAATTTCAACCTCGTCATTATTTAGTTTAACTAAATTCTCAGATAAAGCATCAATCGAACCATCGACATCGCCTTTAATTATCGTAGGCAAGGTTTTTATTGAGCCTTCTTTAATCAAAGCTGACATTTCATTAAGAGAGAATGATATTCTTTTCTGTTCAATTTCTCTTCTCGTTTTTTGTCTTTCACTTGCTATTTTTTTAAGGTCTTTTTCATTATCAATGACCGCAAGTAAATCACCAGCTTTTGGGACTGATTCAAATCCCTGTAATTGAACAGCATCAGAAGGTTCAGCGATTTTTACACGTTTGCCTATTTCATTCATTATACTTCTTACTTTTCCTGAAAAGTCATTACATATAAAAGGATCACCAATTTTTAGAGTCCCTTTCTGTATCAGAACAGTGCCTATAGGGCCCAATCCCTTATCCAACTTAGAATCAATTACCGTACCCATCGCTAAACACTCCTTATTCGATTTAAGATCAAGTATTTCTGTTTCTAATAGGAGACTGTCTAATAAATCATCAATACCATCACCGTTAAGTGCGCTAATTTCAACTGCCTGAACTTTACCCCCCCAGCTTTCAACTAAAACATCATTCTCAGACAATTCTCTTCTGACCTTATCAGGATCTGCACCAGGTTTGTCAATTTTATTTATAGCTACAATAATTGGCACACTAGCAGCCTTTGCATGACTAATAGCTTCTTTAGTTTGTGGCATTACCGCATCATCAGCAGCAACAATAAGAATAACTATATCTGTTACTTGGGCACCTCTAGCTCTCATTGCTGTAAAAGCTTCATGCCCAGGAGTATCTAAAAAAGTTATAAACTTGTTTTCCTTTACCTTAACCTTATAAGCACCTATATGTTGCGTAATGCCACCTGATTCACCTGCTGCAACCTTTGTATTGCGAATATAATCAAGTAAACTAGTTTTTCCGTGATCAACATGTCCCATGACAGTTACAACAGGAGATCTTGATGTCGCTTTCTCTTTATCCTCTTCAGTTTCTTCAAAAGTAAATATATCTTCAGAAACATCTTTAATTTTCTCAGCATTGTAACCAAAATGATTGGCTAGTAGCTCAATTACATCCCAATCTAGACGTTGGTTTATCGTAGCAAGTGTACCTAATTCAATACAGAATTCAATAACATCGCTAGATGATACATCAAATATTTTTGACAGTTCATCTACGCTTGAAAACTCGGGAACTTTTATAGAAGCTGCTATTTCTTCAGCATGTTGTATTTCTTGGCCATCTTTAGATTTTGATTTTTTATATGTTTTTTTCTTTTTCTTAGTTCCAATCGCAGCTAATGTTGCTTTCACTTTTGTTTTTACGCTCTTAGAGACTACTTCTTTTTTATCTTTACTTCTTTTACTCTGCTTGCTTTGACCGGGCTGACCTATCTCGGATTGAATATTTGATAAATTAATTTTTCGGAGTTTTTGTTTTTTTGGAGTAGTATATTTTTTCTTTATTGCTTTAGCACTTTTACTACCAACCATCTTTTCATCTCTACTGACAGGAACATCTATTATATCTTTTTCTACTTTCTGTTTTTCCTTATCACTTTTAATCTTTTCTGTCTTTTCAATTTTTCTTTGTTCCTGAAGACTTAATAACTGGAGCTTTTTCTGAGATTCTTGTTTCTCTTTTAATCTTGTATCATGGATCTCTTTTCTTACCTGTTCTTTTCTAAATCTATCAACAAGCTTTTTATCTTTTGCAAATTCAGACATGATAAGATTACGCACATCGTCGTCTACTGGAGACATATGGCTTTTTACATCTACTCCTTTGGTATCGAGAAATGATAATATATCTGTGTGGGATATATTTAGTTCCTTAGCTATTTGAAATATTCTTATTAACGCCATTATTAACCTATACTATTACCTTTATATTATTCTTCTTCATCGCCTAAATCTTCAATATTGTCTTCGCCATCATCTAATTCAGGTTCTTCTCTTTCAATAAACTGCTGTACTGATGAATATATCTGTTCTACGGTAGATGTAGCAATTCCAGTGATTTCTAATAATGATTCTTCATCAGCTTCCATCAAGTCCAGCACTGTCTTAATATTCGCATCTAGTAAAGATTTTCCGATTTTTTTTGTTATACCATCTACTTCGGTCAACAATGTATTTTGATCATCTTGTAATCTTTTATATTGATTTACTCCATATGCATCAATTCTATAACCTGTTAATCTTGAAGCTAGATTTATATTCATTCCACTCCTTCCGATTGCTGAATCAAGGTTTTCATCTTCAAAAATAGATATACAATACTCTTTATCTTCATCAATATACAAATTAACCGGTTTCGCTGGAGACAAAGCTCTAGTGATTAATATTTCTGGTTGCTCACTATAATTAACAATATCAATTTTTTCATTATTTAATTCTCTAACGACTGCTTGAATTCTACTTCCTCGCATACCCACACATGCACCTACAGGATCAATCCTTCTGTCATTGGACTGAACAATAATTTTGGCTCTCTCTCCTGGCTGTCTAGCGATAGATGTAATATCAATAATACCATCTTCTATTTCTGGAACCTCCATTTCAAATAATTTATTTAAAAAATAGTTATCACTTCTACTCACCACAATATCTGGACCTTTTGATGTGATTTCAACAGATTTTATAACACTACGAACTGTATCACCTCGTCTATATCGTTCGGATTGAATCTGTTCATTTTTTGGTAGTCTTAGTTCTGCTTGATCAATATTAATAAAAACATTATCGCGCTGCACCTGATGAACAATTCCTATTACAATCTCACCAATGCGATTTGCATAATCTTCATAAATATAATTTCTCTCAACATCTCGTAACTTTTGAGCAAAGAAATGCTTGGCAGTATTGATAATTCTTCGACCAAATACCGTTAAATCAATAACCTCAACAAATACATCACCAACAACTAGTCCTTCAGCAGCCTCTGGCTCTTTTTTTATTGCTTCCTCAAGGGTAATCTCAACTTTATAGTCATCAACCTCCTCAACAATTGTTTTTTCTGCATATATCTCAATCTCACCTTTATCTAGGTTAACAATACAACTACAATTAGATGAGTCTCCATATTCTCTCTCTATTATATATAAAAACAATTCTTCCAAGATTGTGGCTAATTCAGATCTTTCAACATTCTTTTCTCGTGCTATCTCTGAAAATACTTCTATTAGTTCTCTATTAACCAAAACTCCTCCTCGCTACTAATCAAATGAAATTTTAACTCTGGCACTAATTATATCACTATAGTCAACATAATGTTCAACCTTATCATCTTTAACATTGATACCAGTTTTATTATTACCTATTAATAAAAACGTTTCTTTATTCGTGTTATCTTTAGATCGATACTCTAATTCAATTTTTCTACCAATATTTTTTTTATACTGAAAATTCTTTTCTAGCCTTGAACCTATTCCCGGAGTTCCTACCTCTAGCCTCACTCCACGAGGGAAATTAGATAAAATATCCTCATTGTTTTTTATTTCTTTCGCCAGCATAGCAGTTTTATCTACAGATATATCATTAGCGGAATCAATGACAATTTTAATAAAACTAGAATTTGAATCAATCTTTACCGATAATAATTCAATGTCCTGCGTAATATGCTTTTCAATAATTTCTCTTAAATTTTCCATAGCCGATAAAACAAAAGTGGGCCTTTCAACCCACTTTTCATACCTAATAAATTATAAAACTTGTTCTATTAATACAATAAAACAAATAAAATTCTACATCATACCAATTAGCTCCTCACTTCGTTGTTTTAAGTGTATTGGTAACTTTTTTTCTAACAAAATTTCATTTAGAATATTTTGGGCAATTTCTACTTTATCTTGTTCAATAAGAATAGAAACTTTTAATAATTTAAATTCATTACTAATATTATTATCCAAGCCTAAACGCAGGCCTCTGTCAAGCAATTTAATTGCTTCATCAAATTCATTATTTTTCAATGCGATATTTGAAAGTATTTTAATTGTTCCAGGGATAAGTATATCTGGCTCTGAATTATTAAGATATTCATTCAAATATGATTCTGCTTTAATTAATTCATTATTTTCAAAAGAAATTTTTCCTAGATAATAGTTTGCAATATTAGAACTATTAGTACCTGAAAAATCTGATACTATTGTCTCAAATTGAAATTTTGCATTTTCATAGTCCTGATTATCAAAAGCTACCAATGCTATACCTAAAGCGGAATTTGAATCAATATCTTTTTGACCTTGTTTATTCAACAGAACATTGACACTAATAATTACTGCTATTAAGCCAAGAGCAATGTTTAAATAAGTCTTTTTGTTTTGTTCAAAATTATATTCGATCTTATCTATAGTTTCAAGAAAAGGGTCTCTTTTTATCTCTTTTCTGGTAATCTTTCTTTGAGGTTTCAGCATATTAAATATTATTTCCTATTTTTAGTACCCTCGGCAGGAATCGAACCTGCATCTAATGCTTAGGAGGCACTTGTTCTATCCATTGAACTACGAGGGTATACAGGTTAATTCTCGTCGATAAAGCCGGTAAATATAGGCTTTTTATTTTTTAATTAAAATACTATAAAGATTGCTTATGCAAGTCGAATTATGTGACTTCAATCTAAATATTCTGGTTTTAAATCTCTTGTCATTAGGTCGTCAACCTCTTTTATAGGATTAGTGTTTTCATATAAAACACGATAAACAGAATCACAAATAGGCATTTCAATATTGAGCTTAGATCTTAGATTATAAATTGAATGAGAAGTTTTAACTCCCTCAGCAACCATATGACTTCGAGATAATATATTAGATAAATTTTCACCTCTTCCAACTAATTCCCCTAGCCTTCTATTTCTACTATGCACACTATCACAGGTAACAATCAAGTCACCAATACCTGTAAGGCCAAAAAATGTTTCAGCTTTAGCACCTAGCTTTTTACCTAATTTTGATATCTCATTGATTCCACGTGTGATAAGAGCAGATTTTGTATTATCACCATATCCTGCGCCATCACAAAATCCAGCCGCAATAGCAATTACGTTCTTTGCTGACCCTCCAATCTCAACACCTTTTATATCACTATTCGTATAAACCCTGAATTTATTGGTTGAAAACAAATCTTGGACATATTTAGCTAATGAAATATCCTCTGACGCTGAGACAACTGCAGTTGGATTCCTATCAGCAACTTCTTCAGCGTGGCTCGGTCCAGATAGTGTGACAATTTTAACTTGATTATCCAGAACGTCATTTATAACCTCACTCATTGTCATTAAACTATGATTTTCAATACCTTTAGCAATATTAATTATATGTGTCGTTTCACTGATTTTAGTTTTCACCATATACAACACCTCACGAACATGCTGAGATGGCACAGCGATAACGATAGTATTAATGTTTTCTATGGAATAATCTATATTGGAAAAAAAATCAACTGAATCTGGAAATGTAACTGAGGGCAACAGATAATGCGTCCGGGATTTGGTCATTTTTTCTATTATATGACTATCGCGGTGCCAATAATTAACTTGAACACCTTTATCTACTAATATTGAACCAAGAGCTGCACCCCAAGAGCCACAACCTAAAAAAGAAACTTTATCAATCATTAAATACTATTCAGAATACATACTATCAATAATATTAGACCAATTATCATTAATCTGTTTTCTTCTGATCTTCAAAGTAGGAGTTAGCTCACCCTCATCAATTGAAAAATCTCTTGGCAATATTGAAAATTTCTTTATCTGTTCTGGATTTGAAAAATTTAAGTTTAGCCTATCAATTTCTTCAGATATTTCCGCATGAACTTCTTTATTATCTGTGTAGTCAGATAAGTTTTTCCCATTATCAACAATCATTTGACTCTGCTCTGAAGGATCTTTTGGGATTTGATTAGGATCAATACCAAGCTTATCTCTTAAGATCACTCCCATATCAAGTGTGATTAAGGCAGAACAATATTTTAGACCATCGCCAACTAAGAAACACTGGGAGACAATCGGAATAGACTTCATTGTTTCCTCAATGACTAATGGTGCAACGTTTTTCCCAGCGGAGCTAACATAGATCTCCTTCTTTCTCCCTGTAATGCTTAGGTAACCATCTGAATCAACTTCTCCGACATCACCGGTATATAACCATCCATTAACTATGGTCTCATTAGTAGCCTCGGGATTTTTATAGTAACCTTTCATTACATTATCACCCTTGATTAACACCTCACCATCGTCTGCAATCTTTATATTAAAAAATGGCATACATTTTCCTACCGATCCTATTTTATTATTACCAGGATAGTTTATGGTTATTCCAGCGGTATTTTCTGTCATTCCATATCCTTCAAAAAGCGGTATCCCTAAAGATTGAAACAACTTAAGGATATCAGGATTAATCGGTGCAGCGCCGGATATGGCAAAGCGGGAATTACTAAACCCTGCAGCCTCTTTAAGTTTTTTCTTAAAAACATTAGATAACCCTGGAATTTTTAATCCTATTTTAAGTATGGCCTTTGAATCAATAGCTGCCTTAAGGTTTGAATATATTTTCTCATAAATTCTTGGTACACTTATAAAAAGGTGCGGCTGAACCTCTTTTGCGTAGTCAACAGTATTCAGCGGACTATCAACAATATGCATATGCATAGCCCTTCTGACCCAATAATGATTATCCACCAACTGTCCAAATACATGAGCCAAAGGCAGCCAAGATACATATTTTTCGCCTTGATTGAATTTTAAAACCTCCGATACTGAATCTAGCTCAACCTCAAAATTTTTATTTGTAAGCTCAACACCTTTTGGATTCCCTGTCGTCCCTGATGTATATATCAAAGAAGAAGTATCATTTGGATCAATGGTTTTTATTAAATCAAGAATTGAGTTTTCGTTTATAGATTTGCCCTTATTTATAAATTCATCCCATGTAAGAATCTTATCATGATCTAATCGTTCAATATCATCGCCCATTAAAACAATGGTCTCTATCTGATCTAGATTATCAATTACAGACATAAGTCTGTGTATTGGCATCTTTTCTTTTTCGCCATTATCATTAGGGTTGTTACCGACAAATATAATTTTTGAATCAGAGTTACCTACAACCCACTCCACTTCAGGCGCTGAAGAGGTATGATATACACCTACAGAAGCACTATTAATCATTTGCAGAGCACTATAACAACCAAACCATTCTTTTCGATTATAACTATAGATTGAGCCTTTGTCTCCGGGCTTTAAGCCACAGGCGACAAGCGACTTAGAAATTTTTATTACAAAATCGTAATAATCAGACCAGGTTAATGTTTGCCACTCATTATTTACCTTTGTAGATAATGCAGACTCATTGGGAAAATCGTTTTTATTATTAATTAATAATTGAGGTGTATAACTCATTTTATCTTCTCCTTCTTGATAAGTTTAATCTATCAGACATTGTTTAGAAAGATGAACATGCACAATTTAATCTTAAAATATTATTATACCAATCAACTAGCTATATACTTGACTGATAGATAATTAATTAAATAATTTGGGAGGTATATAAAAATGATTTGCCGGGGTGGCGGAATTGGTAGACGCGCCTGACTCAAAATCTGGTGGGTGTAAGCCCGTGGGGGTTCGAGTCCCTCCCTCGGTACAATCCTCAATAAAATATATTTTAAATAAAGTTTAATTTTTTCTTGACTCATAAAGTATAATCATATACTTTTTATCAATAAAGGTGCTGGTTTGGTACCTTTGGTATGTGGAAGGGGTAGACGTTCACTTTGTTCCGAGGTCAATGTGAAGTCTGCCCCATTTTTTTATATTATATTATTTAAAGTACTATAAGTCCTATTATTACATAATTTATACTATTATTCTAATGTATTATATTAATACTATATTAATAAATAATTATAAAATCGTAGGCAAAAGTATAATTGTTTATTGAGAATTAGATCCTATTGAATCTTTTACTTTAAGTGTGATGATATATCGATATTAAACTTAGCGCTTATAGATCCAAATATTTAGTTAATGTCTCATCAATATCTTGCCAATAATGACCTTTTCTTTTGAGCTTATTAATTAATTTTCGCCTCAGTTTCCCATCACTATTTATATTGCCTGGAGTATATTTTTGTAATAACTGTAATATTATGCTTTCGATTTCAATTTCAGCATATATTTTTGTTGATATTTGGTTAATTAAATCAATCGAATCTAAAAATTCTCTTAGTTTATATTTCAAAGCAATAGGTCCAATTTTATTTCTACTAATTTGATCCTTTGAAAAGGCTAAACCAAATTTTTCATCATCAATCCAGCCTTTTTTCTCTAGTTCATTGATTGCTTCATTAATAATATTTCTGCTATAACCTTTTTTTATTAATCTAAGACGTAGTTCTTTTTTACTTCTCATACGATAGTTTAATAGTACTAGCGCTGCTTCTTTTACACGGAAATATTTCTCACTAAAGAAAATTTTATTTAGTTCAGTTTCGGCTATTTCTTTATTTTTATGTAAGGAGCTGGCGATTATTACGTCTTCAGAAACCTCAAAACTATCGCCAGAAGTAGTGGTAACTATATATGTATTCTTTTTTTTTTCTTTAAGAGAAATGGAAAGTATTTTACTCTTCCTTGGCACCATTAATGCCCATAAATGATCTTACTTTTTGGATTATTTCACTATATACATCATCATTTTCAGCTAGATAATGTTTTGCATTTTCTCGCCCCTGGCCAATTTTCATATCACCATATGAAAACCATGCACCTGTTTTTTCTATGATATCCCCTTTTAAGGCTAAATCAATGATATCTCCCTCCTTAGATATACCTTTACCATACATAATGTCGAATTCTGTACTTTTGAATGGAGGAGCGACTTTATTTTTTACTATTTTCACCCTCGTTCGATTACCTACGATATCAGAGCCCTCTTTAAGACTGGTAATCCTACGAATATCAATTCTTACAGAAGAATAAAATTTTAATGCTCTACCTCCAGGTGTTGTCTCAGGATTACCAAACATTACACCAATTTTTTCTCTTATTTGATTTACAAATAATACTGTCGTATTAGAACGGCTTACAGTGCCTGTTAGTTTTCGTAGCGCTTGGGACATTAACCTGGCTTGTAGGCCCATGTGAGAGTCTCCCATCTCACCCTCAAGTTCTGCTCTTGGAACCAATGCGGCAACAGAGTCAATAACGATGATATCTAAGGCACCACTTCTGACTAACGTTTCTGCTATTTCAAGAGATTGCTCACCTGAGTCAGGCTGAGAGACAAGCAGTTCATCTAGATTTATTCCTAAATTTTTTGCGTATTCAGGATCCATAGCATGCTCAGCATCAATAAATGCTGCATACCCCCCAGTTTTTTGTGCCTCAGCCACTATATGAAGAGCAAGAGTAGTTTTTCCAGATGACTCCGGACCAAATACTTCTATTATTCTGCCTCTGGGAATACCGCCAACGCCTAGAGCAACATCTAATGATAAACATCCGGTAGATATTACGTTTTCACTAATGCTTACATGGTCACCCCCCATGCGCATTATAGATCCTTTTCCAAATTGACGATCAATCTGAGTTATCGCTAGATCTAGAGCTTTTGTTTTTTTTGAGTCTGTGGTCATTTTAATAATTCCTTATTCAGTTATATATCGGCAAGTGGAAAAGTGCCCAGTAGATTATAAAATACTCCTTCAGGCAGAATTTCACTACTGAAAAATTGCAAATGATTTAC
>Ga0209034_10000707_pt1 | contig 16577 bp, 13 predicted proteins | sample MarorgKNORR_S2LV_2_FD_188219 | JGI IMG/M metagenome (GOLD analysis project Ga0209034, IMG submission 188219) | Marine microbial communities from the Southern Atlantic Ocean, analyzing organic carbon cycling - 250m_A/KNORR_S2/LV (SPAdes) (version 2) | ecosystem: Environmental > Aquatic > Marine...
TCGCACTAAATTGTCCTGATTAGTTCTAATCATTGTATATTACCTGCCACAATACTATCTTATTATAAACCTAACAAACCACCAATATTACAGTTAGGGTCAACAACGGGTCGTATTTCACCATTGACACATGACATCAGCTCTTGACATCCAGGCCCATGACCCAACCATGAAGAATCACCATGCATGATCAATGCGATGGTGACAGCACCCTCCAAGTAGCGTCGACTAAAGCGATGATCAGAATCTGCAACAGCAACAATATCTCCCAATTTTAAATCTTGCAAGCCTAATTCCTTCAACTCTTCCCAGTCAGGAGTCATCATATCTTGATCAACAAAATCCGGAGCTAACTCATATCCGCTGCCCATGATGTATGATGGAATTTCTGCAACAACTGGAACCTCTAGAGTTCCATCTGACCCAACACTAATATCCCATCGCTTTAATAATTGTGGTCCTATTTTTTTTGTTACCACACCCTCATATCCGTTTATTGTCAAACCTCTACCCACTGTTTTTACAACAACCTTATCCATTCCAGTCATAGCCTGCAATATATCTTCGTCAAAGTGTGCCATTAGACGTGCATGTTCACCGGTAATAGTACCTTTCTTGCCAACCGCAGGCCCATCAATCAGCACAACCTCATTACCTATACACCCATAGTAATGAAGTGCCTGATCGACTTCTATATCTGGATTTCTTATACTTACCGCAGGTTCAATATGATCTCCACCAGGTCTAAACGCATTGGATCCTATCCCAACATTGTATACTATGCCTCCCATACCAATAGGAACCACATTTTCTCCGTGCTTAGTAGGTTTGTATACTCCTTTAGATAGCTCAGGATGCGCCACCTGAGCACTTATACCAACTTCTACTAAATCAGCGACATTTGTTTTGATTGAGGTCATATCAATATATTATACGACAGCTATTACACACACAGTATTTAGATACTACGAAAAGATGTATTTCTGATAATCGACACCCTGCAAAGCTTTCTTACTTTCAAATTTAGCGTCTTCAATAACTTTATCTACGTCTACATTGGTGTGTTGCCCACCCTGAAGTAGTATTTCCCCGTCGACAATAACAGTATCAACATCATTACCATTCGCATAAAATGATAGCATCCACGGAGCCGAATAACATGGTGTGAGATGTGGTTTCTGGAAATTGATGACCGTGATATCAGCTTGTTTGCCCACTTCGATAGATCCAACTCTCTCATCAATATTGAGTGCACGTGCTGCATCAATTGTCACCATACGCAATAATTTGGCTGGTAAGACAGTTTCCTGGCTTCCAGTACGATGCCATTCTGCCCAAGCCACACGTGATAACTCACCAATGAGATCATAGGAAGTATAGGGTGCCGAACCATCAGTAGAAACTGTAACCTGTGCTCCAGCTTGTAACAAATCTGAAACAGGACATACACCATACCAGAGATTTTCATGTGTAAAAGGCACTACAGCAATCCCTGTCGAACATTCACCAAGTATTTTCACCTCCTGCTCACGCAAACCATTGCAGTGAGCAAACAACGTAGGCCCTTTAAGAAGGTCCTTTGTAACACCTTCACCAAATTCCTTCACAGCAAAATCAACAGAGCCAACAAATGCATGAGAATGCAAAAGCACGTTATATTTATCAGCAATTTCACGTATCTGTTGTGCCTTGTCTATCATCTCTGGTATATCCTTGCTGTTATAAGAGTAAGGGAATTTGGGATGAGCTGCTTGTCTACTTAATAGATACGGATAATGTAATGAAACTTCTATGCGTCCATCGTTCGACTTGTGATAATCATGTATGATCTGTTCAGTATTAGACAAACACTGTTCATAAGTAAACAATGACCGTGTAGCTTGTCCGTTCTCCCACAATGTACCTTCCCAAGGAATGGGAACATGGCTGACAAATGGGTCCGGAGGACCTACTCCCACTACTGTTTTACTACCTACATGAACCACGGCCTCAATATTTTTCTGAGCGTAAATCACGTTATCAGTTCTGGCAGGAGTAGCCCCTATAACACTATATCCTGTGGTAACACCAAATCTTATGCGCTCTATAGCTGCAAGCATTGATTCCATATACCACCACCGCGGACTTGAATTATGGAAATAGACCGGGTTGGTAGGCCAGCCATGATCTGGATGGTACAAACTCTTAATTAATCCATGTCCCGCATGCCCATAAGTGTCAATCAAACCAGGAAGAGCCATCATACCTCTTAGGTTGATTTCCTTATCGGCTTTGTACATACCACTTATATTTGCTGCTTCACCAACTGCCACAATCTTGTCATTGGTAATAGCGATGCTTGCATCATGAATAATACGATCATCAGAATCCATGGTCATTACATCATCAACAGACACCAATAGGTCGCAAGTTTTTTTGCTCATTGGAAACCCTCTTACCTTGTAATACTTGTCAACTATTAAATTGGATAGAATATCTAAACGAATGAAGATAAAGAGCTAACAGAGTGCCTTGAGATACATCAGAAGACACCACTGTTAGCTCTCTACTTTTTTGCAAACTCTGCGTCAGTTTAAGCTATTACACTTAGAGTATATTAGTCTAACCAAGCATACTTGACGGGCCATATAGTCTGAGCCGGGTCAAGATAAAGGCCGTTCACATCGGATCGAGTAGCAATAGTGGACAAACCATTGAACAGGAAGAGCGTAGGTGCATCTTCTCTGATAATGTCAAGGATTTGAGCGTAAAGTTCATTACGTTCCTCAATTGTCGGTACCTCATCTCCCTTCTGAATTAAGGCATCCACCTCTTCATTACAGTAATGGGAATAGTCCCAGTACGTTGGAGGGAAGGCATTGCAACTCACATAGGTCTTCATGACATACTCAGCGTCACCCGTGAAGGTACCCCAAGTCAAGTTCACCATATCATAATGTGGAGCATCCTTTATATCCTGATTTAGTTCTGCTAGGAAACTAGCAGTATCAGCTACATCAACATTGACCTTTACGCCAACATTTAGCAACATACCCTGTACCAATTCTGCTGTCTCGTAATCGCCTGGTACAGCACCTTTACGAGTACGCAAAATCAATTCTAGAGGCTCGCCATCCTTATCAACGATGCCATCACCATCAGAATCAGTCCAACCTGCTTCAGCTAGAAGTGCCGTGGCTTTATCTGTATCATATGGGTACGGATGTGTAGCAGCTGGGGAGTAACCACTTACAGCTTCGTTGACAATAGTTACATCAGCAACAGTTGCATAGCCTTTGAAAGCAGCTTCCAATATGCCCTCTTTATCAATAGCATAATTGAACGCCTGTCGGACACGTTTGTCATCCAAAGGTTCGTAAATGTTAGTCATGCTAACATAGTAATGTCGAGAACTTGGGCCAGTCAATACCTTGATATTCTCATCAGTTTTCAACTGCTCTAGTGACTGAATAGAAGTTCCCACTGCTACATGAATGTCGCCTGCTTCTAGCATAGTAGCACGAGTATTCGCATCAGCAACTTCTACAAACTCAACTGAATCTAGGTATGGAAGACCATCTTGCCAGTAATCATCATTCTTCACAAGGACTAGTTTCTCGTTTGGAGTATATGAATCAACCTTGAAAGGTCCTGTTCCAGAGGCTTGAGTCTTGATACCGTCTGAACCGACCTCTTCGTAGAAACTAGGGCTATAGATAGAAAACGTCTTGACCGCAAGAATATTGTACATACCCGTATACAACCTAGAAAGAGTGATCTCAAGAGTATGATCATCCACAACCTTCATGTTGGATATTGGCAACAAACTGCCCATTGGCTTTGATTCGTCAATCTTACGCATAACGTTCCACTTTACTGCGTCTGCATTGAAGTCTGATCCATCGTGGAACTTGATACCCTCATGAAGCTTCCAGGTATGGACTAAACCATCATCGGATTGACTAACTTCTTTAACCAACAGTGGTACTACCTCTCCATCTTCATTGCGATCAAACAATGTCTCATAGAAAAGCTGTACAATTTCGTTCAATCCATATTGGTTAACATCATTAGGATCGAGATGAACTATAGCGGCAACACCCACCTTTAAATTACCGCCATAACGATCGTCTCCACTATCAGCTGCAGGTGCTGCAGGTTGACAGGCAGAAACTACTAACATGAAAACTATCATAAGGATAGTAAACACATGTTTCTTACTAGAAAATTGTCTCATATTGTCCTCCTATTTTTTTTGCTACAAATAACTGTTTTGAACATAGTACGTACAATACCAAACTAAAGATATTTGGTTCCCTTAGTATAACTGTACTAACTTCTGAGTAGAAAAAATTATACCACATCTAATAAAAACACCTGATTTAGTTGTTTAAATGACAAATATTACTAAATCACTCAAGAATTCCTAACAATGTATTCAAACAATATGCAAAACTAATACTAGTTAATACGAAGTTGTGGGTCTAACCATTGCCTCAAACCATCGCCCAGCAAGTTAAATCCCAAAACTGTTAACATCAGACATCCCCCAGGAAATAGCATCACATGAGGAGCAAGTCTGAACCATTTAATCCCGTCCTGTAACATTCCTCCCCACTCCGCCGTGGGCGGTGACACACCAAGGCCTAGAAAACTCAATGCCGACGTTGTCATAATGGCATCAGGAATTAGCAAACTACCTTGCACAACTATAGGACCAAGTATATTAGGCATAATATGACGTAACAAAATATAGAAGTCAGACAAACCTACCGAACGAGCTGCCATTACATAGGTATTTGGTCTTGTAGATAGAACCAATCCGTGCGTTAATCTAGCAAACATCGGAATTTGATAAGCCATATTGGCAGCTATAACATTTTCTATGCCAGATCCAAGAATAGCAACAATGGCTAACGCTGTGATTAGTCCAGGAAAACTGAGCATCATATCCACCAGACGCATAATCACTAGCTCATATTTTGAATTCCAACCAGCCAAGGCGCCTAAACTGACACCAACGATAAGACCTACTGTTACAGAGGTCATGGATATCAATAATGATATTCTAGCACCATAAATAACACGGCTTAATATGTCTCTGCCGTTATGATCAGCGCCAAAAATATACTCACTATCGGGTGGTCTGACGGAGTCTCTTGGGGTAACCCAGTTTGGATCATGTGGCGCTAACTGTTCAGCTCCCAATGCTGTCACTAAAAATACTAACACTATGACCGCGCCTACAAACGTCGTGGGATAGTTACGTAGAAAATATCTAAGGTTCATAACATCACTCTATCTAATACGATAGTCTCGGATCTGCTACACTATACATTACGTCCACAATAATGTTCACTAGCACAAACACACTAGCAAATACTAAGAGTATGCCCTGTACAACAGGAATATCTCGCTGAGTAACTGCAATTACAAGCAATCGACCTACCCCAGGCCATGCAAAAACTGTCTCAGTCACAACAGCACCACCCAACATATATCCAAATCGCAACCCTACAGTGGTAATCAATGGAATCAATGCATTGCGTACAACATGTCTTATGTTGATAACCCTTTCTCTCAAACCTTTCGACTGAGCAGTCCTTACATAATCACTACCCAAAACATCAAGAACTGTAGACCGCGCCATACGAGTAATAAATGCAACAGAATATACTGACAAACAGAACGTAGGCATTATGTAATGACGCCAAGTGGCATTTCCAGCTGTTGGCAGCCAATGCAATTTCAAGCTAAACAAAAACATAAGCAATAGCCCCAACCAAAACACTGGAATAGATATTCCAGCAACAGCCAGTACACTCAGAACATAGTCTAACCATTTACCTCTATACAGCGCAGCCACAACACCCATAAATATTCCGAGTAAAGTCGATGCTATTATTGCCCCAAAAGCCAGGATAGCAGTATTAGCAAATCTACTGCCTATTTCTACAGTGACAGGCCTGCGAGTGATAAACGAAATACCTAAATCACCGGAGCTAAGTCTTTTGAGATAAGATAAATATTGAACCCCTACTGGCTGGTCCAATCCTAGCTCAACTCTTATAGCTTCCACAGCAGCTAATGATGCTTGATCTCCTGCATACATACGAGCCGCATCTCCAGGTATGACTTGAAAAGCAAAAAACACCGCTGTCACTACAAGAAACACCGTGGGAATACTGATGAACAACCTTCTAATTACATAAGCTGCCATATTAATGCCAATATAAGTTTAAATAACAAATACACTCAGAATATTACTTCATATTATGATCAGGTAACCAAGCCAGTATAATACATTCAGTCGATTGTTACTATTCCAAATTACCTGACATATAAATACTTCCATCGCGGACTCGCAATTTGCCACTACAAAACACAGCTTCTGGACATTGAATTACACTGATATCATTTGCTGGATTACCAGATACTACCAGCATATCAGCAGAATATCCAGGTTCAAGCACACCTATTTGATCTTCCAAACCAACAGATTGAGCAGCACGTCGAGTTGAAAATTCAATGATCTCTCGATTAGACATACCAACCTCAGATGCAAGTTCCAAGTCTATATAAGCACCTCCAAGAAAGCTATTGTAATCCCATCCAGCATCTGTACCAGAAACCAATAAAACCCCATGTGCTTTCATTCGTCGCATAGTTTCCATAGTATTGTCAAACAAGCGTCTTTTATGATCTAATCTATCTTGCTCCAAATGCGTAAGTAATCTTTGTTCCTTAAGTATATTCAAATGTAGTATTTCACAATACGATGCCTGCAACGTAGGGCCAACATAAATTCCTCTCTGCACAATATCATCCGCCAAGCCCACGTCAAATTCATACTGTGGGCCCGAATCGGAAATTACCCACATGGCAGCATGTTCTATCATATCAACACCTGCTTCACATGCAAACCTGGTAGCCTCAGCACAACTAGCATGAACAGTGATATGCACACTATGTCTATGAGCTTCCAATACAGCTGCTTGCAATTCAGCCACTCCAAAACTAGCACGCCATGGATTCGTTCTTGGTGTACCACCTCCGCTCCCCATAACTTTAACCAAATCAGCGCCTAGTTTAAGTATTTCTCGAGCCTTCTTTCTAACCTGTTCAACCCCATCAGCTTCACCGCCAAGGTAATGACAATGCCCCCCGGTTATAGTAATAGGAGAGCCACTTGCTATTATCCTAGGACCAATAGCTAAACAATTTTGAATAGCATCCCGCAAAGTTAATGCAATCTGTCCTCTAGACCCTACATCTCTAAGAGTGGTAACACCACCCAGCACTGCCATCTTAGCATTATGTTGAGCCATCAACAGCAAATCAAGATCATTGTTCTGCTGAACAAATTGGTCTGGTGGTCGTCCATCCCCAGGCATGATCAAGTGAACATGAGTATCAACAAGTCCCGGCATCAAATACGAATTCGGAAAATCATAAGTCCTAGTAATATCATCCGGCATTAATGCGTATTCAGTATGATCTATAGACTTAATCACACCATCACTAGCAACTAAGGTTATATTTTCAAGCAACTCTGCATCAGGGTTTTGTATTATTCCCCCAGCATTGATAACTATTGTTTCAGACATAATGTGAATTCATTATGATGTTGACTTAGGTCTGACCACAACAGTTTCGCCACCCTTTATAACCCTCTCTATAAGCGATACATCACGTAATACAGATATATCCTGCAAAGGATCGCCTCTAACAATTACTATATCTGCCAATTTTCCTGCTTCAATCGTGCCTAAATCTGACTCCCAATCAAACAATTCAGCATTCGTATTGGTAGCAGCAACAATAGCTTGCATAGGTGTCATTCCTCTTTCAACCATTAATTCAAGTTCCCGAGCATTATCACCATGCCTAACTCCAGGCATTGCAGCATCTGTACCCGCAGCTATTTTCACACCTTTAGAAAGAGCCATTTCAAAAGTAGACCAGGCATGTTCGTAATTTTCCTGGCGAAACTTACGCGTAAATTCAGACGAGTTTCCATCCTCATCCTCAAATCTTCGCTCATACCCAACTGTACTAACCATCAAAGTTGGTACCCAAAAAGTGCCTTTTTCTACCATAAGATCTAAATCTTCTTCAGTAAGCCATTCTCCATGTTCGATAGAATCGACCCCAGCAACAATAGCATTCCTAGCACCTTGACCTCCATTACAGTGTGAGGCAACTCGACGTCCCGCCCAATGCGCTAATTCCACTATCGCTTCAATCATTTCCAATGTCATTTCCGGAGAAAAATACCCGGATTCAAAAGGTCTAAGATGCTCATGCAAGGCTGAATTTATCTTGATAAGGTCAACCCCCATCTTTAGTTGTTCTCGTACAGCCTTCCGAGCCTCATCTGGAGAATCAACAACAGCACTAGGACCCGGCATTTGAATACCCGGTATCATTCCTTTTGTTCGATCCATATGACCGCCCGTAACCGTTAATCCCAGACCAGCCACTCTCATTCTAGGACCCTGAACTAAACCTTCGTTGATAGCATTGCGTAAAGCAATATCCTCATAACAACGACTAGCTATGTCACGTATAGCAGTAAATCCAGATTCTAAATCCCTTTTGGCACTAACGTAGGCTTTCAACGCTGTTGTACCAGCCAATTCGGTGACCTCCGTATGAGCACCAAATTTATCTGCAGGATCACCCGTCATTCGGACATGTACATGCGCATCCATCATCCCAGGCATCACAGTATGTGAAGACGCATCTACTATCTCACAATCGTCTGGTAAAGTTATACTGTTTCCTAGTCCTGCTTGGGTAATCCGTTCTCCTTCAATCACTATTACTGCATTTTCCAGTGATTCTTTCCCAGTACCATCAATTAACTGCTTACACTTTATGGCATACATATCAATGACCTCCTTAGGTGCAATTTATGCATCCCTAACTTTTAAGTAATCCTGAGGGTCTAGAGCGTCCCGTAGACCATCTCCTACAAGATTTATTGAAATAACAGTTATAGCAATAGCAAGTCCTGGAAATGACGACATCCACCAGGCTTCAGCCAAGAAAATCCGTCCTTCATTAGCCATAGTTCCCCATTCTGGAGTAGGGGGTTGAGCCCCCATTCCCAAGAAACTTAAACCAGCCGCAGTAAGTATGGCCCAGGCTACTCCCACTGTTGCTATAACTATCAAAGGAGCAACAACATTAGGAAGAATATGACCCAACATAATTTTCCATTCACTGCAACCAATAGATCTAGCTGCAAGCACATATTCATTTTCTTTAGCTGATAGCACAGATCCTCGCATAGTCCGACAATACCCTGGAATCGATGCAACACCTACGGCTACCATGGCATTGAACAAACTCGGTCCTAGGAAAAACACTAAGACAAGTGCCAGCATGAAACTTGGAAAAGCCTGAAACGCATCAATAAACCGCATCACAAGCAAGTCTAATACTCCACCTCGATACCCAGAAACTAAACCCAACATCCCACCAGCCAGAGTTGCTATACTCACCGATACTAATCCAAGCCTTAGAGAAATTCTTGCACCAAATAGCACCCTACTATAGATGTCACGCCCTAACACATCGGTTCCCATGATGTGCTTTACGCTAGGAGGTTCAGCACTTTCTTTAGGTGCAATACTAATAGGATCAAAAGGAGCAATCTGTGGAGCAAAAACTGCCATTGCTACAATGATAGCCAGCAAAATTGCACCTATCATGGCAGGTATGTTCCTGCCATACTCTTGAAAAAATTGCATGTAACTATCAGGTAAGATCGATCTAATCATAATAATATATTTCCGGATACACTTATATTGAGAAAACAGAGTGCATTACAGAAAATAACATAATACTATTTCACGTACTAATTCTAGGATCTAGAAAAGAATACAACCAATCGATAAGAAGATTGATCACAACATATGCAACTGCTATAAATAACAAAGTACCTTGAACCAGCGGATAATCCTTCTTCATAATAGCCTGAATTACCATGCGACCCAGGCCCTGACGAGCAAACACAGTTTCTACTACTACAGCACCACCTAACAAATTTCCTATCTGTACGCCAAGAATTGTGACAGTTGGGATTAAGGCATTCCTAAAACCATGTCTAAGTATAATTATGTGTTCGCGCAAACCTTTAGAACGGGCTGTGACCATATAGTTCTGACTCAGAACTTCGAGCATACTCGATCGTACAAGCCTAGCAATAAGACCTGCTGAAGCAACCCCTAAAGATACTGCTGGCAATATCAAGGACCGTAATCCTTGACTGCCCGTAGCTGGAAACCACCCTAATTCCAACGAAAACACTAGAATCATTACTAAAGCCAACCAAAAGGTAGGAGCAGACACATTAACCAAAGCGAATAACATACAAAGTGCGTCAATCCAACTTCTGTGTTTAATGGCTGCAATAATACCAAGGGGAACCCCAATGATTAATGATATTAACACTGAAGCAGCTGTAAGCTGTAGAGTACTGGGCACCTGCACCAGTATCTGGTCAACAACAGGGCGTCGGTTAAACAAGGACCTTCCTAAGTCACCATGTAATGCATCCCAAAGAAACCTACCAAGTTGGACATAAAGAGGATCGTTAAGACCCAACTGCTCACGCAATCGTTCAATATCCTCTGCTGTGCCACCAAACTCCGAGAGCATTATTTCTACTGGCTCCCCAGGAAGCATATGCATCAATCCAAACACAAGCACCGACACTATAAATACAGTTGGGACTGCAAGAGCTAATCGCCTAATAAGATATTCAAATGACATTGATCACGAATTACTATATGAATTAATATTAGATGCTAGCAGAGCAGATTCCACTCTGCTAGCATCCTAGTATATATACTGCTGCCTTTATTCGATTAGATATGTATCATAAAAGTAAACATCGTAGAAACCACTTGGACCAAATGACAAATCCTGTATATTTGGATGCATAGCTACCACATTAATATCAATGGTCAAAGGTAACACTAAAGCAGCCTCCATTATGATTTTTTGGGCCTCCTGCACTAAAGACTTGCGTGTATCTAGATCAACTGTTTGATCAATCAAATCTAGAACTTCATCCAAGCGCGCATCCTCATAAAATGCATAGTTCCACGCATTCCCAGCATGTCTGGAGTGGAAAAGATTCCCCATAATCGAAGGGTCGGTAGATCCCCAGGTCATCCATTCAAGATTGTGCCCTTTGGCACGAGCAAATTGCATATTGTCCGGATTAGCCTTTTCGAGAAGTTCCATCTCAAATCCAATTTCTCTCAATTGGGCTTGTATCAAGGCCTTTACTCCCGGTGTACGACCAGGAAAATGTACATTCACTAAGCTTAAAGTCTCGCCATCCTTCTCGCGAATGCCATCTCCATCTGTATCAACCCAACCTGCACCCTCCAGCAGAGCTTTGGCCTTATCAGGATCATATGTGTTATACATTGACTCAATAGACGAATCATAACCCCATACACCTGGGCTAATTACATTGTGCAAAGCCTGACCTACACCGCCATCAATAGTATCAATTATCATTTGACGATCAGTACCATGTAAAATGGCTTGTCGAACAGCTAACTCATCGGTTGGCGCTTTTGCAGCATTGATGATATCCACACGAGCAATTCCAGGAACTTCATTCACCTTCACCTTGAATTCCTCAGAAGCCAATTTAGCAACCTCACGAGCTGGTGTATAGAGAATTACATCTGTCTCTCCACTTTTTAATGCAGCAACACGACTCACTTCCTCTCCTATGAAATGAAAGTAAATTTCTTCAAGATAAGGTGATCCCTGATGAAATCCTGGAGGCCCCCAGTTATAGTCTGGGTTTGGTGTAACCGTGATATGACTCGAAGGTACCCATTCCTGAAATATAAACGGTCCTGAACCTACTGGATTCACACCATAATCCTCACCAAACGCCTCAACAGCGGTGGGAGAATATTGTCTCAAAAATGCGCCTGATAACCTTTCTAAAAATGAAGCATGCACTGCCGAGCAGGTGATCTGAACCTCATATTCACTCAATACCTGAGTGTCTGAACAAGCACCTAATTGTCCTGCAGCTGCCTGTGACTTTGTCTCCGGATCAACAGCTCTGTCGAAGTTAAATTTTACTGCTTCGGCATTAAACGGTGTACCGTCATGAAACGTAACATCACTCCTCAGTTGGAATGTCCAAACTAACCCATCAGCACTCACATCCCATGATTCTGCCAACCAAGGCACGTAATCTCCATCGTTATTCCTAAACACTAATGCGTCATATAGAGCTGATATAACTACTGCATCATAGCGTGATGAACTCACACTTGGATCCAATAAATCAGGTTCTACTGGCACAGTAAATTTTAGCTTACCGCTCTTAGGTGCTTCTACTTCAACAATCTTCTCTACTTCGACGATCTGTTCCACAGGAACTTCCTTGACCACTTCTACAACCTCAGGCTGACAGGCTCCCAAGAGCAGGGAGGCCATTATCAGACCTGTTACTAAATAACGAAGTTTCATAACTCTCCTCCTGAATATAAGTTACATATTGAGCACAAAACATCTGCACACCATTAGTCGAGATAAGCTAAGTCATTCCGCAAACTAGTTGTCAATAAAAATGTAGCAAAAACACTGCGCCTGATTCCAGAAATACCGCATGGTTTTCATTATTCAATTATAAATTTCTTGGGACAAACTATATTAGCATGTTATAAGCACATTGGCAAATGCCTATCAACAACAACTTAGGAGCTACATTACTTTGTAATCTAGCTCCAACTTTTTACACAATGTCCGTACTGTATGTGGTTCACAATATATAGTTCTTAGGATTTCTTCTGGTGCCATTAGTCTGTCGAGATAAATCTTTCTGATTAATTCACGTCCATACCAATAGTGAGGAAAAGAAGTGCACCATACAGGATGCATGATAAAACCTAGTTTCTGGTCAGCAAATGACCTTGATACGCCTGTTGCTTCCATAAGTTCAAGTTTAGCATCCTCGGGACTCATACCTTCCAAATGACAGCTAAAACATAAGTTGGTAGCTACAGCTGATGTATATCGATTATATAGATCATAAATACTATCATCTTCAGTCGTCATCAAACCAATAAGCTGTTGTCCCACCTCGCATATCCCCTCTACAAGAGCAGTAAAAGGAGTATTGGCAAAGTACAGGGTACCTTCTATACCTAACGCATTGTTTCTATATAATTTATCCCTTATAGCGCTAAAAGCCTGATGTCCAGGTATGCTCTCGTGCATCACAACTTGTTTGATGCCTGCCCGTTGCCATTCGATATCTGCGCTCATAAACACTTGTCCCATATAATTTCCTTGATAGTTACTGTAACCCCTATACGGGTAATTAACAGGAAATTCAAGTTCAATCTTGTGTTGTTCAGGAATACCCAAATCCATCTCTGAGCACCTGTCTAACGACTGCTGCATATATTTGTTACCAAGTCGGAGCAAGTCTCCCGATTCAACAGCTTGAGAATGTTTCCAATCATTGATAGCAACTATAAATTCGTTTTTGTATCCAGAATCATGAAGGACTGTAATAAGATCAAGACGAATTTGGTCTATATGAGTAGTAGATACTTTCTTCGCAGGCACTTGTATGTAAGCTGCAAGTCTGTCTGTATAGCTGATTTGTTCTCCCTGTCCTTCTCTTACCATCATAGCAAAAGCAGACAGCAGATCTATACAATACTCAACTCTATCTCCACTCTGGCCAGACAGTTCATCCTGAAGATCTTTGATAGCTTCAGACAATACATTCCATTCACTGGAAATAGGTTCAATATTGTATGAATAGACTTCGCGAGTAAGTAAAGGGTACAATCCATGCTTCTTACCCAAACGATCATCAAGAGCAAGTGCAATGGACACCAATTGCTGAGCAATTATTTCATCCATGAGGTTTCCTCACTTATGCAATTCCCATAACGGATCTTGTTCACCGTTTCTACTAGTTAGAACAAATTGATATCATGCGACGTACGATTAGGAAGCCAGCGCATCATTGACTATCTGTATGACTTGCAACACTTGATCATCAGACAATTCAGGACTAACTGGCAAACACAAAAGCGAATCTGTTACTTGATCAGTGACTGGTAATTCAAAATTGGCCAGCATAGTGTCTTTGTATACAGACTGTTTATACACAGGTGGTACATAATGCAAAACTGCTTCTACACCATTATCACGTAAAATACTAAAAATACGACCGCGATCTTGAACACAAATAGTGAAACATCTAAAAGTAGGCTCTGAACTAGGACGGAAAGTGGGAATATGCAATCCAGGGCCTGACAATTGGTCAACATACATACCAACAATCTCCCGTCTTCTTGCTGTCCACTCAGACAATCTCGGGAGCTTAGCACTGACCAATGAAGCTTGAAACGGATCTATAGGCACATTGTAACCTTCATCGATATGATCTTGGTGTCCAAGCTCCAAACCCTCGAACACTCCTGAGTGCCCATATCCTGTGAGTAAATAAATTGAGCGGTGTATCTCTGGAGAACTAGTGACGATCATTCCACCATTACCAAGCGAACCCATTGGCTTAAGTGGAGCAAAACTAAATACTGCGACATCAGCAAAAGACCCTATTACCAGCCCATGATCTGTTGCACCAAGAGCAAGAGCTGCATCTTGAACAATAGCAAGATTATGTTTGTCAGCTATGGCACGTAAAGCCTTAACATCAGAAGGATGACCATACATATCTACAGGCAAAATTGCCGTCGTGCGGTCAGTTATAAGATCTTCTACTTTATCTGGATCAATAGTGTAGTCATCAAGTTTGATGTCACACAATATCGAACGCGCACCCACATTATGAATAGCAGCAGTCGTTGATATATCTGAGTTACCTACAGTAATCACCTCATCACCTTCCACTACACCACATGCTCGAAGTCCGATTAACATCCCCATGGTGGCAGAATGGACGCCAGTCGCATATTTGAAGCCAATATGTTTTACAAATTCCTGTTCCAATTGTTCGCCAGCAATATGAGCACCAACTGAGTATTCAGACAACAACACATGTTCGAACCTACTTATAATATCACTGTGCATATCTTTATGAGTCAAATGCACTAATGAACGTGGAATCCGATAATTACTCATGTTTCAATCCATTACCTATACATATAAATATTCTAAAGTTGCACCATGAAGATTACCAAATGGACAAATATCTACTCACCACGCAAACGTGGGTCAAGCACGTCCCTCAGCCAATCTCCTAGAAATACTACTCCCAACACTACAATCGTTATGGCAATACCAGGAAATGTAGTCATCCACCACGCGCTACCAATTGAAGCCCGTCCATCAGCAAGCATTAAACCCCAAGTAACAGATGGTGATTGAACCCCTAGCCCAAGAAAGCTTAGCGAAGACTCTGCAATGATTGTTACTCCTACTTGTAGTGCAGCAAGCACAACTGCTGAAGACATCACATTTGGGAGAATATGTTGAAACATGATCCGTATTTTAGATTGACCTACTACTGTCGCAGCAATTACATAATCAAGCTCTTTAGCTACCAACACTTCACCACGTGTAACTCGAGCATAGGTCACCCATCCTGTAAATCCCAATATAAGAATTAGAGTCACAATCCCAGCTCCAACCACACCTGAAATAGCAACCACCAACACGATGAATGGTATGCTAAGCAAGGCATCAGCAATACGCATCATTATCTGGTCTACCCATCCACCTACAAATCCTGCAATCAAACCATAAGAAACCCCGATAGAACCTGCAATTACTACTGCAAAAATACTTACAACAACTGATACTCTACATCCAGCAATAATCCTGCTAAGTATGTCACGACCCAGCTGGTCAGTACCAAGCAGAAATGTTCCATTTTCATCGGTAAATCCCAGTGGTTTGTAACGCGTTTGTAAGTGGTGTTGAATTGGATCATGGGGTGATATGTATGGCCCAATAATAGCTAAAATTACAACAATACTAACAATAATCAAACCAATCATCCCAACACCAGTTAAACGTCTTCCCCGTAATCTTTCAAATAATACAGTAGTCACCGCTTTTTACACTCCCTAATAAACATATTAGTAACTTATCAATATCTTATACGACACAGTACAATCAAAGTCTAGCCAATCATTCAATTTTTACGCGCGGATCAACAACGGAATATAGTAAGTCCACGACAAGATTAATCATAATGAAACTAAGAGAGTACCAAAACACAGCAGCTTGCACTACTGTAATATCTCGCACATGAATAGACTCGATAACCAGACGTCCCAGACCAGGCCACGCGAATACTGATTCAACTATTACCGATCCGCCCAACAACCATCCCAACTGGAGTCCAAGTGCCGTAAGAACCGGAATCAAAGCATTCCTTAGTGCATGCACTACATTCACACGGTTAGGACTCAAACCCTTACTCCTAGCTGTCCTCATATAATCCTGCCTAAGGGCTTCAAGCATAGCAGACCTAGTTAACCTTGACAGTCTAGCGGCCATACCAGTACCAAGACACGTCGCTGGAAGCACAAGCGAACGTATACCCTCAGATCCAAACACTG
>Ga0209034_10000708_pt1 | contig 16564 bp, 16 predicted proteins | sample MarorgKNORR_S2LV_2_FD_188219 | JGI IMG/M metagenome (GOLD analysis project Ga0209034, IMG submission 188219) | Marine microbial communities from the Southern Atlantic Ocean, analyzing organic carbon cycling - 250m_A/KNORR_S2/LV (SPAdes) (version 2) | ecosystem: Environmental > Aquatic > Marine...
CAATAACACCAAATATTTCACTTTCATTTAAAATCAGTAACTCTTCGTCGCCAATTTTTACAGTGTTGCTGGAATACTTACCAAACACAATGATGTCACCTACTTCAACATCTACCGGTTGTACTTCGCCGTTTTCCTGACGCTTTCCTGGACCAACAGCAAGAACTTCGCCCTGCGCTGGCTTCTCAGTGGCCGAACCTGGCAGCACGATTCCTCCCGCTGTGGTTGTTTCTTCTTCCATGCGTCGCACCACGACACGATCTTGTAAAGGCCGGATATTCATTACTTATCACTCCTAAATCAAAAGGTTTGATTAACAGAACTGGAATAAAAATGGTAACCCTAGTCCAGTTACGAGGGAAGCCATCTTCAATATCACTCTTTTGCCACAGACACTGAACTACAAGTGTTTAAGGCTGTTCAATTGTTGAACCCTAGATGGGGATATATGAGGAAAATTCAATGGCTTGAAGCTAATTATAGAGGTTTTTTTTGATTTTTTGACCCTTTAATTTTATCTCTTTGATTTTTAAGGAAATTAATTGTCACAAAAACTGATCTTTCGAGTGATTTTTGTCAGGTTCGCTTCCTAATTGTGCCAGCTCCTCTTCAGAATATTGTCCTTCATAGACTTTACCTGAATGCGCTGTCTGTGACCCAGTACTGCCTGATCGGAAACTGAAGCCCCTACCCCCGTCCATGGTACCGAGGGTGCTGACAACATTCGCCCTGATTATGTGCCGAGCAATGGGGCGCCTAAGTGGGCCAGTGAGGAAAATAAAACCCAACGTATCAGTAATAAAGCCTGGGGTAAGTAGCAGCGCTCCTGCACCAGCCAACAACATGCCCTCAATAATCTCTTGTGCTGGTAATTCTCCAGATTGCAACCTTTGGTTGGCACGCATTATTGTGGACAATCCCTGCCGCTTCAAAATTGCCAAACCTATTACGGCTGTCAACACGACAAGGCCCAAGGTACTGAGCCCACCGATCCTATCAGCTACCTCAAAAAGTAGTAGCATTTCCGTCAAAGGAATAAAGATGAAAATAACTAGGAAGAACTTCACTGTTAACTCCTGTTCAACAACTCAAGCACACTTTATCATGATCTAACTGGGGATAAACCTGCTAACTCGGAGTTTTCCGATCAACATCAACAACAAAGAAAAAATTTGGCAAATCGTCCATCAAATCCCCAAGGGGAAAGTTGCCAGTTACGGTCAAATCGCCAAACTGGCAGGACTTCCTGGTTATGCACGCTATGTAGGCTATACCATGAAAGTTTTACCAGCGAGCACTAAATTACCTTGGTACCGGGTCGTCAATTCTCAAGGGTCAATTTCTTTTAAGAAAGGTACAAAACAATATTTTTTGCAAAAATCTTTGCTAGAAAAAGAGGGCATTGTTTTTATCAAAGGAAAATTTCCGATGAGCAAATTTGGTTGGGCTCAGGAAGCAAAGTAATCCTGGCGCCCTATGATCACAAACAATTTTTATTCTTCTGTAGTCGCTCCACCTAGGGAAACATCTGCAAGACCACTTCGGATCATATACCAAAACAGCAAAACTCCAGGAAAAGCTAAGAAAGTAGTAAATAAATAAAAATTAACATAACCCAAACTCTCTATAAGCCCGCCAGCTGTAGTTCCAGTAAGAAACCTTCCTGCAATGCTGGCCAGTGCTGAAAGCAAGGCATATTGAGTTGCAGTAAATCGCAGATTACATAATGCTGACAAATATGCGACTACTGTCACACCACCAATACCACTTGCAAAATTTTCAAAGCCAACCGCCGCTGCCATACCGATGTTAGTATGGCCAACTAAAGCTAACGCAGCAAAACTGAAATTTGAAACGGCCATGAGAATCAGGCTTATCAATACAGAGTGTTTTAACCCTGCCCGCACATACATGATGCCGCCAACAAAAATTCCTACAAGAAAGGCAATAAATCCAAAGCCCACATCGTAAAAAGCAATTTCTGCATTACTGAAACCTAGATCATCAAACAGCAGACGCAAGGTGAGGTTAGCAAGTGTGTCTCCTATTTTATGAATCAATACAAAAGAAAGAACCAACCATGCTCCCTGCCGCTTAATAAATTCAATAAGTGGATTAAAATATTCGATTAGGGCATGCAACAATCCTTTGATCGCAACTGGTTCAATATGGCGCTTGGGTTCTCCCATGAAAACTCCAACCAAAATTGCGGGTAATACGAAAACACCACAGGAGATATAGGCAATAGACCAGCCAAAACGGCCGGCAAGGATTAGGGCGAGCGCCCCGGTTGAAGCAGCACCGATCCGCCAGCCATACTGGGACATGCCCGAGCCCGTGCCCAGCTGATAAGGCTCCAATAGTTCAATGCGATAAGCATCAATAATTATATCTAGTGTGGCGCCTAAGATACCTAAAGAGATTGCTGCGATAGCTACTGTGGACAAAGCCCGATTCGGATCGACTAATCCTAAGAAAATAACAGCCAGAATCACCAATAGACTAATAACCCAAAGCCAAGAGCGTCTTTGCCCAAACCGACCGATGATTGGGAGTTTTACGTTGTCAATTAGCGGAGCCCACAAAAATTTAAAGTTATATGCTAAGAAAGTTAATGCAAAAGCTGTTACTGCACTTTTTGAGATGCCATCTTGAGCCAATCTTGTCGTGAGAGTCGCCCCGATCAAAGCAAACGGAAAGCCTGAAGATATACCTAGAAAAAATGCTGCTAGAGGTTCTGCTTCGAAATAAGGGCGGACACTTTGTGGCAAGCTATTTAGCCAACCTCCCATTACTCTATTTTCAGCTGTTGTCATACATTACCCTGATATACGAAGAGTACCGATGATCATAATAATTTTTAGCCTCACAGAGGACGACATTACGGCGGATCTTCTTGAAAAAGCTGAGCTCTGTATTGCTAGCTAGTCACGAAAATTGTTGTACTGCAGAGGTATTTCGAGTTTTGCTTCCTTAAGCATGGAGATTACTTTCTGCAAATCGTCCCGCTTCTTTCCTGATACACGCAACTTCTCACCCTGTATAGCAGTTTGCACTTTCAATTTCGCATCCTTGACCATTTTTACGATCTTGCGAGCTATATCTGACTCGATACCCTGTTGAATCTTTACCATCATGTTAGCTTTTTGGCCGGTCAACTGAATATCTCCCTCGGTCAAGCTCTTGGTGTCTATCCCTCTTTTGATTATTTTCCCTCGTAAAATATCAATCATTTGGTGAACCTGAAAATCCACTTCAGCTGAAACAGAGATAGCTGTTGGGCTGGCGGTCTCAAACTTAGCATCGACACCCTTGAAATCAAACCGTGTACCGACTTCGCGATTAGCTTGATCAATTGCATTAGCAATTTCATGCATGTCTACTTCTGATACGATATCAAACGATGGCATTCTCTGGCTGTTCCTCTTGTTGTACTCTCTAAAAACCCAAAAATTTACCGGTATTGCAGCAGTCTATCACTACCCGAAGTTGAACTTAATAGCAGGATAACCAAACAGAGCGAAAGGAAAACTAGGATATTCACTGGTTATCGGCAATAATTACGGTCGTTAACATTGGGACAATCTATTCGCGCCTCTGCAAGGTCCAGAATTTAATTTTAATAACGCCTTCCAAGGTCACGAAATTTATACCTCATTAATTCAAGTAGTGAATCCGTGGTTGACTATATACTAATTCGAAAGCTTTCCTTTTGATTGTGTCCAAACACCTATTACTCCTCAGCATGTTGTTGGTAATCACCGGGGCAAGTATCTTACTTTCTCTCTTAAGTGGTAGCGTCGAACTAAATTTGTTGCAACTGACTAGTGAACTGTTTCGCCCTCAGGATCAGCTGATACATCAAGTGCTATGGGAAATTCGAATACCACGAACGCTCGCCGCGTTCACTACCGGCGGATTACTTGCATTGTCTGGTGTAATAATGCAGGTGTTATTGCGAAACCCACTGGCAGATCCTTATATTCTCGGCATATCTGGTGGCTCAGCAGTAGGCGCCCTATCTGCTATTTTATTGGGCCTAAGCGGCTTTTGGTTAAATAATGCTGCATTTGTAGGTGCACTGTTTTCTGTTTTTTTAGTATTCGGCATTGCCAATAAATTTGGTAGATGGTCCGTTACCCGAATATTACTCACGGGAGTAATAGTTTCGGCCGGATGGGGAGCTGTAATAAATATCTTGCTCACTACCAGCTCAAATAACAATGTACAGAGCATGCTATTTTGGCTGATGGGAGATTTAAGTCAGAGTGTTATAGGGTTAACACATGGACTGTTATTGCTAATAGGATTATTGGGAGGGCTATATGTCAGCCGTTCACTCAATGTGTTAGCCCGGGGAGAACTGGTTGCCATGAGTTTGGGCGTCAATATCGATGCTTTGCGGCTATTTCTGTATTTTACTGCTTCCGTGTTTACAGCCACTGCAGTAACCGTCGCAGGATCGGTTGGTTTTGTCGGTCTAGTCATACCGCATATGTTAAGACTACTCGGAGCAAGAGATCATAGAATCCTGCTACCCGGCTCGATCTTACTCGGGGGAAGTTTCCTAGTCATTGCCGATAGCATAGCGCGAACTGTGATTGCTCCCCAGCAACTTCCTGTTGGAGTGATAACGGCAATAATAGGCGTTCCCAGCTTTATTATTATTTTACGTAGTACAATTACCAAGTAATGTCATACCTCAAAATCCAATCCCTAAACCTTAGTGTCAAAAACAAAATCTTAGTTCGAGACCTAAACCTAGTAATTAGTAGCCACGAAAGATGGGGGCTGTTAGGCAGAAATGGTGCCGGTAAAACTACACTCTTACATAGCATTATCGGCATAAGAAATTACAACTACGGTTCCATTCAAATTAATGGTAAAGAGGTAAGTAATCTAACTCGCTCAGACATAGCAACACGGGTAGGCATCCTATTTCAGCAAGGGTTAGATACCCTTCCAACTACGGTTTTCGAGACAGTGATGCTTGGCAGGCACCCTCATGTCCAATCAGTACTTAGAGATGATCCACAAGATATCGAGATTGCCCTAGCTGCTCTCCAAGATCTAAATTTAAATGGACTGGAAGAACGTCAAGTGGATACATTATCCGGTGGAGAACGTCAGCGCCTAGCCTTGGCTATGTTAATTACACAAATGCCTCAATTTTACTTATTAGACGAACCTAGCAATCATCTTGACGTCGCCAACCAGGTTCAATTATTAGGCCATCTCCAAAAAAGGGTTTCGCAGCAATCAGCCAGTCTGCTCATGGCAACACACGATATTAATCTTGCAGCACGCTTTTGTGACAATATCGTGTTACTCATGAAAAATGGTGAATATTTGTCAGGACGGAATGAGGATATACTTACAGAAGAAAATCTGTCGCGCGCATACGATTGCCCAGTTCGATCGCTTAGAGCCGAGGGTTTTACATTACATTACCCTTACTAACCAACAGAAAAGCTAGGATCAATCTCGATATGGCCTAGCTATATAATCGAGAAACTCAGATTAGGAGGTGATGGACATCTGTTAATAACCTCGCCAAATAACTGACGAATAATCCACCATCTACTCCATTAACTACTTTGTGATCATATGACAAAGTCAGTGGCAATATTTGTCTTGGACGAAACTCGCCTTCAAAATACACCGGTTTCATCTGGGTCTTGGCCACTCCTAGAATAGCTACTTCCGGAGAGTTTACAATCGGTATAAACCCGGTCCCACCGATAGCACCGAGACTAGATATGGTGAAACAAGCACCTTGCATTTCTTGCATGCTCAGTCGACGGTTTTTTGCTTTCTCAGTTAGTTCAATGACTTCAGCTGCCAGTTGCCAGATAGACTTTTGTTCGACGTCTCTAACTACTGGCACTAAAAGTCCTTCGTCTGTAGCCACAGCCACGCCAACGTGTATATATTTCTTCTGAATAACGTATTCTGCAGAAGAATCGAGCGAAACGTTGAACTGAGGGTATTTCTGAAGTGCCTTCCCGCATGCTTTTAAAAGAAATGGCATAAAGGTTAACTTGAGCTCTTTTTGTTCCGCCTCTGATTTAAGTTCTTCCCGGAAGGCTTCGAGATCCGTAACATCCGCTTCATCAAACTGAGCCACATGTGGAATAGCAGCCCAGTTTCGATGCATATTCACCGCTGTAGCTTTCTGCAGCTTAGAGCGGGGCACCCGCTCGATTTCTCCAAATTTACTAAAATCGATATCGGGCACCGCACTTGTTAAAGTTCCCTGACCTGCGGGAGCGTTTATTCGACTCTTAACGAATGCATGGATATCTTCTTTCAAAATCCTTGATCTTGCGCCTGTGCCCGTTACCTGTTTCAAATCAGCACCAAGTTCACGTGCCAGCTTCCGAACGGCTGGTCCCGCGTAAACGCGCGGTCCGGACGAAGACGCGTCCACTTCTGGCTCAGAGGTTTGAGTCACCACTGCAACCTGTGGTTCTACTTTAGGAGACCTGGCAGGTGCCTGTTCTTCTTCCACCACTCCAGAGTTTAACGGCTCTGTTGTTTTTTGAGCCTCAATATTAACCTCAGAGCGGCTCGATACCAGGCGAAGAATGGGGGAACCGGTTTTAACTTTGTCACCAAGTGCGAGCAGTAATTCATCAACTTTCCCCGCTACCGGCGCAGGAACTTCCATAGCTGCTTTGTCGCTTTCAAGTGTAATGAGCGCATCATCCTTTGCAATCGAATCCCCAACGGTTATGTGTAATTCGATTACATCCACTTCCTCCTCCGTTCCCAAATCAGGCACTTCAATAACGGCGGATGGTGCCTGCTCTGAATCGCCCTCGCCTTTTTCGAAAACCTCTGCTTCCTCTTCGTTAGAATCCTTGTCAATGCCTTTTTGCGAGATACTTGACACATCTGAAGCAGTTGTACTCACCTTTAAGGTGAGTATTTCACTACCAGTGATAACCTGATCTCCCAGGTTTACTGAGATACTCTCAACTATTCCGGCCAAGGGTGCGGGTATTTCCATCGCGGCCTTGTCGCTTTCTAGCACCAATAATGAATCATTCTCAGCAACACTTTGGCCCACTGAAACTAATAATTCAATGACCTCAACTTCGCTAGCTTCTCCTAGGTCCGGAACTGTGATGATTTCAACCGCCAATGAAATTCACTCCTAAGGTAACTTCCGCTTTCATCTCTATGCAGGCTACCAGTTACTGAGTCAGTGGGTTTACCTTGTTCTTGGGTATGCCCGATTTCTTCATGTAATCCGTAATGGCTTTAGCTGTTAGTACACTGATGCCCTTAAGCTCTGTCAAAGCAGCTAAAACGATAAACTTACTGTCAACTTCGAAAAAATGCCGCAATTTTTCTCTACTGTCGCTTCTACCGAAACCATCGGTACCTAGCACTCGGTAAGAATCTGGTACGTATTCACGAATTTGGTCAGAATAGACTTTCATATAATCGGTAGCCGCAATAACAGGTCCACTCTGTTTCTCCAACTGCTGGGTTACAAATGGTGTCTTAGGTTTCTTCTCAGGGTGCAACATGTTTTCCCGAGATACCTCTAGCGCTTCTTTTCGCAACTCATTGAAACTAGTAACACTCCAAACGTCAACGGACACAGAAAATTCTTCACGCAGAGTTTTAGCAGCCTGGCGGACTTCTCTTAGAATTGTCCCACTACCCAGCAATCGTAACCTCAGATTTTTATCTATGGTTTTTGAAACCTGATAATCTTTAGCATCGCTATCTTCGAGCAGATACATCCCTTTGATTATGCCCTCTTCTGCCCCCTTCGGCATCGTAGGCTGCTGATAGTTCTCATTCATAGTTGTGATGTAGAAAAATACAGACTCCATATCCACGTACATCCGTTTAAGCCCGTTTTGAACAATAACTGCCAATTCGTAAGCATAAGCTGGATCGTAATTAACACAATTGGGAATTGTTGAAGCAAGAACATGACTATGCCCATCTTGGTGCTGCAAACCTTCTCCATTGAGAGTCGTACGTCCAGCCGTAGCTCCAATTAGGAATCCCCGTGCCTGAGAATCACCTGCGGCCCAGCATAAATCACCCACTCGCTGGAATCCAAACATCGAGTAATAAATGTAAAAAGGAATTAAAGGGAAATTGTTGACGCTGTAGGAAGTAGCGGCTGCTAACCAAGCGGAAAAAGACCCAGACTCGGTAATACCTTCCTCCAGCATCTGGCCCTTCTTATCTTCTCGATAAAATGCGACCTGATTAGAGTCCGCTGGATCATATAGCTGCCCAACGGCCGAATAAATACCTAATTGACGAAACATGCCTTCCATACCAAAAGTACGAGCTTCATCTGGCACGATTGGCACCACTCTTTCGCCGATTGCCTTGTCTTTACACAAGGTACTGAGCATGCGGACAAAAGCCATGGTGGTTGATAATTCACGATCGCCGCTACCCTGTACTTGGTTATCAAACGCGTCTATTGATGGCACTGTTAAAGCATAGGTACGGGCTCTGCGCTGAGGAACAGGGCCTCCCAATGATTCCCGTACTTTTCGCATGTAGTTAATTTCGAGACTTTTTTCAGGTGGCCGATAATAGGGCACCTCTTCAAGTTTGGCATCCTTGATCGGAATACCAAACCTATCGCGAAATTTCTTAAGGGAATCAATATCCAACTTCTTAACCTGGTGTGCAGCATTCACAGCCTCCGCGGCAGCACCGAACGCGTACCCCTTAATGGTTTTTGCCAAGATCACCGTAGGTTTGCCGTTAGCTTTTGCCGCCTCTACATAAGCAGCATAGACTTTGTAAGGATCATGGCCGCCCCGATTTAGCGCCATGATATCTGCATCGGAAAGATGCTCGACCATTTTTAGTAATTCTGGGCTCTTTCCGAAGAAGTGCTCACGGGTATATGCACCACCTCTGCTTGCATAATTTTGATACTCCCCGTCCACCACTTCATCCATTCGCGCCTGTAAAATGCCGTCTTTGTCAGCCTGAAACAACGGATCCCAATGGCGGCCCCAGACCACCTTGATCACATTCCAGCCTGCTCCACGAAATACACCCTCCAGTTCCTGAATAATTTTACCATTACCGCGCACAGGGCCATCCAAGCGCTGCAAGTTGCAATTTATTACGAAAATTAGATTATCCAAATGTTCCCGACCGGCTTTACTAATTGCACCCAGCGATTCAGGTTCATCCATTTCACCATCACCAAGAAAGGCCCAGATCTTCCGATCAGATTCTTTTAGGAGATCCCTGTTGGTAAGGTATTTCATGATATGAGCCTGATAAATTGCCTGAATAGGACCCAATCCCATTGAGACTGTTGGGAACTGCCAATAATCTGGCATTAACCAAGGATGAGGGTATGAGGAAAGACCGTTACCATTGACTTCTTGCCGAAAGTTATCGAGTTGCTCCTCCCCAATTCGACCTTCTACGTAAGAGCGTGCGTAAATACCCGGAGAAGAGTGCCCTTGGTAATAAATCAAATCACCTTCATCATCATTATCAGGACCCCTAAAGAAATAATTGAACCCAACATCATAAAGGGTAGCTGCGGAAGCAAAAGTTGAAAGATGTCCACCGAGGTTTGGATTCCGCTTATTGGCTCTCATCACCATGGCCAAAGCATTCCAGCGCACATAACCTCTTATTTGGCGTTCCATAAACATATCGCCAGGCATGCGTTCTTCGTTTTGTGGTGGGATCGTGTTGCAGTATGGAGTATTTACAGCGGCGGAGGATAGGTAATGCCCGTCCCTTATCGCATTGTTCTGAAGCCTACCTATAATATAATGAGCTCGTTCAATCCCCTCCACATCGATGACCGACTTTAGGGCTTCGAGCCATTCTCTGGTCTCTTCCGGATTCGCATCGTCCTGCATGGCTATCGGTTATTCCTATGCTTGCCCAGAGTATCTAGGCGCTATTCGTCGTACAATCTGTAAATAATCTACAAATAATGGGGTATCGTATCGAATTTAACTGCTTTTATCCACCTTAATTCATTCATATATGTAGTATTACTACTTATTTAAAACTATCCGAATATTTTGCAGTATTTATTTTTTTTAAATAAAATACAGTAACTTAGTCCAATATTTTTAACACTTTGAATCACCTTTTTTACGAAATAACCAACTCTTTTGTGCCAAAACTACAAAATCCACTACAAATAGGTCTGCTAGGACTACCAAACGCCAATTGTTAGCATTTAGCCCTGAATTTTTGCTGCACAGCCACGATCTGGATCATGTGCATGACCAAACCAGAATCAACACAATAAGCCAAATAGCCTAACTAAACACTATTGGAAATATTTTGGGTCTCCAGCGCGCCTTTGTAACGCTCCCAGTCAAAAAATGGACCAGGGTCTGTCTTGCGCCCTGGAGCGACATCGCAATGGCCTACAATTCTTTCAAGATTCAAATGCGGATATTCAATTAGAAGTAAATTGGTCACCTCCACTAGCGTTTCGTATTGCGAGGGCAAGAATGGCTCGTGATCCGTCCCTTCCAGCTCTATGCCAATAGAGAAATCGTTACAGCTTGATCTGCCATGAAAGCTTGATTCCCCCGCGTGCCATGCCTTCTTATCAAAAGGCACATATTGTGTGACGGTTCCATTTCGATCAATTAATAAGTGTGAAGAAACTTGTAAGTCTGCGATCTCTCTGAAATAAGGATGAGAGTCTGCATCGAGTCGATTACAGAAGAGATCATCTATGCAGCCGGTCCCAAACTTACCGGGGGGCAAACTAATATTGTGGATGATGAGTAAATCTATCTTATCGTCGGAGTTCCTATTACTTTGATTTGGTGATTCGATTTGACGCACCCCGTGAAGCCGGCTGTTGTGAAGAGTAAAAGCCATCGTTGCTTTAGCCTACTTAAATAAATCCATCCTAAAAGTAATGGTATCACACCAAATCCTGCAGAATCGTTGCGAAAATAGGCAGTAAGAATACCAGTAAACCCGACACTTCTTAGTCTGTCACGCAGTAAAACGGGAAGAACCATGATGTAGTCAGCAACTTCCTATTAACACAGGTATAAGCCATAATTTAGCTGATGTTTTCATCTAACGAACAAACGTCCCGCAAAAGTATTGGACAAGGGATGCTCATTGCGAGTTTTTGTCTTGGCTTAATCGCGTTGACAATATTTTTCGATGGCGTTTTGCAAACCCAACTGAACCCTAATAGTGATCCGGACTTTAACGAAGGGAATAACGGGACCAGAGAAGTTGTATTAAAAAGAAATCGTCAGGGGCACTATGTCGCCGGCGGAGCTATTAATAGCGTACCCGTTACCTTTTTATTAGACACCGGCGCTACTGATGTAGCTATTCCTGATGCCATCGCAAACAATTTGGGGCTAAATCGAGGTTATGTAGGGCAGGCGGCCACGGCGAATGGAATTATCCGGGTTTACTCAACAATTCTCGATGAACTGAAAATAGGGAATATCCTCCTGCATGATGTTGAAGCCAGTATCACGCCCAGTATGGGTGGCGAAACCATCTTGCTAGGCATGAGTGCCTTAAAACAGGTGGAGTTCATGCAACGTGGCTCAAATCTAACCTTGCGCCAACTTCCAGAATCTTCGATGGAATGAATACGCTAATACCAACGGACATCGAGGCTGTCGTTCGATCTGCTCTCGCAGAGGATATTGGTAGCGGTGATATAACAGCTGGACTGGTTCCCGCTAAAAAGAAAGTAACTGCTAGAATAATTAGCCGAGAAGGAGGGGTACTCTGCGGCGCCCCCTGGGTTACTGAAGTATTCTCCCAACTCGACGATTCAATTGTAATCCATTGGCAACTCGAAGATAGCGACTCTTTCGAGCCCGAACAGATAATCGCAGAACTGACCGGACCCGCTCGTGCAATCATGACCGGTGAGCGAACTGCACTGAACTTTCTGCAATTGTTATCAGGAACAGCGAGCTATACGCGCGGTGTGGTCGCAAGGATTATCCATACTCCAACCGAATTATTGGATACCCGCAAAACTCTACCGGGACTGCGAACTGCTCAGAAATATGCCGTCAGAATTGGTGGGGGTCACAATCATCGTATGGGGTTATTTGATGCCTATCTGATTAAAGAAAATCACATTGCCACCTTTGGTGGAATATCCGAGATTATCTCCACTGCGCGCACATTGATGCCGGGTAAATCTGTGGAAATCGAAGTCCAAAACTTGGAACAGCTGCGGGAAGCGTTAACCGCTGGAGCAGATACAATTTTGTTAGATAATTTTGACATAACGGATTTGCAGGAAGCAGTAGCGATAAATCAGGGTCGTAGTAAGTTAGAGGCTTCTGGTGGAATCGATCAAGACCTACTGGTCAAGATCGCAGAAACTGGCGTAGACTATATTTCTATTGGAGCCCTGACCAAACACTGTCGAGCAATTGATCTATCTCTGCTAATCCAACATGTCCGATGATGTCCAGCACAGTCCTTTATATGAGATACCTCTAGGAGAGAGTATGTTAAAAAAATCTTGTTTAGTAGCTATTAAAGCTTTAACCCCGTGGCTGATTCCTACTCTATTGTTCGGGCATGCTGGCAGCCTAGATATAAATGGCGGTCACTACTATGGTCCTTCCTATCACTGTCATATGTCCGGCTGCGAAATGCCCGACACATTCAATATCGGCCGAGTAGGGAGGGATAGCCTGCTTACCGATTACCGTGACCGGGAAAAATTCTTCAACGAAGATGACTGGTCATTCGAAGAAGATTTCGATGGAGACTGCCAATCCTCACGACAGGAGATGCTTATCCTGACCAGCCGCACGGAAGTCAAATACACCAATCCTCGGAATTGTGTAGTTCGTACTGGCGAATGGCTGGACGAATACACTGGAGAGATTTTCACCGTTGCTGCGCAAATTGACGTCGACCATGTAATACCTCGGATGTATGCCCACACTCACGGTGGTGACCGCTGGATGCCCGAGAAGAAGCTAATGTTTGCCAACGATCCTCTAAACATTATGTTGGTCGAGAGACGAGAAATCCGGCGTAAAAGGGATCGTGGCCCCAACCGGTATTTACCCCGAGACGAATTTCACTGTGCATATGTGCAATTGTGGCAGGCGATCGCCGAGAAATATGATCTACAACTAGAGGCTCGGGACCTCAGTGCTATCACCCGAATTAAAAGGGATTGCCCTGATATCGAAGAGCAATGAGTTTTTTCCTTTTATTAAAAACTAAAAAAATGCCGAACACTGTTCGGCATTTTTACTGCTCCTTCTAATTAACCTTCTAGCATATCAAGGTGTCAGAATGTTAATTTGCTCCATCCCATTATCCGGATCAAGCTCGGTATCACCAGTTGGGAAACCATTTTCCGATAAAATATAAGCAATAACATCGGTATACTCTTCAAACATTAGAGAACCCGGATTGTCCGCAGGCATAGTGCCCATTATAGACTCCCAGAGGTAAAGCAGGGGTTGATTATTCCAAGATCTTAACGTGTCACGATAAAACTGCATGTTATGACAGGTCTTGCATTGTGAATCATAAACGATCTGACCAGAAGTAACTTGAGCTTCGGTGAATACTCCGTCTTTTACGGTCTTTTCTTGCGCTATTCCAGCCTGACTTATTAACAGGCCGATCAACAGACCTCCGCTAACGGCTGTTCTCAACGATACTCTTACCGAGTCTTTCATCAATCATTCTCCTGTAGCACAACGAAGAATCCTAATCTTGTGCCCTTTAAAGATTAAATACTAATACGTTACGGGGCTGGGCCTACCGCGTTTATTTATCCCTTTAAGAAACCGGCGTAAACATAAACCACATTTTTCGCTTAATCAAGTCTAACACCTCGCCTCTATTTGCCTGGATACCCAGCGCCGGTTATCTACCCCAATTAGTAATTCGTAGCCCGTTAATTCGTGTGGTCATTAACTAATATGCATTCTTGTATCGGGCCAACATTTTAAATTTATACTCCGTTACTGTAATGTCTCCTGATTTTCGTCATCCTCAGTCGAAACTCTTTTGCCTGGAATAATGTGTTTCTCTGCAGCCCAATCCCCAAAGTCTATTAGTTTACATCGCTTGCTACAGAAGGGCCTATATTTGTTTTCCTCAAGCCAAGCAACCTCTTTTTGACAGCTTGGGCAATTTACAGTCTTTGTCGCAGGCTTACTCATTGATTCCCTGTAAGTTGCAAATATTGGTTGTGCAAATCGGCTACTAGAAGCCTCAGCGCCGCCTCGGATTGCTCATTACCAATAATATCGTCAGCCTGCCGTAATCTCGTTTTACGGCCTGTTTGAGAGGCAATGATGGCCTTAATTATCGCTGAATCCCCTCCATCTCGATCTAGAGCCCTCGCTAGCTGGATTTCTTCGCTAACATCTACAACTAAAATTCGGTCAACTAACTTGTGTTGATCAGTTTCCAAAAGCAAAGGTGAAACCAAAAGGCAATACGCCGAGTCACAGGCCCTGATGCTGCTTTGTATAAGCTCAGCGATCAACGGATGCAACAACGCTTCCAACCAGTCTTTCTCAATAGGATTGGTAAAAACTATCTGGCGCAATTGAACCCTGTCCAGAGTGCCATTTTCCGAGAGAATCGTAATACCAAAATGATCCACAATCTGATTAAGAACTTTCGAGCCGGGCAGAACAACTTCGCGAGAAACCTCGTCAGCGTCCACAGTGCAAATACCTAAATCTTGGAAACAACGAGTCACAGTGGATTTTCCACTACCAATACCTCCAGTTAAACCAACCACAAACATAGGTAAAGATCCTTAACCGACAAAGGAGCGTAGATAAAAGGAGCTGATTTGGGAGCCCCAAATCAACACAACTAAACCTGATACAGCCAAAAAAGGACCAAAAGGAATCGGCATAGATTTATCTAGCCCTTTAGTTACTATCATAGTAAGGCCAAGTATTGCACAGGTTACTGAAGATAGAATTACGATTAGAAATAGACTCTGCCATCCCAACCAGGCACCTAGCGCTGCGAGTAACTTGAAATCTCCGTAACCCATGCCTTCCTTGCCAGTTGCCAACTTGAAGACCCAATAGAAAATCCAAAGTACTAGATAACCTCCGATGGCTCCGAGCACAGCTTCAGTCAGACTAACTCCGAACCCAAGGTCCAGAGTATTTACCAACAATCCAAGCCATAATAGCGGAATGGTAATATCGTCTGGTAATAACTGATGATCGAAGTCTATTAGCGCCAGCACGACCAGCGACCAGACGAGTATCAGAGCTGCTAATGTAAGCCAAGTGGCTCCAAACGTGTAACCCACCAAACCCGAGAGCAGCCCGTTTGCAAATTCCACTAACGGATAACGAGGGGATATCGGCTTCTTGCACTTGAAGCATTTACCGCCGAGGAAAATATAGCTAAGAATAGGAACATTTTCCCAAACCCTGATCTTTTGATTGCACTTCAGACAGTAAGAATCAGGTTTCCACAGATTAAAAACTTCAAACTCTGCAATGGGGTCATTAGGAATGGGTACAGTGTTTTCTATTTCCAGGTAATCGCAACACTGTTGGTTCCAGTCTCGCTGTTTCATGATCGGTAAACGATAAACTACAACATTCAAAAAGCTGCCTACTATCGATCCCAGAATCACACAGATTGTAATGAAAAATGCCGGGACCACCGAGAGTAAATCAATTATTGCCATTTTTTCAAAATTTAACGCAAATCTAATTAGTCCATGTTAAGGGAAATCATATTAGCGAGGAAATTCGCATCGTGGTATCTGCCAACTCATCGATTACTCTATCACAGTTAAAACTAAATAATTGTGAATTCCGTGGAGCTAAATTTATTTATATCAACAACTTGCTGGCACTACTGAGACTTTATTTAAATAAATATCTATATTTAATTATCTGAGAAGAATATTAGGTCCGAAAACATCTGATCCCCGCTATTCCCTGTCCCCCGCGCTTTCGCACTTCAGTCACATCCGAAACGGTCATGCCACCCAAGGCGTATACCGGCAGACTAACTTGTGCAACCAAAGTTTCAAAACCTTGCCAGTCAAGAGAATGTCCTTCCGAGTATTTCCCGATGGATTTAACCGGAGAAAGGTAGACAAAATCAACATCAAGCCTCTCAGCTTGCTTCAGCTCTTGAAGATTATGACAGGACGCACTGAATAAAAAATTACTGGACACAGGTCGTTCGCGCATTTGCATGAGTCGAGCGCTATTTGCGTGAAATCCGCCACAGACTTTTAGCTTGGAAAAGGTAGACAAACAGTGATTAAACATCAGTTCCACGTCTTTTCGACAACAGATAAGTCGTGCGACATTAAACCAGTGTAGATATGTTTCGTTGTCTAAATGTCCCTGGCGAAATTGGATGACTTTCACTCCCTGGGCTATTAGGTTTGAAATGGCTTGTTCTACTGCCCTTTCATCCTTCAACTCTGAAGTAATCGCGATGGCTTCAGGTAGTTTCAATAAACGAATTATGGGGGAATTGGCTAGAGGAAAGTCTTTTTCATTCAGATCTGATAGATGTCGCCATTCCACAGGCTGACCTTCCATGC
>Ga0209034_10000710_pt1 | contig 16544 bp, 12 predicted proteins | sample MarorgKNORR_S2LV_2_FD_188219 | JGI IMG/M metagenome (GOLD analysis project Ga0209034, IMG submission 188219) | Marine microbial communities from the Southern Atlantic Ocean, analyzing organic carbon cycling - 250m_A/KNORR_S2/LV (SPAdes) (version 2) | ecosystem: Environmental > Aquatic > Marine...
CAAATCTTTTTGTCTCTTTCATCCTATATCGCATATATAATTACGCTCCAATACACAACAATTAAATTGTATATTTGGACTTAAATCGGGATTTCTTATACATTGTTTATCTCAAACATGATCATATAGTCTCACATGAAATAATGTGTGTTCTAAGTATCAGTTTTTTGCTTGGATTTACGGGATTCATCCATACCATACACTAATCCCAATAATGATCCTATAGATGTCATAAAAATTACCACTCCGATTTTACCAGTACTATCATACAATATTTGTCGGAGCTCCATCGATATCCAGAAAATGCTTAGTATTATGATGAGTCTGATGAAACCATTGAATATTCTTGCAAGATCGAACGGTTTATTCCAGTTCTGGACAAATGTGATTAGAATAGACATAACACAAGCTATACCAATGGCATAAGCAAAATCCCGTTCGCGGTCAACAGATCTATGGAAAATGCCAAAATATCCACCTATAGCTGCTCCGGTCAATGCACGTCTCACAATTGAAGGGAGCTTTATGCTATTGTTCGGATTTGTTTTCTTGATCGACAGTTTCGATTTAGACATTGTGCTTAGATGATATCAAACTATTATGTATTGTCTCACAATCTTATATGTCAATTATTGGATACTTGCTTGATTTTATGTCTGACTTCTGCAGCCGTTGTACATTGTAAGGCGACTTGAGCGATTTTTTTGCACTCGTGCAGAGATAGTGTGCGAATAAATGCTTTTACATTTGCTAAAGCTGAGGTTGAGACGCTTATTTCATCTATTCCTAGACCCAATAATACAGGCAAAGCTTGTATGTCCGAACCTAGTTCTCCACATATAGATACATGTTTGTTCTTAGCATGTGCAGCACTTACGGTTTGATCTATCAATTTAAGGACTGCGGGATGTATAGCATCTGCGAGGTAATTTAAAGTTGGGTTTAATCGATCTGCTGCAAGTGTATATTGAGTGAGGTCATTAGTTCCAATCGAGAAAAAATCAACATCGTCAGCAAGTGCTTCTGCCATGATTGCAGCAGCTGGTACCTCAATCATTATTCCTAATTCCACTTTAGGGGCCGACATATTCTCACGTATATCGTTAAATATATCTCGTATCTTGCGTAGTTCATCGCGGTCGGAAACCATTGGGAACATCACTCGAATTAGATCTGGTTTAGCCGCCCTGAATATCGATCTAAGTTGGGTTGTAAATAAATCTTGTTGTGACATGTAAAGTCGGACACCGCGTTCACCCAAAAATGGATTACTCTCTTGTTTCATTGCTATGTAAGGTAGAGGCTTATCACCACCAATATCAAGTGTTCTTATCACTAATGGTTTGCCTGCAAGCATTGTCATGATTTCTTGCATAACAATGAATTGCTCTTCTTCGCTTGGTGGTGTTGATCGCTCTAGAAATAGCCATTCTGTTCGTAGTAGACCTATCCCTTCTGCACCTTCTAGTAAGGCTTTTGGGACTTCTGATGGAGTGCCAATATTTGCAAATACTGGCACTCTGTAACCGTCTTTGGTGGTTGCTGACTCGTGTGCTGTGAGCAGATTGTCTTTATGTTTTTTGTGATAAAAAGTGACTAATTTCTTAGCTTCGGCAACTGCATTGTTGTCAGGTTTAGAGATTAGTGCGCCAGTAGTTCCATTAATGATAGCTTCGGTATCATTAACAATATTAAGTGTTTGTATATCTACACTTACAATTGCAGGTATGCCGAGTGATCGAGCGAGTATAGCAGTATGGCTAGTGGGTCCTCCCTCAGTTGTACAGAAGCCAACGACTTTGTTTTGATCCAGGGCCATTGTATCAGAAGGAGACAAGTCTTTTGCTACTACAATGATTGGTCCTTCTCTTGATAACAATAAATCTTCAGGCTCATGACCAGATAGTATGCGTAGTATTCTGTCGCCCACATCTTTAACGTCTTTTGATCGCTCGGATAGTGTTTCGTCATCTACATCAGATATTAGTAACGACATATCCGTGAAGCTCTTTTGCCACGCTGTGGCTGCACCTAAACCAGACTCAATATTGGCTCTTGTTGACTCAATCAACTCAGGGTCTTCCAACATCTCTAGGTGTACGTCGATGATCTCTGCTGCGTCTATGGATTGATCCGACACATTGGCTCGCAATGCAGTTAGTTCGTGTGTGGCCTGTTTAACAGCCGACGTAAACATAGAAAGTTCTGTATTTGTATCAGTAAAACTGTTGGAAATTTCTATAATAGACTTGCTATACTGAAAGATATTACCTATAGCTATGCCGGGTGCGCCAGACACACCATGGAAAGCAGAATGTTGCTCACTTTTTCTTTCTGGCATATGCACAGACTCTTCGTTTCTAAGCGTTTTTGACTCTGTTGTTGCTGTGTCCAATGCTTCTCCCAATCCGTTGGATATTGCTGTTTCCAAAGCTGTGATTGCTTCGTCCTCGTCATCACCATTAGCTTCGATTGTGACAGATGTGCCGGCGTGAACGCCCAATGTGAGTACAGATATTACGCTTTTAGCATTTGCTTTTTTGTCTGCATTAGTGATGTGAATGTCACAGCTGAATTGTTTTGCTAGATTAGAGAACACTTTGGCTGGTCTGGCATGTAAACCAGATGGGTTGTTAATCACCAGTTCGATTTGTTTCATAGCAAGATATCCTATTAAAATCTTTATGCTATCTTACGCGTTGGTGTTTGGTGCATTTAGGTGGTCTAGAACTACACTAACCTCTGATGTTTCGGTAAGCAATTTAGCTGTTTCTGGATCCTCGATAGCTTCAGCTAGGTTGGCCAGAATGTTAATGTGGTCATCAGAATTTGAGGCAATACCAATTATGAGATAAGCCTTCTCATCATCTTCCCACGTTACACCGTCTCTAATTTGTAAAACAGATATTCCTGTACGATATACTAGTGTGAGATCGTCAAATTGGCCATGTGGTATTGCCACTCCATTGCCAATGTAAGTGGACATTGACTTCTCGCGAGCTAACATACCATCTATGTAAGACTCGGCAACATATCCGCCTCTCACTAGCAAATGTCCCGCCATCCGTGTTGCTTCTTCTTTGCTATTGGCCTTTGCGTTAAGACTGATTGTTTCTTCAGTCAATCTATATTGCATAATTAGACACCTGTTAGGGATTATGTCTATGGTTACACATAGTATGTGACTAGTTGCATCAATATTGTAACATTACATTTGTGGTCTTAGTATTGTCTGCAAAATGACAAATGCTAATACATTTGAGCAACACTTACAAACAAGTAGAGAATGAACTCAATATTCTTAGCCTTCCTCGTGAATTTCAGTTCCGTTTGCTAAGGCACTGACTACTCTATCGATTGCGGGATCATTTAGAAACATAGTAAATGCTACAACCACGGCTCCTGGCACACGTTTGCGCACCATTTTCGATAGTCCCTTATGACAGATAATCATTTTTGCGTCTTCAGGCACTAACCGCGCGGGTTTATGGATTACTTTGTAACCTTCTACGTTGGCTTTTTGCAGCTTTTTCTTAGTTTGGTTAACGACTATCAGACTGGAACCGACTCCAGCTTCACATACTATTATTATGGTACTGACTTCATCGGGGTGTATTGTGGCTGCCATTTCTAGTTTCCTCCAAATTGCACCATCTTCATTAATTTTATAAGGGGTCTAGCGATATTCATTGCCAGACCCCTTATCTTTTTCATATCAAACCCTTATAACGGGTGATACATATTCATCATTAAGAAGTATTGTCCTGATTTCGACAATCCACTCTAGTGAATTATCCTAATCCAGGTATACCAAGTGATTCTTCTTCTCCGTCATCATCATCTTCACCGACATCTTTAGCTGGATAGGCACGTAGTAACATGCTTCCGACCAAGAAGGCTGCCACAACTGCTAGGAACACTCCACCAAATACTGCAAAGTGTCCTCCTGGTGGAGTCATTGCTAGATAGGCAAAGATCGATCCTGGTGAAGGAACTGCTACCAAGCCAGCATTAAAGATCACAAACCATGTGTCGGCAACAATACCACCGGCGTACATGGCTATAATCATTATTGGGTGTGCCAACACGTAAGGGAAGTAAATCTCGTGAATGCCACCAAAAAAGTGGATGATTATAGCTCCAGGAGCTGATTGTTTCAGCAAACCTTTACCAGCAACCCAATAAGCCAGCAACATACCCAATCCGGGTCCCGGATTACTTTCGAGTAAGAAATGGATTGCTTTACCACTTTCTTTAGCAGCTGCTGCACCTAATGGTGCTAACACTCCTAAGTTAAGAGCGTTATTGAGGAATAGAACCTTGGCAGGTTCAACCACTAGATCTACCAGCGGCAATAGACCTGAAGCAATTAACCCGGAAACTGCACCTCCGAGAACGTCACTGATCGCTTGTACGAAAGGACCGATAGCAACCTGCGCCAACATAGTGAGAACTAAACCTGAGATTCCCAATGCAAAGTTGTTGATCAGCAGTTCGAATCCAATCGGAACTCTGGGTTCAAGTGCTGCATCTATTCTCTTCAGGACCTGAGCTGCTATTGGGCCTGCAATCATACCGCCTAGGAATTGTGGAATTTCTGAGCCAACAATGGTTCCCATTGTAGCTACTGCTCCAATGATACCACCACGCTGTCCGTGGATCATCCTACCACCTGTGTATCCAATAAGTATTGGTAACAGGTTGAGTATCATTGGTCCTACTTGTTGGACGTATGTCTCGTTAGGCACCCATCCGGTTGGAATAAACAGGGCAGTCAACAATCCCCAAGCAATAAAAGCTCCTATGTTTGGAACTACCATACCTGCGGCAAAACCACCCCAGCTTTGTATTCTAGCTAACATAACTGAATCTCCTCTTATCTTTATATATTACTGACATTATATTTAGAGTAATAAAAGGCGAACAGAATAAAGTTTATATGACAAGTGTTGTCCTATTTTCGTATTATTTACCTCCTTAATTGTTGTTTATTTATGAAGTCAAAGGCTGATACACAAGCCCAAATGAATGCAAGTTGGCAACAAGTTGTCAACTATAAGTGACTCTTGGAGAACATCAGCCTCTTAGTTAGTATATTACAACACTCGATTTAGGCGTTAGTTTCGTGAGGCAAATTTTTGTTTAGGTGGCTGACTGATATGTTGTTAGATGAAGTACAAGATATGTCTGTGGCGCGTTTTTAATCTTATGTGCGCTTATTGATTTGCTCTCCAAACAATTTTGCCCTCGACTATTGTAAGCAACGGCCTATAGTGTTCGTCTAGAATTACTATGTCTGCATCGTATCCAGGAAGTAATTGGCCTTTACTAGTACCTATTCCTATAGATTGAGCCGGCACCATGCTAGTGCATTGGCTAGCTTCCAATATGTTTAGGTCTAACAGATCGATTAAATTGCGAAAGCCTGTGTCAATGAGGGCATGCGAACCGGCCAGAGTACCGTCAGCAAGTCGGATTGTTTTGCCATCTATATATATGTCCTGACCTGCCCAATTGTATTTGCCAGATGGAAGTTCTGCAAAAGGCGCAGCATCGGAGATGAGACATACTTTTGATATTCCTTTAGCATTTAACAATACTTGCATGGCTCCAGGATGAACATGATGTCCGTCACAGATTAATTGGGCAATAATGGAAGGGCAAGCCAGTACTGCTCCAGTTACACCAGGATCTCTATGATGCATATGACTCATTGCATTAAATGTATGCGTTGCTTGACTAAGACCCAAATCAATTGCTTCTTTAGCCAGCTCGTATGATGCATTTGAATGTCCTATGATTGGTACGATATTATGATCAAGTAGATATGGAATAACATCCATGGCTGTTCCTTCTTCTGGAGCAAATGTGAGCATGCGGACTAAACCATTTGTAATATTTTGAAGCCAATCTACTTCATGAGTAGTAAGAGGTGAGAACCATTTGGGATTGGCCATGCCAGGACGTTCAGGAGACAGGTGTGGTCCTTCAATGTGAATTCCAAGACAGCGAGCTCCTACTGGTGGGTCAGACAGTACGGTAGCCATGTGTGATATAAGTGAATTTATTTCTTCTTTGGGTCGGGTCATGGTCGTGGCCATGAAACTCGTTACACCGTATTCAGGAAGATGTTTGATGACCTTATCTAAATTAGGACCCATGCAATCATAGCCTAGTAGTCCGTGAATATGGATATCAATAAAGCCAGGTAGCACCCAGCAGCCACTTATGTCCAATACATTTGAAGTTTTGGGTACCTTAAATTCCGATTTGTTCTGAATAAGCTCAATAGATTTGTTGTTAATGACTAACACTCCTGTATCAAACACTTTGTCAGGAGTGCATATTTTTCCTCCTACTAATATGGTACTCATTTATTTTCTCTAAATGTGTTGGTCAATTTGATATGATCTTCAGCAAATCTACTCTAGTATAATCCCATTTATGTTTTTTCGTCATCGCGCTACTAGAATATTAGGATTGCTCGCAATATTATCGTTACCCGCTGTATTTCCTTTTTTGCGAGATCAAGTTCCTCGGACAAATGACTTAGCCAGTCATGTGTATAGAGCCTTTGAGCTAGAGCAATTATTACGTGCAGGAGTTATTTTTCCGCGTTGGGGACCACACCTAGTGCATGGATATGGATATCCGGTGTTCAATTATTTTCCGTATCTGTCTCATTATCTAATTACTATTACTCATATGGCCTCAGGGTTGGATTTTCTGTGGTCTTATCGAATTGTTACAGCTGTAGTTACTCTAATAACTGCATGGGGTACATTTCTTTTCGGCAGAGACTTATTTCAGGATGAAAGTGCTGGCGTCTTAGCTGCAGTCGGATTTGTTTACAGCCCGTATTTGTTGATGACTGCAAATGTGCGTGGTGGTCTTCCCGAATCATTGGCATTAGCTGCGCTATCTTTTGGTTTGTGGACATGGTCGCGTGTGGCTCGTGGTGAGCGCAGATTTGTGATGTGGGCAGGTTTGACATATGCCATATTGATTGTTTCGCACAATGGGTCTGCAGTGCAGATATCCCCTATATTATTTATATATGCGCTATGGCGTGGTCGTGCACAGATTCGATTAGCTATTTATGAGATTGCCATAGCAGCGATAATAGGTGTTGGTCTAACTGCATTTTATTGGTTGCCGGCTTTGTTGGAACTACAGTATGTGCAGGTAGCGTCGGGTTATGCTTCAACTGGTATTGTATATCATCAAAACTTTACTCCTGTCAGTGGATTGTTCAAGTATCCTTCTCTGCCTATTGATAGCGATTTGTTAAATCCTATAGTATCTAGCCCATTGTCTATAGTTACTCTGATATTTGCTGGACTAACTATCTGGCGTGCACGATTGGTTGGCAGTAAACATTTCTCAGAACTAATATTATTATTAGTGTTAAGCTTGACAGCATTATTCTTGATATTGCCCCAGTCTCGTTTGTTATGGGAACAACTACCGCTTCTACAACTTACTTTATGGCCTTGGCGATTCATTGGACCAGCATCTCTAATGATTGCTGTATTAGCTGCAGGACTCATATCTACCATATTAAAGAACAGGACAATGTTTCTAATGATTGGTGTTTTTGCTGTTATGTTGAATGGTTTGCCATGGCTGTATCCGCCGCGGGAGGTCTTGGTACCACCAACAAATGTTGCAGACTTGGCCCGTTTTGAGATGCCGCCTTGGCTTATTGGTACGTCGACAACTGCAGAGTATTTGCCACAATGGGTACAACAATTGCCTGACACTTATGAGCAGCGGGATGTGTTACTGACGAACTCAGATCCGGATCGATTGGACAGGCGACTTCTACCATCTGGGCTGAAAGCGCAGCATGTTACAAACGAAATCTTAAGCGATACTTATAGAATCATTACAGCCGACACTTCAGAATTAACCTTTAAGCACTTTTACTTTCCAGGTTGGCGTGCCTGGATTGACAACAATCCTGTACCAATTGTTGTTTCACAACCGCATGGTTTGATTAAAGTGACTGTTCCATCAGGCGATCATATGCTTATGGTAGCTTTTGACACTACAAGTGTACGGTATTGGTCTGGGATGCTTAGTTTAGTATCATTGATTGTAGTAATTGTGTTTGGATTTAGTTGGTCGACATCCCAAACCGGGATTTCTCCGAGTGTAGTGAGCGAAAAGCATCTTGCTATATTCGCAACTTTGGTCGTAGCTATTTTTGTCCTTTCCGTTATTTTTGAAAATCCTGTACGCAAACATGGTCTTGCAAACGATAATGGACCATTACATATGCAGAAGTCATTAGATATAGATTTTGGCGGTGAGCTGTATTTACATGGCTATTCATTGAGCGAAGATTCTATAGCTGCAGATGACATTGTTGAGCTAGATCTATTTTGGCAAGCTCAGCGCAGTATTGGAGTAGTGTATGGTTTTAATGTTCGTCTACGTGATTCGTACGGTCGTTTGTGGAACACATCGGAGATAGTACGTCCTCAAGGTTGGCGTTTTATGCCAGGTACAGATTTCTGGCCGCCGGACAAATATGTTATTGACAAGTATGCTGTGCAGCCATTGTCAGGCACTCCTCCTGGCACATATCATCTAGAAGTTATTGCGTTTCGTCGGGATACGCTAGAAGTATTGAATGTAAGTACAATAGGAACGTTACAAATTATTAGCGCGGACAAAAGTTCGTTTACAGATGTTGAGCCATTGGCTGTTTTCGGAGAAGATGGGTGGTTGCTGCGAGATTTTCTGATAGATAGAACTGAGGCTGTATCAGGTGAAATTGTTGGAATACAGGCTGTATGGAGTAGTCTGACATCTAGGAGTGAACCATATAAAGCACGCTTAAGTATATTAGATATTGATAGAAAAGAGTGCGCTTCATTTGAATTTCTGATAGGAGGTGATTATCCACCAAATGTATGGAAGTCAGGTGAATCAGTAAGGGACCAATATATTACACAGGTTCCAGCAGATCTACCCAGTGGTCAATACATTTGGCAACTCAAGTTGATAGGTACAGAAGGTCGTGTATTAGGGGAGTATGACCATACTGAATTGTTGCGTGTTAATGCACCGGAAAGGTTGTTTGATGAGCCAGATGATATTGCAGTGCTAGATGTTGAACTAGGTGAGGTAGTTACTTTGTTTGGATATAATGTGAGCAATGAATTCACTTCTGACGGTGGAATTCTCAATATTAAATTAGTGTGGGAAGCTAATGTAAAGGTGTCAGAATCTTATCATGTGTTTGTGCATATCATTGATGCATCTGGTAACCTAGTTGCTCAGTCTGATGGAGAGCCTGCTGGTTGGACACGCCCCACTACCGGGTGGTTACCAGGAGAATATATTACTGACAATCATGAAATTGTACTTCCAACCGATATAATGCCTGGTTCTTACAATATTTACGCGGGCCTCTACAACAATTTGGATCATCGGCGACTTGTTGCCGATGAATTTCCAGATGGTTCTGTGAGGATAACAGAAATCCACTATAGAGACAGTTAATGTCATGACAACAAATAATATGAGGATAGGTTATGAATGATAGTTTTGTTGACGTAATTCCTGAGGTTAAGTCGGCTGTTCAAACTGGCAAACCAGTTGTTGCATTAGAATCTACTGTCATTGCGCATGGTTTGCCACGCCCACAAAACCTAGATACAGCTCGTAGATTGCAGGCAGTTGTACGTTCTGAAGGAGCTATTCCAGCCACTGTGGCTATTTTGGATGGTCGTGTGAAGATTGGTCTCACTGATGATGAGCTTGAGGTCTTAGCCAATGCTGATCAAGTAGTGAAAGTTAGCCGGCGTGATTTCTCTAATGTTGTTGGTAGAGGACTTACTGGAGCTACTACGGTAGCCGGAACTATGATAGCGGCCAGTTGGGCTGGTATACAAGTTATGGCTACAGGTGGCATAGGTGGGGTGCACCGAGGAGAAGAGCCGGATGTATCGGCAGATCTTCCAGAAATAGCACGTACTCCGATGGTAGTGGTTTGCTCGGGAGCAAAATCCATCTTAGATCTTTCTGCTACTTTGGAATGGCTCGAGACACATGGTGTTCCTGTTGTTGGATATAGGACAGATGATTTACCAGGATTTTATGCTAAATCTAGTGGTTTGCCTCTAGAAGTACGTGCTGATACGCCTGTTTCAGTATCTGAACTGTGGGATACACACACTGGTCTAGGGATGACCGGTGGCATGGTTGTTACTGTACCTCCACCAGAAAAGGAAGCACTGTCTGGAACAGAGATCCAAAGCGCCATTAATCAGTCTCTAGACCAGGCGGTTGCAGATGGTGTTAGAGGAAAACATACCACGCCTTATTTGTTAGCAAAGGTGAAGGAACTTACTGGAGGAGCAAGTTTGCGAGTTAACATTGCTCTGCTAGAGAATAATGCTCGAATTGCTTCGATGATCTCTAATAAGATTGTCAATTCCGATATATAAAAATTGTAATTGACTATGCAATGCATTATCTGGTAGAATGCACAGTCTGGATTATGTAGCACAGGAAGATACATAGTGTTACCAGCCATTATCAAATTTGCAGATAGGTAGAGGACTTTATTCTGATGAAAGTTATGTTACTGAAAGATGTTTATAACCTAGGTCGTGCAGGAGATGTACGAAAAGTTGCCGATGGTTATGCTCGCAATTATCTTCTGCCTCGTGCTTTTGCTGTTCCAGCTACCTTAGGCGTGCAAAAGCAAGCCGAAAATGTGCGTATCGCAGGCAACAAGCGTCGCGAACAAGAAAATCGTGATAAAGCTGGTGCTGCAGATTTGTTAGCAGACTTACGGATAGAGTTTCCTGTACGTGCAGGAGAACAAGGAAGGCTGTACGGTTCTGTAACTCATCAAATGATTGCAGATGCAATTGAAGATGCTACAGGCGAAAAGATTGATCGTCGTAGTGTTATTGCACCGCCGATTCGTGACCTAGGTATTGTAGAAATTCCGATTAGGTTAACAGCGGATTTGATTCCCAATGTCACAGTAGTTGTTTATCAAGAAGGGGAGAGCTCTGACAGTCAGGAAGATAGTGCTATTGGTTCCGATGAATCCGAAATTGAAATAGATATGTCTCTGTCTGATAATGATAACTCCAGCGAGACTGAACCGGTTGATGTTACGGATTCTGGAGACCTGGACAAAATAGCCGAATAAACCCACCATTCAGCGGTCATTTAGAAAGATATTTTAGTGACAACAGAATCATTTTTCATATAGAACAAGCAATATTATATTGAAGTCATCACTGTAATATCTATTGCCTTAAGTTTCTTCAATATATAATGATGCCATATTTTGTTATTTGGAATGGGATTGCAATCCAGCATCATTGGTCGCTTACCCATCTTTCATTACAAACTCAATATGAATAGATTGCTCATATATTTTTAGATGTAAAACAACTTTCATTGTGATACATATTTTTTTGTATGGTATGAATAATGTCATTTTCTGACCTGGGTCAATATCTTAGGCATGCTCGAGAAGAGCGCGGGATATCTCTTAGAGAACTCGAACATGATACTCGCATTAGGGTGAAATATTTGATTGCCATAGAAGAAGGTGATAGCGCAGTGTTGCAGTCTGATGTTCAGTTGTATGGGTTTGTGCGTAGATATGCACTGCAGGTCGGTCTTGATCCTGATAGCACGATATCAATGTTACATCAGGTTTTACGGAGTCGAAACAAGAAAGGTCTGCTAACCTTCTTTAGAGCAAGCAAACAGGTGACTAGACCTCAAAGGGCTTGGCCTGATGTGGCATTAACACACTCCCAACCGTTCAATAAGAACCGATCAGGACAAAAATCTATACTTTCGTTGCCACGGTTTTTCAATGCACAAATATTGATTGTTGTCCTATTGGTCGTGTCACTGGCAGTCTTTTTTTCTTGGGGTAGCCCTAATCTGAAAAATAGGATTACGATGCTCAACAGGCAATCTGTATCTACACCTATTATACTTGGACCTACCATAACTTCTACGTTTCTCAGTTACGTGCCTCTTACTTCTACTAACTTGCCACCATTAGTGGACTTTTCTGATATTAATCTTACTGTAATGGTTGAACAACGTTCGTTTGTGATAGTAAGTGTGGATGGTGCATTAGAATATCAAGGCATATTGCAAATGGGAGATCGTCGAGATTACTTTGGTAATGAAAAAATTGAATTAACTACAGGAAATGGCAAAGGCATTCGAGTGTTTTATAATCAACGTGAAGAGGGTGTTATGGGAGAATTTGGCGAGGCCGTGACATGGACTTTTTTGCCGAATCTAAAGTTGACCTCTGAACTCAATGTAACAAGTGAACCTCCTTCTATTTCTGAGTAGCACTATCTCATCTATTTATAATAAGGCAAAGTACTCATTGAGACTTTTCTTGTATTGCTGCCACAAGTTTTAGGGTTATTTGTCTGTTTGTTTGATCGAGGAAGGCAAATCACATGCAGAACAGCACAATATTCAGTATGCTATACGTCAGGTAATCAATGGTAGTTCGTCAAGTATCTGTTTGAGGTTCGCAGTATCCTATTGGAGTAACTTGTAACGGTTCAGTTACATAATTTCTCCTTCAGTCAGACGCGAGTTCTCCTCCTACTCGCGTCTACTGTTTTATTTTTGTCTACGCAATATTAAATATAGTCCCAGATTGTCATTTTTCCCATCGCTGTAAAAAGATTGGTCTACCTGAAATCCTGCAATTTCACACAGGTCTATTAGAGATTTTGGTGAAAAATGGTGTACATATCGAATTCCGTAATCGCCACGCTTCCAGTCAATCAAATAGTCATTGTGTTCGACAGATTGCTTCGTGAGTCCCACTCTCTCCCATGAGACAATCTTTCTTCTTAGTCTTGGTGTTGCTAAGAATTGCCAGACAGAAATTACGCAGCGTCCTCCAGGCTTTAGAATATTGTAAATGTCGTTGAGTATCTGTAAACGCTTATTTTGTCCAGGAATATGATGTAGTACAGAAAAACACGTGATAGCATCAAATGGTTGTTGGAATTTGGTTGTCCAATTATGTGATGTTATATCAAGACAAATAAAGACAGCATTAGAGTAAATCGGTGCATTACTCATCATTTCAACACTAAAATCAATTCCGACATAGTTATATTTTGTTTGTGTCTTGTTTGCTTCCAAAAGTGTTCTTCCATTTCCACACCCAATATCTAATAACGAATTGTAAGGAATAAGCATTTCTAATGAACGCACAATTCCAGGTTGGATGTAATTGCGGGAATCAGAGAAATCAGCAGCATGCTGCTTATAGAATTTGTAGTTTAGAGATTGCAGTTTTTTGGTTGTGGAGGTCTTCACGATTGTAGATTATACTAGTTGTTGTGAATTCTCTTAAAAGCCATTTTATTACAGATGTCAGCATTTATGCTGAGCCAGTGATAGAAATTATTCGTGATTTACAGAATCAACCCATGCTAGATGAAAAACAGTTGGGGGCTCTGTTGCGTCGTCATTCGCGGGATTACAGTGGTGTGTTCAGCAAGAATTTAGTAATAAGAACATATCGTCATCTATGTGATAGTGGTGAATTAGAGCCAGACCCAGCATTGCTTCAGCGTTTGCGCATGAAACCGACTCGCACTATTTCTGGAGTTGCTCCTGTAACTGTCCTTACTAAACCATACCCTTGTCCTGGCAAATGTATTTTTTGTCCGACAGATGTACGAATGCCTAAGAGTTATTTGTCTGACGAACCTGGCGCTATGCGAGCTGAGCAACATGAGTTTGATCCCTTTGATCAAACCCATGCACGGATAGGGACTTTTAGAGACAATGGTCATAATGTTGACAAGATAGAATTGCTCATTTTAGGTGGTACATGGTCTAGTTATCCTCGTGATTACCAGGAGTGGTTCGTTAAGCGATGTTTTGATGCTATGAATGATAAAGAAGCCGATTCATTGGAACAGGCTCAGTTATGGAATGAGAGTGCTCGGCATCGTAATGTTGGTCTAGTGATTGAGACTCGTCCTGATCACATAGACTCTGATGAGATTGGGTGGTTACGTAATCTAGGCGTGACCAAGGTGCAGCTAGGTGCTCAATCATTGCACGACGATATACTTGAATTAAATAAGCGAGGCCATAAGCTGGCGGATACCAGAAACGCTATGCAATTATTGCGTGCAGCGGGCTTCAAAATAGTGTTGCATTGGATGCCTAATCTCCTGGGGTCGACTCCAGATATTGATAGAGTTGACTATGATTTATTATGGTCAGATGTATCTTTGCGTCCTGATGAGATCAAGATATATCCATGCTCATTGTTAGCAAATGCTGAGTTGTACGAATACTGGAAGCGAGGAGAATATCAACCTTATAGTGATGACACATTGATTGAATTAGTGGCAGCGTGCAAACTTAAGACACCGGCTTATTGTCGTATTAACCGTGTGTATCGTGACATACCTGCACCAAATATTGTGGTTGGTAGTACTCTTAGCAACTTACGTCAGGTTGTACAAAAGAAATTGCAAGAACGTGGTCAAAAATGTGGCTGTATAAGGTGCCGGGAAGTGCGTGGTATTGATATTCGGTCAAAGAAACTTATTTTGGATGACTTGGTGTACCAAAGTGTTTCAAGCGAAGAGCATTTTCTATCATACAATACGCAAAATGGCGATCTTGCGGGGTATTTACGGCTTTCATTACCGGAGGCAGACAGCGATTTGAATATTGTGGAAATCAAGGGGGCCGCATTAGTTCGCGAATTACATGTGTATGGATCTGCTCTTCCAATTGGTGAAAATGCTAATGGCAGGAAAACTGCTCAGCATCGTGGATTAGGCAAGCGTTTGATGTATGAAGGGGAGCAGATTGCTGTTGAATCTGGATTTAATTTTATGGCTGTAATCGCTTCTGTTGGTACTCGTGCATACTATCGAGCTCGAGGTTATAAGTTGTCCGGAACATACATGGTAAAGAGGTTGGTCCAGAATCGAGAAAAATAATGCGCAATATACCAGGTGATATAATTTATGCTCACCAACATGGGCACGTAGCTCAGCTGGTTAGAGCGCACGGTTCACATCCGTGAGGTCGGGGGTTCGAGTCCCTCCGTGCCCATTTGCTTGCAGGTTTTGCTAGCCTGATGGTGATTATATGATTGGTAACTTATTCCTCAGGTGAAGTCACCTCATAACTTGTTCGTGTCAAACGACCGATTGTTGTAGTAGATATAACGACCAACGTTTACAGAGCTTATGAAAAAAACACACATAGTTAATGCAATATGGTTTGTTATAGTACTTGCATTAGCAACTGTGTTGATATGGTACTTTTATTCATCTACAGTACTAGATCGTTGCTATTGGAACAATATTGATTCTGATTTTTGTTATTCAGTTGCCTCACTACGTTTCCTAGATAATTATCCTACTGGTTTTGTAGAACATACTGCTGCTGGAGAAGGTCTACCGGTAGTCCAGATGTTAAGTTGGTTCTATTTAATTCTTGCTAAGATAGGATTATTGAATGAACCAACTTTTGCAAGTCTGACCATCCATAAGGATCCTCTTGTGCATCTACAGCAGTTTGTAAAAAATGGATGGATATTTGGTTCGACCATATACTTTATGGTAGTAACCACAGTATTTTGGTTTACACGTATGTTGAGTCGGTCAAATGTAGCAAGCTTTATTGCTAGTTTACTCGCTATCATTTCTTGGTCAAACATACAATTTCTTTTACGAATACGATCGGAAGCACTCAGTGCATGTTTAGCTCTAATATCCTTATATCTTATGTTCAAGACTGTAAAGTCCCCAGGTTTAAGGTTATTCACATTTAATATAGTCATAAGCAGTGTCTGTTTAGCTTTAGCACTTTTTGCTAAGCGCAATGCTATGCCTTATCTTTTTTTGGTACCGTCGGTGCTGTTGTTAGTTCCCCAAACTTCATTGGAACGATCTAATAATGGATCTCGTGGTCTTTTATTGAGATGTGCAATTATTGGCAACTTAGTGTTTTTACCACCCCTATTGCCTTTGCTTTCGTATTGGCCAGAGTTTGTCGGCTCCTTTAGTGCTATTCTAATGTTTGTCTTAGTAGGCGAAGTATTGGGATTTGTCTTTATCATATCTATATTTGTTTTTGTGATTTTCGTATTACGTCCATATATATATAAAACGAGCATGGAGAATCATGGTTCTTTATGGAAGTATGCAGGGGATACACTGATTTACTTGCTTTTGTTGTGTATAGGGTTTGAAATGGCTGCATACATTAGCTTTGTACACCCTGTTCTGAATAGATATACGTTGTTTCTCATAATTACGATTGTTGCAGCCGGTCTGTTGACTTTCTTTACAAACACTCGTGGTCAAAATGTAGTAAACGTAGTGTTGAATTGGCTAAGATCACATATTATTGGCATCAGAACAGTTTTGCTTGTAAGTGTTCTAACAATTGCATGGACATATGTTTGGTATGTTTCTTCTAGAAGTTTTGCTCCACTTTCTACTAATATAGAGATTGCTGTTTCGCGTTCGTTG
>Ga0209034_10000711_pt1 | contig 16530 bp, 15 predicted proteins | sample MarorgKNORR_S2LV_2_FD_188219 | JGI IMG/M metagenome (GOLD analysis project Ga0209034, IMG submission 188219) | Marine microbial communities from the Southern Atlantic Ocean, analyzing organic carbon cycling - 250m_A/KNORR_S2/LV (SPAdes) (version 2) | ecosystem: Environmental > Aquatic > Marine...
CAAACATGGCACCTAATAAAAGTAAACCCAAATGTATGATTGAAGCAAAAAAAGTCTTCTTGGCCCAAAGGCTATTTTGCTGTCTTAGAAGCTGAAAGCTAGTATAGAGAAAATAAAGCCCACCTGAGGCAGCAAAGAGCAAATAAACCCAATGCATAGAATAGAAAACCAGAGTAAAAGAAAGAAGCACAAGGAGTAATGTGTGCCAAAAAATTGCATGACTGGTAACAGAGATTGTTGATACAACTGGCAACATTGGAATTGAGGCTTTTTGGTAATCATCTTTAAAGCAAATTGAAAGTGCCCAAAAGTGAGGAGGCGTCCATAGAAAGAGAACGACTGCTAAGATTAAAGCTGGAGGGGAAAAGGTATTCCCAGTAGCTGCTGAACCCACAAGTACAGCAAAACTTCCGGCTAAACCGCCAATAACAATATTCATCCATGTTTTACGTTTTAACCAAACTGTATAAACAATTCCGTAGGTAAATATCCCCGCAAAGAGATACAAACTAGCTTCAATATTTGCAATCAAGTAGGTGAGATAAAGTGCGACCAAACTAATCAGAGTCAGCCAAATATTCCATGCATTAGAGGGTTCGAGTTCTTTCGTGACAAAAGGTCTTTCTTTTGTCCTATCCATTAAGGAATCTATATCTCGTTCAAACCATTGATTAAATGCTCCTGATGTTGATGATGCGACCAACACGCAAATCGCTAAAGCTAGAATTTGCAGTGATGATAAAGAGGAAGAAGGCGAAACAGCAATCCCAGCCAATGTACAAGCCATAATCAAAAAGCCTAGACGAACTTTTGCAGCTATATAAATCAGATTAATGGTTTTAGCGAAGGAACTATTTGGCATTTATTTTCTTATCATTTCCTAAAAAATTGATGGGTATTATCAATGATATAAAAGAAAATTTGAATGAAAATATTTTTAATTTCTCAAGCTTATTTTTTTGATTTGATGCTAATACCTAATTCTTTAAGCTGACCTTTTCCAGCTTGACTTGGAGCATCGGTGAGCAAACAGCTGGCAGTTTGTGTTTTAGGGAAAGCGATAACATCTCTAATGCTAGTAGATTCAGTCATCAGCATAACTATCCGATCAATTCCAAAGGCTATTCCACCATGCGGTGGGCACCCGTATTTTAATGCTTCAAGGAAGAATCCAAACTTCTCACTTGCCTCTTCAGGGCTAATACCCAAGGTTTTAAAAACTGCAGATTGCATCTCCTGTGAATGAATTCTGATTGAACCTCCGCCAATTTCATTTCCATTCAGGACCATGTCATAGCCTAGAGAAATTGCACTTTTCGGATTAGCAATTAGATCCTGAGGGTCATCGTTAAGTGGCGAAGTAAAAGGATGGTGCTCAGATACCCACCTTTTTTCTTTAGGTTCCCAGTGAAACATTGGAAAGTCTGTAACCCAAAGCGGGTGCCAACCGGATTCAATTAAATCAAAATCTGTTGCTAATTTCTCTCTCAAAGCACCCAATGATGCATTAACTGTTTCTGCTTTATCAGCACCAAAGAAAACAGTATCTCCGTCCTCTATACTTAGACGATCGGTGAGTGAACTAATGCAATCTTCGTCTAGAAATTTGAGTATTGGTGATTGCATTCCTTTAACGCCTTCTTTTATAGCATTGACTCTAATATAAGCTAATCCCTTAGCGCCGTAATTGGATACAAATTCAGTGTAATCATCTATTTGTTTTCTAGAAATATCAGGCTTATTTTTCAAAACAAGGCATGCTACTCTTGAGTCTTCGTCGTTGGCCGGTTGAGAAAAGACTTTAAATTCGACATCCTTCATTAAATCACCAACATCAATAAGCTCCATATCGATACCCAAATGAGGCCTATCACTGCCAAATCGCTTCATGCATTCCTCATAACTAATCTGAAGGAACGGTTGAAGTTTGAAATCAAGTACCTCTTTGAATAGGTTTTGGATCATATCTTCCATAATCTGTTTTACCTGATCCTGATTAACAAAAGCCATCTCAACATCGAGTTGTGTAAACTCTGGTTGTCGATCAGCCCTTAAATCCTCATCCCTGAAGCAACGAGCAATTTGATAATATTTATCAAAGCCAGACATCATTAACAGTTGCTTAAAAAGTTGTGGTGATTGAGGTAATGCAAAAAAATCTCCTTGTTGGGTCCGACTGGGAACCAGATAATCCCTAGCACCTTCTGGTGTAGCTTTAGTCAATATTGGTGTTTCTATTTCTAGAAATGATCGATCATCAAGAAAATTTCTTAACGATTTAATGATCCGATGTCTGAGTTTGAGGTTATCAGACATATTCTCACGCCTAAGATCAAGATACCTGTATCTCAATCGGGTATCTTCATTTGCTGATTCATCATGGTGGAACGGAGGGGTCAGAGATGCGTTGAGAACTGTGCCTGTTTCTGCTAATAATTCAACTTCTCCAGTTGCCATGTCTGTGTTAACGGTTCCTTCTGGTCTATTTCTTATGCTCCCGGTCACAGACAATACATATTCTGACCTTATGTTTTCTGCTTCAATAAAGAGTTCCTTGTTTGCCGGGTCAAAAACTAATTGCAGCAATCCTGAGGTATCTCTTAAATCAATAAAAATCACTCCTCCATGATCTCTGCGTCGATGCACCCAACCAGAGACAGTAACAGTTTCTCCAAGATTATTGGTACTAAGATCTTCGCAGTAATGACTTCTAAAATTTTTTTCTTCTGTCATTCTATTTATAGATTCCTCTATTCTTTGCCGCCGATTGCTGGCACAACAACACCCAAGGAGATGATCATTTTTATTGCATCTTCCACACTCATTTCAAGTTCAATGACCTCATCTTTGGACACCATAATGATATATCCCGAAGTTGGGTTAGGGGTTGTTGGAATATAGACGCAGACGACATCCTCTCCAATCTTCCCTTTAATTTCACCCACCTCCTTAGAGGTTTGAAAGCATAAGCTATAGACGCCTTTTCTAGGGTACTCAATCAATAATACTTTTGAGAATGACTGTGTCTGATCAGATAACACAATTTCTGCAAACTTCTTAAGTGGGTTGTAGATACTTCTTATTAAAGGAATTTTGTCTAGAAGGTTATCCCAAGCTTCAACCAATGTCCTACCCAGATAATTGGCTGCAATCAAACCCGTTGCCAGTAGAATTAAGATCGCTAGGATAATTCCAAACCCAGGTATTGAAAAACCCAAGAGATTTTCCGGTGTAAGGCCTGCCGGAAGCAGTAAATAAGTCTGGCCTAGTAAATCAATTAATAGTTTTACCGCAAAGATTGTTATACCTAAAGGGATCCAAACCAATAGACCGGCTACGATTATTGTTCGTAATTTCTTCATATCTTTCCAATTATTACATTACTCAGCATCTTTGGCTGCTTTATCTTTAATTTTATCCTTCTTCTTTGTTTTATCAGAATCGTTATCACTTTTTGAACTTTCTTTCTTTTCAGGTTTTTCATCTTTTTGATCAGCTACATTTTTACGATTCTCTTTTTTAAAATCTGTCTCGTACCACCCTTCTCCTTTCAATCTGAAATTAGGTGCAGAAATCAGGCGCCTCAGAGATTTTTTACCGCACTCCGGACAATCAACCAATGGCTTATCATTAACCTTTTGAAGAGCATCAAGAACATGGTTGCAATCATCGCATTGATATTCATAAATTGGCATAAGGCATAATTCTCATTAATTACATAAATAAAATCGAGTATATTACGACAGAGTGAAGAAAAACTCTAAACTTTAATATCTGGAAAAGCTAAATTATTAATCGTTTTTTTATCCAAGGTATTGCCTGATAACTCTTTGATAGTAAGCTCCATATCCTCTGGGAGATCACTAGAAAAAGACATTTGATCACCAGAAACTGGATGAATAAAATCAAGCTTGAAAGCATGTAGAGCTTGCCTCTTTATAGATCGAAGCTGTTTCATCAAACTCTCCTTTGCCGCTTTGGGGATTGTCAATCTTGTTCCATAAAGAGGGTCGCCTAAAATTGGATAACGAATGTGTGACATATGCACTCTAATCTGATGTGTTCGACCAGTCTCTAATTGAACCCCAACAAATGTGTAGCCAGATAGTTTTTTGAGAACTCTATAATGTGTCACTGCATTTTTGCCATCCTCTGAAACTCTAAATTTAATCCGATTATTAGGGTCCCTTGATAAATGCTCATTAACAGTTCCCCCGCTCGTCATTTCACCAACACAAATAGCGCGGTATTCTCGTTTAATTAATCTTGATTGCATAGCGCTATTCAAAGAATTGTAGGCATTACTATTTTTTGCCACCATCAGTAACCCGCTTGTGTCTTTATCTAAGCGGTGGATTAATCCTGCCCTTGGAAGAAATCTTAGTTCTTCATCATGAAACAATAGGCCATGTTGAAGTGTTGAATCGTAATTACCATGCCCAGGATGAACAACTAGACCTTGAGGCTTATTAACAATAATTAAATCATTATCTTCATAAATAATATCAAGGTTGATTTTTTGAGGCTCAATCTCACTACGCTCTTTTAAGACAGGCACCACTTTAATCTGTTGCCCATCTTGGACTTTAGTACTAGGTTTAACTATCTGATTTTCAAGAAGAATATTCCCTGATTCAATCCAATCCTGAATTATGACACGAGAGTATTCAGATAGTTTTGAACTAACCACCTTATCGATTCTCTGATTATGTTCATCAGAGGTAACTAAAAATTCTATTGCATCTTCATTCATCTAATCTATTATGCTTGATTTGATTTCACTTATTTTAGGCTATAATTCCATACTTAGAACATCTAAAAAAGATAAGAGAACTTAAATTTTGAAAAATATACAGAATATATTGCTTCTTATACTGGCAACTTTGATTGTTTCATGCAGCAAAGATGAAGCCACTGACATGAGATCATCTTCAGAAGTTATTTATGAAAGGGCCAAGTATGCAATGGATAATGGCAACTTTAGAAATGCTGTTAATTATCTTGAAGTGCTGACAACATCGTTTCCTTTTAGCAATGAAGCAAAGCAAGCTCAGTTAGATCTTATCTACACTCATTATCGGAGTTCTTCTTTTGAAGAGGCGATTGATGAAGCCAAACAATTTGAAAAAGAAAATCCAACCCACCCAAGAGTTGATTATGCCTTATACATGAGAGGAATCTCATTATTTGAAGGACAACATCAGTGGTATCACGAAATGTTTGACGTGGATTTGACCGAACGACCACCTTCAAAAACTGAAGAAGCTTTCTCAGTTTTCTCACAATTATTAAGAAGGTACCCTGAAAGTATTTATATTGATGACGCCACACAGAGAATGATTTTTTTAAGGAACAGATTGGCAAGATATGAAAATCATGTGGCACAACATTATTTGGAACGAGGTGCATATATTGCAGCAATTAACCGAGCTAAATACGCTCTGGAACAATACAGCGGGGCTCCTGCAACTATAGAATCCTTGGAAATTATTGCCAAAGCTTACAATAGCCTTGGAATGGATGATCTAGCTGAACAAGCAGAAAGTATTTTCCTGGCTAATCAAACTAAAGATCCAAATCAAACGATTGCCCTAGAAGATGGCGAACCTTGGTACAAATTCTGGTAATTGATTAACCAACCAGCACGGATTTCATTTTCTCACCTATTAACGCAGGCGATTCAACAGTATAAACACCCGCCTCTTGCAATGCTTCATATTTACTTGCAGCAGTACCTTCTTTTCCGGTAACAATTGCTCCAGCATGTCCCATTCTTTTTCCTGGGGGAGCTGACACTCCAGCGATGTATGCAACAACCGGCTTAGTGACGTTATTTTTAATAAATTCTGCTGCTTTCTCTTCATCAGAACCGCCTATTTCTCCTACTAAGACGATCCCTTGAGTATCTGGATCAGCTTCAAAGAGCTTTAAACAATCAATAAAATTAATGCCCTTGATAGGATCTCCGCCAATACCAATACAGGTGCTTTGACCCAATCCATGTTTAGTGGTTTGATCAACCGCTTCATAGGTAAGAGTTCCAGATCTTGAGATAATACCAATGGATCCTTTTTGATGAATAAAACCCGGCATGATGCCTATCTTGGCTTCATCTGGTGTAATTATGCCCGGACAGTTGGGTCCTAGAAGAATTGAAGATGAATCTTTTAGACACGCCTTGACCTTGATCATGTCAGCAACAGGAATCCCTTCGGTAATACAAACAACGAGCCCAATTTCAGCCTCGATAGCGGCAATAATGGCTTCAGCTGCAAATTTTGGAGGAACAAAAATCATACTCACATCGAATTCGAGACTTTCACTAGCCTCACTCACTGAATTAAATACTGGAACACCCAAGTGTTCTTGCCCTCCTCTTCCTGGGGTAACCCCGCCAACTATATTGGAGCCATAATCAATACATTGTTGGGAATGAAATGTTCCTTGTGATCCTGTGATTCCTTGGCAGATGATCTTTGAAGATGAATTGACTAAAACACTCATTAGCTATCCTTTACTGCATTGACAATCTTTAAAGCAGCATCTGTTAAGTCGTCTGCGGGTATGACCTTCAAGTCTGATTTACTCAATAATTCCTTACCGAGATCAACATTAGTTCCCTCCAATCTAACCACAATAGGAACATTGATATCGGACTTACCAACTGCAGCAATAATACCTTGTGCAATCACATCACATCTTACAATCCCACCGAAGATATTGACCAAGATCCCTTTGACTTTCGGGTTTTCCATAATAATATCAAAGGCAGATTTAACTCTATCTGGTGTAGCGCCGCCACCCACATCTAAAAAATTAGCGGGTTCGCCACCATGTAATTTAATGACATCCATTGTAGCCATGGCTAATCCTGCGCCATTAACCATACATGCAATTTCGCCATCCAAAGAAACATAACTTAAGTCGTTTTCCGAAGCTTTAACTTCGAGCTTGTCTTCTTGGTTAGGGTCTTTCATAAGGCTTAAATCTTCTTGTCTAAATAAAGCATTACTATCAATAGACATCTTAGAATCTAGAGCAATAAGATGATTTTTCTCATCCAATATGAGTGGATTGATCTCGATTAAATCTGAGTCTTTAGTCACAGCTAATGAAAATAATTTAGTTGTAATGTCTATAAATTCAGCAACGGCATTATTTTTTAGGCCAAGGCTATCCGCCATAGTGGATAATTCAGTCTCTTTTAATCCATCTTTAGGGTCAATAGTGTATCTAATAATCTTTTCAGGAGACACATCAGCGACAGTTTCGATATCCATTCCTCCTTCAGAGGATCCGATAAATGTCCAAGACTCCTGTGCCCTATCGATGAGTAAACTCAAATAATATTCAGATGCAATAGATGTCCCTGATTCAATATAAACAACATCTACAGGCAAACCTTTATCATCGGTTTGCTTTGTAACCAAGTTAGAACCGAGCATTGAACTAGCGATACTCTCAACCTCATCAATACTTTTTGTAATTTTAACTCCGCCAGCTTTGCCTCTTCCTCCGGCATGAACCTGTGCTTTTATTACCCATGTGTCGACCTTCAGATCTTCGGCAATTTTCCTTGCTTGATCAGGAGTTGAGGCTACACCTCCTTCTAGAACAGGTATTCCAACATCTGAGAACAATTGCTTTGATTGGTATTCGTGTAAATTCATTTATCGAAAAACTAAAAAATAATCACTGAGTTATAACAAAAGGCTATTTTCATCTAAACTAGTAGGTAATTAAACCTTTTTATTAATTTTATGAATGAGACTTTTAAAATTGGACTAACAGGAGGGATTGCTTCTGGGAAAACTACAGTCTGCAATCTTTTCAAAGACTTATCAGTAGAAATCATCGATGCCGATGTAATCTCTCATGAATTAAGCAAAAAAGGTGGGGCTGCATTTGAAGAAATTATTGAAGCTTTTGAAGATGAAATTATTGGTAATGATGGAGAGCTTGATAGAAAAAAACTTCGTTCAATAGTTTTCAATGACGATAGTAAAAAGAAGATGTTAGAGGGGATCATTCATCCTAAAGTATTATTAAGCATTAATGAAAAAATTAAAGCTTCACAATCTGATTATCTGATTATCTCTGTGCCACTTATGATAGAAACAGGAATGAATGCGATGATGGATAGAGTTCTTTTAATAGACTGCAATGTCGAAACACAAATAGAAAGATTAAGCCAAAGAGACCAATCATCTCGAGAGGAAGCTATCAAAATTATCGAAAGCCAGGCCTCCATAGAGTCTAAAAGAGAATTATCAGATGACAGGATTATAAATAATAATGAAACTTCCATTGAAGAATTAACATTAAAAGTAAAAGAATTGGATGATTTTTATAGAAATCTTAATCATAAGTAGATATAAAGATTACCCCACCAAGAAAGTAAATAATTATCTAGTATGGAACAAGGAATATACGAATTACCTTTGAATGAGAGATTGAGGACGTTCATGCGAATTGAATTTCTTTATTCTAGACTAAAATATTTTTCTTCCAATTTAGATGATAATTGGCAAACGAGAACGGTCATCCATACCCTATTAGAGATCTATTCGATTCTATCTAGAACAGATGTAAGACGTGAGGTCTTAGCAGATCTCGACAGGTACATAATGCAAATGCAGCGTTTCCAGTCGGCACCTGATGCAGATAACAATATGGTCAATGATGTCTTAGAAGATCTAGATTCAATAAAAGATCAAGTCATAGAAATTGGAACTGATTATCTTTTGAAATTAAGAGAAGATGAATTCATAGCATCACTTCTTCATCGGCATACACTTCCTGGAGGTAAGGCAGAGTTTGATATGCCAAAGTATAAATTTTTTCTTGAATCGCATAAAAAAAATGTAGTTGTCCAGATTAATAGCTGGATTGATGTTATGAGGCCTATTTGTGAAGGAATAGACAAATTAATGTGGATCATAAGAGAGAGCAATGAACCTATTGCTACAGTTGCAGTGGGAGGCCAATATAATCATCAAATAGAAAGACGAACTCAAATCTCCTTAGTTAGAATAATAACTAACGACACTAATGTTTACCCCGAGATTAGTGGCGGAAGACATTTGATTGCGGTGAGATTTTTTAACCAAAATAGAGATGGTGAATACGTACAATTTGAAGATAACGTCGAATTCAAGATCTCTCTGTGCTAAAAATATTAGTTAATGTTTCTACAATTGATTTGCTTCCAGGAATAATCTTTACTTTGTTAAGATCTTGAATATCAACCCATACAATTTGCTCTTTTTCATTGGCAATAGGATCCCCCTTATAACTTTTGATTAAAAATGGGTGAAGCTCAACGCCAAAAGCATCATATTCATATATATAGCTTCCCATGGAGGAAATATCTTTGATGGAAATACCTAACTCTTCTTTAAGCTCTCTTTTTAGGGCTATCCTAGGTGTTTCATCAAGTTCTTTTTTACCGCCAGGAAATTCGAGGTAATCAGGAAAATCAGTTTTGTGTGTTCTTGTGCTCAAAAGAACCTCATTACTTGAATTCTTTAAAACGCCAACAACTACTTGTGTGAGATTATTTTTATTGCTACTGCTCAATAGCGCCATGACATTTTTTATACTTCTTTCCAGAGCCGCAAGGACAAGGTTCATTTCTTCCAATCTTTTTCTGATCTCTCACAAATGGCATGGCCGTCTGACTAGCTTTATTAGATGAAGATTGATCTGATCCAAATGTTGAAATATTCTTGTGCTTAAGTTCAACGTTTTCAACATCAGGAGCTTGTTCGCTTACCGCCTCAGCATCCTCTTCTCCCCTAAATCTAGCCCTTGAAAGAATGCTGATAACATTGAATTTAAGTTGGTCCATCATAAATGAAAACATCTCAAAAGATTCTCGTTTATACTCTTGCTTTGGATTTTTCTGTGCATAGCCTCTCAAATGTATGCCTTGTCTCAAATGATCCATTGCTGCAAGATGTTCTCGCCATTGCATATCAAGTTGCTGTAGCATGACTGCCTTCTCTATTTCTCTCATTGGTCTTTCGCCAATTGAATTTTCTTTTGTGCTGTAATTCCTGGTATATTCTTCAAAAATAATCTTCCAAATATTTTCTGAATTAATTGAGTCGTCCTGATTGATTATTGACTCTAGGTCTAGGGAAATTAAAAAATCATTGTAAATGGATTGCTCTAGCCCGCCTAAATCCCAACTTTCTTCCATGGAATCTGGTTCAATATACTGTGAGGTTAGTTCTTGTATAGATTCTTCACTTATGCCTACGATCATATCATTGATGCTATCTTCCGATAAGATATCGCTTCTTAATTGATAAATAACTGATCGTTGATCATTAGCCACATCATCGTATTCAAGGAGGTTCTTTCTAATGTCAAAGTTATGAGATTCAACCTTCCTCTGAGCTCGTTCAATTTGTCGTGTTAACAAATTACTTTCAATAGCCTCTCCTTCCTCCATGCCCACTCTCGACAACATGCTTTGCGTTTTTTCTGGATCACCAAAGATTCTCAATAAATCATCGTCTAGAGATAGGTAAAATCGACTTGAACCCGGATCACCTTGCCTGCCTGATCTACCTCTAAGCTGGTTATCGATTCGTCTCGATTCATGTCTTTCCGTTCCAATAATATGAAGCCCACCAGCTTCAATAACATCATCGTGTATTTTTTGCCAATCCAGTTTCATTTGTGAAATCTTTTCTTCGTCTAAATTCTCTTTTGAAAGCTTTATTTCTGCATCAATATTGCCACCTAAAACTATATCGGTTCCCCTCCCAGCCATATTAGTGGCTATAGTCACAGAGCCTGGTTTACCCGCTTGAGCAATAATCATTGATTCCTTTTTATGTTGCTTCGCGTTCAAAACTTGGTGCTTTATGCCTTCCTTGCTTAGCAACTGGGATATGTATTCAGAATTCTCAATTGAAGCTGTCCCAACCAAGATGGGCTGATCCTTTTCTTGCCTCTGCTTTATGTCTTCAATAATATTTTTAAATTTACCATCTCGATTTAAATACACTAAATCAGCATGATCATCCCTAATCATTTTTTCGTGTGTAGGTATGACCACAACTTCAAGACCATAAATTTGCTGAAACTCAAATGCCTCTGTATCTGCTGTACCTGTCATTCCTGAGAGCTTGTCATAAAGTCTAAAATAATTTTGGAATGTAATTGAAGCTATCGTCTGATTCTCTTCCTTGATATTAAGATTCTCTTTTGCTTCAACAGCTTGATGTAGGCCATCAGACCATCTTCTTCCTGCCATTGTTCTACCTGTAAATTCATCAACAATAACCACTTCACCGTCTTTAACAATATAGTCCACATCTTTATTGAATAATTTATGGGCTCTAATAGCGGCGTTGATATGATGCATAAACTTTATATTTTTTGGATCGTACAAACTATCTCCCTGTTGAAGCATATTCATGCCATGGAGTATGTTTTCAACATTGGAATGACCTTCTTCTGTGAGATAGATCTGTTTGACCTTTTCATCAATCGTATAATCTCCAGTTTCTGATTCGCTAGATCCAGATTTTAGTTTATGAACTATAGAATTCATCTTCTGATAGAGTTCAGTGCTCTGATCTGCTTGACCAGAGATAATTAAAGGGGTTCTTGCTTCATCAATAAGAATAGAGTCAACTTCATCAACGATAGCGAATGAAAGATCCCCTTGAGATTGCATCCCTTCCTCATAAGATAAATTGTCTCTCAAATAATCAAAACCAAATTCATTGTTGGTGCCATAAGTAATATCAGCCTCATAAGCTGTCTTTCTCTCAGGAGGATTCTGATTGGATTTAATGCATCCTACAGTTAAACCAAGAAACTCATATATAGGCCTCATCCAATCAGCATCTCTCTGAGCTAAATACTCATTTACAGTTATGATGTGAACACTTTTACCAGACAGTGCATTCAGATAAGCAGGAAGGGTTGACACCAGTGTTTTGCCCTCTCCAGTTTTCATTTCTGAAATTTTGCCTTCATGGAGCGTAATGCCGCCAATAAGCTGGACATCATAGTGTCTAAGTCCTAATGTTCTTTTTGAGGCCTCTCTTACAATAGCAAAGGCTTCAGGTAAAATATCATCAAAGCTCTCTGACTCTTCATATAACGATCTAAGCTTGTCTGTCTTTGCCTTCAAATCATGATCACTAAGCTCAGATAACTCATCTTCCAAAGCATTAACCTTGTCTACAATCGTTGAATATTGATTTAATAATCTCTGATTGCTGCTGCCAAAAATCTTTGTAAAAAAACCTTTCAAAACTGCCTCTATATTTTATTCAACACATAAGTAACTATCTGCTAGCTTAAATGAATTGATATTATAACCTTAAGGACAAGAATAATATCATTCATAAACTATGAAATAACAACAGAATGAAACACATTTCGGACATAATAAAAAACGGTTTGAGTAATTTAGGTAAAATGACTCAATCAGTAGAAGAGAAAACGGCTCTCTTAAAGCATTTACAAAAAAACTTACCCAACTTTGGGTCGTCTATAAAAAGTGCATATATAAACAAGAACAATGTCTTAATTATAGGATCTGAAAATGCTGAGATTTCATCAAGAATAAGATTTGAAGAAATTCAAATAAGAAAACTATGCAAGGATATTGAGATTAATCCAAAAAAGATAAAGTTTATTGTCGAGCCCTGAGCTAAGCTTTGCCTAAAGCAGCGGTCCAATATGAGATAGGAATATCAGTAATTTCTGACTCCTGAACTTCTTCCCAAGCAGTTTCATCAGCATAGAGCTTTCTGATCAGTTTATTGTTTAACTCATGCCCTGATTTGAAACCGTTAAACTCACCAACTAAGATGTGGCCCATTAGATATAAGTCACCAATAGCATCTAAAATCTTATGCCTAACTAATTCATCATCAAACCTTAAGCCATCCTGGTTTAATATCCGATAGTCATCAAGAACAATTGCATTATCTAAACTGCCTCCAAGCGCTAAATTATTTGCTCTTAGAGTCTCAATTTCCTTTAAAAAGCCAAACGTTCTTGCTCTTGAGATTTGATCGAGAAAATTGAGAGTTGAAAAATCAAAAGTAAACTCGGTTAATTTATTTTGAATCATAGGGTGTTCAAACTCTATTTGGAAACTAAGCCGGTAACCGTTATAAGGTTTAAACTCAGCAAACTTACCGTCGTCCTCGACTCTTACATTTTTTTTAATTCTAAGAAATTTCTTGGGTGCTTTCTGCTCCTTGATACCTGCTAATTCAACCAGAAGGATAAAAGATGCTGCACTACCGTCCATAATAGGTACCTCTGGGCCATGAATATCCACATAAGCATTATCAATTCCCAATCCAGAAAAAGCAGCCAATAGATGTTCAACGGTCATGATTGAGGCATCATTCTGAGTTATTGTTGTTCCTAGCTTTGTGTCTGTGACATTGTGAGCATTGGCTTGAATCTCCTGCACAGGATCAATATCTAATCTCCTAAAGCGGATACCAATATCCTCAGAAGCAGGCCTAAGAGTCATCTCAACCCTCTGTCCTGTATGCAAACCTACACCTGCAGCAGAAATAGGCTTATCCAATGTCCTTTGATGCAGCATTATATTAATACCTCTTGTGTATCATGCCCATAAATCAGGTAAAGACTATCATAGATAGAGAATATTACTCAACTCTTTGTTTTTTATAGATTTATAGATTTGTCTTAAACCAATCTCTGGTTTTCTCGATTAAAGATCCAGAGGATTTCTGTTTTATTAATTCTTCTGGGTTAGATTGAAACTTCTTAAGCGCGTATAAAAGTAAGCCTGCACCAGTTGCATTTTCTGGGCTATTAATTGTTTCAAAAGCACCGCTCATTGGTTTGGGATAACCAAGTCTGACGTCTGAGGAAAAAACTTCTTCTGCAAGCTCAACAGCACCGGCCAACTGAGAAGTTCCCCCTGTTAAAACAATGCCAGCTCTGAGATTATCAGTGTTCATCTTACCTATCTCTTCTAGAACAACTTCAAACAATTCCCTGTATCTTTGTTCAACAACTGCAGAGAGAATCTTTATGTCAGTATTTCTAGGAGCTCTATCGCCAACACTAGGTACTTCTATTGATTCCCCAGTTCCATTCAGATGAGATAAAGTACAAGCATGTTCTATCTTCAATGCTTCAGCACTTTCAATGGGGGTTTTTAGCTCATGAGCGATATCCTTGGTGACGTGATCTCCTCCTATTGGAATAACCTTCGTCGTTAATATTTGTCCATCCTTGAAAATAGCAATATCTGTTGTTCCGCCGCCAATATCAATTAAGCAGGCCCCAAGATCCTTTTCATCTTTTGACAAAACGGACATGCTTGAAGCCAAAGGCTCTAAAACAATCTCTTGAACCTCTAAATCACACCTTTCCAGAGATTTAATAATATTCTCTTCAGCACTTCTTGAGATAGTAACAATATGAACATCTGCCTCAAGCCTGATTCCAGACATACCAATTGGGTCCCTGATACCTTCTTGGCCATCAATAATATAATCCTTTGGCAAGACATGAAGAATCCTTTCCTCAGATGGGATTTTCATGGCCTTTGAAGCATCTATAGCTCCTTCCACATCACTATAGTCAACCTCACCACTGTTAATTCTTACAAACCCATGTCCATCATAGCTCCTCACATGGCTTCCAGCGATTCCAGCGAATACTGTATTGATTTCACAATCTGCAAACTTTTCCGCCTGCTCTATAGCTTGAGCAATCGAATCAACCGTAGATTCAATATTTACAACTACCCCTTTCTTTAATCCGCTAGATTTATATGTTCCTGTTCCAATTATCTTTAGGTCAGATTCATGATTAATCTCAGCTATTAGGACAACAATTTTTGAAGTGCCTATATCAACAGCTGCAATAATTTCATTAGAGTTAGTTCTAGCCATTATTTATTACTGATTCTTCCTTTTAATCACAAATCCTTCTGAATATCTAAGATCAATATAAGAAATTAATTCAAAATTTTCTAATAGAGATTGGTCCCAAACAGTTAAAAATCTCTCAAAACGTTCTTGTGTATTCTCTTCTCCAAGCTTAATTTTAATTGATGGACGAACGGTTATTACCCATGAACCCCTCAAATCTAGCTCTATCTCTTCAATCAAAATACCTCTTGTTACTAATTCATCATTATATAACTTGTATCTAGTGTAGACCTCATTCTCTCGATCTTCTGGTCCAAAAAATTGGATTAACTCATCAGGAACAACTCGTTGGTCTAAAGCATATAATTCACCAGATGAATTCAGCAGAAGTCTTTCATTCCATAGACCAATAACATCATCTTCTATAACAATAAGATTAATAGTATTGGGCCATTGTTTATTTATTTTTACAGATTTAACCCAATCAATAGCTTCTAATTTATCCTTATATTTACTCTGATCGACTAACAAAAAGCCTTGATTTTTCAGCTCTAAGACGACAGTTTCTATACCCTTCTTGGAAATCCTTTTGAGATCTCCCTCAATATTTATTGATGTTATAGGCTGATTAATAGAAACATAGATAAAGCCAAACACGAATAGAATGAAAAAGATTAGAAGAAAGGGTTTGAAATGACTTCTTTTCTTTCCTTGGTTGAAATTTTTAAAGAAAGTGAAACTTTTTTTCTTATTTTTTTTATTTGATTTAAACAATATGGCTTTATTCGCTTGTATTTTTGAGAATCTCTAAACAGAGAGAATTAAAATCTATTCCTTCTTCTTTAGCGGCCATGGGAACCAAGCTATGACTGGTCATACCTGGTACTGTATTAATTTCAAGTATTACAGGTTGATTATCATCATTGATAAAAAAATCCAGTCTGCCCCAACCTCTTACATCGAAAAGTTCAAAAATAGACAAGCACTCCCTTTTGATGTTCTTCTCTATACCTGCATCTAATTCGCTTGGACAAATATACTGAGTCTCGTCGCTAAAATACTTAGCTTCATAGTTATAAAATTCTTCATTACTTGCATCAATTTTTACCAAAGGCATTACTTGGTTATTTAAATAAGCAGCAGTGTACTCTGCGCCGTCAAAATATTCCTCAGCGATGATCCAATCATTTAATTGCTGAAGCTCTTTGTATTTCTCCATGTAAGCAGACTCTTCATCAATAATATAAACCCCTAAACTGGATCCCTGAGAGCAAGGCTTAATAATAAAAGGAGATCCTAAGGACTCTGAAATCTCTGAGTAAGATTTAGCTTCATCTAACAATAAGAAATCTGGTGTCTGATAATTGTTGGCAATTAGGATCCTTTTGGTAAACAGCTTATTCATCGTCAATGAACAAGACAGTGTCCGACTACCTGTGTAAGGTATATCTAATAGTTCCAATAAACTTTGAATTTTACCGTCCTCTCCGTCTGCTCCATGAAGAGCCACCCATACATTATCGAATTGCTCTTCTGATAAGCGTTTAAGAAAAGGCTCCTTGGCATCGATCAGGTGGGCATCAACGCCTTTTTGCTTTAGTGCCTTATAGACTGCTTCACCAGAAATTAG
>Ga0209034_10000712_pt1 | contig 16517 bp, 15 predicted proteins | sample MarorgKNORR_S2LV_2_FD_188219 | JGI IMG/M metagenome (GOLD analysis project Ga0209034, IMG submission 188219) | Marine microbial communities from the Southern Atlantic Ocean, analyzing organic carbon cycling - 250m_A/KNORR_S2/LV (SPAdes) (version 2) | ecosystem: Environmental > Aquatic > Marine...
ATTCAATGGACATCTTCTCTAGTAACTGGTTTCAAAGAGATGCCGGGAAGTATTTGATCCCCCTATCAATATGGGATTCGTATGACAATCCTCACTATTTCGATTAGTCAGAACCTGTTTGAACAGTATCTTGATGGCAAAGGGCAAATTGAACTATCCGCAGGCGCACTATCTAGAATCATAGGTCTACACCTATGAAAATATAAGGCCTCTCCAATTTCTATGTTTATCTATAGTCTCGTCACCTAAGAGCCTTTCGTGCGGTACATTATATACTCAGTTGCGAAAATGTCAATATTTTAACAAAAAAGACAACGATATTCGAAAAAGCGAGATAATTTTAAATAAATTTACCTATTATTTTTATCTTGTAGTTAAAGAATACGTAATTACTCTTTCATGAAATGAATTTCCAGTATAGGTAGTAATGAATAGGAAAAGCAAAAAATACCGGTAGAAATTTAAGAAAAAAGTATTAATCGTCAATCGATGGAGCGATTTTGACATTATTCGTAATGGTAATCTGTTTACACACATATGAATTAATTGGGTTTTAGTAGAAGTGGATCACCATATGATGGTGATATGTATATAGAATATGGACGTGAGCATACTTACCTGTATTGGAAGAGATAATTAGCAGTTGATTGATATAAATGTAATAAGAGAACATTCTGAAATTCTTGAGGATTCTGCCACTAGGCGAGGTATAAATATTCCAATTTTGGAAGCCTCTAATCTTGATAGGCAAAGACGGTCAGTTATCGTGGAATTAGATGACCTCAGAGCAAGAAGAAACGACGTTTCACGGGAAATAGGTCACTCAAAGGAAAAACCCGTGGACTTGATTGATGAGATGAGAGAAGTCGGTGGTCGAATCAAGAAATTAGAAGAAGAAGAACGCAATATTTCGATAAAACTTGATTCGATTTTGTTGAATATTCCAAATATACCTTCCGACACCGTGCCTGTTGGTGATGATGAAGAGAGTAACGTCGTGATTAGGGTTGTGGGAGATAAGCCCGAATTCAATTTTGAGGCGAAACCACATTGGGAGATCGGGGAGGATCTTGGGATTATTGATATTCAGAGTGGAGTTAAACTGGCACAGTCGAGATTTTATGTACTTAGAGGGAAAGGTGCGGCTCTTCAAAGGTCCCTCATACAGTGGATGCTTAACTTACATACTTCAGAGAACGGATATGATGAGCTATATCTTCCCTACATGGTTAATCGGGAGACTGTAACGGGGTCAAGTCATCTCCCACATTTTGAAGAAAATATGTACCACGACTTGGAGGATGACCTCTTCATGGTTCCAACTGCAGAAGCTCCAGTGACCGGGATGTTCCGCCAGGAAATAATAGATTACTCACAGCTTCCAATGAGATTTGTTTCTCATACGCCGTGTTGGCGTCGAGAGAAATTTTCTGCTGGTCGAGATACCAGAGGGATAAAAAGGGTTCACCAATTCGACAAAGTGGAGATGTATAAGTTTGTTGAGCCGGGCGTTTCATACGATGAACTAGAACTTCTTGTTGGAGATGCGGAGCGAGTTTGTGAAAAATTGGGCATCCAGCATAGGGTTCTTGAGCTGTGCACTGGAGATTTAGGTTTTGCCGCCGCAAAAAGTTATGACGTGGAGATGTGGGGGGCCGGTACCGAGGAATGGCTGGAAGTCTCCTCATGCTCAAATTGTACCGATTTTCAATCAAGAAGAGCCTCGATACGATATAGACCTGACGGAGGGGGTAGACCACGCCTTTTGCACACGCTTAATGGATCGGGTCTTGCGATACCTAGGGTAATGATTGCAATAATGGAAAATTTTCAGCAGGAAGATGGCAGTGTCGTTATACCAGAAGTTCTGCAGCCTTACACTGGATTTGCTGTTATCGATAAATCTTAGACTATAAAAACTAGGTTGAACCAAAGTTTTCTAAGCATATTAAGTTAATGAAGAGGAGATGATAAATGGAAGTAGTTAGACAGGAAAATATCGAGGCCCAGGATGCAACCAATGCCCCATTATTTTACGGTGGTAAAGTTACTAGAAAACCTCTTGTGGGAGATCCTAAGACGGATCAATATAGCTTCTCTCTTGTGTCTTTCTACGACGGAGCAAAGAATCATTTTCACACACACACGAGTGATCAAATTTTGTTTGCTACTGAAGGGGTTGGGATCGTAGCTAATGAATCCGAAGAAATTCGGATGAAGGCAGGAGATACAGCATTTATACCTGCTGGAGAGAAGCACTGGCATGGCGCTGCAGATGCCGAGGATTTTTTCCATATATCGCTAACTCGGCCCGACAGTGTCACGGAGATGTTTCTACCAGAAGATTAAATTTATATCACAGCTGTGTAGAAATGAGGGTGCATTAGACTTTGCCGGTATCGGTTTGTGCGCCCGGGTAGTCAATTTTGCAGTCTTCGCAGACCGAGTCTGGAATTATTCCAAATCTCATAAGCCAACCAAAGACGTAACAACCTGTGCAAAATCCGAGGAATGCTTCAATTGAGGCAAATAATCCTAAGGTACCAATCAAATATCTGGTTATTACTACGGAATCTCCGAGGTAAAAAGTGACGAGTGCAGCGATACTAAATCCGAGCCCGATAGATTGTGCAAACCTTTTAGGAGGGCCCGCTACTGGCTTGTTCGGGATTCTTAAAAGTGGGATCAGAACTCTTGTAACGAGTTGACCTATTGGGCTTAGGCTGGGGCCGGTCAAAGTTCGGGCCGCAAAACCATAGGCTAGAAAAATCAAGATGTATTCGTTCCCTGTAATTTGAAACGCTAAAGCCAATGCAACAACAAACAATGCCACCATTCGAGCAGCATAGTCATTCACGGGATTTGGGAAGCTAAATAGCGTTTTCATCTTAATTTAGGTTAGATTCTACACTTAACTTGGGATATGAAACTACCGTGTATTCTCAAGTAGTAGTTTTTAGGTTGCGCTAAATGTTGAAGTATCACTAGAATAGGAAAGTTTTTACCGACTTAAAGCAATAATATAGGGAGACGGTCGCGAATGTTTGCAGCTAGAATAGCGAGCCCAAAAAAGTATGAGATTGAAGATATAGATGTACCTGTAATAAATGATGGACAGTGTCTGATAAAGCTGGAGCGGTGGTCTGTTTGTGGAAGTGACATACGACATGCCTATGGACCTGTTCATCCTGAAGAGGAATATCCTATGCGCCATGGTGGTGCCTGCCACGAATGTGCAGGAACCATTGTGGAGAGTAAGTCAGACAAGTTTAAAGTTGGCCAGCGTGTCATAGTACTTCCCGGTCAAGACGGACCTGGGGGTCTTGTTGAATACTATCCTGGCGATGAAGGGCGCATGGCATTGTTGCCTGATCATGGTGACTTGGGAGAGTGGATTATGTGCCAGCCTTCTGGGACTGTACTCTACTCATGCCAACAAATGGGAACAATTCTCGGCAAAGACGTTGTCGTTATGGGACAAGGCAGTATAGGCCTGTCCTTTACCGCAATAGTCGCCAGGGCGGGTGCCCGCCGTGTGATAGCTGTGGACCCTCTTGACTATCGGCTAGAGTGGGGCAAAAAGTTTGGTGCCACCCACACAATTAACCCGGACAAGGATGATGTTGACGAGGCTCTTGCTGAAATTACCGATGGCAAATTGGCAGATATTGCGGTTGAAGCTTCTGGTTTTCCTGATGCATTGAGTGCCGCCATTAGGGGTGCAACCAAACACGGTAAGGTAATCATATTCGGTATTCAAGCAGGACCCACTGGAAGGAAAACGGAAATTGATACATCGATATTCCTCAAAAATGCTCCTACAATTATCCCAACTTCAGGAGCGGGAAGTGGGGATCCTATAGGACATATAGATAGGATGATTGAGTTGAAGGAAAGAGGTTGGTGGGACCCGGGTCAAATGAAGACACATGAAATGAAATTTGATAACGTGCAAGAAGCATATGATCAATATGAGCAGTATGAAGATAACGTTATCAAGGTGGTGCTGGGTAACGACTAAATATGCTGCGCGTAACAAGTAGCTAAATTAAAAGGGGAAGACAATCAGTCTTCCCCTTTTTGCGTTTATACAATCGCTATCAGGTTGTGATGGTCACAGGAATTATCAAAATTAGGAGATAGATATGAAAATTACTTCAGTGAAGGCAGTTCCTGCGTCTCATAGCACAACAAGGGCGGGTATAAAAACTTCGCGAAACTATGTTTTTGTGAAGATAGAAACTGATGAGGGAATTACAGGCTGGGGAGAGGCCACGTGCGGTCCTCTGAGTGTTGCCACGATGGTCGATGAGTTCGGGAAAGTGATTCTCGGTAAAGATCCTATGGAAATAGAGAAACATTGGCAGACTCTTTATCACCACTTCCACGTGAGAGGAGGCATTGTTCAGATGTCTGCCATTAGTGGAATTGAAATTGCCCTCTGGGACATCAAAGGAAGAGCTCTTGGCGTACCTGTCTATGAACTTCTTGGAGGAAAAATACGTGACAAGATATGGACTTATGGAAGATGGGACGGGACTACACCTGAGTTAGCGGTGCAAAATGCCATGGACCATGTCGAAAGAGGACTGACTGCCTTAAAAGGTGACCCATTCGAGCACAGAGGTATTTTTATTGATCGAGATTCTGAGGAGTTGGCTGTTGCAAAAATGAAAGCAGTTCGTGAGGCTGTAGGAAATGATGTGGAGTTGTTTGTTGAGGTGCATGGAAGGTTGGCACCGTCTGACGCTATCAGGATCGGAAATAGACTCGAGGAGTTCAGGCCTTTTTTCTATGAAGAACCTGTTCCTCCACAGAACCTTGAAGCTCTGAAAAAAGTTGCCGACAATGTAAATATTCCAATTGCCACTGGAGAGAGACTCCTAACAAAATTCGATTTCGCTGATCTTTTACCTCTCCAGGCTGTTGATTTGATTCAGCCCGACGTTGTTCAAGCAGGAGGTATATTGGAACTTAAAAAAATTGCAGCTATGGCTGAGGCGTACTATGTAGGCTTTCAGCCTCATAATCCATATGGTCCATTCTGTACCATAGCGGCATTACATCTTGATGCTTGTACCCCCAATTTTCTTATCCAGGAAGGTGGCATACACCCATGGTTTCAGGATTCGACCGTTGGAGATTTCCCCCAGCAGGAGGACGGATACTTTGGTGTCCCTCCCGGACCTGGTTTAGGAGTTGCCATGGACGAAGACTGGTTATCTGCTAATCCATGGGATGATGATGCGTTTCCGTGGAGGCCAGGTACGGGCATAAATCCCTCCAGGCAGGATATTTACTGGTCTTAATTGATGTTGTGTTATGCGGATGCTACTTTTTTAAAACAGGGTGTCAGGGGGAATAGCTCTGGTGTAGGTCTAGAAGAGATTATATGACTAACTGAGAGCAGCCCCTGTGGCGCCCGTGTATATTGAGTAAACTGACTGACTGGCTGTTATAAACAGTCTGTTCCTTTTTATTCCACCAAAGGTGAGATTTGCAGGAACTTCTGGTACATAGATACGGCCTATTAACTTTGCATCAGGGGAATAGATTGAGATTGAATTGGTCCCGCGTTGGGCTGAAGCCCATATATTTCCGTCGCTGTCACAGCGAATTCCATCTGTGGAGTCATTTCCAGTCTCTGTAAATACTGTTTTTTCATTGAGCGATGATCCATCGCTGGTCACTTCAAATACGTAAATCACTTTCGGGTTATCGGACCCGGAATCAGACACATAAAGCTTTGTGAAGTCTGGTGAAAAACAAAGGCCGTTTGGTTTAAGTATCCCTGTAGCCTTTGCCTCTACTGAGGCCGTAACCGGGTCGATTCGATATACAGCTGTAGGTAGTTCGGGTTCTGATTTATCACCCTCGTAGTCATTGAGTATTCCGTAATCAGGATCTGTGAACCAGACCCCTCCATCAGAATGGACTACCACGTCGTTGGGAGAATTCAAAGGCAGATTTTCAAAAGAACTGGCTATTACATTCACCGTTCCATCGTGCTCGGTTCTAGTAACCCTCCTCGTAAGATGCTCGCAAGAAATTAATCTACCTTCCCTGTCTCGTACATTTCCATTGGAATTATTGGAAGGTTTGCGAAATTCACTTACTGATTCAGTTTCCTCGGTCCAGCGCAACATTCGGTTATTAGGGATATCACTCCAAAGTAGGTATCTCCCATCCCCAAACCATGCCGGTCCTTCAGCCCAGCGACAACCAGTGTAAATACGCTCCATTCCAGCATTTCCGATAACATATTTTCGAAAGCTTTCATCTATGATTTCCACAGCGGGCTCGGGATATGAAACTATGTCTGTTTCCCAGTCCCGGTCCAAATATCTATCAACTTTATTCTCACCAACCATGATTTCCCCTTTTTAGGAAGTTCCATTGTCAATATGTGGAAACCTCATGCCACGGGTTTATTGACTCTAGCCAATCACTATAATTAGTTTCCGTGGTACGATTTCCAGCGTGCTTTCATTGCTGTCTCTCCCCTAAATTAACAGGTTGAGCATAGGTTAAACAAATCTTTCATGGCTACCAAAACTATGAATAACGGTTCAAGGAATCTTTACTACGGCTGGTTCGTTCTTGCCGTTTGTTTTTTCATTGCACTTTCTGCGTTTGGAATTCGGTCATCGATGGGTGTTTTCGTTACGCCTTTGGAAGCGGATATGGGTTGGTCAAGAGCTGATATTACCCGAGTTCTGTCTCTTGGCATCTTGGTTGGCGCCGTATCGTTCTTGGTTACTGGATACCTGCATGATCGTTTTGGTGGAAGATTAGTTATTGGAGGTGCTCTAATCATGCTGGGCGTATGCACAGCGCTGATGAGTACTGTTAATTCGATCCCATCATTTATTTTTATCTATGGGTTTCTCGGTAGTTTCGCATCTAGCGGCGTTTCTTTTGTCACAATACACTCACTGTTGGCCCGGTGGTTTTTCAAGCGGCGGGGTTTGGTAATGAGTATTTCGGCAGCAGGTGGATCATTTGGGCCTTTGATGTTTGCTCCTCTTTCGGCGTATTTGATTCAAACTTTTGATTGGAGATTCGCTTTTATTGTCCTTGGTTGTATCATCGCTTTTATAGCGGGTCCTATGGCCCTTGCTTTTTTGAAAGATAGTCCCTCATCGCTATTGCCGAAATCTGGAAAAGTGGTTGAAGAAGACGTAGATGAAGGTAAAACTACGACACTTGACGGGCCACTATTCACATCGGGTCGAGGTGGTTGGAAGCAGGCTCTCTCAACTTCGCCTTTCTGGCAGTTGTCAGCGGCTTATCTGGTTTGTGGGATTACAACCAACATTCTTTCAGTTCATTTTGTGCCATTTGCGGAGGATCAGGGAGTTCCTAAAATGACCGCTGCCAGCATATTTGGAGTTATGATGGGGCTCAACTCAATAGGAGTTCTTACGGCAGGAATGTTGTCGAATTGGTGGAGCCAAAAGCTGGTACTTGGGTCTACTTATGCTCTTCGTGGAGTCGCCTATGCTGTGTTGTTGACTGTAGGAGGAGTCGAAGGAATGTGGGCGTTTGCTTTCATAGCTGGGATGTCTTGGATTGCAACGGCCTCAATGACTTCTTCACTTACTGCGGACATTTTTGGGTTGAGGAATTTAGGGACACTGAACGGTATGACAAACATGTCGCATCAGATTGGAGGAGCTCTCTCCGTTCTTATGGCAGGAGAGTTACAGCAGCTTACTGGCTCTTATGTCATACCTTTTGCTATTGCTGGACTGACCTTGATAGGTGCGAGTATAGCGGCCTTCAGCGTCAACGAGAAGAAATATTCGTACAGGTATAGCACTGTTGGAACAGTTCCCCAGCCTGGACCAGCAAGTTAACTGCCAACACTCCAGAATCTATTTTCCTAAAGTTTTACGATATTGCCTGATGGTTTCCTCTGTCGGGGGATAATATTTACCGGGTGCCACATTCTCTTTCTCAATTAGAGTTTTAATCCACTCCTCAACTTCCTCATGTTCTTCAACCCAGTCGATAACTTCCTCGATTATGCATTCTGGAACTATAACCACACCGTCATCGTCTGCCATCACCAGATCACCAGGCCTTACTGCTACTCCCCCACACTGGATTGTCACGTTAGCCTCAAACGGATCAATTTCGTCTGCTCCACCCATTGGGGTTCTTCCCCCTGCAAAAATGGCTAGTCCATAATCCGCCACGATATCGAGATCTCTGATAGAAGCGTCAGTTACAAGACCTGAAGCTTTGCGCATTTTAAGTTGAAGAAGTTTCACGTCGCCACCAATGGCCGCATACTTTTTGCCTAGTCCATCAACGACTAATACATCACCAGGTTCACAAGATCCCATGGCAATATATTCGGGGGATTTCTCACCGATGTGTGTTTTTTCCATTATGTCTTTTCTCGGAGGTACAAATCTTAGCGTTTTAGCCGGACCTACAAGCGTTAAACCAGGGGTAAATGATTCTACGCCACGCATGAAACATGGTTCATATCCTAGGCGCCTAACGGCAGAGTAGACAGTGGCAGATGCTACTTTTTTGTAGCGGATTATTACGGATTCTTGAATGCTCATATTAGCCTCAGATATATGGGTCTTTTATTTGGTAAGGTTGCTAAGTTTTGAGAAAGTTTTGGGATTGTAATATTTGCCAGGAGCAACACCTTCCTTCTCAATTAAATCTTTTATTTGCTCTTCAACTTGTTCGTGGTCTTCAGCCCAATCAATTACTTCTTCAGCAACCCTTTCCGGAACAACAACGACCCCGTCATCATCACCAACTATTACGTCGCCAGGTTTGACGGTAACTCCTCCGCATTGAATGACGCCATTTGCTTCGTAGGGCCAGACATCTGGTTCTCCGACTCGAGCTGTGTTTCCGGCAGCGAACAACTTTATTCCGTACGGCAGAACCGCATTAATGTCACGGATTGAACCATCAGTGACCAACCCTTCTGCATCTTGATTTTTGAGTTGGATGAGTTTTACATCACCGCCTATAGAAGCTTCATTTCTTCCCATAGCGTCGAATACTGCCACGTCACCCGGGCCACAAGATCCCATAGCCACGTATTCCGGTGATTGCTCACCGACCGGAGTATCTCTTTTTATATCTGCACGTGGTGGTATAAACCTGAGAGTTTTTGCTCTCCCAGCCATTCTATCTTCACCGCTTTCCTGGTGAGTGTAGGCTTTGATGCCACGCATGAAGCATGGTTCATATCCTCCCAACTCTCTAACAGCCGAATATACAGTTGCTACGGCTACCTTTCTATATCTGGCTAATACCTCATCTGAAATTGCCATATATTTCTCCTTTATGATGAATCTTGGCTAGGTTACTCATGGGAATAGACATGGTCAATGGCTATTTCCAACCGCACGGATCATGGTGGGAGTACAATACGGGCGCTTATTTATCTGTATGTATAAGCTTCACAACAGACTCCTTGCATGATGGGGTGATTTTCTGGACGCAATAGTAAGGCTTAGCAGTCGTAATGGCCGCATTTTTTATGGCTGGATTATTGTGGCTGTTATGGCTATAACTAGCGCTGTTAGTATGGGGATGGGGTCACTCAACTTCGGGTTATATATAAAGCCTATGGGCGATGAATTGGGTATCGGCCGAGCATCTTTTGGCTGGGCGATGTCGGCAAGAAGTGCTTCAGGAGCCCTCACAGGGCCGTTGATTGGGAAATTACTCGATCTATATGGAGCAAGATGGATTCTTTCAGTAGCCACGGTAATTTCAGCCGGATGCATGATTTCCCTAGCCTACATTAAAGAACCCTGGCATCTAGTAATAGTGTTCGCCATAATGGGTTTGGTTGGTATGAGTGGTCCTGGGGCTCTTACTACATCGGTTCCACCTACCAAATGGTTTATCCGGGACAGGGGTAAAGCTCTCGCTTATTCTTCGGCAGGAATTTCTTTGGGTGCGGTCATATTTGTCCCGTTAACCCAGTTGTTTATTGAACAGTACACCTGGCATGGGGCTTGGATAATCCTAGCGATAATGGGTGTGGGAATCATAGTTCCTTTGTCTCTGTTGTTTATAAGGCGCGAGCCGGAAGATGTTGGATTACTACCGGATGGTGACGCCGGGATTGAAAATGATTCAACAACTGAGCAGTCAGAAAACATAGAATTGTCCTGGCCGACCCGCCAAGCACTTAGAACAGTCTCAATGTGGACTCTTACAGCAGCTTTTTCGATTCTTTCTTTGGGAATACTTACACTGGCGTTACATCGGATTCCGGCTTTTATGGATAGAGGCCTCGATCCTGGGCTTGTAGCAATAGCCACTGCGTTCGATGCCGTATGTGCCGGTGCAGGTAGTTTTTTAGCTGGTATGTTGGTTCGGAGGATATCTGCTAAATTAATCGGGACATCAGCCTTTCTTATGCTAGCTCTAGCGAGCATTATGTCCATATACGCCTATGATTTCTGGATGATGTTCTGGTCTATGGCTTTGTTTGGGCTGGGTATAGGAACCAATATGTTTAACCAAAATTATATCTGGGCTGATTATTTCGGAAGGGAGAATGTAGGCACAATCAGAGGTATTGTCACGCCAATAAACCTTGCAATTGGTGGGATTGGTGCACCTGCTGCAGGTTATGTTGTAGACATAACAGGTTCCTATGACCCCGCCTGGTGGACTGGGGTGGTTTTAATGTTATTGGGAGCTCTACTTTTTGCAGTATCACGTAATCCAGGTCCCCCGCCTACTATTGGAGGCGAGGACGACTATAATGACATCTGCCCGTTTGATTTCAAAGAAGGAGAAAAGTCTTGAAGTTTGGATTGTTTATGGAATGGCCGAATCCGTCGGTTAGGAGTTTTTCTAGTCGCTTTGATGAGGGCATAAAACAGATACAACTTTCTGAGGAGCTTGGGTATGACTACGTTCTGATCGCAGAACATCATTTTTCTAACTATGGTTTTTCACCGGCTCCTTTGCTCCAAGCTCTGAAAATTGCTGAAAGTACAGATAGAATCAAGATAGGCACAGCAGCGATTATAGTTCCCGAATGGCAACCTATTAGAGCTGCCGAAGAAATGGCGGTTTTAGACCACTTCACAAAAGGAAGAGTTTTTTGTGGGGTAGGAAGAGGATATCAACCTTACGAGATGGGAGGCTTTGGCATTGAACTGGAGGAGTCTCGTCCTCGCTTTCAAGAAGGTGTTGAGGTCATGATGAAAGCATGGACGGAAGAGGAGGATTGGACCTACCAAGGCGAATTCATAAAAGTTGATGAGCCGATAACCGTATTTCCAAAACCTTATCAAAAGCCACATCCTCCGCTATGGCTCGCTGGATCCTCAGAAGGCTCATTGAAGCTTGCCGCAGCCAAAGATATAACTCCTTTGACTTCCAGCATGATGGGTATGGATGGCGTGGCATCTCAATTTGGAAGCTATGTTAGGGCTCGAAAAGATCTGGGTAAGTCTGTCGAAGATCTTCAGATGTCATTGCAATGTATGACTCATTGTGCCCCAACTATGGAGGAGGCCCTGAATCAATTGCCTTATATAAGATGGCAGATTCGTGCCCAAAAAGCTCTTACAGCGAAGAGAGTGATAAATGGAAAAACTCAGGCTGAGCCATATGAGGGTGAAATGGCTCAGGATATCTTTCTAGACAGGACTTATCTCGGTGATCCTGAATCGTTGATTAAGAAGTTTAAGCGGGCAAATGATATTGGTATTACTAATATCAGTCTCTGGATGGATTGGGGTGGCATTGAACATGAGAAACTTATGAGATCTATTAAACTTTTCGGTGAAGAAGTTCTCCCTGTTTTGAAGGATCTTGATCCTCCAGAAAGTGCTGTTACAGAAGTGATGAGTTTAGATGAAGTTGAGGGGACTTTTACTGTTACAGGAGATAGATTGTCAGCTGATGGGGGATAAAAGTACTTCGACTAAATGAACATTTTGGTAACAAATCCAACTTCACGATTGTCCCGTGAGATCGTACAGTCTCTCACTTTTGCTCATGAAGTAGAGTTGGCAGCGGGTCCATTTAGTCATGGAGAGACCCAAAATGAACTTGTAAAGGATGTGGATGTTGTAGTCCATTCCCTACAGGATTCTCCGTCGATAGATGAATCTGAACGCCTCGATCAGGCGATGCGTCAGACTTATAACTTGTTATGGGCCTGTGTCCAGGAGAGAGTTTCCAGGTTTGTTTTCCTGTCCTCACTTTCTTCTATGAAGGCCTATCCAGAGAACTATATCGTTAATGAAAAATGGAGACCGCTCCCGACAACGGAAATTAATGGGCTATGTTTTCATTTAGCTGAGTTTGTATGCAGAGAATATGGACGCGAACGAAGTATCGATGTTCGTGTACTTCGACTGGGCGACCTGGACTGGGATGGGAAAACAGGATCTGATTCTGTTCTTCACGGTGCTGATGCTGTAAACGGGGTTATGAGGGCAATTGAATTTGACTTGGAACCGGGTTCATGGGCACCTGCTAGCACATGGAACGTTTTCCACCTGCAGTCAGGGGATCCCTTAAAACCATCAAGGTTTTCAACGAGGAAAGCGGAAGCGGAGCTAGGATTTATACCTGAGGGTATCCAGAAATGAAGATTCTTATTTTGGGATCCAATGGAATGCTGGGGCCGCATGTTGAGAGAGTTTTGCAGGAAGATCATCAGCTTCTTCTCACTGACGTTGGCAAAACATATGATGGGCCTAATGAATACAGGCAGCTTGATGTCGCAGACCTAGAGGGAGTTGTATCTGCAGCTGAAGGTGTGGATGCTATTGTTAATCTTTCAGTTCTCAGACCTGACCGGAAAGTTGCTTTTGATGTTAACTCACGAGGTTGTTACAACATGATGGAAGCCGCCGTGCGGCACGGCATCCCCCGGATAATAAACACCGGACCTCACTTCACTATTGCCGGTCCCAACTACGAAGATTTCGAGTTCAATATAAGCACGGAAATACCCTCGCAGTCCGGAACAGGTTTGTATGCTCACACTAAATCTCTGGGACAAGAGATCTGCAGGGTCTATTCTGAAAACCACGATCTACATGTCGTTACATTACTTTTTTATAACTTCAAGGAACATCAGGATCACAAGCCTCCAGAATCTAAAATTGATCCTCACCAGTTTGTGCCATTCTCAGTGACCTGGGAAGATGCTGCACGTGCTTTTCCACTTGCGTTGGAAATTCCTGATGCACAGCTACCTTCCAAGTGCGAGATATTTAACATATTTTGTGACTTGCCTCACGGACAATTTCAAAACGAAAAATCCCGGCGTATCCTAGGGTGGGTTCCGACGGATAATCTTGATCAGTACTGGAAAAGAGATTCAGTTTAAGGGCATATTAAGCGTGAAGGAGAGTGATATGGCTGGTGAAGGAACAACTCAGGGGCGAGACGTAGGATTTATTCTTGAGCAGGGAGACATTAGTAGACCGCCTACCGGGAGGCCTGTGATATATGCTACCAACGGGATTATCTCTAGTGGACATTACCTGACTTCTATGGCAGGTATGAGGATGTTGATGTCGGGGGGAAATGCGTTCGATGCATTAGTTTCAGCCACTTTCGCTGCTGCGGTGGTGGAGCCAGTAGCATCCTATTCTCTAGGTGCTGAGGCCACGTTCATGTTTCACGACGTAGGAACTGGGGACTTTTTGTCTTTAAGTGGACAAGGTCCTGCATCCTTGAAAGCAACCCCTGAATTTTTTAAATCGAGAGGACATGATTCCATACCGACGGGCCCGGGTGAAGATGCCCCACTTTCATTTACCGTTCCAGGGGTGGCAGCAGCCTGTTTCTCCATGTTGGAAAAGTACGGGACCAAAAGTGTTCAAGAAGTTCTGTCGGTATCCATTGAATATGCTGAAAAAGGAATTCCTAACTATGAATACATGACCGGACGCCTAGATGCCGGCGGTGCAGTGAGTCAGTTTGAACTTTTTCCTCCCGGAGGGTTGGAAATTTTTTTCAATGAAGGTGATATACCCGATCCAGGAACTCTGCTGGTTCAGAAGTCTTTAGCTCGCACATTTCGCATGATGTCTGAGGCAGCTGACAAAGCAGGTTCCGCAAGGCTTGATGGCATAAGTGCTGCCAAAGATTGTTTTTACAGTGGAGATATTGCATCGGCTATTTCAGATGCCTCACGTAGAGTTGATGGGATTTTGGACGAGTCGGATTTAGAAAATTATGTGCCGAAATATTCAGAGCCTATAGGCACTACCTACATGGGATATGGTGTCCACGGACACTCGACGTGGACCCAGGGTCCAGTTTTGCAACAGGCTCTTAATATATTGGAGTTTTTCGACCTCAAATCCATGGGTCACAACAGTGCGGAATATGTGCATACAGTTACCGAGGCTTTGAAACTTGCACTGGCTGACCGTGAAGCTTTTTACGGGGATCCTGACTTCGCTTCAGTTCCAGTCGATGGGCTCCTATCAAAGGAGTATGCGGCTGAAAGGGCGAAAGAAATCGACGATCTGCGGGCCCATCCCGGAATGCCTGGTCATGGTAACCCATGGGCATATTCAGAATTTCAAGGTGAGGTATCTCCTCAGCCTTCGTACCCTTCCGGTGGCCCGATGGACCTCCAGCACGAAAGCGGCACTACCCACATTACTGTCATAGATGGACACGGAAATATTGCCTGTTCCACTCCGAGTGGGGGTGCTTTTAACAAGTCTGTATTTTTCCCAGAATTAGGATTTGCTATAAGCACTAGAAGTGAGATGCTTAATTTCACAGAAGGTCATCCTAATGTGGTAAAACCTGGGAAGCGTCCTCGTACTACCATAATCAACTACATGATAACTAGGGACGGCTCTCCTATAGCAACTATTGGATGTCCTGGTGGGGATGCCCAGGCCCAGGCTAACCTTCAGCTTGTTCTTAATACGTTACTTTGGGGTATGAACCCGCAGGAAGCGGTGGAAGCTCCAAGATTTTCCAGTTTGAGTGCGCCTAATTCATTTTATCCACACACCTATTTACCGAATCAATTGTCGATGGAAGATGGGTTTCCTGAAGGAGTTTCGGACGGTTTATCCAAAAAGGGACATAACATCGTTCACGCTGCCACGTGTGGTATGGGCGCTGCAGTAGCAATTCGGAATCCTGACAATGGTGTTCTTGCGGCAAGTGCCGATCCAAGAAGAGCTTCTTATGCGATTGGTCTTTAAACACTCCTATACGACTCTATAACTTAGAGCGTTGGTAAATTATGTTTTGGTGTGTAGAAGTACCTTGAAACCGTAGCCTTCTCCCAACCTTTATGGGTAATATGCGCCTATGAGGAAAGTCACCTTAATTTTTATGCTTGCTGTTTCACTGTCGGTTATGGTTGCCTGCCAACAAAGTGGTGGTGGCTTATATTTCACATCTGACCGCGATGGCAACCTAGAGATATATCAAACAGTGATAGGTTCTGGAGAAGAGATAAACATCACGGAGACTTCGGAGGATGAGTATGATGCTGTTCTCTCTCCAGACAGGCAATGGATAGCTTTTCGCGTTGGTGATGAGGAAAACTCTTCAATTGATGTTTTGAATCTAGGATCAGGAAATGCTCCTGAAAGGTATACGGCCTCACGAGGTTCAGGGAATTTCTTTACGCCTGTATGGAGCAGTGACAGTAAGCGTATAGCTTTTGCAGGAGATATTGGGAACCAGGGTGCCAGAGTTTTTATAACGGAAATAACGGAATCGTCACCCGCTAGATTGTCGGATATAGAAGTAACAGGTGTTGGCGACTGGTCCCCTGACGGAGATTCGGTTGTTTTCTTCTCTGAAACTGAACCGAGGTTGGGGATACATGTTAGAAATCCTGATGGTGTTAACCAGAGACAAATGACTTGTGCTAAGGACTACGATGCGGTGTGGTCTCCTGACTCCAAGCGCCTGGCGTTTATTTCTGAGAGAGAGGGGAATCCTGATATATATATTATGGAGAGAGACGCCGAAGACGAATTGTGTCCAAATACGAAGGACTCCCGCAAAGAAGTTTTGCGTCTAACAGAGACTGATGAGGCAGAATCGGATATCTCTTGGTCTCCTGATAGTCGGCAAATTCTTTTTGTATCTGAAAGAGATGGGAACAAAGAGATCTACGTGATGGAAAGCAGCGGAAATAAGCAATCTCGTCTCACGTTCAATGAAAAAGCCGATTACTCACCAGCATGGTCTCCGGATGGAAGAACTATTGCATTTGTTTCGGAACTAGATGGGGACCCAGACATTTTTACGATGGATGTTAACGGACAGAATCAAACTCGTATAACTAATAACGATTCCGCTGACACACATCCTAGGTGGTAGTTGTTCTCTGAACCAAAAGTTTTGAACTTTTTGTTAGTGGGGACATTAATTTTTAGGTCATCTTTACATCTAATGAGTTTGTAAGAGAATCTTATCTTGATATGTGTCCACTGATATAATTTTCATGTTGATCCATCCACCCATTTATAATCTGAGTTATCGTAGAAGTATGGGTTTTT
>Ga0209034_10000714_pt1 | contig 16511 bp, 18 predicted proteins | sample MarorgKNORR_S2LV_2_FD_188219 | JGI IMG/M metagenome (GOLD analysis project Ga0209034, IMG submission 188219) | Marine microbial communities from the Southern Atlantic Ocean, analyzing organic carbon cycling - 250m_A/KNORR_S2/LV (SPAdes) (version 2) | ecosystem: Environmental > Aquatic > Marine...
ACCCGCACCAAAACTCCAAACCGCTTGTTCTGTCGATGCAACTGCAGGCATGAAGATCGAAACTTTCAATCAAAAAGTTGAAGAGGGTCGGAAACTTGTTAATGAGTTCCTGTTGATTAATCACCCTCTCGATTGTCCGATCTGTGATCAGTCCGGAGAATGTGTTCTTCAAGACTACGCTTTCGAATATGGTTCCGGAAAATCGGAAATGGATTATTCTAAACGGGTTAACGGCTGGCGCGACATAGGCACTTTTGTTGCCCTTGAACGTAACCGCTGCATTCAGTGCTCACGATGTGACCGTTTTACAAGGGAAATAACCGGTACCAACGAATTTGGCATGTTTAACCGAGGACATGAATTGACCGTGGATACCTATACAGACAGACCGATGACGAATAAATTTCAGGGAAACATGGCGGACATTTGTCCGGTTGGCGCCATCACGGAAAAGGAATTCCGCTTTAAACGTCGTGTCTGGAAACTGAAAAAAAATCATTCTATTTGTACAGGTTGTTCCACCGGATGCAACGTCACAATTGAACATGACCGTAACGAAGTCTTTAGGCTAAAGCCACACGAGAACCAAAGTGTCAATAAATGGTGGTTGTGTGATGAAGGTCGTTTAACTTACAGAAAAATGAATGAAAAAAAATCCAGAATACATCAGCCCTTGGGGCGTATTGGAGAGAATCTCGAAGGTATTTCATGGGAAAAAGCATACGGTGCAATTGCAGAACGAATCAGAGAACTGAAGCCGCTGCCTCAAGAGGTTCTCGCACTTACGGACACTCATGCGAGCAACGAAGAATTATTTTTAATTCAAAAATTTCTGAAAGAAGGATTCTCATCTGATAACATCTTTTGTCCCTTGCCAAGGTGGGAACAAAGTGAAAGTGATTTTTTCATCAACACCCTCATCACTTCAGACAAAACTCCCAACCGGGCCGGAGCCCTTGCACTTCATATCAAGGGGGACCAGAAGAACACAAAACTTAAAAAAGTGATTGAAGGTGATCTAAAAGTGGTCTTTGTCCTGGGAAACCCATTTGAAACAGAAATTGAATTTAAGGAAATAATAAAGCTAACACAGCTGGTAATTCATATTGGAGTTTTCCACAATTCCTGGAGTGATATTGCTGATGTCGTTCTTCCGGGACAGTTTTATTCAGAAAAAGAGGGAACCTATACCAACAAAGATCAGCGTGTTCAGTCGACTGAAATTGCTGTCAAGGCTTTACGCAAGACTCGTCCAGAGTGGCAGATTATTTCAGAATTGTCACAGGCTTTGGGACATAAAATCAGCTTCGAAAGTATTCCACAAGTTTTTAATGCAATGGCCCTGGAAGCCAAGGCATTTTCCGGACTTAGTTTTGATGAAATTGGAGGCCTTGGAATTGGACTTACCAAAAAAACAGAAGATTCCGGAAAGAAAGTTGTCCCGGAATTTGCTAATTAAAATAGTTCATCATTATTCATGTCGTAATTATTAAATATGTTAACAATTTTTTACATTTTTGCTGTACTGAGCGTGCTGGGTGCGTTGGGTATCCTTTTTTTACGGAATCCAATACATTGCGCGCTGTCCCTGGTGGGCACGTTTTTTTGTTTAGGTGCAATCTATGTAATGCTCAACGCAGAGTTTGTAGCAGTCATTCAGGTTTTGGTTTATGCTGGCGCAATCATGGTTCTTTTCCTCTTTGTGTTGATGCTGCTTTCTTCTAAGGATTCTGAAAGGTATGTCAACAAATGGCCCGTGGGAAAAATTTTGGCTGGGCTTCTCTCATTGGGAATTTTTATTCAAATTGCCAGTCTATTCACTGCTAACGAATTGCAACTTGGCTCCAAAGGGGTTTATCCGCTTGAGGTTGTAGAAGAAGTCGGTTCGATAACACTGATTGGACGCCTGCTTTTTACAGATTATATTTTGTCATTTGAAATAATAGCTATTCTCCTGCTAGTTGCGGTTATTGGGGCAGTTGTGATTGCAAAACGACGTTTTCAGTAAGTCTTTTTATGATTCCCATTGAACATATTTTATTGTTGAGTGCACTCCTTTTTATAATTGGGGTACTTGGTGTGATGCTGCGCCGCAACGTGATTGTGATATTTATGAGCATTGAACTTATGCTCAACGCAGTCAACTTGTCATTTGTGACTTTTGCCAGGAGCTTGGACTCTATGACCGGTGTTGTCTTTATCTTTTTTATCATTGTGGTTGCCGCTGCAGAAGCGGTGGTCGGCTTATCAATAATTCTTTCAATATTTCGAACACGAAAAACTCTGAATATTGATGAGTTTAATATCTTAAAGTGGTAGCTATGTCACAAATTTGGCTTGTACCGGCGTTCCCCCTGCTGGGATTTATCCTAAACGGTTTTTTTGGAAAACGTTTTGGTACACATTTTGTCACCTTTGTCGGTCCACTGGCAGTCGGAATGGCATTTGCCCAGTCGCTAGTTCTGTTTTTTCAGATGCTTGAGGCAGAGGGGAATGTTCTCAATGAACACCTTTATACCTGGATTGCCTCAGGAAATTTTGAAGCAGGGATAAATTTTACAGTCGATCAACTTTCAGGACTGTATTTACTCATAATCACCGGAGTCGGTTTTTTAATTCATGTATATTCTGTGGGATACATGAAAGGAGAGTCCGGCTACTACCGCTTTTTTGCCTACCTGAATTTATTTGTGTTTTTCATGCTGCTGCTTGTTCTCGGTGACAGCTTTTTGCTGATGTTCGTGGGATGGGAAGGAGTTGGTCTTTGTTCCTATTTGTTGATCGGTTACTATTTTGAAAAAGATTCTGCAGCCGAAGCCGCAAAAAAAGCATTCCTTTTCAATCGAGTCGGTGATTTTGGCGTGTTGTCAGCAGTATTGTTGATTTTCCTGTCATTTGGTTCCATCGAATTTGCCACAGTCAACGCAGAAGCTGCCACACGACTTGAATTTGGCGGCCCGCTTGTAACAGCAATTACTTTGCTGCTCTTTCTTGGAGCAACAGGGAAATCAGCCCAAATCCCGCTTTTCGTCTGGCTTCCGGACGCCATGGAAGGGCCTACTCCGGTTTCTGCGTTGATCCATGCGGCAACTATGGTAACTGCCGGCTTGTACATGGTTGCCCGCTTAAGTCACTTGTTTGTACTGGCTCCTTTTACAATGAACGTCATTGCTGTCGTTGGAGCAACCACGGCAATTTTGGCTGCAACCATCGCCATTACGCAAACTGATATCAAACGGGTCCTGGCTTATTCAACGGTAAGTCAATTGGGTTACATGTTTATAGCAATGGGAGTCGGAGCTTTTGGCGCAGGAGTTTTCCACGTAATGACACACGCTTTTTTTAAGGCACTTCTCTTTTTGGGTTCCGGTTCCGTCATTCTGGCAATTCACCATGAGCAGGATATGCGGAAAATGGGTGCACTCAAAAACAAGCTGCCGATCACCTATGTAACCATGCTGCTCGGTACATTGGCGATTTCCGGTATTCCTTTTTTCTCCGGATTTTTCAGCAAAGACGAAATTCTCTGGAAAGCCTTTAGTTCTTCATTTGGAAGCCCGTGGCTTTGGTTTGTAGGATTTTTGACTGCCGGCATGACCGCATTTTATATGTTCCGGATGATCTATTTGACATTTCACGGGGATTCAAGGGTTGATTCACATGTTGCTAAACATGTACGGGAGTCCCCTTTGTCAATAACTTTACCGCTGGTGATTTTAGCGGCACTTGCAGTTATAGGTGGTTTTTTTGGGGTTCCACATGTGTTTCATGTTATTCCCAATGGAATAGAAGTTTACTTTCATGATTTCTTTGCAGAAATTCCAGCAGGTCATGGAAATGTTTCGACTGAGTGGACGCTGATGATTCTGTCTGTAATATTTGCTCTTTTTTCCTGGTTTATGGCAAGTCGTTTGTATCATTCAGGATTTGAAATTGCTTCCGGATTGAGAAGCAAATGGGAATGGGCGTATCAACTTTCGCTTAATAAATGGTATGTTGATGAATTGTATAATTCGTTAATCATTCAGCCGGGACGTTTACTATCAACCCACTTACTTTGGGGCCTGTTTGATCAAAACGTGATTGACCGGGCTGTCAACACAACCGGTGCAGTTGCACGTTCGGTTGGCAACACTATTCGCCCCTTCCAGAATGGATTGATACAAAATTATGCCCTCATTTTCACCATTGGAACTTTCCTGATTCTATGGTACATGACGTAGAACTGCTTAATTGGAATTTTAATTCTCCTGCTGGAAAGATAATCACTAGTAAAAAAAAGTCATGAAATATATATTTGCTATTTTTGCTCTTGCTTCTTTTTCCATGTTCACTCAAGCCTCTGCCTTTGAGATTGGGGTTGTTGACCTGAACCAAGCTCTTAACCAGTCTGAATCTGGAATTCGTTCCAAAAATATACTGGAGCGTCGAGGACGTCAAAAGCAGCAGGAATTTAAACTTGAAGAGTCAGAACTCCGAAAACTTGCTGAGGACCTGCGGAACAATCCGTTGTTGACTCCCAAAGCCAAGGCAAATAAAGAACAGGAATTGATTGCACGACAGCAGCAACTGCGTGAAAAAGTTCGCTCCATTGAACAGGAAATGAGGCTGGAAGAACGACGCTTAACGGAAGTTATTTTCAAAGAACTCAAAACTGTGATCCGCAGTATTTCCATCAAAGAGAAACTTGATTTGGTTCTAGAAAAAAATGCTGCCCAGGTAATTTTGTATATGAAGCAAGACACAACTGATCTTACTCAAAAAGTGATTGATGCATACAATGAACTAAAACAAGATGAAGGAAGTTGATGATGAATTTGGAGGAAATTAAGAATATTCTGCCGCACCGCTACCCTTTTTTACTGGTAGACCGGGTGCTGGAAGTTCGGGATGGAGAATACTGTAAAGCACTGAAAAATGTTTCCGGGAACGAGGAAGTTTTTCTGGGGCATTTCCCACAACAGGCGGTGCTGCCCGGTGTGATGATCATCGAAGCTTTAGCGCAAACTGCCGGTCTTGTAATCAACTCTGGCAAGGGAGAGACTGAAGCTGGTGCAATTGTTTTTTTTGCAGGAATAAATAATGCCAAATTTCGGATTCCTGTCGTTCCTGGTGATCAATTGATATTGGAAACAACATTGAGCAATCAGCGTCGAAACTTTTGGGTCTTTGAAGGCAAAGCAAGTGTCGAAGGCAAATTGGCGGCACAGGCAGACATTAAATTAATGATGCAACCAACATGACAACTAAATTCAGCCCGGAAGCAGTACAAAAGATTGCCCGACTTTCTTCTTTGGAATTAACAGAAAAAGAAACGGAAGTTTTTGCAGAACAATTTTCTGGGATTATAGAATACTTTGAATTGTTGAAAACTGCCGAAATTCCTGACGTTGTTACCAATGTAGATGAAAGCCATTTAGGAGACAGCCGGAAAGATAAAATGGTAAAGTCACCAGTTTCTCCTGAACAATTTAGTCCGTATCTTGAAGATGGATTTTTCAAAGTACCGAGGGTGATAGATCAGGAAAATTAAACATGACAGGAAAACAAAAAAGATATTTACGTGCATTGGCCCATCCGTTAAAACCGTTAGTGAATCTTGGCAAGAATGGACTTTCACCTGAAAACAAGCGAGAAGTTGAAACCCTGCTGCTGGACCATGAATTGATTAAAATAAAAGTTCTTGACAGCTGCCCTTTATCAAAAAAAGAATGTGCCAATGCGGTGGGCAGAATTAAGGGTCTTGAAGTTGTGCAGGTTATTGGAAAAACACTTGTTCTTTTTAGTCCTCATCCAGATGAGCCGGAAATTAAACTTCCTGCTGCATGATCTCCAGCTGAAACTAAATTTGTAAAAAGTAATTTATATTTAATGACGGCTGTATTTCACAGGAAATGTGCTGTCCTATTACTTAAAACACTCCTCGCCGATCTGTCGAAAAATAAGCTTTAGAGGTGTTTTTTAACTTTGTAGAAATAATTCATAGTTGCTCAACTCGTATGACCGACACCTTTTACATTACCACTCCAATATACTATGTAAACAGCCATCCACACATTGGTCATGCATACACTACGATTGTGACTGATGTATTGACCCGCTTTCGTAAACTGTTTGGTGATGACACTTATTTTTTAACCGGCACCGATGAGCATGGACAAAAAATAGTTGAATCTGCCGCCAAGGCTGGTGTTGAGCCGCAAGCATTTGTGGACGAGATAAGCCGGGAATTTCGTGAAATGTGGCCGCATCTGCATATTGATTTTGATCAGTTTATTCGCACGACTGATCCTGAACACAAAGCCTGTGTTCAGCAAATCCTACAAAAAATTTATGATCAGGGTGAAATTTATCTAAAAGAATACGAAGGTCTTTATTGCGTCGGTTGCGAACGTTTTTTGGACGAAGCAGAGTTGGAGGACGGAAATTGTCCAGACCATCAAACACCACCTGAATTTTATCAGGAACAAAATTATTTCTTCAAAATGAGTGCTTACCAGGACTGGCTGCTTGAAGAGTTGAAGCAAAATGAAAACTGGATATATCCCGGACGTTACCGCAATGAGCTAATACAGTTTCTAAAAGCACCTCTTCAGGATTTGTGTATTTCTCGCCCTAAAAGCCGGTTAGCCTGGGGTATTGATCTACCTTTTGATAAAAACTATGTCACCTATGTCTGGTTTGATGCGCTGCTTAATTATGCGAGCGCCTTAGGCGGGCCGGAAGGAGAAAAGTATACAAAATACTGGCCGCATGTACACCACACAATAGGCAAGGACATTTTAAAAACGCATGGAATATACTGGCCGTGTATGCTCAAGGCTGCTGGTTTGCCTGTCTTTAAAAAACTTGTGGTTCACGGTCACTGGGTCGTAGGAGGCAGCAAGATGAGTAAGTCTCTTGGTAATGTGGTTGATCCACTGGCCATGAAAGATCAACTTGGTGTGGATGCCCTACGTTATTTTTTATTGCGTGATATGAGTTTTGGTGAAGATTCAAATTTTACTGAAGATTTGGCTATCACCCGTTACAACGGTGATTTAGCCAATAACTTTGGAAATTTACTCAACCGCTCGATAAGTATGAGCCGAAACAATTTTGAGGGCTGCGTACCTTCTTTGGGTGAAGTTGGAGAACTGGAAAAAGATCTCCGGAATTCGTTTAGCAAAGGAGTAGAAACGTGCCGGGAATACATTCTTGCTTTTCAGCCGCATCGTGCTCTGGAACACATAGCGTGGCTCAGCAGCCAGGTCAACAAATACATTGACAGCTGCAAGCCATGGAGCCTGGCAGGGCAACCTGAAGACAGGGAGTACTTGGGAACTATCCTTTATACTGCACTGGATATGGCAAGAATCCTGGTTGGCTTGATGAGTCCAGTAATGCCGGAAAAGATGTGCGAGGCTCGTAAATCTCTCGGACTTGGTACAGGGGCAATTCCTTTTGAGAAACTTACTCCCGGAGTATTGGTAGCGGGAACGGAACTGCCGGAACCAACACCGTTGTTTCCAAAAATGAAAATTCCTGCCAAAAATGAATCTGTTGTAAAAGATCAACTGCCAGAAAAAATAAAAATTAAGCCGGAGGAGAAGGGGAAAGAGTGGCTGGCTTTTGACGATTTTCAGAAAATGGAACTAAAAGTTGGCCATATCAGATCTTGTCGGAAGGTGGAAAAATCAAATAAGCTGCTCTGTTCTGAAGTCGATTTAGCAGAAGGACGTATGCGTTCTATAGTTTCCGGAGCAGCTGAATTCTACACTCCTGAAGAATTGACTGATCGGAGAGTTCTTGTCGTTGCAAACTTGAAACCGGTCAAATTGATGGGCGAAGTTTCTGAAGGCATGATTCTTTTTTCTGACGATAATGGAAAACTCGTTTTGATTGAAGCTCCGGAAGACGTGAATCCGGGTGTGACTGTACGTTAAAACAATTGAAATGTATTTACAATTTGCGATTTGTGTGAGACACTAATTTTGAACTGAAGGATCTATCTTTTGGTGCTGATACGGTGCAACAGTCGTGTTTTAACCTTTCCCTTTTTACTCCTGTATTAGCAGTATATTTTGAAAAGAGGGGTAAAGGAAATCATAGACAAAAAACCGACTGTTCTCAAAACACCTGAATCCTGTAAAACTATTTACTCTTATGACCATTGCATCAGGCTACCTGCCAATATTGATTATGATTGTGCTGGGACTCATTCTGGCAGGTGCGTTTAGCTGTATCGGCCTGTTTCTGGGACCAAAACTTAGAGGGGAAGTTAAGGAGACCCCCTTTGAATCAGGTTTGCTTAGAGATGGAATGGCAGGACATCGATATGATGTTAAATTTTATATGACTGCTTTGGTCTTTCTAATTTTTGACGTAGAGGTGGTATTTCTTTATCCCTGGGCAGTGCAGATTCGTGAATTAGGGTGGTTTGGTTTTGTGGCCAGCTCAGTCTTTTTGGGAATACTGATTCTTGGTTTGGCTTACGATTGGAAAAAAGGTGCGCTGGAATGGGAGTAATTCATTAAATTGTTTTTTCTTTAACCTCAATATGCAGCTGTAACCAGCGTGAAAAGAATAATGCCGTGAAAAATGGGCAATATGTAAACAACTATTGAAAAAGATGGAGTTGGTTATCTGGATAAAGTGAAAGATCTGCCCAATCTTTTTGTATTTGCTTACTCAGAGAAGGAAGCTGTACAAGAACTGAAAAATGTTGTTGAAATGATAATGGACTATCATCTTGAACAAATTAATGCAGAACGTCTCATTAGGAATGAGTTGACTGCATTACAAGAACAATATGCCGTTTTAATACAGGGAAATTGAGAGAAACCTAAAAATAGGGAATTCAAGTTGTTCGTCAAAAAGGTTCTCATGTTATTTTCTCAAATGGAAGGGACACCTTTCCGGTACCAAAGCACGGTTCAAATGATATATCTCCAGGTGTGGAACGTCAGTTGTTAAAAATTCTGTCAATGACAAGAGAGGAATTTAGAAATATCAAATAATGCTAACTTAACAGGAACTAATTATGGAAACAGATTATGGTGGTTTTAAAACCACAAAATTTGACAGTGTGGTCAATTGGTCCAGGAAATTTTCACTTTTTCAGTATCCGTTTGTAACTGCTTGCTGCGGAATGGAGTACATGGCCGCAGCCTGCTCACATTATGACATTTCCCGTTTTGGTGCAGAAATTCCCAGATTTTCTCCTAGACAGGCGGACGTTCTCTGGGTAGTAGGAACAATCACTCATAAAATGACACCGATCCTCAAGACGATTTATGATCAGATGGCAGATCCAAAGTGGGTGATTGCTTTTGGCGCATGTGCATCTTCCGGAGGATTCTATCAAAATTACTCTGTACTTCAGGGAATTGACCGTTTGATTCCGGTTGATCTTTATATCGCAGGTTGTCCTCCGCGACCCGAAGCTGTGCTAGACGGACTTATTGAGTTGCAGAATAGCATTCAGAATGATGGCCCCACTGCCAACGGCATTACTCCAACTGCCATCAGGCATAAAGATCAAAAAGCAGATCAGCTAAATCGATACTTTGAAATATCCAAAAAAGAAGTCTTTGAAAATTTACAAAATCCTAAAAGCAATCGCATCAGCAAACCTGGATTCACGTATTCTGAAGATTTCATCAATGTCAGTCCTCATATTGGCTATGACTCTCCAAGAATGCAGAAAGATAAAGCTGCTCTTAAAGAAAAATAACGGTCGATTATCATCTAAGACGAACCTTTAAATAATCATGAGTGAAGAAATTTCCACAAAGGAAACGGAAACGCCTCCGGAGACAGGAGAACTGACTACCCTACTTAAACAAGAATTTCAGGATGATGTCACCGATTTTCATGCTCACCGTGATGACGAAACTGTCGTTATAGAAAGAGATTCCTTGGAGGCTGTTTGCCGCTTTTTACGGGATGATACACGCTGCTCTTTTGAGATAATGATGGATTTAACTGCAGTGGATCGTCTTGAAATGAATGAGACACCACGATTCGAAATGGTTTATCATTTTAAGTCGTTGACCCATGCCCGGCGTTTGAGGCTGAAAGTTCGTTTAGCTGAAGATGATTGTAAGATAGCATCAATTCATCATTTGTGGAAAGCAGTAGACTGGTATGAGCGAGAATGTTTTGATATGTTCGGAATTGTTTTTGAGGGACATCCGGACTTGAGACGGATTTTGATGTACGATGAATTTGAAGGACATCCGCTCCGTAAAGACTATCCAATTGATAAACAGCAGCCTTTAATGGAACTAAAAGAAGTTGAGGAACGACACGTATACGGGAGGCACGCATGACAGATATGACCGTACTTCAGTCTCGTTCTGAGGATGCTTCAACCGGAGAAGACTTTTCCGCCTCAGTTATGAGCATTGAGATTGGCCCCGCTCACCCGGCCATGCACGGAATTGTGCGCTTCACCACACATCTGGATGGAGAATTGATAGTCGGAATGGATCCGGAAATCGGCTATCTGCATCGTGGTTTTGAAAAGGAATCAGAAAATTCAAAATGGATTCAGGTCATCCCGTATACTGACCGGCTGAATTACGTATCTCCTCTGCTGAATAATATCGGTTATTCAATGGCAGTGGAAAAACTATATGGAATTCAAGCTCCCCCACGTGCCGAATTCACCCGGGTTATTATGGGTGAAATATCACGGATCACAGACCATCTGACTTGTCTGGGAGCAGTAGCCATGGAGATTGGTGCATTTACATTTTTTCTCTGGTTTATCAAGGCTCGTGAATACCTTTGGGAACTAGTTGAGGAAATGACTGGCGCAAGACTGACGACAAACTGGACCCGTTTTGGTGGAAATCATTCCGATCTTCCAGATGGTTTTTTGGGTGATCTGGCAGATCGTTTAGCCAAATTGAAAGAAGTCTTGACGGAATGTGACAAACTTCTCACTCGCAATAAAATTTTCATTGACCGGGTAAAAGATGTTGGAGCTATCTCTAAAGAAGATGCTCTTTCTTTTGGTTTTACCGGGCCGCTACTGAGGGCCTGTGGAATACCTTATGATGTCCGGAGGGCAGATTCGTATTCTGTTTATGATGAACTTGATTTTGAAATTCCGGTAGGAAGCACAGGTGATTGTTTTGATCGCTTTTTGGTCCGGATGGAAGAAATCAGACAAAGCATCAGCATAATTGAACAGGCTGCAGACAAAATGCCGGAAGGGCCGTTTATGACAGACGAACGAATGATGCATTATCCGGATAAGAAAGATGTTTATGGAAATATCGAAGGACTGATTGATCATTTCAAATTGGTCATGGAAGGACATCAGCCGCCTGCCGGTGAGATATATATGCCGGTTGAGGGTGGAAACGGAGAAATGGGTTTTTATCTCGTTTCAGATGGTAGTGGTGATCCAGTGAGGGTACGAATGCGCCCGCCTTGTTTTAATTTTGTTGCAGCCATGCCGGCCATGACAGTTGGCCATTATGTCGCAGACATCGTACCGATTTTTGGTTCTGTTAACATGATTGGCGGAGAGTTGGACCGCTAAGTCCAGCTTATTGAAAATAGTTAAGAAAAACGAAAATGGAGATTTTACTTGAAATAATTATGATTCCGGCAGTTCTGGCCATAATTAAAATTGTGGTGATTGTTCTGTTGTTTGCCATGCCGTTGGGTACTTTTTTGACTCTAATGGAACGTAAATGGAGTGCCATGATTCAGGACCGCGTAGGACCAAACAGGGCGAACATTGGAAATTTTACCGGACATGGAATCATGCATCTTGCTGCAGATGGCCTCAAATCCATTTTCAAGGAAGATACGATGCCAAAAGGGGCTGACGGGTTTTTGTACCTGATTGCACCTTTTTTTGGTTTGATTGCAGCAGTCGCTACATTTGCCATCATTCCGATTGCAGGACCCATTGGGGATTTTACTTTTCAAGTGACAGATATCGAACCCGGGCTACTTTTTATTTTTGCCATCACCTCACTCAGTGTATACGGAGCGGTGCTTGCTGGAACAAGTTCAAACAGTAAGTTTGCACTACTTGGGGGTACCCGTGCCTCGGCCCAAATGATTTCTTATGAAGTTTTCATGGGTTTGGCATTGATGGGTATTTTCATGGTTTACGGAACTACCCGAGTAAGCGGAATTGTGGACGGACAAAATGAATACTGGTTTGGAAGCCTGATTCCCATGTGGGGTGTTTTTACGCAACCACTTGGATTTGTTCTCTTTTTTACTGCACTTGTTGCAGAGACTAAACGAGCCCCGTTTGATGCACCGGAGGGCGAATCAGAGATCGTTGCCGGATACTTTCTCGAATATTCCGGAATGCGCTGGTCTGCTTTTATGCTTGCGGAATATGTGGCACTCGTTGGTGTAGCTTCCTTGATTACGACTCTATTTTTTGGTGGGTATCATATCCCATGGCTACACCTTTGGGAAAGTGCTCCACAGTGGATGGTGACTATCCTGCAAATTATCAAGTTTTCGGTCTTCACTCTATTTTTCTGCTGGTTCCAAATACAGTTACGCTGGACAGTGCCGAAATTTCGCTTTGACCAAACGATGGCTCTCGGCTGGAAAAAACTTTTGCCACTTTCATTAATTAACCTGTTCGTAACTGCATTTGTGATTCTAGCTTTTGCGTGATGATTCCCGAAAAGCAAGGGTTTAGGAGTAATTAATGGATTTAACTTTCATGCGTCAGGGCTACCAGAATGAAGGACTGACCAAAGAGCAATTAAGTCCTGATCCGTTTTTGCAATTTGAAGCATGGTTTAAGGAAGCGAATGAAGCGGAACCAATACCGAATGCCATGAGTCTCGCAACAGTCAATCATTCCGGAGCACCGATGATGAGAACTGTTTTGCTGAAGCTGTTTGATGATAATGGTTTTGTATTTTTCACTAATTATAAAAGCAGGAAGGCCGAACAAATTTCAGAGAACCCAAATGTTGCGGTGCTTTTTAATTGGGTGGCTTTGGAACGTCAAGTGAGTATAAATGGAGTTGCAGAAAAAGTTGAGACGAGTGAGTCCCTTAAATATTTTATGGGCCGACCCCGTGGCAGCCAGTTGGGAGCCTGGGTTTCAGATCAGCGTTCTGTGTTATCCTCAAGGAAAATTCTGGAAATGAAGCTTGATGAAATAAAGCGGAAATTTGCTGGTAGGAAAATACCGTTACCGGATTGTTGGGGTGGATTGAGAATTAAACCGAAAAGATTTGAATTTTGGCAGGGCCGGCCTAACCGTCTTCATGATCGATTCTTATATTCAAAGATTGATGATGAATCGTGGGAAATAGAGCGTTTGGCGCCGTAAAATTACTTAATAATGATACAGTCGTTAAAAGCCCTGAGACCGTGTAATTTCGAGTGAAGCGAGAACTCTTGTATTAGCTGCCGCACTAATATCATTAAGATTTCTCTATGCTGTAGAAATGACTGTGCGGATTTAAGACTTTTTATGACAGTCATTAACGATAAAATAAAAGAGAAAATGAGTATAGAGGTGAAACATGGAACTAAAAGTTAAACAGGTTCAACGGGTGGACGGTGCAAAAGAAGCTTTGTACCTTCCAGCAATTTTTGGTGGACTGAGACTAACCGTAAGCCATTTCTGGCGCAACCTTTTTGGTGCAAAAGATGTGGTGACTGTCAGCTATCCGGAAGAAAAACGCCATGTTTCCGAACGATGGCGCGGACGACATCGGTTGACTCGGCTTGATAACGGATTTCTCAGTTGTGTTGCCTGTTATATGTGTGAAACCGTTTGTCCCTCAGAATGCATTCATATTGAGGCTGGTGAACATCCGGACCTTTCAGTTGAAAAATATCCTGTAGTATTTGACATCGACGAACTGCGCTGCGTTTTTTGCGGACTCTGTGTTGAAGCATGTCCAAAAGACGCCATTCGAATGGACACTGGAGTGATTTCAATGGCCTATACCTCTCGTCATACATTTGATTTTACACGTGATTTACTTAGAGACAGTTATGACCCAAAATCTCACTCCAATACTAAGTATGAGGATAATGACCTGCCCTCCCCCAAAGACCAGACAGAAGCTCTGCCCAATTCTCTGGGAGTACCGACGACATAAAATCTTTGCATGAGCACCTCCAACGAAGTTTTCACCCCCGAAGAACAAGTCATTCTTTCTTCTTACGTCACCAATACAGACCGCTCTGTTTTTGTACTCACTAATCTTCCCGAGGTAATCAAAGGTGCGCTTTTTTCCCGCTACTCCCGTTCGACTCTTGGACTTCGCACATTATTGCTCAGGGATTTTATACAGGAAAAAGAATCCAGATTTTCTGACATGCAAACTGGTTCAAACCAATCGGATTCTGCAAAAAAGACGGAACTGGCCATTGAATCTGCACAAAAATTTTATGACAGGATACTTGATGGCTATGGTGACGATTCTATTGGCGAACTTGGTGGAGCACATCTGGCGTTGGAAAATATTTCCATTTTAGCTACCAAAACTGTGGAAGATGCACGAATCGGAGGCTCTCCATTAGAAAAATCGACTCGCTACGTAACTTTTGCAGAAAAAATAACCGGATTGTCCGGAAATGAAGAGTTCCGATTTTATCAAGAACCAACTTTACTAAATTCCGCGCACCGTGATTTGTATTTGGAAACTTGCCGGAGCCTGTTTGAAACCTATGTCCGCTTTACTGAACCTCTGCGGACACACGTCCGTAAACAGTTACCTCGTGATCCAGAGATTAGTCAAGCCGCATACGATCGTTCCGTCAGGGCACGTGGATTTGATATTATACGTGGATTATTACCATCTTCTACTCTGACGAACATGGGGGTTTTGGGCAACGGGCGTTTTTTTGAAACACTGATAATGAAATTAAGAACAGAGCCCTTCGGAGAACTGAACGAAATTGGTCAATTTGCCTTCGAAGAATTAGCAAAAGTAATTCCTTCTTTTGTACGGCGTGCAGAAGCTGGACACCGGCATTTTCAGGATTTCCGAAATTTCAGTCTGGCCCAGCAAAAACTCATTAGTAAATTTTACTCAAAGTATCTGGGGCAATTGAAAGCAGACTCTGCGGAAGCAGTTCGACTGGTAGATTTTGATCCGGAAGCGGAAACAAAACTACTGGCCGCCTTGCTTTACTCACACTCCGGATTGACTTTACAGCAAATACGTGAGCGTGTCCGCAATCTACCGGATTCAGAAAAAACCAGACTGATTGAAGAGACTGTTGCCTTGCGAAATCACCGACGGCATAAACCGGAACGTGGTTTGGAGATGCCTTTCTACACTTTCGATATTTTGGGGGATTACGGCATGTACCGCGATTTACAGAGGCACCGGATGCTCACCCAGGAACGTCAACCACTGACTACACGCTTTGGTTATGATACACCGTATGAAATTGAAGATGCAGGTTTAGGTGCAGAGTATCATGAAACCATGGCCCGTTCTGCTGAAGCCTTTGAAACGATTGCTAAAGATTTTCCCTATGAAGCACAATATGTGGTGCCAATGAGCTACAATATTCGTTGGTATGTACATATTAATTTACGTGCCCTGATTTGGCTGACGGAAATTCGCAGTACTCCACAAGGACACACCGGATATCGTCGAATTGCCCAGGAAATGTTCCGGAAAGTGGAAGCAGCACAACCTTTGCTGGCGAAATATATGAAATTTGTTGATTTGAACGAGTATTCTCTTGGCCGTCTGAGTGCTGAACAGCGTCAAGAGGACAAACAAGCTTAAATCAATCCCACTTACTTAGCTAATATTTTGTGGTTTGCTCTTCTCGGTCTGGAAGTGTAAAGTACTAGACCATAAATGATTAACGGTCAAATAGAATAAACAGGAGATAATAATGCCGGAAAATTTACAGGTCATTAGCCATCCACTTGTTCAGCACAAACTTTCGCTGATGCGTAAAAAGGGCACCTCCACCCAGAGTTTTCGTACATTGATCCGGGAGGTAGGTACTTTGCTTGCTTACGAAGTGACCAAGGACTTGCCGCTCATTTATGAAGAAATCGAAACACCACTGATGAAAATGGATGCTCCTTTTCTGGAGGGGAAAAAGCTTTGTCTGGTTTCAATATTAAGAGCAGGTAATGGATTGTTGGATGGATTTATGGAACTTCTTCCATCTGCGAGAGTCGGCCACATTGGGCTGTACCGTGATCCAGAAACACTGGTCGCAGTTGAATATTACATGAAACTTCCGGATTTAATCAATCAACGCCTGGTATTGGCGCTGGACCCAATGCTGGCCACCGGACATTCTTCTGCTGCGGCAGTAACACGTTTAAAGGAAAATGGTGCAGAAAATATTCGCTTTGTCTGTCTGTTGGCAGCACCGGAAGGCATTGAATATTTTCATAAAGTACATCCAGATGTGCCTATTTTCGTTGCTGCAATTGACCAAAAATTGAACGACCATGCATATATTTTACCCGGATTAGGAGATGCCGGAGATAGAATTTTTGGTACAAAATAAAAATGAAAGTTAAAGCCGATAAA
>Ga0209034_10000724_pt1 | contig 16411 bp, 14 predicted proteins | sample MarorgKNORR_S2LV_2_FD_188219 | JGI IMG/M metagenome (GOLD analysis project Ga0209034, IMG submission 188219) | Marine microbial communities from the Southern Atlantic Ocean, analyzing organic carbon cycling - 250m_A/KNORR_S2/LV (SPAdes) (version 2) | ecosystem: Environmental > Aquatic > Marine...
ACTCTTCCCGTGTTGTAAAGCCGAACCGAACTCCAATTCCACGTCCAGATCACTTATGATTAACCTAAGATCTACACTGGCAGAAAATAAATCACCCAGATCATCGTATCGGCTGACGACATTAGCCAACGATTCTAGCTCCACAAGCCAATCCCTCTGTCCGGAATTCTGGTAAACACCAATACTTCCGCCATTTATGATCATAGCGCTTGCCCTAGTAATTGTAAGCGAATCACTGGTTAGGACCCAGCCCAATTCTTTTCCCAGTAAATCTATCGGTATAGTCCCCAGTACGTGAGAAGCGGAGGTAATCACTGGAATAGAACCCAATACTTCAGAGACTTCTTGCGTAGCCTTATCAGCTCCACCTATATGGCCAGACACAATACTTACGGCAAATTTACCCATCTCATCTACAGAGATCACAGCGGGGTCTACCGTCTTGGTTTTAAGATGTGGCGCGATTAATCTGACAGTCGCTCCGACTGGAAGAAACAAAACTATTACGTCATAACCATGAAATATTCTACTTATTATAGGTCTAAGAGGAAGGTCATAACTTATGTAGTTGATAGCATATTCAGAGAATCTGCTATCAACATATAGATCAGCTCGGTCTTCATATGCCTGTTTCAGCCTACTAGCGAGCACAGTTCCATTCTTGGACACGGCTACTATAGCTGTCTTGGACATTAGCCTAAGCTTTTACTGAATCAGCAGACGTAACAGTTTTATCCTTGTCCTTGGCTAATGACCTATTACGGCGTGAAGCTTTGCGATATAGATGGGTATAAGTCTCCGAATATAAATGGGACGAAGCCAGTTCCTCTGATCTGGTTGAATCAGGGAGTCTGACATCCGGATTAACCGCCTGACCTACAATAATAACCGCCTGAAGTGTTATTTTAGCCTCTCGGACTTTGGCAGCTATATCTGCCAAAGTACCCCTGATGATCAATTCCTCTGGCCAGCCCACCCGATATGCTACAGCGATAGGAGTATCTTTGGTATAGCCGGCCGATCTCAGTTCTCTGACAATTTTTGTCATCCTCGTTACACTCAAGAATATTACTAAAGAGCATCCATGTGAGGCTAAGCTTTTCAAATCTTCACCAGGAGGCAAAGACACCCGCCCTTCAGCTCTGGTCATGATAATGCTTTGAGATATTTCCGGGACCGTTAACTCTGCTTTTAACACAGCGGCTGCCGCAAACGCTGAACTAACCCCTGGAATTATTTCATAATCAATATCTTCGGATTCGAGAATCCTCATTTGCTCCAGTATTGCTCCGTAAATCGACGGATCGCCGCTCTGTACTCTGGCTACGGTTTTCCCTTCGGAAACCGCCTTAAGAGTAACCTCCATAATTTGAGGCAGAGTCATCGTCTTACTGCCGTAGACTTCTGCATTATCATTCGCGTAAGATACTACTTCTTCCGGAACCAAAGAATTAGCATATATAACTACATCAGACTCTTCAATGATTCTTTTTGCTTTGAGAGTCAGTAATTCTGGATCGCCCGGGCCCCCACCTACAAAGTATACTTTCCCATTTGTCTTATTCATAAATATTCACTTCCTGATTATCAATAATGAAAAATAATCTAGATCCTCACCAGATAATTGGTTAAGATCTCTTACGACTTCTTCTCTACTAGTGGATGCTCTTCTTACATAAATCCCTTTACCAGCCAACCCGAGTTGTTCTAAATTCGCTAATGCCTGTAAAAGGGTCCGATTTACTTTCATTAGGACTATAGTATCGTAATTAGCTATCGCCTCACTCAAATCATCAATACCATACACCGCAGGTAGTATAGCCAAACGCTGACCATGAGTCACTAATGGGACACTAGCGCTCGCCGCCGCCGCCATCACTGACGAAACACCTGGAACTATCTCTACGGCAAGATCTGGGTGGTTGTTTTTCAAACTCTCCAGTACATATGAGAAAGTACTGTAAATCATTGGGTCCCCTTCAGTTATAAAAGCCACATCAGTACCGTTTTCCAGCATGACGGCAATCTCTTCGGCAGCTCCAACCCAAGCTGATAGAGCTCCTGACTCATCATCCGTAGGAAATTCAACTCGCATTATCTCTTGGCGAGTCTCATCTATGAACCCTTTTGCAATAGTGTATGCAAAACTCTCAGAGCTTGTCTCTGATTGAGGCATACATATCACCGAAACATCTTTCAATACCCGCTGGGCTTTTATGGTCAGCAGTTCCGGATCTCCTGGACCGACGCCTACACCGTACAGTGTGCCTTTACTCACAAATCATCCCCCTAGTCTAAAGTCCCCGTCACAATGAATACAGGATTCAGTGCTTGCAATCTTAGTTCCCCTCCGACCATCTCTTTTGATCTGGACGCATTAATCATCACCAATTCGCTAGAAAATCCCAAATCCTTCATATCGTCATAAACTTTTTGTGTACGATCCAATAAAGCCAAATTTACAACGATCCGACCACCCTGTTTTATTCTAGCCCTCGAAACTTCTAAAATACTTTTCAAGTTACCACCGCTTCCACCAACAAATATGGAGTCTGGATCCTCAAGATCGTATAAAACTTTTGGAGCTTCACCCGGTACAATCTCCACGTTACCCGATCCATAATTATCGACATTATTTCTTAGTAGATCTATGCTCTTAATATCTTTCTCTATTGCGTAGACGACGCCTGCGGCCGAAATATGACTAGACTCTATAGCAACTGACCCAGATCCTGAACCTATATCCCACAGGACACTATCAGATCTTAACCCTAAACTATGAATACTAACTGCGCGTACTTCCTTTTTAGTAATCTGACCAACCAGTGGAGTCCGTTGTTCGAAAACTTCGTCTGGCAATCCATAACGCATATGTGCATTATTAACCACTGGAGTCACTCAGTTCTTTCTATCTAGATGTGGTATACCCTCTAACGAGGTAGATGCGCTCGCAAGAAGAGTCCCATCAAAATCGAAGCACATCGCATCCACAATTAAGTCACCCGATTCATTCCCTAGTAGCTTGTGACTTTCTTCGCACACCATTTGACACATTACAGGAAACACATTCATCAAGTCATTTTCTTGCGCAATTTCTTGAAAATGCCTCGCGCTACTAGCTTCTTTTATTTCTTGCTGCACTGCTGCAGACGCTCCACAATCTGACGCTAGAGTCGCTAGAAATTCAGTATCGACACGATTCCCCGCAACATGAGTTACAAAGTAACCCATAGCCATTTTTGAAAACTTCCCTACCATACCCACGTGTGTTGCCCTTTTAACATTACGCATAGTACATCTTTTAAGAGCAGGGCCACTAAATATTCCGGCTTCTATATAAGCCATATCAGGCAAACTCAGTAGCGGTTTAGAAAATTCTTCGCTGCGAGTTCCTGTGGATAATACCAAATGAGATAATCCGTTAGTAGCAGCTACATCTATCGCTAAATGCACACTGGCTCTCCAAGAAGCAGTGGAGAATGGTTGCACAACACCTGTACTTCCAAGAATGGATATCCCGCCCAAAACCCCCAGTCTAGAGTTAGTTGTTTTTAGTGCTATTTCTTCTCCTCCGGGAACCGATATTTCCACTATGAAACCCGTTTGAGGATCAAAACCTTGGCTTACGGCTGCCTGCTGAATAGATTCAGAAATCATCCTTCGAGGCACTCTGGTAACCGCCGGTTCTCCTACATCTATCCCAGTCCCGGGACGTGTCACAAGCCCTACGCCTTCCCCTCTAGTAATAGTGACACCACTACCATTGTTGTCGCGTGACACTTTGACACATATCTCCGCTCCATGAGTAGCGTCAGGATCGTCTCCTCCGTCCTTTATTACGGAACAAAGGACATGTTCTGAATCAATTATTTCGTATCGGTGAATGGTTAATTCAGCAGATTGGCCAATAGGTAAATCAATCAGAACGGTTGGTATCTCCTGACCTGATAACAGTCTGATCACAGCGGCCTTAGCAGCAGCAGCAGCAGTGGAACCCGTAGTATAACCAGTCCGTAAATTACGCGGCCCCACAGTCTGTTTACTGTAATCGCTCTCCTCTGATTTGTTGTACATATTTCGATTAGTCATATTCGAATACTCTAGTTCTTATCTTATCACTAATAATTATTCCAAATAGTTCTTATCCGTTCCGCTGCGACCTGAACTATACGTTCATCCACTCCAAGCGGAGGGGCGATAATCATGGGGATATGCTTGTACAATTCTTGTAATTCCGATATTCCCCCAACTATATTTCGCTGCAAAATTAAACCCGGGAAGAATACATACGGTATACAAACAATAGCTTGTACACCTCGTGTCTTGACCAGTGCCTCAACCGCGTATTCCATGGTGGGATCCCCATAGTGCGATTGAGCAACTTCAACTGCATATCCGGTCCCAAGCCTTTTTTCTACCACGTCACCAAGTTCTTGAAGCCAAAGACATGAATCGTATTCGCTCTTCGTACCAGCCTTCACCAATAGGACACCGACCATCCCACCATTTAATTCAGGAATATCTTCTTGCATCTCAAATAGTCTATCGTAAACCACATCAGCTAATCTGGCATCATACCCAAGCCCTTGAGCTAAACGTATTTCCAAATCAGGTGCCTTAGCCTTAAGTTCTTCCAAGACTTCATCCATCTCTTCAGTTGCATGTTTCCCGTTCCCAAGCAAATATGGCATAACTACTGCCTTCCTGATTCCTCTATCTACCAACATTTGAATAGCCTGATCAGGATGAGGTTCTATAAACTCTAGACACGACAAAACCACTTCTGAATTCTCAGACCCTAAGAGGTTCTGCAAAGTTGCGGCAGCGCCTTTAAGGCCAACAGGAGTACTTGGACAGTCTCTACACCATCTTGGAGAAGTGTCCGTACGATCCCACGCACAGGAACATTCAGATTTGCTAGTTCCTCGCTGACTTCCATGGCAGAGAAGCACTATTCCCAATTTGTCTTCTGTCGATTTCATATCTACGTTTTTATCGAGTTCATCCACTATTAAAAATGCTCTCCTAGATTATTTATAGCAGGTCAAGCAATCCGTTTACAGTAGCAGCAGCAGCAGAACTACCGCCACGGTTACCCAAAATAGTTATAAAAGGTAAATCTCTTTTAGCAAGTTCATCTTTCGATTCCGCACACGCTACGAATCCAACCGGCATGCCAATTATCAACGCAGGTTTAACTTTCCCCTCATCTATTAAGTCCAGTAATGCTAAAAGAGCTGTAGGAGCATTACCAATAGCAACTATAGACCCGTCAATACTCCCTGACATTTCTCGGATAGCAGCCACCGATCTAGTCGTACCTTCTCTCTTTGCACGTTCTGAAACCTCTGGAGTATCAATCTCACATCTGGTCTGGACATTGCTCCGAGATAAATGAGATTTAGATATGCCAACTTGCACCATTCGCACATCAGTCAGAACAGATTTAGAATTTCGGAGAGAAAGAAGCCCACTCTCAATAGCCTCGTGGCTAAACCTGACTGAAGAGGCTATAACTGGATCACCTTCGGCTCTCACTATCCTAAACAGAATATATTTTTCATGGTCATTCAAATCTTTGGGATAAACTAAGCTTTCCTCCACCATCTCCAAGCTCGTACGATCTATTTCGTCAGGGAGCAGAGCTAATCTTTCAACTAATGACATATAGTTTCTTCCTGGAACAAACTGTTTTCAATTAAATACCCCCCCTGACAGTACGCGATCAGGGGGGGTCAACTTACATCACGGGTCTCTATTAAGAATACTACCGTAGATATTAAATCGGTGTCCCTGTTAGCGCAGGGTTGGAACCTTTCTCCCTCGGCGGGTCTCCTGACTCACGGATCTTAGCTTACCGATGCCTTCCCACTCTTACGACGCAGTGGCTTCAGTTCGGTTTACTCCCCGCACACAGTGGCGCAACCGCGACGGATTTACACCGTCTTCCCCATTAAATCCTAGGATTCCCTTAGGAGATATCTATATTTTTTGTTCTCACTATTAATAGTAAATACTATGTAACCTTACCCGGTAATATAGACCAGCCCTATAATGATGTCAATAAACTACTCTCACACTGTTTTGACCAACGCTTCATAGGCTCATATAATCGAGCCATCACATATGGACTAGCTATTATGGAAAAACTCGTTCTTGAACCTATACAAAATATTTCAGGAGAGGTGCATCTCCCAGGTTCCAAAAGCTTGTCAAACAGGCTTCTCCTATTGTCAGCAATATCAAAAGGGCAAACCGAGGTATATAACATCTTAGATAGTGACGATACTAGTTATATGCTAAATGCCTTAAATTCATTAGGAATCAAATACGAGATATCTGACGATAAGACCACATGCCTTATAGAAGGAGTTGGAGGCCCTTTCTCTGTACCAGAGACGGACCTCTACTTAGGAAATGCAGGAACAGCAGTACGCCCATTATGTGCAGTTTTATGTTCTGGCATCGGAAACCATATAATACGTGGCGATCAGCGCATGTACGAACGACCCATAAAGGATTTAGTTGACGCCCTTAGACAACTGGGCTCCACTATTGAATATTTAGGCAACGATGGTTTTCCACCGCTTAGAATTAATGCTCATGGTATCAAAGGTGGTCAAGTTGATATAAAAGGTAATATTTCAAGTCAGTACCTAACCGCCATGCTATTGACTTCTCCATTATCTCAATCACCTATTCAAATCAATGTTATAGGCGAACTTGTTTCTAAACCTTATATCGATATGACTCTATCAGTAATGAAAAAATTTGGAGTCAATGTAGTGAATGATAACTATCAATCATTTGTCATATCAGGTTCCGAGCAATACATATCGCCAAAAACTGTTTTAGTAGAGGGTGACGCTTCTTCAGCAAGTTATTTCATGGCTGCCGCGGCTATCGTAGGAGGACCAATACGGCTGCGCGGGGTAGGATCAGAAAGCATCCAAGGAGATGTACAAGTTACTGAAGTCTTGAATCAAATGGGTGCTAAAGTCACTATGGGAACAGACTGGGTAGAAGTAGAGCGGAATACTTTGTCAGGGGTAGATTTAGATCTAAACCACATACCAGATGCCGCTATGACTATAGCCACCACTGCCCTATTCGCAGATGGACCAACCACAATAAGAAATATAGGTAACTGGAGGGTTAAAGAAACAGATCGTTTATCGGCAATGGCGACAGAATTGCGGAAAGTAGGAGCCGAAGTAATAGAAGGGCAAGACTACTTGAAAATCACACCTCCCCCAAAAATCCTGCCAGCTACAATCGACACGTACAACGATCATAGAATGGCGATGTGTTTTTCGTTGGCCGCCCTAGGAGATGCGCCGATAACTATCAATGACCCAGGGTGTGTATCAAAAACTTTCCCAGAATATTTTGATCTGTTCTCGAGCCTTTGCTCTCTATAAAAGCCAATGTTTCCTATTCTAGGAGACCACTATATTAACCAAACGTCCTGGTATATATATAGCTTTACGCACAGTATTTCCCTCTGTGTAGATCTTAACTTTAGTGCTGTTTAAAGCTAAATGTTCTGCGGTCTCCTGATCGATATCAACTGGAACATCAATTCTATCTCGCACTTTGCCATTCACCTGAACCACCAAGGTAACCATATCCTCTGAAGCTAACTGATCATCCCATTCTGGAAATGGATTTTCGTGGATACTATATCCGTATCCATTTTTCTCCCACAGTTCTTCAGAGATATGCGGCGCTATTGGCGCAAGCATTAGCAAAAAGCTTTTAACGCAATCGCGCCATATCTGTGAATTTATGCTCGATTCATTCCATACCTTACTCAGATGATTCGAGAACTCCATTAAAGCAGCTATAGCTGTGTTGAACTTAAATTTATCAAGTTCTACATAGCATTTTCGAATAGTCTGATGCAAAAGCTTCACCGTCTCTTTGCATTTGTCATCATCAGAAACAGTAGAGTCCAACACAGCTCCATCTCTTTCACACAAAACCCAGACTCTGTTTAGCCAACGTGCAATACCATTTATTCCAACATCGCTCCACGGTCCACCTTGATCCCAAGGCCCTATAAACATAAGAAAACACCGAACAGCATCAGCGCCTAAGTCAACGATGACATCGTCAGGATTTACCACATTTCCTCTGCTTTTACTCATCTTCTCATGATCTTCGCCAAGGATAACTCCTTGGTTAAAAAGCCTTAGGAATGGTTCGTCGAATTGCACCACGCCAGTATCTTTAAGAGCTTTAATAAAAAACCGTGAATAAAGGAGGTGCATTACAGCATGTTCTGCCCCCCCTGTATATTGGTCTACTGACATCCAATTATGTACAGCATCAGGGTCAAATGGAGCATCAACCGAATGAGGACTCGTATATCGAAGCATGTACCAAGAGGAGTCAAAGAAAGTATCCATAGTATCAGTTTCTCTACGAGCCGCCGATTGACAATTAGGACAATCTACATTGACAAAATCCGCATTCGCGGCCAGGGGAGATTCTCCGGTGGGTGTAAAGTCCGCATCAGGAGGAAGTAGAACAGGGAGATCGTCTTCTCGCACAGGCACTATCCCACAACTGTCACAATAAATCATCGGTATGGGCGTACCCCAGTATCTCTGCCTAGATATCAACCAATCTCTAATACGGTAAGAGATTGTTGTATGCCCCCAGCCTTTTGCTTCAATATCGGAGGATATGGCTTTTATCCCTTCCGAGTTAGTCATACCATCATAGGCCAGCGAATTAGTCATAAATCCATCCGCAATATAAGCCTCTGTCGGCTCACTACCATCCCAGTCTATTGGGGCAATTACAGTCCTGATCGGCAATCCGAATTTCTTTGCAAAGTCAAAATCCCTAGAATCATGTGCTGGAACACCCATTACAGCCCCAGTCCCATATGTAGTCAATACATAATCAGCTGTGTATATTGGGATTTTTTCACCATTAACTCTATTCACCGCATATGAACCTAAAAACACACCAGTCTTATCTTTATCTACAGACAGTCGATCTACCTCCGAAGCTTGTCTAGCTTTGCTAACGTACTCAGATACTTCATCCCGCATATCAGAGGTAGTCAACTCATCTACAAGAGCATGCTCCGGAGCCAAAACTAAAAACGTAACTCCAAATATAGTGTCTATTCGAGTGGTAAATGCTCTAATTTCTGGGAGCGATACACTACAATTCTCGATATCGAAACTGATTTCCACACCGTCGCTTCGACCTATCCAATTACGCTGCATTGTTAATATTCTATCGGGCCATTCCAACAAACCTGAGAAATCTAACAGTTGTTCACAATAATCAGTTATCTTAAGAAACCACTGTTCTAAATCTCTTCTGGTTATCTGAGTATCACAACGCTCACAAGCTCCATTCAGAACCTGTTCATTCGCCAATACGGTCTGACACGATGGACACCACACTACAGGTGCCAGAGATCTATATGCCAGACCCTGATTAAATAGTTTAAGGAACAACCATTGGTTCCATTTGTAGTATTCCGGCAAACAACAAATTATTTCTCTATCCCAATCGTATATTGCCCCTAGAGATCTAAGTTGGCGTCTCATATTATCAATGTTGCTCATAGTCCATTCATGAGGATGAATCCCTCGACTTATTGCAGCATTTTCAGCTGGCAGGCCAAAGGCATCAAACCCTATCGGATGCAGAACATTGTATCCCTGCATCCGCTTGAAACGCGCATGACAATCAGCAGGAGCCATAGCGTACCAGTGGCCTATGTGCAAATCACCCGAAGGATACGGATACATTGTCATCTCATACCATTTAGGTCTATCCGCAGAATCGGATACTTTATGCATGGCATCCCTTTCCCATCGTTCTTGCCATTTTGCGTCCATTTCTGAAGGGTCATATCTAAGTTCAACTTGTCTGGAGTTAGTAGACATTCTTAACTACCTCTAATCACTTACCGGTACAGAGCTTACAGTATACAAAACCTACTGGGCCCTTGTCTTTCGTATATCTGATCAAATAAGCTTTTAGGTGCATTGACATAAGCTATGCAAATCAATAGAATCCCGGTGTACAGACCATGGCTCGCTGGAGTGCGATATAAAAGCTCAAAGTCTGACAAAAGGTTACTCAAATAACCATACTGCATTATGGACGTAGACCTGAAATCCAAGCGGATAGCGTCTATATTTAGTGGAGATCTTTTAATTGGACGCAAATCGCCCTAGGCGGCCAAGAGACGTCGTTGTGAGGCAACCAAGGACAGATCAGCTAGAACCAACTATAGCTGAAGAGCTGCCCTACCGTCACCCGCATAGGATAGTCACAACCCCATTCGTATTAGCTATAGGGTTTGCCTTATTTATTCTCTTAACCGCTTTTCTATTACTCCTCCCAATATCAAACACTACAAACGATTTCACTGAATTTGACACGGCATTTTTCACAGCCACATCAGCCGTAACAGTTACAGGGCACATCGTTGTAAATACATCCTCCTATTGGAGTACATTTGGACAGATTGTAATTTTTGCTTCAATGTTAATTGGCGGACTCAGTTTTATGGCTATTGCTACGTTTATATTGGCTCTTATTGGCCAAAGATCCAGCCTGTCAGAGCGTTTAATGATTCGAGAAGCAATGGGATTAGACAAGCTTATAGGATTACGAAAAATCGCCCGCAACATCGTCCTAATAGCCTTATTAGTGTACATAATTGGAGCCTTTTGCATCTTCTGGAGGATTAAGGGTCTGGACGAAATGGGGTTTTGGGAATCCAGCTGGCAATCATTATTCCTATCCGTCTCAGCTTTTAACAACGCAGGTTTCTCAATACTCCCCGACTCAATAGCGGAGCCTGGATTACATCGCATTGCCTCAGACAGCTATCTCCTGGGGTTTGTAATGGTATTGATAATATTAGGATGTATAGGCTGGACCGTACTAGTGGATATTTATAAAGAACGTAGATTTTCGCGATTCAGCTTGAACACCAAACTAGTAATAGTGACGACTATCTCGCTATATATCTTCGGTGCTGCCGTGTTCTTCTTAGCTGAATTATCAAACACTATGCTTGAAGTAAACCTATGGGACAAACTTGTATCAGCATCATTCCATTCTATTAGCGGTCGCACCGCTGGTTTCTCTATAGTAGATTTCAGTGAAACTGGAGATTTCACCAAATTAGTATATCCAGCGCTCATGTTTATAGGGGGAGCATCCGGATCAGTAGCAGGAGGGATAAAGGTAAATACCTTTGCTGTAATCATTGCCGTAGTAATATCATCCATTCGAAGCCGTCCCAGAGCAGAGGCTTTCGGAAGAGAAATCGCTAACGCCCAAGTACTAAGAGCCATAACAGTAGCAGTACTAGGAGTTGTGTTCTTGCTCATCATCGTGCCTACGCTTACAATCACGGATCCAGATATACCCTTCCTAAATCTGCTATTTGACGCGGTATCAGCATTCAGTACTAATGGTACATCTACTGGCATTGTCCCAGACCTAAGCATTCCTGGAAAAATCATCTTTATGCTGGCTATGTTTATTGGAAGGTTAGGACCACTTACCTTAGCTCTAGCGCTGGTCCCTAGTGAACAAACCTTGTATCGCTTTGCCCAGGAACGGGTTACAATAGGGTAGTCGGAGGATAGTCATGAAAAAACAGGTGTGTGTCGTCGGGATGGGTAGATTCGGCGCCACTGTGTGTCGCGAATTATATCAGTCAGGACACGATGTATTAGCACTTGACAACTCAGACACAAAGATCCAAGAGATGCTCGGACAAGTCACTTATGCTGTTACAGCTGATGCAACTAATGAATCTGTCCTCAGAGAACTTGGGGTGGACGAATTCGACGTCGGAATAGTCGCCCTGGGCAGCGAAAACATTCAGGCCAGCATCCTAATCACAGTACTATTAAAAAGCCTCAGGATCCCATTCATAGTAAGCCGTGCCGCTGACCAACTCCACGGAGACACACTAGAACGAGTAGGGGCAGACAAAGTAGTGTATCCGGAGATGGAAAGCGCCACTCGAGTTGCACATATAGACTTTAATTCCGGAGTATTAGATCATATGGCACTAGCCCCTGGCACCGGAATAAGCAAAATCACACCACCTGAAGAATTCTTCCGAAACACATTAGATGAAGTGGGCCTAGGCGGCCCAAATAGCAAGTATGGGTTGGTCGCTCTAGCAATAAGGCGCGGCCGAAATTACATATTAAATCCATCTCGCGACGAGACCATACAACCTGGAGATCAATTGATTTTAGCAGGGCGAGATGACCGAGTCAGTCGGCTTAACGATGAAGTCAAAGGGCATGTCAAAAATCAGCCGGAAGAGTGATTTCCTTAAAATTCTAGTATAGGACAGTTGAAAATTCAGTGCCTTAGTCTTTATAATCTGGCATTGAAACCTAATCTTTACAGTTTATACCAGCATATATGCATTTTAATGGCAAACGAATTCTTGTACCGGTAGACGGGAGCACTGCAGCAGACAATGCTTTCAGATGGGCCTGCCAAATTGCCAAACATTCTAAGGCAGAATTGCACGCTATATACGTCGATGAAATCCCCTTAGAGTTGTCGATAGATGCTCAATTCACAGGCGAGGATAATAGCGGAGAACATATTCTTCATCGCATAGAAAAGATCGCCGAGGAAGAAAAGTGCAAAGTAAAAGCACAGTTACTAAAAGCTCGCCATTCTGGACCTGCAATCGTTTTAGAAGCTTCAGACAGGCAAATGGAAATGATAATCTTGGGCTCCCCCATACAGAATTCAGTAACTCTAAATAGCATTTCCAATCTCGGCATATATCTGCTTAAACATGCTCACTGTCAGGTTATAATCTGGCGCGAAAACTTGGAAATCTCAGCGTTGAGTACAAGTTAGCATGGAGGCAGTCATCTATGGCGGAGGTGTTCTTGGTCGCATGCTAGTTCCCCACCTAGTCCAATGCGGGTATCAGGTCACTATAATTGACACTGATCCCGAGTTTCTGGAATCAGTACAGTTAGACTCTTCAGTAAATACTATATGGTTGCAAGATTCTATGATGCAGGATTATCTTGAAGATGCGAGAGTAGATATTGCTGAACTCTTCATAGCTATATCAGCGAATGATCATGCTAATCTGTTAGAAGCTCAAACCGCGGCAACTATATACAACGTACAAAATGTCATGTGTCTGGTCGAAGACCCACAATTACAGCATCTCTTTAGTGACCAAGGCATCAAAATAGTTGGATCATCTTTATTAGCAATATTTCAAGATATCGAAACAAACTTATAAAACTGATCGAAAAAATGTATATATTAATCATAGGCTGCAGCACAATCGGTTACCATCTGGCAAAATCACTGCTAGCGGCAGGTCACGAAATCACCATAGTCGAAAAAAATCCAGTTCGTAATACATTAATGTGGGACGAATTTGGAAGCATTGTTATACAAGGAGATGGCACAAACCCACAAACATTGCAATCAGCCGGCGCAGCAAGGGCGGATTCATTTATCGCAGTGACAGGATCCGATGAAATAAACCTCATTGCTTCTCAAATTGCTAAAAATAAATTCGGAGTTAAAAACACCATTTCACTGGTAAAAGACACTAAGAATGAACAACTCTTCCATATGCTGGGCGTCGATTCCGTTATAAACTCAACTCACCACATCGTTGCCAGTATAGAAGAAACCATTCCAGGCAAACCACTTTTACATCTTGCCCAATCCAAAATACCTGGATTAGAACTAATAAGCATATCTATACCGGAAGATTCTTCTATTGTAGGACAATCTATTAAGGAAATAGAGTTGCCCCCACACAGCTTCATTGCGATTGTTATGAAAGATAACCGAGCGGAACCTCCAATAGACAACTTGATAATTGAGGCCCATGATGAAATCATAGCAGTCACAACAGCAGATGAGGAGACTGTTATGTACGAAATATTGACTGGAGTCCTATGACTTTATATAAAACTATAGGTTTCTTGGGTCCTATTGGCACATATACAGAACAAGCGGCCTTATTATATTCATCTGACAGTACATTGACCCCTCTACCTACCATAATAGCCGTTGGAGACGCGGTAGTATCCGGAGAAACTGATCAAGGGATAGTCCCTATTGAAAACAGTCTAGAAGGATCAGTCACGTACACCCTAGATCTGCTGATTAGTCAATCAGGGCTATCCATATACGATGAAGTCGTAATACCTATTGAACATTATCTTATGGCATCTCCAGGTACTAAAAGCGCAGATATATCTATAATATATTCCCACCCACAAGCATTAGCGCAATGTAGAACGTTTTTACATTCGCAGTATCCCAATGCGCAACAAATAGCCTCCCTTAGCACAGTAGCAGCAGTCACTGACATGAAAAACAATCCCACCGGAGCTGCAGCCATTGCACCTTTCAGAGCATCTGAACTTCATGACGTAGACATAATTGGGCAAAATATACAAGACAACGCTAATAACTTAACCAGATTTGTGGTATTAAGCAGGACAGACCATACCGTTACCGGCAACGATAAAACATCTATATGCTTTGCATTTAGTTCAGATTCGCCAGGATCGTTATATGGAACATTAGGAGAATTCGCTCATAGATCCATAAATTTAACCAAAGTAGAGTCTCGCCCAACTAAAGAATCATTGGGACAATACATTTTTTTGATAGATTGTGATGGACATAGAGAAGACCCCACAGTGAAAGAAGCTCTAGATGCAGTATCATCTAAAGTAAGCTCATTAAAAATATTAGGATCTTACCCAAAATGGAACCTGGTTTAGTATAGTATTTATCGGTTAAGGCAAGACACGATATACAGTAGTTCCCTCATTATCGAAGACACTCTCTAGGAAACCGTCGGTCACCATATCATCAAACTTCTGCAATCCATTCTGGGTATAATGAATTCTTTCTAATGGACCGACCACAATGTATGTTACGTGGTAATCTTTTAAAAGGTCTAACGTTTTATAAATCATAGTAGTGTTGTAAATATCATTAATTACAACCTTCCGCTTATTGATTTCTGATATAGAATCATTTCTCTGCTGCATTTGATGCCAAGGCCATCCTAGAATAGTCGGCAACCCTGTGTTAGAAGATATCCTCGAACTCCAGTGATATTGCTCATCATGTGCCTCTAATACTACTGGCGTACCACTAACATTCTTCTGCAACCAACGTATCGCTTCATGATCAGAATTTAATTCTATAACCTTATCCTTTTCTACGTGACCAGATGTAATCATGTATGCAGAGCCATCTAGACCTATGTACTTGTCATCAAATCTATCTTGAACTCGGGCTATGGTACCGAATATTGGATAAGTAATACCTCCGAAGATAAGAAGTATTACCACAGTCAACATACATCGATGCACCCACAATTTTATGCTGGACGAATATCGCCTTTGGACTAGATACCACAGCATGAAACCAGCTGACAAACTATAAAAGATCCAAACATGAATATAGAACTTGAATAGTGTATTCATCCTACCGATATCATTATTAAATCGAAGAATTTCTACGCCCAACGCGATAGCGGAACCCATAGCCAAAAGAATCACGGCGAATATAACTGATCTATCTTCAGGCGTGTGAGGCGATCGATTAAGTATATAGAGGATTGCGAATTCTAATATGAATAGATTTATAGCCCCTGTGTAGTAACCGATGAATATAAGATATGCAGGGGCAACGATTAGCATGATCAAGATAATATATTTGCACCATTGATTATGCACTACATCCATAAACTCTAGTACTCTACGATGTTTTATTCCCTTTCCATCTGCTAACGCTTGGTCGAAAATGAACCACCCGATTATAGACAAAAACAAAGCATAAATTACTAAGTAGCTTAAGAGAGGTGTTTTCCATGAACCGAAAGATATCCCTGCCCCATACGTTTCATACGAATTCCAAAACGGCCAGAATGCGATTACACTCCACCCAATAACTGAAGCAGTTATTAAAAAGAAACATAAAACTTTCGACCATACAAGCCAATCTCTGTAATAGACCCCGACCGCAACCGTAGAAATTATAATTAGCAAATAAGACGGATAATCCCAACTATTAATTGCCCAAAGACTGCCTAGGGCAATACCTAGAATCGCTGTCATTAAAGCCACATATTTTTTACTAGCTGTACCAATCGAAGAAAATAAGTTCATCAATAAACCCAACGTTAACAAACTGAAAGGGATAACCATCATATGAGCATGCAGATCAGCAAATAAAAAGCTAAAAAATGGGAACTCAGTGATATGATACGAGATGCCCGATACTCCAGATAATGCAGAAGCCATCCAGAATGATGCCCCAAATGGAATCTCCGACATACTAGGTGGAATTACCCTACTGCTTCTCCAAAAATCAAACCCCGTAT
>Ga0209034_10000726_pt1 | contig 16406 bp, 15 predicted proteins | sample MarorgKNORR_S2LV_2_FD_188219 | JGI IMG/M metagenome (GOLD analysis project Ga0209034, IMG submission 188219) | Marine microbial communities from the Southern Atlantic Ocean, analyzing organic carbon cycling - 250m_A/KNORR_S2/LV (SPAdes) (version 2) | ecosystem: Environmental > Aquatic > Marine...
GCCTCGAGGTCATTTTGTGATGCGTATACCCTAAAGAGGTGGTCTTTGCTGATGGGTTTGCTTTTAAGAACCCTGCCAAAGTCAATCTTAGCAGAAAGAAGCATCCTGCTTATACGGAAAGCCTTTTTCTGCCTTTGGCTCGCCTTTTGTTTATAACCAGCCTGCCTGCCTTAGTAGACATGCGCGACCTAAAGCCGTGTGTTCTTTTTCTCTTTAAGTTACTTGGTTGATATGTTCTTTTCATAACTAATTAAAACTTTATTTAAAAACAACATGATACAAAAGCTGTTTTGGGCATAGAAGGTTATTTAACTGGCATTAATATGTCAACTTAAAAACAACCTGTGGATAAGTTATTACATTAAGTATAGTATTTATTTTCTTAACGTTTTTATAAAAAAACGCAAAACAAAGGGAAAAAAATGCAAAGTAAGGTCTGGGATGATTGTTTATCAATACTTAAGTCAGACCTAACAGAATCGCAGTTTAACACTTGGATCAAACCCCTTTCAGTTATTGAAGATGAAGAAGCTCAAAGCCTTACGTTGCTCGCTCCAAATAAGTTTGTTGTTAATTGGATTCAAAAAAACTATTTAGAAAAAATTCAGACAGTAGCATCAAAGAAGTTAGAGGGTAAGGCGACCATAGCACTATCAATTGGTGATGAACCATCTGATATTATCTCAAATAAAACCATAACGCCAAAGGCAGAAACTCCTGTTGGTGCGCCGCTTAACAAGCAATATGTGTTTGATAATTTTGTTGGTGGAAAAAGCAATCAGTTGGCCCGTGCGGCGGCGCTTCAAATAACAGAAAACCCTGGCACCTCTTATAACCCATTTTTTATATATGGTGGTGTTGGCTTGGGTAAAACCCATTTAATGCAGAGTGTTGGTAACGCTATAAAAATAAAACACCCTGAAAAGAAAGTAGCGTACGTTCACTCAGAAAGGTTTGTTGGTGAAATGGTGTCAGCCTTACAGCACAACGCCCTTAATGTTTTTAAAAATGTCTATAGGTCTCTTGATGTTTTATTAATTGATGACATACAGTTTTTTGCTGGCAAAGAAAAATCACAAGAAGAGTTTTTCCACACCTTCAATGTCTTGCTTGAGTCAAACAGTCAAATCATTATAACTAGTGACAAGTTTCCAAAAGAAATTAGAGGCCTTGAAGAGAGGTTAAGGTCGCGATTTGGTTGGGGTTTAACGGTTTGTATTGATCCGCCTGAAATGGAAACCTGTGTAGCAATTCTCATGGTTAAATCAGAACTGGAAAGTTTTCACCTTCCAGAAGACGTGGCTTTTTTTATAGCAAAAAGCATTCGGTCGAATGTAAGAGAGCTCGAAGGGGCGCTTAGAAAAGTAATAGCAAGCTCAAGATTTACAGGAAGAGAGGTTACAGTAGACTTGGCGAAAGAATGTCTTAGGGATTTGTTGTCACTTCAGTCAAGACAAATCACACTTGAAAACATTCAAAAAGTTACAGCAGAGTATTTTAATATTAGGGTTTCGGATCTCCACTCAAAAAGAAGAAGCAGGTCGATTACCAGACCAAGACAACTTGCTATGTCTATTGCTAAGGAGCTCACTAAAAACAGCTTGCCTGAAATAGGAGAGTCCTTTGGTGGAAGAGACCACACTACAGTAATACACGCTTGTAAAAAAATAGAAGAGCTAAAGCAAAATGATTTGAAAATGGTTGAAGATTACAACAATATAAAAAGGCTGCTAATGTTGTGAATAAGTTGTTACTAAAAAAAGGGGTTGTTTTTATTAACATTTTATCCACATATAACAGGATTTACTAACAGTTTATCTTTTTACTATGCTCATTAAGTATATGATTTATAACAGAATATAGAGATATTAAGATACAAACAACACTAATAACAATAATAATAGAGATATAATGAATAATATTAATATAAATGCTTCGCTTTTATCTGAAGGTGTTCAAAAGATTGTTGGGGTAGTCGAAAGAAAGCAGACAATGCCAATATTGGGCCACATACTTATTGAATGCTCTAAAGGAAAACTCACACTTACAGCAACCGATCTTGAAGTCCAACTATCGTGCACTATAGATAATGTAAACTCTAACGAAGACTTCATTACAACAATACCTGGACGCAAAGCGTTTGAAATTATCAGGTCTTTAGGTAACAAAGAAATTGAAATATTAATTTCTGATTCAACTATAACCATCAAGTCTTCTAATAGCAGCTTTAAGCTTCAATCACTGTCTGCAAATGAGTTCCCTTTATTTGATGCCGCAGGATCAGACACAACCTTTGGGGCTAAGCAGCAAGAAATTAAGTCTTTGTTTAACAAGACACAGTTCTCTATGGCCCAACAAGACGTTAGGTTCTATCTAAACGGTCTCTTATTAGAGGTCTCACCCAATAAACTAGTATCGGTTGGAACTGACGGACACAGGCTTGCTAAATCTAAAATAACTATTGAAAAGTCTAATATTAATGAGGCTAGCTATATCCTCCCTAGAAAAGCAGTACAAGAAATTCAAAGAATAATAAACGACCAAGGTGAAACAAAGATAACCTTTTCAGACAACAGGGCAGTGTTTGAGCTTGGCTCAACAACCCTTGTTACCAAGCTTATTGATGGGAGCTTCCCAGACTACACCAGAGTAATACCAGATGACACATCCATAAACATTGTTCTTGATGTAAGCAACATTAAACCAGCACTACAAAGGGTGTCGATTCTTGCTAATGAAAAGTTCAAGGGCGTTAGGGTAGACCTTGAAGACGATATTCTTAATGTTTCGTCCGAAAACCCAGAACAAGAACAAGCTACAGAGGCTATAAGCATAGAAAAAACAGGATCAAGCCTTTCCGTTGGTTTCAATGTCTCTTATCTGATTGAAGCAATATCAGCGTGCCAAGGAGAGCTCGTAAACCTAGGGTTAAACGATGAAAACTCAAGCGCGCTAATAACTGACCCCAGCGACCCAGAAAGTAAATACGTTGTAATGCCGATGAGGCTTTAGGTTGCTTAACAGTATTCTTCACAAAAATCTTAGAGGCCTTAAAAACAACGAACATGAGCTTGAAAGAACAACACACATCGTTGGTGACAACGGGTCTGGAAAAACAACAATATTAGAAGCGGTTACGCTGCTCTTAACTGGCAAAACATTTCTATCTGTTAATAAAAACAACCTGATCAGAACAAACCAAAGCCAGATGGTTGTTTCGGGACACGCAACAGAAGAAAGCGGCCAAAACAAAGACCTTAGGTTTTCTATAGACAAACAAAAAAACACCCACACGGTCAACGAAAAAAGAATTTCACAGGAAAAGGCACACCTACAAAACCCAACATGCATAGTAGATGCAAACATTATCAGCGTCTCATCTGGAGTGCCAGCATACAGAAGAGGACTAATTGACCGGGCCGTGTTCCACGTGGAACCAAGCCACGCCAAAAACCACAGAGAGTTTAAAAGGTGTTTAACACAAAGAAACAGGGTTTTATCAAAAAAAAGGCCACAACAAGAAATTAATGCCTGGAATGAACCTTTAGCTTTGGCAGGAGAGAAAATTAGCAAAGCAAGACAAGACCTTTTAATGGAGGCAAAACCATACTTTAAGGAAGTAACAAATGAAATGTTAGGTTCAGGGTATGGCTTTAGTTTTGTAAGAGGCTGGAAAGCAAAAACTTATCTTGAGAGCCTTTTGAAAAACGAAAAGAAAGACGTAATCTTAAAAAGCACATCAAGAGGACCACAAAAAGAAGACTTTAAGCTTTTGTGTTTAGACAAAAAGACAAAGATATACTCATCACACGGCGAGGAAAAACTTGCCTCAATAGCCTTTGTTGTTTCTTTAAATATGGCAATAGAGAAGCGCAAAAAGACACTCTCTACAATGTTGTTTGATGAGCTGGAATCAGGCCTTGATAATAAAGGACTTTTTAAGCTTGTAAATATAATAAAAAGCTTTAAAAATCAAATACTTATAACCTCTTTAGTACACCACTCAGTTTCAAAAAAAATTAAAGGTAATATCTTATATCCAGAGCAAAACTAAGACAAATTGTTTGATATAATTAGTATGCTTTTTTAAACAAAGCAACACAATGCCAAAAAAGAAAAAAGACACCAAAAAAACGTACGACTCCTCAAACATTAAGGTCCTAAAAGGACTTGATGCTGTAAGAAAGAGGCCGGGAATGTACATCGGAGATACTGACGATGGAACTGGCCTCCACCACATGGTATTTGAAGTTGTTGATAACTCTGTTGATGAAGCTCTTGCTGGCCATTGTGACAACATTGACGTAATAATTCACCAAGACAACTCAATAACCATTAAAGACAATGGTCGTGGCATACCCGTTGACAAACACAAAGGCGAAAAAAAGTCAGCCGCAGAAGTTATTATGACCGTTCTGCATGCTGGAGGTAAGTTTGATGATGACTCATACAAGGTTTCTGGCGGCCTTCATGGTGTTGGTGTTTCGGTCGTTAACGCCCTTTCAGAAACACTAAATATGAGAATTCACAAAAATGGCCACGTATACGAACAAGACTACACACACGGCGTCCCCAACAAACCCTTAAAAAAAGGCTCAAAATCATCTAAAAATGGCACAACCATAAGCTTTAAGCCCAGCACAAAAACATTCACTAATACGGTTTTTCAATTTGAAATATTATCTAAACGATTAAGAGAGCTCTCTTTCCTTAATTCGGGCCTAACAATAAACCTTTCTGATGACCGAACAAACAAAACCGAGAAGTTCTATTTTGAAGGAGGAATAAAAGCCTTTGTTGGCCACTTAAACAAACTTCAAACACCTATACATGAATCTGTTGTTTATATAAACAAAACAACGAAAGACGATATAACAGTAGAAATAGCCATACAGTGGAACGAAAGCTATCGAGAGAACATGTATTGCTTTGCCAACACAATTAGACAAAAAGACGGAGGAACCCACCTAGCTGGTTACAGGGGCGCTCTCACGCGGACAATTAATTCATATATCGGTAAAGAAATAAATAAAAACGATATAGGCGTTACAGGCGAAGACTGTAGAGAAGGCATGACCGCAATTATTTCCATTAAACACCCAGACCCTAAGTTTTCATCCCAAACGAAAGACAAGCTTGTGTCATCTGAAGTAAAAGGTGCTGTTGAATCCATAGTAAACAAACACTTAAAAGAGTTTTTAATGGAGAACCCTAAAGAAGCCAAAATTATAATTTCTAAAATTGTTGACTCTGCAAGAGCAAGAGAGGCAGCACGAAAAGCAAGAGAGATGACTAGAAAGGGCGCTCTCTCAATGACAGGACTACCAGGCAAGCTTGCTGACTGCCAAGAAAAAGAAGCCGCGCTTAGCGAAATATTTCTGGTTGAGGGAGATTCCGCAGGAGGTTCGGCGAAACAGGGCAGAGATAGAAAAACGCAAGCTATTCTTCCTCTTAAAGGAAAAATTCTAAATGTTCAAAAAGCAAAAAAAGACAAGATATTCTCTTCAACAGAAATCGCAACACTGATAACCGCCCTGGGCTGTGGAATTGATGACGAGTTTGATATTGAAAAACTTCGATACCACAAGGTTATTATAATGACAGATGCCGATGTAGATGGCTCACACATAAGAACACTGTTGTTAACATTCTTTTTTAATGAACTCAAAGAGCTGGTTAAAAACGGTAATATTTATATTGCTCAACCACCACTGTATAAGTTAAAGAGAGGTAAAAAAGAGGAGTATGTCAACAGCGATGATGAGCTTAATCGTTTAATTATTAACAACGCTATCAGCGATACTAGCGTGTGCCAACCTAAAAAGAAAAAAGGCTTAGAGGGCGACGGTTTGTTTAATATAATTAATGATTATATTGCTGCAACGTCACTTATTTCTAGGCTTTCAAAACAAATAGGAAGCATCACAGCCGTTGCTTTATCGAAACATAAGCAAATCACCAAAACAGAAATTAACAACAAAAAGAAACTAGAGCTGTGGACGAAAGGCCTGCAAAGAACAGCAAACAAAATAGCGAAAGAAGAGGGCACAAAAACAAACATTAAACTAGCAAAGGACGAAGACGGCTTTTCTTATCTTGAAATTACTGAGGGGCTTAATGGTTCATTGCCCTCTGAAAAGCTGCCGGTAACCTTTTTAAAGTCACCGGAATATTCAGTTTTAGGCACCTACCAAAAGATGATGAAAGCGTTTCCTAAAAAAGCTGTTTTGATGAAAGAGGGCCAGGACAAAACCTTTAATTCTATATATGAATGCTTAGAACACATTGTCTCTAACTCTAAGCGTGGCCAAAACATACAAAGATATAAGGGCTTAGGTGAAATGAATCCAGGACAACTTTGGGACACAACACTAGATCCTGAACACAGGGCCCTAGTCCGCGTAGCGCTTGAGGATGAGCTTGAGGCTGAAATTGCTTTTGCCACACTAATGGGGGATGAGGTTGCCCCAAGGAGACAGTTTATTGAAGAAAACGCCTTAAATGTCTCAAACCTTGACATATAAACACGAGAAACAAAGCAACAATAGCTATAAAACACCGCTATATACCGATAAAGCGCCAATATATAACTAAAAAGGCTTAATAACGGTCGATAACAGTTATCTCGTTTTCAATCCATGTTTGTACGGCATTGTTTATCTCATCAACGGTTTTATCTTGTGTTGAGACACAAGGACCAACTGAAAAATAAACCGTACCAGGATACTTAAGAAGGCCCCTTCTTTTCCAATATTTGCCCGCATTGTGACTTATCGGCAAAACAGGCTTACCTGTGCCTTTAGCTAAAAGCGAACCGCTCAAGCCATACTTTTTTGTTTGTTTATAAGGCATTCTGGTGCCTTCAGGAAAAATTATAATCCACTTGTTCTCGCTTAAAAGGGACGTCCCTTGCTCAACCACCTTGTTTACCTCAGTCCTTCCCATGCCTCTTTTTACAGGAATCAACCTAAATTTTTTATAAGCACCCCTAAAGATTGGAACATACATTAGTTCATATTTTCCTACCCAAGAAGAGGGGCTAAAGTATTTGAGCCCAATAAAAATTTCCATAACTGAGGAGTGTTTAATAAAAAGAACACACCGTTCTTCTGGAACATTCTCAGTTCCGAGTAATTCATATTTAAGACCGCAAATATGCTCCAACAAATATATATTAACGTCCGCCCAAAGCCGGGCAACACGCCAGCGCCTGTCTTCATTCATAAGCGGGCTTGGCAGCAAAGCAAAAGGCGCTATTAGTACAAAGCTAGCAAACAGCAAAAGAGTATAAACAAGAGAACAAAAAAATATTTTTAGGCTCAACATAAAAAAGCTGTTTGGTTAGGGTTGTTTTATTGTTTTTGTAAACACGCCCACAACCTCTTCAAGGCCCACAATACGCTGTTCCATAGAGTCCCTGTCTCTAAGCGTTACCGTCCCTTTTTCAAGGGTGTCAAAATCAACAGTGATACAAACAGGCGTTCCTATCTCATCATGTCGCCGGTAGTTTTTTCCTATGTTTCCAGAATTCTCAAGAAGCACTCGCCCTTGACCGAGGCCTTGTAGTTTTGCCTTAAGCTTTTGAGCAACCCCAACAAGATCTTCGTTGTTTTTCTTTAGTGGTATAACAGCCGCCTTTATGGGCGCAAGATGCGGCGCTAACGAAAGAACAACCCGCTCTTTGTTGTTGTCCAAAGACTCTCTTTTGTAGGCCTCGTTCAACAAAGCAAGAAAACCACGGTCCAGACCTGCTGATGGCTCTATAACATATGGAATAAAGCGTTTGTTTGTTTTGGCATCAAGAAAACCTAGTTTAGATGTCGACTCATGGTTGTCTATGACAGAGGCGCTTATGTTGAAATCTTTTTGGTTTTTTGTGTGTGAACCAAGATCAAAATCAGTTCTGTTTGCGATCCCCTCAAGCTCCTCAAGCCCGTGTGGAAACTCATACATGAGGTCCACGGTCTTTTTTGAGTAATGCGACAATTCTTTTTCTGGTACCTCATAAAGGCTTATGTTTTTACTGGCCACACCTTGTTTAGTCCACCAGGCCAACCTCTTCTCAACCCAATACTCATGCCACCCTTCATCAGTACCTTTTTGAACAAAAAACTCTAATTCCATTTGCTCAAACTCTCTAAGCCTAAAAATAAAGTTTCTTGGGTTAACCTCGTTTCTAAATGCTTTTCCTATTTGCGCTATACCAAAAGGAATAGATTTTGATGTTGAATCTAAAACATTCTTAAAATTAATAAAAATTTGTTGGGCTGTTTCAGGCCTTAAGTAAGCAAAAGACTGACCGTCATCAACAGGACCAACGTTTGTCTTAAACATCAGGTTAAAAGGCCTTGGTTCTGTCAGATCTTCTGACCCACAAGAAGGACACTTGTTGTCAGAAATGCTGTCAGCACGCCACCTTGATTTACAAGACCGACAATCTGTTAATGGGTCAGTAAAGGTGTCTTCATGACCAGAAAACTTTAAAACAGAAGGCTTGCTTAGAATGGCAGCATCTAAACCCTCAACGTCATCTCTTTCGTGGACCATTGATGACCACCAGGCAGCTTTTAGGTTGTTTTTAAGCTCAACACCCAGAGGACCATAATCATAAAGACCCTGCATTCCACCATAAAGCTCATTGGACTGAAAGACAAAACCCCTTCTTTTACAAAGGGAAACGAGGTCTTCCATGTTGTTTGCAGTCAATGTAATCTGCCTTTGTGATTTATGATTTTTGAATTATATCCTGCTTTTGTTTTTAACACATCAATTTGGGACAATCTCTGATTGATTCAACAACCCTTCCACAGTATTATAGGTATTGCTTGGTGTAATTCCTACAACGCGCAAAACAACATTTGGTTTTTAACCGATTAAGAGACGCAAGTAAGCGGAAGCTGAAGAAACGGAGTCGTTTATCTCATAATTACTCCTTCTATTGCCTAGCCTAAAAAGTAACTAAAACGTGTAAAACAGAAAAGGAGCAAAATGAAAAAACTAGAATATATTTGGCTTGATGGTTTTCAACCAGAGCCCTCACTAAGAAGTAAAGTTAAAGTAGCAGAAGGAGCCCCACCGGACTGGTCTTTTGACGGCTCTTCAACACAACAAGCTGAAGGCGGAAGCTCTGACTGCATCATAAAACCAGTTTCTGAGTATGTGGGCCCACGGTCATCAAACTCTCTGGTAATGTGTGAGGTGCTTTCTCCTGATAGGTCGCCACACCCATCTAACTCAAGGAACGCCTGTGAAGGCTTGGTGTCAGATGAGTGGTGGTTTGGGTTTGAGCAAGAGTTCTTTTTTACCAACCCTGAGGACGGGTCTATTTTAGGCTGGGAAGATGGCACACCAAGACCCCAAGGGGACTACTACTGCGGAGTTGGCGCTGCCAATGTGGTGGGAAGAGAAATTTCTGAAGCCCATATGGACGCTTGCCTTGAGGCGGGCATTAACATAACTGGCACCAACGCAGAGGTTGCTTTAGGGCAGTGGGAATATCAGTGTTTGGGCAAAGGCCTTAAGGCAGGAGATGATTTGTGGGTCAGTCGTTATTTGCTGCACCTGGTAGCTGAAGAGTACGGAGTATCTGTAAACATCCACCCAAAACCACAACAAGGTGATTGGAACGGTTCAGGTATGCACACAAACTTCTCGAACGAACAAATGAGAACCGCAGGATCTGAGGAACTGATGAAGGGAATGTGTGAAAAACTTGGAGCAGAACACCAGGCCGGTATCGCAGCTTATGGCTCAGACAATGATATGAGGTTAACGGGCCTTCATGAGACCCAAAGCATAGACACCTTTTCATATGGTGTTAGTGACAGGGGGGCAAGCATTAGGATTCCAATATACACTGTTGAAAACAATTGGAACGGTTACCTTGAGGACAGAAGGCCAGCTTCTAACGCAGACCCATACAAGATCATTGAGCATATTGTAGGAACGCTAACAAGATAAAAAAAGTAAAGGGCCCGAAAGGGCCCTTATCATTTATTTGTCAATATCGCCTACCAAGCTATCAATAGAGGTATAGCCATTTTCTTCTAGATAACTAGAAAGCCCCTTGTTAATTTTGTCGCAAATCAAAGGGTCAAAAAACAAAGCAGTGCCCACACCAACCGTTGTTGCGCCTGCCAACAAAAACTCAATAGCGTCTTCAGCCGAAGAAATACCGCCCTGACCTAATATAGGGATTCCGTGTTTTTTTGTAACTTGGTACACATCAAAAACCTTTTTTAAGGCAATCGGTTTTATTGCTGGCCCAGACAACCCACCTGCACTATTGCCTAAAACAGCAGACCTAGACTCAATATCTATAGCCATTCCAGTGATTGTGTTAATCACAGCCAGCGAATCACTCCCTGCTTCAATACATAGCCGTGCATTAAGCTGGATGTCCGCCTGGTTTGGAGAGAGCTTGGTAATGATTGGTTTTGAGGTTACTTTTTTGCAAGCGGCCACGACCCGAGCCGACATTTCAGGGTCGTTGCCAAACTCCATCCCACCTTCTTTAACATTTGGACATGAGATATTAAGCTCAACTGCTGCGACTGAGGATTGGTCAAAAACCCTGCATACCTCAACATACTCATCAATGGTTGAACCAGAAACGTTTGCAATATAGTTTGTTTCTAGCGGCTCTAGACTTGGGAGTATGTTATTAACAACCTCATGAGCCCCTGGGTTTTGCAAGCCTATAGAGTTAAGCATTCCAGAAGGGGTCTCTATAACTCGATGAGGGTTGTTTCCAAGTCTTGGTTTTAAAGTTGTTCCCTTTAAGACCGCGCCACCCACAGACTTGTTTGAAAAGCCTTCAAGCCTCGTGTACTCGTCCCCAAAACCCACACATCCAGACAGCAGCACAACAGGAGAGGCCATATTAAGACCTATAAATTCTGTTGAAATTATGTTTTTACTAACCATACTGAGGTAATGTTGAATATTGTACTATACCAGCCGGAAATTCCACCAAACACAGGAAACATTATAAGACTTTGTGCCAACACGGGCGTGGGCCTCCACTTAATACACCCACTAGGTTTTGAAATGACAAAAAAAAGCTTAAGACGAGCATCACTTGACTACAAAGAGTTTGCTCAGGTGTTGGATCACAAGAACCTAGACGGCCTAAAGGAGCATTTTCCAAATAAAAAATATTACGCGATCTCAACAAAAGGCGGCACACCACTATATAAAACAAGCTTTAACAAGAACGACATCTTGTTATTTGGAAATGAAACAAAAGGGCTTCCCCAAGAAGCGCTGTCCTCAGAAGACTGCCTAGATATTATTAGAATACCAATGGCACGAGGCTCAAGAAGTATTAATCTTTCAAATGCAGTTGCAATAGTTTTGTTCGAGGCGTTGCGACAACTTAAATACCCTGGAATGGTTTAAAGCTCTCCCTTTATGGGCCTTAGCATTAGCTCTTCCGCTACTTTGCTGACATCAAGGCCGCCATATAGGACCTGGTAAACAGCAAACATAATAGGCTCTTTGTCTGTAACAATATTTTTTTCAACAAGGGTTTTGATGGCATGAACCCCTTCTGGGAGGCCGTTTTGTAGGGCTGCGGCTTCCTTAAATGATAAGCCCTTTCCAATTGAAAGGCCGAAAAGCCTGTTTCTTGACTGATCGTCAGTGCAACTAAGCATCAAATCACCCATACCAGACAAGCCCATAAATGTTTTTTCATTGCCGCCAAGTTTTTTGCCAAGCAACTTAATTTCACTGAGACCCCTGGTTACTAGCGCGGCTCTTGCGTTTGCCCCCATTTGTAAAGCATCAGAAACTCCAGCAGCAATAGCGACTATATTTTTTAGACCGCCACCCAACTGCACCCCTGCCGGATCATCTGATAAATAAACACGCAGACTTTTGTTTGACATCTTTTTAGCCAAAGCACCAGGGTCATCTATGTTGTTCGCCGCTAAAGTAATGGCAGCAGGCTTACCTTCAGCAAGCTCTTCAGCAAAAGTTGGCCCAGAGATTACAGCATAAGGTGTTTGTTTACCAAGAACGCTTTCAACAACCGCAGAAAAAAGACCGCCAGTTTCTGGATCAAAACCTTTAGTGGCCCACAATAAACTCTTGTTCCCTATTGTTTCTTGAAACAAAGAAACAGCATCTAGAAAATAAGGGCTCTTAACACAAATAACAACAGACCCAACCTGCCCAACCAAACTCTTTTCGTGTGGCCTCACAACTATTTCTTTGGGCAAACGAAAACCAGGCAGATACTTTTTGTTTTCACGGTGATGCTCTATGTCTAATAAGTTGTTTTTATCAAAGGAGCTCAAGATGACTTTTTGGTTTGATCGAGACAACTGTATTGCAATAGCTGTGCCCCAAGCGCCAGCCCCAAAAACTAAAAACGAATCGCCTGACATATTAGTTGGGCTTTTGTTCTGTCGCTTCCTCTATCGCTTGAGAGTAAATGGCGTCAAAGTTTATAGGCTGGAGAAGGAGGGCAGGAAAACCACCCTTAGTTACTAAAGAGGCAACCAACTCCCTTATAAAAGGAAACAAGGTGTTGGGGCAAAAAACAGCAATGAGCCCTTTAATCTCTTCTTCACTATAGCCCTTAATTAAAAACACACCCGCCTGCTCAACTTCAGCAACAAACATTGTTTTTTCACCGTAGGTTGACTCAACCTTAACTTTTAGTTGAACATCATAGGAGTCGTCTCCTATTTTATTATGAGTGTTTGAAAGGTTTATTTTTGTTTCTGGTGAAATATCAGTCTCTAAAAAAACATCAGGACTGTTTGGCGCTTCAAACGAGATATCTTTTATATACATGGTTTGTAGGGCAACAACCTTTTCTGTTGACTCTTCTTTTTTACCTTGTTCTTCCGCCATATCGTCTCCTTGGTTATCCGTTGTTTGAGCTAACAGGCAGGGACACAAGTTCCCACGCAGCTTGCCCGCCTTTTATATAAAAGATATTGTCTAGGTTTTTTTTGCGTAATGACAGGCTTGTTTTTTTACTAACACCACCACTGTCACAAACCAAGAGCAATGGGTTCTTCTTGTTATGCTTGTCAGCCATAAGGTTTTCTGGCTCGATATTTGTTGCGCCAAGAATATGTTTTTGATTATAGGAGTCAGGCTTTCTAAGGTCATAAACCACAGCATTTTGGTTTATCATTTTCACCGCCTCTATAGGCGTGAGCCCGCACACATCCCCTTCTTTAATTTTTAGCTCGTTAAAAACGGCCAGCAAAAAAACGCCAACAGTGCCACCGACCAGCCAGACATTACTGTTTATAAAAACCAATAGTTCACCCATTTGTAACCAACCCTTCTTTTATTGTTTTTGCAACAAGGTCCAGGGTTTTTGGTTCCTCAACACTTGATGGATGCGGTTGAAATGGGGCCTCATCATAAACGGGAATAACGTGCATATGGTAATGGAAGACAGTTTGACCGGCTGTGCTGCCATTAAGCTGGGTAATAATAACACCCGAAGGAGCAAGCGATTTTTTGATTGCCTCAGCAACTTTTTTTGTGGTTTTTGAAACCGCCGCTAAATATTCATCATCCATTTCAAAAATATTGGTTGCTTCTGTTTTTGGGATTACTAATGTGTGACCCTTAGCTACCGGCATTATGTCCATAAAAGCAAGGGTTTTGTCATCCTCATAAACTCTATGGGACGGCATCTCATCCAAAAGAATTTTTGCAAACACATTGTTTTCGTCATAACCCATAATAATTACTCAGCCCCTTGGTAAACCCCAATATCATAAACCCCTGTGCCCTCTCTTTTTGGCTTTATAGCGCTATACTCATCACTTTCCCAAAAAGCATGCACGGAACCAATGTCAGGAAACTTGGTGATAATAACACTTTTGTTGGCTAACAGCCCACCCTCATATATCTCGGTTGCCGGCCCTCTTGTAACGTAAGACCCACCAAACTTTTGTATAAGCTCAGCAGACTTTTGTGCGTATTCTTTTAAATCATTGCTCATGTTTGTTATCTCACAAACTGAAACTAAATAAACAGACATAATTTACTCCAAGTTTTAATCAACCCATTATCCACTGTTTTTGAGGCGATCTCTAGTGGCCACAAATACCTGTCAATAAATTTTGTAACGGTTTAGAGTATGGCGTATGGATTCTTTTGACTATAAGTTTTGCCCAATTTGTTCTTCACCACTAACACAAACCATAGAGAGCGGCATAACACGAAAAAGCTGTACACAAGCAGACTGTGAATATGTTCACTGGAACAACCCAACACCAGTGCTTGCCGCTATTGCCCATCGTAATGACGAAGTAATATTAATCCAAGCTATAGGCTGGCCTAAGCATTGGTATAGTCTTGTTACAGGGTTTCACGAGGCTGGCGAAACCGCTGAAGAAGGTATCTTAAGGGAGGTAAAAGAGGAGATAGGATTAAACGGCGAAGTTAAGTCGTTGATTGGTGTTTATAGTTTTCTCCAAATGAACCAAGTAATTATTGCTTACGATGTTCTGGTTGAGGAGGGCGAGATAACGTTAGACCTAACAGAACTAGTGGACTATAAAATCGTTAAAATAAAAGATATTAGACCTTGGCCAAGCGGGACAGGACAGGCAGTAAAAGACTGGCTAGCCAAACAAAACATAACCAACAAAGAACTACCCTTCAGAAAAAAATAAGCCCCCATGAAGGAGGCTTATTGTTTTTTTTGTTAGCCTTTTAAAAGCTGTATTTGACCCTTAATCCAACCTGCCTAGGATCAGGAATGCTTGCGTACCAAGCGTTACCAATACTTGGTGCCGCAGTAATACTAGGACCCCCGGCTTTACCATTAGGGTTCTGTCCTGGAGCACAATACCCAATTTGTGGACCACCAGGAAACGGTTGACAGGTCGTGAAGACCATTCCAAACCTAAAGTCAGAGTTACCAATGTCTGGGCCATTACCGCCAGAAATTACTGTGTCATCATCAAGTAAGTTTTTAACATAAAGGGTGCCTTCCCAGTTGCCTTTTGAGATACCCGCTCTGAAGTCAAGTCTCCAGTATTCTTTAAACCAGGCGTTATTATCAAAATCAACCGCACGATCATCTTGGTATCTGGCATTAAGCTCAGTAAAGAACATAATACCGGTGTCCGTCAATTCGTCAGTATAGTTCAGGTTAATGTTGGCAGCATGCTTAGGCGCCCTTTCAAACACATTACCCGTTCTGTCGATAAAACAAGTTGTCTCACCAGCTACACTGGTTATTTCACAGTTACCGGCACGAGATATTTCACCAGAGCCAGTAGAGGTGAGCTTAAAGTCGGTGTACTTAGAGTCCAGATAAGAGTAGCCACCGGTCAAAGTAAGTTGGTCGTTAAGAACAACAGCCATGTCAATCTCTGCTCCAAACACTTCACCGCCGGCCGCGTTTCTTATAACGTTTCCAAGCTGATCCCCAATAATTCTTTGCACACTAACCTGTCGGTCTGTGTAATCTTCGAAAAACAGAGCTCCGTTGAGCCTTACAGAACCGTCTCGTAAAACAGACTTAAAGCCAAGCTCAAAAACATCCATAATTTCTTCAGCAAACTGGATTTCTTCTGGGTTTCCATCAGCGTTAGGGTCTAAACTGAAAGCACCAATCGACAAGGTTGAAAAACCACCTGGCTTCCTGGCCTCAGCAAAAGATCCGAAAAGTAAAACATCATCAGTAAGTTGATAGCTAAGCGTTAGTTTTGGCGATATATAATCTCCGCCGGTTCTAAACGTGCCTTCTTTCATTGGAACAGGAGCAAGGCCTCTCCAACCAGCAGGAACAGTAGCCGGGTTTTTAACAAACGCGATACCCACATAATCACAGCGCCCGCCACTACCACAAACCATGACTGAACCAGGGCCACCAGATGGGGCATCAATACAGTCCCCGTAAGGGTTGTCGGGGCAACTATCAACACCAAAGTTACCGTTGTAAACAGGGCCAGTCATTCTTTCTCGTTCATCAGTCCAGCGCATCTCTAAAGAAGCTGACATTTTTTCTGAGAAGTCATAATCAAACATGGTGTACAAAGACATATGGTTTGTGTCCCTAATGTTCGGCGTCACAGGCCTTGCAGCGGCCAGACCTTCAGCAAAAGGCGCAATGTCTCTATCGGTATAACCACAAGGGCCAGCAAAGTATGATAACCCAAGGTCTTCAACACTAAGCACGTTCCCAAAGTAATCTCTGTTAACTCTAATCAAACAACGTGAACCATGAGCCATGCCCGTGATGTTGTTTGAGTTTTGCGTCATTTTTTCATGCCAATAAAGCGCACCTGCTGACATATTGAACGGACCATCACTTTTGGTTGATAACCTAAACTCTTGGCTAAACAGTTTGGTAGGCCCCCAAACGTTAAACTCAACCATGTGCCAAGGCAAAACCTCTTTATCAATGTCATATTGTT
>Ga0209034_10000730_pt1 | contig 16361 bp, 16 predicted proteins | sample MarorgKNORR_S2LV_2_FD_188219 | JGI IMG/M metagenome (GOLD analysis project Ga0209034, IMG submission 188219) | Marine microbial communities from the Southern Atlantic Ocean, analyzing organic carbon cycling - 250m_A/KNORR_S2/LV (SPAdes) (version 2) | ecosystem: Environmental > Aquatic > Marine...
GCAACGATTCTTACTTCGCCGGTTTCTGATATCGATCGTCACGGTCCTGGTCGTGTCCGTGATGATTTTCGGGATGAGCAGGGCGGTAGGCGATCCTCGTGTATTACTTCTAGATGATTACTCCACCAAAGACGATTGGGATCGGTTGGGCCGGGAGTTAGGTCTAGATAAGCCGTATTATGAGCAGTACGGCATATTCCTTCGGGACGCCTTGAAAGGTGAGTTCGGCGAGTCGATCCAACAAGGCCGCCCCGCGATGCATATCATATTGGAGCGCCTCCCCGCGACTATGCAGCTGGGATTTGCTGCCTTCATCTTATCTCTCGTAGTGGGTATACCACTGGGCATCCTTTCGGCCGTCATGCGAGGCAGTCTACTCGACCAATTCAGCAGGATAGTCGCGTTGGTCGGACAATCAGCTCCCCCGTTTTGGCTCGGGATAATGTTGATGTTTTTCTTCGCTGTGCAATTGGATTGGCTGCCACCTTTCGGACGGGAAGGGCCGGAGAGTGTCATACTTCCCGCTATAACCCTTGGTTGGTTCTATGCGGCTGCTAACTTGCGGTTGATCCGGTCGGCCATGTTAGATGTGCTCGATTCGGAGTACATAAAATTAGCCCGGGCCAAAGGAGTCTCATCAAGAAGTATCATCTTGAAACACGCGTTCCGGAACGCGCTTATACCGCCGCTGACTTTTGCAGGCGTAACACTTGGTGCTCTAGTCACGGGGTCTCTCGTAACTGAAACCGTGTTTGCCTGGCCTGGATTGGGCAAACTCGCGGTGGATTCTTTATTCGGTATGGATTATCCCTTGCTCCAGGGAGTGGTGATTGTATTCACACTTATGTATGTTGGGGCTTCGTTCTTGGTGGATGTGCTTTATGCCTATATCGACCCTCGTATCCGATATAACTAGGGATTCTCACGGTAAGTAGATGGCAAGTCTAGAAAATAACGTAACCACGTTGCCTTCAAGGTCGCGCCGGATCACTTGGAGTGGTATCTGGTACGCCATTCGGCGGTGGCCTATTATCCCCGTCGTCATATTATCAATGGTGTCTGTCGCAGCCATAGGGGCGCCATGGATCTCACCGCATGATCCGGAACGTGGGGTCATCAGAGACCGCCTTCTTCCTCCGTTCTGGGCTAGTGAAACTATAGCTGCCAAACTGGTAGTGGAACGCGTCGAGATGGAAGATAGGGGTCGTCTTATATCCCTAACAGACGCACTTGAGATCAATCCATCGGCGAACCTTGGAGATTCCGTTGAAGTAGTCATATTACCAGGTGGTACCACCAAATACCTCCTGGGGACCGACCAGGTGGGCCGGGATATGTTCTCCAGATTGATTTATGGAGCCCGTATCTCATTGATAGTGGGCCTCATCACGTTAGCCGTTGGCGGAAGCGTCGGAGTTGTTTTAGGGTTGATTGCCGGCTGGTACGGCGGCTGGGTAGATGAATTGATAATGAGGCTGGTTGATGTATTACTTTCCCTGCCTGTGGTGTTGGTAGCACTGGTATTCGTCGTAGCCTTGGGGCAGTCTTTCGCGATAATCGTAGCGGTGCTCGCACTTTGGATATGGACGCGCTTCGCAAGACAGGTGCGAAGCGAAGTGTTGCAGTTGAAGACTCGTGATTACGTAGCTCTAGCAAGAGTGTCGGGCGCCTCGATTCCCCGTATCCTATTGGTTCATATCTTCCCAGGCACTATCAATACCTTGATCGTGGTTGCCACTTTGCAGGTAGGGATAGTCATCCTTTTAGAGTCTGTTTTGAGTTTCCTCGGTGCGGGAGTCCCTCCCCCTACGCCCGCTTGGGGTTCGATGGTTTCAGACGGACGCGATAAGCTAGCTGAATTCTGGTGGATTTCTACATTACCGGGGATAGCTATATTGCTTACCGTGATGTCTCTGAACCTCCTCGGAGACTGGCTTCGAGACAAATTAGACCCCCGGTTGCGTCAACTGGAGTGAGTTAGACTCTCTTTTAATTGGGCGTGTTTTATGGGCCTCTGAACCAGAAGGCGTGCGATTAGATCGTGCGATTAGATACGGGAAGATCAGTTTTAATCGACAAGTCGCCTACTCATATCGACCAGGACGGCCTATCAGTCAACGAAGATCAGCTAGAGATAGAATGTCCTAGTTTGGCTTACATTGACTGAATCACTTCGCCATGCATAACCATCGTAGCTTGGGATTCCCCCACTAACTCCAAGAATTTTTCAAACGACTTCCAAGAAGGCGCTGCTTCCATATGAGCTTCTGTTCCTTCTGGTCGCGTATAAACTTCATTAAGCGTATATATCAGATTGCCGGTATTTCCTTCACTCGGGTCCAGTGGATTTTTCATCTCAGGTGCCTTGGAGATATAGTAGTCGACAAGCGTTCCTAGCATCCCGTATGTAGGGTCAGGCTTAGCTATTAATGAATGTGTTTCACGCATCCATTCTCCATGGCTCTCAAATGCTTCGTCCCAATCTTTTTCTTTATCAGCCGAGACGATGAATGAAAAATTGAATGTCCTATATCCTGTTTGTGAAGCCATGGTCTAACTACTCCTTAAGTTTGAATTAGAAAATGTTAAAGGTTTTAACGTGTCAATAAAAGCACTTGATCGTTAAATCCTAAGGTGATTGCAATCGTAGCCTAAAATTCTATGCTTTGGGCAGGGCCGTTGACAAATCATGGTATGTTTTGAAGAATGCATTTTTAAAGGGTATGAGGAGTTGAAAGAATGGCCGGAATATCTAGGACTGTTGTTAATTTGCAACCGGGGAAAATGGAAGAGGTAACGAAGTTTATTGATGAGAATGCCGGATTAGTAACTTCATTAGAAGGTAACATCGGATTGGGAATCGCTGTCACCGGGGAAGATGAGATAACAATAATAGGTGTTTACGAGAGTAGTCAGAATGCTCGGGACGCAGCCGATACAGCCCAGAAAATATTTTCTGAGATGGCTCCTTTCGTAACTTCTGCTCCCGAAAGGAGTGTATCTTCAGGTGTATGGTTCCCAGCTAAGTAATCCACTTCGCGGGCTTCGATTGAAAACTAAACCCCTGACTTTTACAGTCAGGGGTTTAGTTATTCCGAAACTTAGGGTTTTGTAACTAAACATCGGTTAACAAGAATGTTAATGGGTCTCGCCCATCTACGGGGATTGTCATGAAGCCCAGTAGATCATTAATCTTTAATAAAGACTCCAGATAGATTCTCCTTCTCTGATCACCAGATCACCTGTTGTGAATGCAGCCATGCCCGGCAAGATAACGTTTCTTATCTGTTCCCGGGCCGCGTCAGCGGAATCTTTGCAATCGTATTGGGCTATGGTGAGCATCTGGTCTTCGTCTGGGTTCCCTTGGCTCCTAAGGAATCCAATTGTGTTGTCATCATCTGGAGAATTTGTTCGGATGATGTCGCCTGATATAAAACCAGGTATATCTTGGAGTTGGGGTTTGATTCTCTCGAAGAAAGCGACGAATGCGTCGGCTTTAGAGCGGTCTACATTGGCACGCGTTAGCCTGAAATAAGCCATAGTGTTCCTCTACGATCGGGAGAACGTGTACCGATATTCTGTACTACTTATAGATGTTGGTCAAATGCTACCGGTTGATACTTTTAATTTGAAACCCGGGCGAAACAGAAGAAGCCCCCTCAATGCGAGGGGGCTTCTTCACTACTCCTAGTTCCGTTGCCTAAGCACGTTACTTGAAGTACGCCGCAAAGTTTTATGTGGTTAAGTTATTAAAATAAAAGCTTAGGCTCGCTTCAACATATTCAACCCGATTGTTATGCTCCACAGGGATATGATTATGTAGCTAATCCCGAAAAGAGCATTAACAAGTTTCCATGTGTCTTCATTGAAGTTTGCCATTCCAATTATGCTAAGTATTGCAACGACAATAAACACAATGGCTATGACATAGGCGAATAGGGTATTGAATTCGTCTCTGGTTGATATAGCCAACGCAATAAGGACTATTCCGATGGCTCCGATCAAGCTAGAGTAAAGGCTTATACCTTGCGCTATAGCGGCTATGTTGGAACCTGATGACCCGACCCAAGACTGTGCTTGCGACAGTCCGCCTAATGCTATTACTGTGGCAACTACATTGATGGCGAACATGGGCAACCCTAGTTTAAACAGTGCTTCCCCGTTCTCACCTTTTCCGATAGTGCCTTGAATCACAGTCATCCCATAGTAGGCCATGATGAGTCCGATTGGTGGCAAGAACAACAACAGTTGTTGTATCACCGGGGCGGATTGCACGTCATTCGAGACCGCTGAGAAATCTGTTATGTCGATGTTAGAATCGCCAAGGATAAGAAAGAAAATTATAAATAGTGCTGTTGCCATGGCAGGACCTATTGCCAGACAGATGCCGCCGAGTTTAAGTTCCGAAATATTCCCCATTTGTTAACCCCTCCGTTATTAGGCGAATTACAAACTTTGCGGATTGCTGTTAATTTTAAATTATTTTTAAAATTTGTCAAAATTATATATTGCAAAGGTGATTACCTACGCTTAGCTCCCAATACGTTATGTAATTGCTTTGATTCCGTTTTATATGGACTCGCCCTGAAAGTTCCGACACTAAGTAAAAACCTTTTGGGACAAGAGGTAAATCGATTCCCCTGGATTAGGTTCAGATCGAGACGTTGGTATGGAGGACCTAGCTAAGCAAAGACCAACAGGTCGGTTGAAACATTCGCGAAATTATCATTTGAGGAATGCGGGGAATATGCCCAAACTAGAAACCGGTATCCAATTCCATCTCCCTACCTATGCACACGTTTCCCTGCCGCATCTGGTCGACCTAGCCAAACAGGCAGAGGCTAGCGGCGTGGGTCAGATATGGGTTACAGATAATCTGAGGTCTCGAAATTCTTTTGTAGTTTTGGCGGCTTTAGCTTGTAGTTTAAAAACCAAGCTGGGGACTGCTATTACGGTGCAGTATTTTCGAAACCCGGTAGACCTAGCCGATATGGTGGCGTCCCTCAGTGAATTGATGGAAGGTAAGGAACTAAGCATCGGACTGGGTTTTGGCAACCCCCGTACTCACAACTGGATCAAGGTCCCCAAGCCTATAAGTTTTCTACGGGAGACCTCCCAGAGCCTGCGTCGACTGCTGGACGGAGAATCGGTCTGCTTTGCTGAATACCCGGCATTGTTGGAGTATTTCAATTTTAATCCGAAGGCGGCGTTCAAGTTAAACTTCAGGCCTAAGTCGCCGGTGCTCCAATACTGTGGCGGAAACGGCCCATTAGGGTTGGCCGTGGGAGGCCAGTACATGGAAGGGCTTATATTTGGCGGGCATTACATGGCGGCCCTGCTGACGGGGCGGGTGCCGTCGATGATTCAGGCCTTTGACGATGCTGCGGCTGAAGCAGGCAAGACGAGTTTGGCGCCCAAGATTGCCGAGATCAAGATATCGTTGTCTCGGGACCGAGAAGCGGCCAGGGAGTTCGTCAAGGAGAGCGCCGGCAACCGGGTGTTGAATATGTACCGGCAGGGCTACTCCCATGAGGACATTCAGAACTTGGGCGTTAAGCTTGAGGATGTGGCGAAGCTCGACGAAGCGGATAAGGCCGGGGTTTCACCTAAAGGTTTCGATGCCTTGGTGACCGACGATATGGTCGATGCTATTTTTATCGCTGGCGAGCCCGAGGACTGCCTGGAGCGTATGGTTGAGATTCGAGGTATCGCCGAGTCTCAGGGATTCCACCAGTTGATGTTTTCCGAGCTCGGACCTGATGTTGATGAAGCCTTGAGGTTGTTGGTGGACGAGATAATTCCTTCCCTGTAACTGAGATTCCATATGCAGAATCTATTCCTCTGAAACCAACTCCCGCTATCGCCGTTGGATAATTACGCGACAAACCTGATATTCTTCGGCTATAACGATGCCATCGTTATTTGGTCGTAGATGCCACTCTATGTTTAATCAAATGATGGGTGACGACTCGCAGTCGTCATCGAAGGAGACCAACATTGGTAACCGCATCATCGGTAGCAACTTTTCCGGAAGAGCGGGAAGCGAAACGGCGAGCGCTATTGGACAAGGTAGAAAGCTTGCGCGGCGTGATTGTGGCTGGTGAAGACTCGGCTGAGGTCACAGGCACGCTACCCCAAGCGACGGTCGACGCCATCCATGAAGCCGGACTATTCGCATATAAGTCAGCCCGGGTGTTGGGCGGTGCTGAGGCGGACGCCATGACGCAATTGGAGGTGGTGGAGGCCGCCAGCCGGATTGACGCGGCAGCCGGCTGGAGCATCATGATTGGTTCAGGGACGTTATCCGGAATGGCTGCTTTCCTTTGCGATGAAGCCATCAGCGAGATCTTTGTTGATGGAATGTTCCCGAGAGCGTCAGGAGCAGCGGCCCCTTCTGGGGAAGCGACTATCGTTGAAGGCGGATATAAGGTCACCGGCCAGTGGGCCTTCGCCAGTGGCATCCGTCATTCTCACTACCTGGCCATGGGAGCTATGGTGGTTGGCGACCCGGACGGACCTAAGCAGATCCGCGTGGTGGTACCGACCTCCCAAGCAACGATCCACGATAATTGGGAAGTGATGGGGCTACGCGGCACAGGAAGCTGTGATTTTTCTTTGCACGACGTTTTCATTCCAGAACGATTTACCTGGGGAGGGGCTGAAACTAGACCTCTGCGCGGCGGAGCCAACTTCTTCTTGGGCCGACCAGGTATGCAGACAACGGGCCATTGCGGAGTGGCCCTTGGTATCGCCCGCAGGGCATTGGATGAGATAGCCGAATTGGCAAAAAATAAGAAACGTGGCTACCGGGGAACGGAGGCACTGATTGCCGACCGGGGCTCCTTCCAAAGGTTCTTAGGTGAGTCCGACCTCCGGCTGCGAGCGGCCAAATTCCTGTGTCTTGAGACATTGGAGGAAGCTTGGGAATTAGTTGCCCAAGAGATTACGCCGCCGCCCGAGTTGCAGGTGCGGTTGCGGGCCTCAGGAACTTACGCCACCGAGGAGGCCTCAGACATCGTCTCCCAGGCCTTCAGGTTCGGGGGCGGGTCTGCGCTGTTCAACTCTCACGTATTGCAGAAATGCCTACGTGATATCCACGGCGCTGCCCAACACAACATGGTCAGTGACCGTGCTTATGAGAACCACGGTCAGTTCTTACTGGGTTTTCCAGGCGCCAATCCAATGGGTTAGCCGCTCATTGCTGTAAGCAGGAAAGTAGAAGGGCACCGCATCTGGAGCCATCATAGTCGTCATCGTTCTGCAGTTCGCTGCTGAAGGAGCTGCATCGAGGCCTGGTGTTGGCTTGACGACTTGTATCGCCTCCCTAAGTTCCCATGGGGTGCAGACCGACTTGAAGGATGACTCCTGATCGATGGTTCCAGCTGCCGGGATTGGTGATGTAAAATTGATGGCATGAAGATTTGACCGCCTCACGACGGCCAACCGACAGCATTGAGCTGGCCTGGCATGCTCCTTAGACTTTAGGGACGACGTCGGTGGCGAAGTCTTCCATATCCCTCAACATGGCGTCCAGACTGTCGGCCAGCCCGGCGACACCGTGGAAACTAGGAACCAGGTTGGTGACCCCCAAGTCTTGGAATTGACGTATATCAGATGCGATGTGGTCTGCACTTCCGATGAATGCCATGTGACCTTTCCTGGATGTCCCCCCGTCCTTCTGGAGGTCGTAGCCCAGCATCCGGCTCGTCACTTCTAGCGAACCGGCCGGCCGGCCCGCTCGTTCCAGCTCGACGTCTAACCGCTTGATTCCAACGGCTAGGTCTTCCGCCGTGGCGGTGGGAAACCGGTTATTGTTGCCTAGGGGTTGCCACCCGTCGCCGAATTGAGCTGCCCTGCGAATGGCTCGCCGCCCCTCCCCTCCAACCCAGATGGGCGGGTGAGGCTTCTGGATTGGCTTGGGCAAGAAATCGATATTGGAGAAGCGGCAATACTTGCCGTCGAATCTTGGAGAGTCGCTGGTCCACAGTTCTTTGAACACCTGGATGTATTCGTCGGTGACCGCTCCCCGCTCGGCGAAGGGCTGGGTCTCCAGGGCCTGGAACTCTTCTTCTAGCCAACCCGTACCAACGCCCACCGTAACCCGGCCTCGAGAGAGTACATCCAGCGTTGACAGCACTTTGGCATTGACCACGGGGCTCCGATGGGGTACGACCATCACGCTGGTGACCAACCTGATGAGGCTGGTCTGACCAGCCAAGAATGCCAGAGTGGTCAACTGTTCCATGGTCTCGCTGTTGTCGGTTCCCGGAAATACCCCAGATGTTGAATACGGGTACTGGGAGGACACGTTTCGGGGTATTACGATGTGGTCTGGGAACATGATGAAATCGTATCCCAACTCTTCGCCGCGTTTCGCGATGACGGAGAGGCTCTCCGGCCGGGTAAGTGGTCCCCGGGAAGGCAGCATAAACCCGAAATTCATCTGCTGAGCTCCAGACCCAAGTCTCTGTTAGAACTCGGTGATCAACACCCACATAGGGCCCTTGCCCACATCGTATACATCCCCGGCGTTCAGCTCGCCGCTTTCTTGGTCTATGCGGTACGAGGCCAGCTTGCCTGTCTCCAGTCCAGCCACATAGACGAAGCTGCCCTGGGGATCGATGCTAAACGCACGTGGGACCGCTTCGGTGGGGGTCTGGCCTATGGGAGCTAGATAGCCGTTGTTCGGGTTCACCTGGAAGCAAGCGATGCTGTTGTGGCCCCGATTAGGCGCATATAGGAACTTGCCGTTGGGCGTGATTTGAATCTGGGAGCAGGAGTTGTGCCCGTCGTACCCACTGGGTAGTGTGGAGACAGTCTGGACGGGATGCAGGTTGCCCTTATCGGCGTCATAGGTGTAGACCGTAACGCTATTGCCCTGCTCGTTGGACGAGTAGACTAGGTTCTTCTCCGGGTGGAAACACAAATGTCGCGGCCCTTCTTCCTCTCTGTTGTTTGAGCGAGTAGGAGAAAGGGGCGTAAGCGAGCCTTTTTCTTGGTCAAACTTGAACTGGAAGATGGCGTTTGCTCCGTTCATAGAACCCCGGGCGATATGGGGGACGAACGCGTATTTGTTGGCCGGGTCAGTCTGGATATAGTGGGCTCCGATGTCCGTTTCTCGCCAGACTACGGGTGGGTCCACCAAGGCCCCGTCGTCGCCGATGCTATGGACGGCTGCTGTCTTCTGATAATAGTAGGCCGAGAGCAAGAACTTGCCGGTCTTGTCCGTGGAGATATGCACCGGATCGCCCTTGAGGGGAATCGAGCTTATGGGAGTGAGACCGCCGGTCTTTCGGTCGATGCTAAAACTGGCCATGCCAAAGTCGTTGGGCTTGCGTTGTCCGGCGAAGAGAAATTTACGTTCGGGGTCTATAGCGATGGGAGCTGGGCGGCCGTTCAGCGCCACGTCGCCCTGGTGTTTCAATTTACCCGTTTTCGGAGTCATCGTGTAGATGGCTATCCGGTCTTCTTCCTGAAGGGATACGTACATGTAGTAAGCCAATGCCTTGCCTCCGGGGGATTATTGTGGCCGAAAATGATATTAACACCGAAACGGCCCTGTGGGGTGTACGAACAGTGTCAATTTCCCGAAATGGGCAGTTGGTGCGGAGAACCTTAGCGGGGGATTAACTGTTATACTTAATATCGTAGCTACTAAGTTCGTAATATGTCAGCATTAAGCGCGTGTCATTTGCATCGATAGTAGATTGACCGTGACCTTGGGCCTGAGAGTGTGACTTGGCTCGGTAAAGCAGTCAAGAAATCAGCCAAGGAGTAGACCCTCTCAGTGAGTTTCCAAGATTTTTCCCTTCATCCCAAGGTGCTGGCTGGCGTCAGTTCCATGGGGTTTACCAAGCCTACCCCCATCCAGGAACAGTCCATACCTGTCTCCCTGAAGGGCCGGGACCTGCTGGGCCTGGCCCAGACAGGCACCGGCAAGACTGCCGCTTTCGCGCTTCCTATCTTGCACCGCCTGGCGACCACTCCTCCTAAGAAGGGCGTCCGGTGCCTGGTGATTGCTCCGACTCGAGAGTTGGCCGAGCAGATTCTCCAGGCGTTCCGAGATTTAGGTCGGCATCTGGGGATAAAGAGCATCGCCATCTACGGCGGGGTCTCCAAGCTTCCTCAGTTGACCGGACTGCGCCGGGGAGCACAGATCGTGGTGGCCTGCCCCGGGCGGCTGCTGGACCATGTCAGCCAGAAGGACATCGACCTCAGGAACGTAGAGGTATTGGTCCTCGACGAAGCCGACACCATGTGCGATATGGGCTTCTTGCCCGATGTCCAACGCATCTTGAACCATGTCCCAGCCGACCGCCAGACCCTACTCTTCTCGGCGACCATGCCCACAGAGATCAGAACCCTGGCAGTCAAGATTCTGAAGGACCCGGAGATGGTCCAGATCGGGACCATAGCCCCTGCTAAAACCGTGTCCCACTCGCTCTATCCGGTGCCAGACAAGCTTAAGAAGAATTTGCTGCTGGCGTTGTTGGAACAGACTCCCACGGGACGGGCCCTAGTCTTCACACGTACCAAGCACCGGGCCAAGACCCTAGCGCTGGACCTTGGTAAGAATTCGTTTCGGGTAGCGGCCCTTCAAGGTAATATGTCGCAGACCGCCCGACAGCAGGCGATGGACGGGTTTCGCAGAGGTAAGTTCGACATCTTGGTGGCCACGGACATCGCTGCCCATGGCATTGATGTTCCTGAGGTATCGCACGTCATAAACTTTGACTTCCCGAACACGACAGACGCCTATACTCACCGCATCGGACGGACAGGCAGGGCAGAACAAACTGGCGAAGCCTTCACCTTGGCCGGTGCCGAAGACGGCAACATGATTCGCGAAGTGGAAAGGGAATTGGGCGTAAAGATCGAGCGGCGGCGGTTGCCAGGCTTCGACTATGGCAACTTCACTCCGGAAGAGCAGTTCCGGGAAGAACGATTAGGACTGCGCCGGGCTGGTGGCCAGAGCAATGGCGGGAGAGCAGGCCAAAGCACTCGGGAACCCAGGCCCCGAACACGTCGGGGTAATGCACAGAATAGCGCGCAGAGCAGCCGGAGCAGAGATAATTCATCCAATAGCGGTAATGGCGCCGCCCGCCCGGCTGCTACACCTTCCCGAAGCAATTCGGATAACGGCAATCGTTCGGGAGAGTTCGCCGGAGCAGGGCATCGGGCTCCTAGCCCGAACGGCCGCTCTTCATCAGGTGGTCCATCTGGTAAATGGTCCAATAGACGCCGCTCTGAGCAGCCGGCTGCCAGGCCGTCGAGGTCAGACTCCTCCGACGGAAGAAGTTCTGGACAGATCCTGGGCAAAGCGCCGGTCAGCGAGTCGGAGGCCCGGAGGCGGTCAGGCCAACTGCTGGGAAGGAGTTCTTCTCCTAGTTCTTCCGATGGCCGAAGCCGAGGGCCCAAACAAGGAGCTCCGCCCTTTAGTACACGAGCGCCCCGAGATGGAAAGCAGGGCAAACCGCGAGGCCGTTCTGCCGCCCGGCGTTAACTGCTTATCTTGATGCTGAACCGGTTCGCCGAGGTCGCAGTCAGCCACGGTGCCCCAAAGGTCATTCGTCCATGGGACAAGGTCGTGATGGAGGAAATGACCGGCGTCGGTCGCTCAACCAAAGATATCCAAGACTATCGCTAATCACGGACCTTGGCTGCCTGTGCGGTCCAGGCCATGTAACGGCCGGATTCAGCTAGCGCTTATCGTGCTGACGCCACTCCGAGTTGGATCAAAGTAGACTACCGTTTAATCGGGAACATTGGCAGCAAGTCTTCGCCCAATATGTCTAGCTGCTCCATGGATTCTTCGGCAGGACAGAGTGGGCGCACGACGAATTTGGAGCCGCCGGCGTCAACGTAGCTCTGAATCATTTCCGCCACCTTTTCTACTGGACCTACGGCTGTGAATTCAGTGAAATGGGCGTCGGGGCGCTGGCGGGTTATGTACCTTTCAGCCTTCTCAGTGGCCCCGGCTACGTCATCGGAGATGTAGTAGCCCATCAGGACTCCGATGTGGTCGTCCTCAATCTCCCTGTTGAACTCATTGGCAGTTTCAAAGAGGATCTCGCAGCCTTCTTTGATCTCTTCCGGCGTAGCGCTGGAGACCAGCCAACCGTCGCCTACTCTCCCTACACGCCTGGCCGCGGCCGGAGAGCGTCCGCCAATCCAGATCGGAGTTGAGGGCTGGAGATACGGTTTGGGCGTGACCGTGACGTTGTGGCAGTTGAAGAACTCGCCCTCGTGGGTCACATCTTCTTCCTGCCAGAGCCGGCGCATCAGTGCGATGGCTTCATCGGTCCGGGGGCCACGGCGGTCTTTGGTTACGCCGCAGGCTTCGTATTCCTCGGGCTCTTCTTGACCAAGTCCAACAGCGGGAAAGAACCGCCCTTGGGACAGGTAATCCAGCGTAGCCACCTGCTTGGCCAGGACAACAGGGTTACGCAGGGGCATGGCCAACACGCTGGTTCCGACTTTCAAACGGTCGGAGTAAGCCAATACCATTGAGCAAGCCATCATCGGTTCAAGGCTGAACTTCTCGCCAACGATTCGGTCGCTCAGCCATAGAGAGTCATAGTGGTGTTTGTCGCCGATCTCCACCAATTTCCTAAGGTATTCGTGGTCATCTCCACCCTCTCCGTAGGCTCCGGGCATGTAACCGATGGCGATACTCATTTCATCTCTCTCTTGGGCCGACTTTGGAAAGACGGCTGTGGCTGAAGGCAATTATAACCCAGTTCGAGCAGACGTTGCCCTCAATCAACCACTGAGGGTGTCCATGCCGGCCTCGGTGCGGGCATCATTGATGTGGTCCAGTATCCGTTGCCGCAGGGGCGCGATCTCATAGCCGATGTCAGCTAGCATCCTGCTGTTGTCAACGTTGTAAACGTGGGGTACCAACTGGTCGCCGGTCGATATCTGGGCGTTGGGAATGATATCCCGGACTATGTCGGCCATCTCCTTGATACTGCACATGCTGCCGCCGCTTATGTAGATAGGGTGGTTCAGTTTATCGGCCAAGGCTGCCCTGACGAATATCTCCGCGGCGTCCTCGGCGTGGATCATGGGCGATTGCTCTTCTTGGTGGAAGGGCATGCTTACCGGTTGACCGATGGCCGGTAGCGACATCAATAGCCCGCCAATCATTCCGGTCATTCCGGTGACCCGCCCGTGGCCAAATACAGTGCAGATGCGGACTCCCACCAGGTCCATACCGTGGCGGTCGATGTAGCGTTTGGCTGAGAAATCATTGACTGACTTTGTCATACCGTAGACGTTTATGGGGTCGTTGAGGTCGTCCTCATCGATGGGCCGTTCGCCAAAGGTGTCCTGGACGCCGTAGACGGCGATGGAACTGGCGTAGACCACTCTTTCGATTCCGGTCCAGCGGGCTGCTTCAAAGACATTGTTAGTCCCTCCGATGTTCACCTGCATGGCGTAAGAATGACGTTCTTCGGTGTCGGGGGGTAGAAGGGCAGCCATATGTATGATTTTGTGGACGCCGTTGGTGTTGATCGCTTCCAGCAGATGGGTTAGCTGGGTAATGTCTCCCCGGTACATCTTAATGTGGCCGAGGTATGGCTCCAGGTTGGCCCTGGGTGGGGCTAGATCGAAGCAGACGACTTCTTCGCCTCTATCTAGTAATTTGCGAATTATGCGGTTGCCGATGAACCCGGTTCCGCCGGTGACCATCACGGACATAAAGACTCTCCGAAGATACCGTATCTATCGCACTTTGTGGCGCGAGCCTCGTAAATAATATAGGCGCGGGCACGCCCCTGCAATGCTGGATGGGTTTTACATAGATGTTAAGTCGACTATTGATTGTCTATGATTTTGTGGCCAATAATTATTCTAGCCAATCAGGTGTTTAACTAAGTTGTATACCGCCTTTACACGAGACCTGCTAATCATACATATATAGGTCAAAGACGGTTCTGGTGAGTTCCGAAACTCCAGAGATCGAGGCGGAAATCATGACGATACAGCTTTAGATTCTTGGGGGTATCGGTGGCAGGTCTTCGGATCGGGCCGTTGATATTGACTCGTTTAATGGCGTTTGTAAGTTAGCCAATGGCAACAGGAGAGGAGAACTCCAAGTCGCTAATCAGCCCAATGCCGGTTAGAAGAGAAAGCCCGCCGACCAGCGGGCTTTCTCTTTTCTGTGCGGTGGCCATCATAGAGGCCGCTTCCCCGGGATGCCTACCGCCCTTGGGTAATTTGCAGGAGTCGGTTTGGTCTTTTCGACCGAGATTACGATTCTGTCGTCGGTTAAACCTTCCACCAACACTGTGGAGACTCGCTCTATCTGGCCGCCCAGTTCTTTAAGGGCGTTGGTTGCGGACTCTTGTTCCGACCAATCGCCGCCGTGCTTCAAGGCCACTAATCTCGCTCCGCTCTTGCAGAAAGGCAGGCAGAGTTCCAGCAGTAGCGGTAACTTGGCCAGGGCTCTAACCACCACCAAGTCGAACGAGTCTCGGAGGTCCGGTTCCCGGGCCAAGCTTTCTGCGCGTCCGGTATGTACGGAGACGCCGTCTAGTCCGAGCTTCTCCAGCGTGTGGGTTAGGAACGCCGTCTTTTTGGCCACTGATTCTACCAGGGTAAGTTCGATCTCTGGGAAGGCCAATTTGAGTGCCAGGCCTGGCAGACCTGCTCCGGACCCTACGTCCATTACGCGTGTCGAAGTTTGCGCTGACCTTGCCAGAATATCTCGCGCCGTTAGGCAGACGGTCAGAGAGTCCAAGAAGTGCTTTACCTGGACGGCTTCATATTCGACGATAGCCGTAAGGTTGGCCCTCTTGTTCCAGTCGGCTAGCTCTTGGAAGTAGGTTTCGAACTGATCCAGCTGTAATTCAGACAGTGAGAGGTCCAATTGGGATGCGCCTGTATTTAATAGTTCCATTCGTTCACGCATATAGGCCTATTATAGCCGTGCTTGTTCAGCCCCTGGTTGCGCCCGTCCCAAATTGACACCATCAGAAGGGGGGCCGTAGAATTATCACCAATACCCAGTGAGCCCGGCACCCGGCTGTTTCCAGGAGGAGAACCATGGCAACAAAAGCATATCTATTGATTGAAACCGCGGTTGGCAAGACTCGTGATGTGGCCAATACCTTGGGCGACCTGCCGGGCATAGCGACGGTGGATGTGGTTACTGGTCCTTACGACATCATCGCAGTCGTTTCCGGCGACGACATGACCGTCGTTGGCGACCTGGTTACCGGCCACATTCACACGGTGACCGGCGTTGTGCGCACCGTCACATGTGTGGCGGTTGGCAGTTAGTTTCCCAACTAATATATAAGTCCCGATTGGGACTAGCTTAGGAGAATCACTGTGGAGTTCAAGTTCACTGCCGAGGACGAGGAGTTTCGGAGAGAACTTCGGGCATTCATGAAGGCTGAACTTCCCAATCCATGGGAAGGCGCAGGCCGTTACCCCGAAGACGATGATTGGGACCTGAACCGGGTTATCCGCCAGAAGATGGCCGAGAAGGGCTGGCTTACAATGCACTGGCCTGAGGAATACGGCGGCCAGAATGCGTCTCCGGTTAAGTCGGCCATCTACAACGAAGAGATCGCCTACCTTCGGGCGCCAGGACGCGACATCTTCGGCGTCCGTATGCTTGGCCCTACGCTGATGATTCACGGCTCAGATGAACAGAAGAAGACCCACCTGCCCGCAGTTGCCAAGGGCGAGATTCAGTGGTGCCAGGGTTATAGCGAGCCCGAATCAGGTTCCGACCTGGCCTCTCTCAGCACCCGTGCCGTCCGTGATGGTGATGAACTTGTGATAAACGGTGGCAAGGTTTGGACCACCATGGCCCACCGTGCCGACTGGATCATGCTACTCACTCGCACAGACCCCGACGCCCCGAAGCATCGTGGAATCAGCTTCGTGTTAGTGGATATGAAGAGCCCTGGAGTGACTGTCAGGCCCATTATCAACATGGCCGGTGGTCACGAGTTTAACCAGGTTACATTTGATGATGTCCGTGTCCCTAGGGCCAATGTGGTAGGCGAAGAAGACCGAGGGTGGTATGTGGCGGTGACTCTGCTGGACTTCGAGCGTTCGGGCATCGACTATTCCGCCGCCGCCCGCCGGTTACTGGATGACACTAAGGAGTTCGCCACAGATACCAAACAGAACGGAGTTCCTCTTATCGAGATTCCCTGGGTGCGCACTTTGATGGCCGACCGTTACATCGAGTGTGAAGTTGCCCGCCTGATGGCCTACAACGTGGCCTACATGCAGTCGCAGGAGCTGATTCCCACCAAAGAAGCGTCTATGAGTAAGGTGTTCGGTAGTGAGACGGTGCAGCGGGCGACCGAGGCTGCCCTGGATATACTCGGCATGTA
>Ga0209034_10000731_pt1 | contig 16343 bp, 15 predicted proteins | sample MarorgKNORR_S2LV_2_FD_188219 | JGI IMG/M metagenome (GOLD analysis project Ga0209034, IMG submission 188219) | Marine microbial communities from the Southern Atlantic Ocean, analyzing organic carbon cycling - 250m_A/KNORR_S2/LV (SPAdes) (version 2) | ecosystem: Environmental > Aquatic > Marine...
AAACAGCGAGCCGTTATCAATCGCATAACTTGAATCCCAACCACATGCCGAGAAACTAGTGAAAAGGTCGGCGCTTGGAATAGGAATAGGGGTCGCAGTCGGTGGTACCGCTGTCGCAGTCGGTGGTACTGACGTGGCAGTCGGTGGTACTGACGTGGCAGTCGGTGGTACTGACGTGGCAGTCGGTGGTACTGAGGTGGCAGCTGGCGGTTTGGCAGCTACAACTTGAGGCTCTACGGATTCGGAGCTACAACCTACTATCCAAAGGGATAGTGACAACAAAGCTATCAAAAACAAATAACGGTTATGTCGCATGGTTACACTCACACATCTTTTTATACTAATTTAGGATAATTCCTGACCTACCATACCAATAGGTAATTAATCGAGTCAAAAATAAATATTGACAGCTAGGCGGTATTAATGCGGAACAATAACTGAATCGCACTAGAATATAAGGGTTGTAGTAATCAAAAGTCATAACCGAAAATTTGATAAGCCCTCTCTGTTAATACAGAATGTGTTAATAAAATTTATCCTTGCTCGGAGCCTAAAAAATGTCACAAAAAATAGAAAAGGTACTTATAACCGGTGCCACTGGGTATGTTGCAGACCAAATGCTCGCATTTATGAAAGAGCAATATGAAACCGTTTTAGTAGATACGAGGGAAGTAAACAGGCGAGGAGAACCCGTAGAAGGCGTAAACATAGTGGATCTAATTGATCCTGACAGAGACCAATATTCTCATCTCTTTGAAGGGGTAGATGCAGTCATACACCTTGCTTACAAAAGACGATCGGGAGACCCACTGGATCATTTCAATGACGAAAAACAGAACGTGGAAATGGCATATAACGTCTTTAGATCATCGTATGATGCGGGTGTCCAGAGAGTTGTAATGGCAAGTTCAAATCATGCAGCAGACTGGTACGAGCACGCCTTAATACACAACGGAGATCTGGACATCGTAAGGCCGTATGATCTGCCGCTATCAGACAATTTTTATGGATGGGCCAAAGCGACCTATGAACATATGGGATTCTTGTTTGCCAGCGGAGGAATGGGTGAAGGAGGTGATGGAGCATCTAGTAATGCTGCAACTGGAAACCTTCTTGCGGGAAATCTAAACACCAGCCGGAAAATGGGTGTAATTATGGTGAGAATCGGCGCTCCTCGTGATATCCAAACGGAGATGTACAAGGGGAAGTCGGCGGCATACAAAAGAGACCTTGGTGCTTATATAAGTCCTAGAGACATCACTCAGTTATTTCATAAGGCTATGGAAACACCAAATATCGAGAATGAATATGGTGTTCCTTGGCAGGTAGTATATGGAATAAGCAACAACACCCGAGCGTTTTGGTCCCTTACTAGCGCGAGGAAAGTACTGGGTTACGAGCCTGAGGACGACTCAGAGATTACATTCAGATCCGGAATCAACGAGATTCTTAACGGTGCAGGGAGAGTTGGTCCTATAGACGCTTAAATATTCGCCCTTCTATCTCTTTACCTTCGGCATATTTCCTAAGGTTTTCTACAGCAAAATCCGCACGTTTCCGCATAGTTCCGTCGGTCCCTGCCACTGTGTGAGGTTGCACTATCACGTTTGGTAGTTTATAGACCGGCAGATCAAATTCAGGAGGCTCTTTCGCAAATGCATCCAGGCCAGCGCCTGCTATTTTATTATCCCTTAGGGCATCGTATAGAGCATCCTCATCTATAAGGCCACCTCGAGCAACATTGATCACATAGGAAGTGGCTTTCAAAAGAGCGATCCTAGGTCTATCAATGATGTGCTTGGTATCTTCAGTTAAATGGAGATGAACAGATAAAAAATCACAATCTTCGATGGCGGCATCAAGATCTTGAGGACCTCCAAGAAAATCAGGTTCTATTTCATTTAAGACTTCCTGTTCAATCGGTCGAACATCAATGGCATTAATTTTCATACCAAAAGCCTTAGCCCTACGTGCAAGCTGCTGCCCGCTAGCGCCAAAACCGACAATTGTTAAAGTTCTTCCTTCTACTTCAAGACCATTAGCACTAAAAACCGTACCTGCATAAAACTGATTGGTCGCATTTCCATAATCATGAGCAAGCATGAGAATGAACATCATGGCTCCTTCTGCTAGAGACACACTGCTTAAATGACCTGGACAATGTGCAAGTATCATCCCTTTCTCAATAATTCGCTCCACCTCGACATGATCTAAACCATTTGTCTGGACCTGTACATATTTGATCCCTGCTTCCGCTGCAACATCCACTAATTCCGGTTCTATGTTCCCACCTAAATCCACAATGACTTCCCTACCCTTCAGTTGTGACAATGCATCTTTTGATCTATCAAATATTTCAGTGTCGAATTCTCTGAGTAAGATTTCAGGTAGGTATTGATGCCTCTCTTCGACGCTAATGATGGGGTGTGGTAAATATGAAACCTTTAATTTACTCATATGTCATACCTCCTTTAACTATCTATGAAAAACGATATATTCAGAAAATACCAAACAGGGCCCTATCCTACATAAAATCAAAAGCTCTAGCGAGATGACAAGTTGGTCTTATGCCGATATCCTACCTCCAATTAAGAGATCTACATTGATTGATAATTAAAAGGATGGTCAAATGCCAGAATCTACACTAACAATCGACTGCCAGGTACACGCCTATGAAAAGGACAGCGCATCACGACCATGGCAGGGATTTCTACAAGGTCCTGATGAAGTAACAGGCGATGATATGGTCGCAGCAATGGATTCGGTCGGTGTCGATGGAGCGATCCTGATATCTCCGAAGAGCCTATATGAATATGACGCCAGCTACGCGCTAGAAGTGTATGCAAAACATCCTAATAAATTTGGCTTGGTTAAACCTTTTGACCCAGAATCAAAAACAGTAGCTGAAGAAGTTGAAGAATGGGCGGCGACTCCTGGTGTGGTTGGAGCTCGCATAATGCTACGACCACATGAGTTTACTGACTACGCCCCAGGTCTAAGTAGTATTCTTGATGTAGGGTCCAAAGTAGGGATACCGATAAACATTATGTGCTCTGGTAATCTTGATTTGTTCAGCCAACTGGCCGCTAAACACCCTAACACTCAAATGGTGATCGACCATCTAGGGATCCCACAGCCTCACCTTCCTCCTGTACCGGAAAATCCATTTGCTGATTTAGACAAAGTGGTATCGCTCGCGAAACATGACAACGTCGTTATAAAAATATCGGGTGCTGGAACCTTGTCCCATGAACCATTCCCTTATGCTGATATTTGGGAACCCCTTAGCAAAATCTTTAATGCTTTTGGCCTGGATCGATGTCTATGGGGAACGGACTGGACAAGGGCCGTTGAACTTTTGACATACAAGGAAGGGGTCGAGGCATTCAGAGTCACAGATTCACTATCTGATACAGAACGAGCGACTCTTATGGGCGGGAGCCTCTCTAAAATCTATAATTGGTCGCCCGAAAAGTAGGTTTAGCATTATGCCTGGCATAAGTTAAAACGACAGCCATAAATCTTTTTCTAGTGGTTCCCAGTATTCCACGGCAACTGACTCAATGATGAAATGGTCATACGGGTCTACTGATTTATATTCTTCATAGGGCCCATCCCAGTTCTTCCGGCGTTCTTTGTAGGAATCATGTCCCTCCAGAGAATGAAATTCAAAATTCATGATATATCGACCGGTAGGCATTCCAAGGGAATCAAGTTGACGAAAATATTTAGCAGATTTCCACTCTGAAAATAGTTTATCGTGATTTCTTTCTACAAATGAAAACCATTTCCTAATAATCTCATCATGGTCATACTGATGACCCGGTTTTATTTCCCAGCTTTCAACTTCTATGAAACTCAACTTATTGTGCTCCTGACAGGGTTTGATCTGACATAATATTGGAACAAATTCTGGTGTAAGGGATCAAATGGTACAGTTCAGTATAGCAATCAGTGGTGACCGAGAAATCGAAGAGTATATCTCTATAGCTAAAATCGTCGATGAATCCTCTTTCACCAACTTAAGCATTTACGACGACCTTTTGTTCAAACCTGCCTGGCCAATACTTAGCATTATTGCTGTCAACACAGAAAGAATCAAAATAGGTCCCGCAGTGTTAAACCCATATCTAACCCATCCGGCAGTGATTGCGGCCAATATTTCTGTCATTGATGAAATATCTAACGGTCGAGCTTTCGTTGGCATAGGAAAAGGAGCTTTTCTAGATTTCCTAAACATAAATTCGGAAAAACCCATTACCGCAGTGAAAGAGGCTATAGAGATAATACAAATTCTCACAAGAGGCACCAAAAAGCCTTTCCATGGCGCAGTTTTTTCTTTAAAGGACGGGGCCTTTTTCAGATGGAATACTGACTATAGGGCAATTCCAGTTATGGTTGGCACCTGGGGTGAAAGGATGTCTACTTTGGCCGGAGCAAAGGCAGACGAAGTAAAAGCAAGCCCTCTTTGGCACAGTGAATATGCCAAAACCCTACGATCGAAAATTGATCAAGGCGCTGCCTCTGCCGGAAGATTAGCGAGTGAAATTGATTTGACCTTGGGTGTATTAACATCGGTCCATAATGATTCAGATATCGCCCGAGAATTTGCCCGTAATTCCCTAGCCATTTATCTGCCACATCTACATCCGATGACAAAAGTAATGGGAGTACCTCAGAGTGAAATCTCCAGTGTCAGAAAACTTTCCGATTTAGGGAAATATTCAGAGGCATCCAAATTGATTTCTGACGAAACTCTTAATAACTTTTGTTTATATGGTTCTCCCAGTGAAATCAGATCAAAAATTACTGCCCTAGTTGACAGTACTCCTGTAGATAAAATTGAGTTTGGAACGCCACTCGGACCAAATTCTTATGAAGCAATAAATTTGTTACGAACCGAAGTTATCCCCTGGTTCAGTTAGTGGTTCAATATCAAGATATTTAGGAGTCTGATTCCGTAAACCAATCCCACATTCTAGAGGCCAATTCAACGCTGACTTCAACATCTCTGGAAAGTAGATATCTCGATTCAACCAATTCCTCAGCTGCCTCTTCAACTTGATTGAGGTAATCATCCTTACTTGAATAACGCTCTTCTATGGATGGCCTCGGGTCGCCGGCGCCTAGCCTTTGTGATTGGGTAGCATAAAAGGGAATCGTTCCTCCTGCAAATACCAGAAGCTGCTTATCTCCACCTACATCTGGATGGCGTAAGGTCCATCCTGTATGAGCTGCTACAGGCACGGCAATCTCAGGAGCGATAATTCCACCTATCTCGTTTCCATCAGAATTTACAGCAGAAACTAATCCCCCAAACTCTTTCCCTATTTCTGGAGGCAAAATGTTCGGATGTTCATTACCATCACTCGGTGAAAATTCCCTTCTTCTGGGGGTTGCGTGCCTTTCCGGGTAATTTGACCCAGGTATCTTTGAAAAAATGGCTTGCAAAGATGAAGCATGCACCAAGGTTCCCTCTGAAATTCTTGGGTGTTCAGATGGCGGCGGCTCTTTGTCTTCAGTAACCCAAGCGTCCATATTTGCTAAACAGGCCCGCAACAACGGGGTGTAATCAATAATGCTCCTCATATTTTGAGAGCGCTCTGCACCCTCAACAATGAACCCGTTGTCAGTCGGAGGCCAAACACCAATTCCATGTTCCGTGCCTGCAAAGTGATATACCCTGGTATTTGATCCTTGATCAATATCTATCCTACCGTCAGGGTCAGTGTGCAACAATGAAGCATCAATTCGATGATACTCAGCAGAAGTATTCGTATACATGATCTTCAAATTACTACCCCTACTATCGAGCTTCCCATGCAGTGAACCAGTGTCTTCGGTTTCAGGATCTGTTTGCTCGATTGAGGCGAAAGGGAACAGTTGATGCATCATGTTATTTCTATCTTTGGAATTCTGTCCAAAACGTTGATTAAATTCGCCTCGCATCCCTCCTGCAACATTGGCGATAAATCCATCCAAGGTTTCACGGCCTGATTCATCCAAATTAAAATCGTTATATGCGAATGTTCGAAGAAATCTGCCAGTTTGCGATCGCCCGTAGGCATACGCTGTATCCACCCCTTGTACTGGTGACTCCAAATCCTCGCTACCGTTCTTGATCCAAGAAACGCAATCCCTCAATGCAGCAAAGCTAAGCCCAATCACAGGAGCACCTATTGCCGTATAGACAGCCTGATACAGACGGCCTTTTTCGAATCCTTTTTCTGAGCACACATACCCTGGGTCGGGATGGTAATTCCCTTCTTCGTCTATCCTGCCAAATTTCCAGTCATCCCGTGCCATAATTTCTGATGGACCATCTGGCATGTCTCGAATTTCTATCAACGCCTCGGATTCATACATATCAGCCGCTTCATAGGCTTTGTGGCCTTTGTCAGAAAGAAGGAAATTGTGGGTATCTTCAGGAGACTGAAGCTGCATATATACCTTGCCCTTCATTCGACTCCCGTCGGGGTTCAGGGCCTCTGGTCCTCTCATCGTTATGAGAGCGTCAAAAGGAGGAGCATCAACCTGCCAACCGCAAGCTACCACTACATATCCTTGTTCCATCAAAAGTCCGTCTCCCAAGTCGACTTCAACATCTACCGGGGTGTTCTCATCTATTAGAGGTCGTGTTCCCCTATTAAAATTTGGTAAACCAACCCTATTGCCTCTATTTACTACATCAAGCAGAAGTTTGCCTGAAACTTTGGTCTTATCCACTGGAAGAATTAAGGAAACATCTGATTCAAATTCAACCAATCCATCTTGATTTTTCGGTGCTAGCATTACATCCGTTATTCCGGAATTAGCATCATTTTCAGGATCTATTTGGAACGAGAGGACTCCTCTAATTTCTTCGTATTGGCCTATATCCCCGAAATCCTTCCCATCAGCAAGAATTCTCCTAAAAGTAGTTTCGAACTTTGTAGCGGGCATAAGGGACTCCTATTTTTAATGGAAATGATTTCCCTGTTTTACAGCATTTGGAAAAAGTTAGCAAAATTATTCTTTTGCCTGAAGCAATTGAACAGTTTTCAATCTATATATCTACCGGATAAAATCCAAATATATTTTACGATTTCATGAACGAGGTACTAATGACACAAATACAAAAAACAGCCTTAGTGACTGGAGGCTCCAGAGGAATCGGTAAAGCTATAGCGGAGGATTTTTCCAAAAATGGGATCGATGTTGTAGTAACGGGTAGAGATAAAGAAAGGCTCCGTAAAACAGCAGAAGAACTTGAAACATACGGTGCCAGAGCTTTCTGGATAGACGCAGATCTAGGCACTGATTCAGGAATTGACAGAATATATAGTTTCTTAAAAGAAAAAAAACTTGAAGCCAACATATTGGTGAACAACGCAGCGATTATTCACTTATCTACCCATCTAATAGATTTCGACATGGAAAATTGGCAAAAGGTTATAAATGTCAATTTAATTGGTGCAGTAAAGATAACCAAGCTTCTTTTGCCAAGCATGGTTTCTCAAAATTACGGAAAAATTATCAACATTTCTTCAATAGGTGGGAGAAGAGGTGCCGCTGGAAGAAGCGCATATCGGGTAACCAAAGCCGGATTAATTAGTTTTACGGAATCGCTGGCCGCTGAAGTGAAGTCATCTGGAATAGATGTAAATTGCATATGTCCAGGTAGCGTCGTAACTGAAGGGTATGTCGAGGCATTCGGGCAAAATTCAATTGAAAATGATCACATGATGCAGCCTTCTGAAATTGCCACATTATGTACCTTTCTAGTAGGTGAAGACTCCTCGGCTGTGACCGGAGCAATCATAGATGCATACGGACCCTCCAACCCTCTGTTTAGATAACTTGTATAGATTTCTGATCATAGAACGTTCCTGTTAGTATGGCGAAAACATCCCATAAAAAAAGCCCAAAAAAGATCTTTAAATTATGAACAACTCAAAAAAAGGCCCACTTCACGGAATAAAAGTCCTAGATTGGACTATGTGGCAATTTGGACCCGTCTCAACAATGATGATGGCAGATTTAGGAGCCGAAGTAATAAAGATAGAATCTCTCGACGGTGACCACGGGAGACAGTTTGGTCAAGTAAGTGGGGTTGCAAGCAATGCATATGACGGAGTTAGTTCTCACTACTTTGAAGTCCTTAACAGACAGAAACTTGGTATAGCCATTAATCTAAAAGAGAAACGTGGCCAGGAAATCGTTCATTCCCTAATAAAACAATCCGATGTTTTTGTTCAAAATTTTAGACAAGGGGTTGCTGAAAGACTTGGGTTAGGTTGGGAAGATTTAAAGAAAATAAATCCTCAACTGATATATGGGTCGGCTACGGGATACGGACCTTTAGGAGATGATTCTAATAAACCTGCCTTCGCACTGACAGGGGAAGCCAGGTCAGGCTCCTTGTGGTGGGGAGGTCCAGAAGATGACACACCTTACAACCTGCATGGAGTCGCAGATCAGATGGCGGGGATAATGCTTAGCTACGGCATATTATCTGGACTACTCTACAAAGAACGTCATGGGGTCGGCCAAAAAATAGAAACTTCTCATCTAGGAAGCATGATGTGGTTAGGAATGATGCGGGATGGAATAGGGATACTTGAAGGTCAAGAACTGAGTAGACAACACAGAAGTAATATGAATAACCCTTTGTGGAACACCTACAAAACGAAAGATCAAGTCTGGATTGCACTATCTATGAGCCAAGGTGTGCGGTATTGGCCTATTTTCTGTAAGACGGTCGATCGAGAAGAGTTAATTACAAAATCTGAATTCAGTTCCCCTAAATCCAGGGAGGAAAACAAGCATCAAGTAATCGGAGAATTGGATAAAATATTCGCATCAAAAACTTTTGCGGAATGGGAAACAATCCTTAAAAATTCTGATCTGATATGGGAGAAGGTTCAGTCGACTCTTGATTTACAAAATGACCCACAAGTGACATTAAATAATTATCTTGTCCCTTTTGATCATCCGATAATCGGGGACTCAATGTGGCATCAATTGCCTTTAGCATTTGACGAAACTCCAATATCCACCGAAAAAATGGCCCCTTCTCTAGGGGAAAACACGGAAACCATCCTTATAGAGCGACTTGGTTATTCCTGGGATGATATCTCGTTGCTGCAAGACGACGGAGTTATTCTATAAGTTTCTCAATTTGCGATTCTTCAATAGGAACATAGAAAAGATTCGTGAGTTCGGTACCAAGAGCAATATCTGACATTAACAGTAGTCCAAATATTATGCTGGCCGATCCTGCTATTCCATTAACTACATTTGTAATTCTACGATTGTTCGCTCCTATTACAAAAGGTATGCTCAGCAGAATAGTAATCAATGCCATGGAAATCACAGTCCCGACACCAAACAATATGAGATACAACAGTCCCCTCATAAAAGAGTCGATTGTGGGCAGTAAAAACAGCATCACCGCAGCACTACCTGCCAATCCATGGATGAATCCAATCACAAAGGATTTGGCCCTGAAGAAAGGCCTACCAGGACTTAATAGAGAATGCTCTTTTTCAATTGATGGATCCTCCTGGGAGGAGTGGGTTCCATGTATATGCATGTGGGCATCGCCGTCATGATCATGTTCATGGACATGTAGCTCTCGCCTCCTCAAGTTCCAATACACCTGTAATCCTAAAAACACCAACATAACCGCCACACCAAATTCAAAATAGTGTGCTACATCTTCATAAAAGTCCATTACGGCGGATTTGAGAAGTAAAATCACAATACCTAAAATAAGTAGGGGAGCGGTATGGCCTAATCCCCAGGAAGCGCCAATCCATAGGCTTCGTAAAGCATTCCTATATTCACTCACTATCGTGCCGACTGCAACAACATGATCTGCATCTGTTGCATGTTTAAGTCCGAGTAAAAAGCCTAGTATTATAACCGCTATTGCGCCCGAATCACTGTCCAAAAAACACACCTCATAAAAATTTGCCCCAAGCAACATGATACATTACTATTTTGCTTATGGTTGCTTTGTATGAAAAACTTCACGGCTCAAACGGTGCTCTGGCATCCTTATCCCAGTTGGATAAAGACATTAAAAAAGCCTTAAAAACATACGGGCCACCACCCGACCGATCGCTTCCTGCAACCTTCCAGACTCTAGCCAGATCGATCGTCGGTCAGCAAATCTCGGGGGCAGCTGCCTCAAGTGTATGGAATCGTATGAAAGAAGCTGAATTAGCTACAGAAGATGTTATCTCTGACCTTGAACCTGACGATATGATGCCCTTGGGATTATCTCGGAGAAAGGCAGAATACATTATAGGAATAGCCAAAGAAATCACTTCGGGGGATTTGGTTCTAGAATCACTACCTAAAATGAGCGGTGATGAAGTCCAAAAAAGATTAGTGAAAATTCGAGGGATCGGGGCCTGGACAGCCGACAATTACCGGCTTTTTGCCTTAGCAGACTTAGACGCTTGGCCAGTTGCAGATATAGCCTTGCAAGAAGGTATGAAGATACTGAAATCTCTTGACACAAGACCTGATGTGAAAATCATGGAATCTATGGGAGAACCTTGGAAACCTTTCAGAGGAGTCGGAGCACTCATCTTATGGCACATATACGGCTCTCACAAAAGAAAAGCTACCATAGCAGACATCTAGTTATTGGCTGGATTCAATGATATCTACAGGTGGATCGCCATGGCGAAACCGAAAACTCTGGTCTTTGGCAATAGCGGAGACTCTATCTTGGGCGGGCCTTTTCTACGTCTTCCCAGCATTATTATTGAAATGGCATGAATGGTTCCAGTGGGGCATCGCAGAATTATCAATTGGATTTACGCTAGCACTAATCGCCTCTGCCATAATCGGGATGATTGCAGGCCGCATTATCGATAGTGGAAACTCTCAAAAGCTGATGACTCTCAGTGTAATCATTGGAGCCTTACTACTCTCGTTACTCCCGATGGTTACAATGCTCTGGCAATTCTATTTAGTGTGGCTACTAATAGGGTGTTGTCTAGCCGGGTGTTTGTATGATCCATGCTTCTCGTACATTACCCGTACCTTTCAGGCAGACGCTAAAAACAGCATCATCATGATTACATTGATAGCAGGATTTGCTAGCACTATTTCGTATCCCTTATGCACCCTGATCACCGACCTATACGACTGGAAAACTACCATTTATCTACTGACTGTAATCCTTTGCTTTATTGCTGGGCCTTTATTTTGGTACGGCACATCCATAGAACCAGCAGGGTGGCACAGTTCAGATAAGGACAACAAAACCTCAGTGGCAAAAGTAGTCAAACCTGCATTGTACAGTCCAGTATTTTGGGGGTTATTAATGACTTTTGCTGCCTTCTCTTCAAATCAAGGAATGATTGTTAGTCAGATATTCCCACTCCTAGAAAGCCGGGAAATTTCATCTGGAATGACCGTGTTCTTTGCTTCATGTATAGGGCCAATGCAAGTAATCGCCCGACTAATCCTTTTCGCCACAGAAACGTTCGGCAACAGAGATATCCCAATTCTGGGGGTGTGTCTTGCAAGTTTGATATGTTTATGCCTATCCAGTCTTGCCTTAGCTGTGGGTGGAACATCTCTAATACTAGTTGTGTTATTTGTGATTTTCCAAGGTGGTCCATATGGATTATTTAGCATTGTCAGGCCAGTTATTACAGCCGAAATGCTAGGAAGAGTAAATTTTGGTTTGCTATCTTCAATGGTTATGATGGGAAGCTTATGGGGATCTGCGTTCGCTCCTGGAATAGCGGGTAGCATAGCGGATCGATGGAACTATGATACTGTGCTAATTACAACGTCCTCAATTGCGGCCTTTGGAGTGATAATTTTAATGGTCACTTCAACGCTTCAGAGAAAAAGTCCATTCAACCTTGGATGAACTTTTATTTACTCTTTACATTTACGGTCATTTGGGTAAATGATTAAAAGGTAACTCTATTAGGCTACAGCGATTTACAAGTCACTTTATTAATCACTCCCAAAGGTTTTTGATATACATTCATGACGGGGAAAATACCTGAAAAATTTGTCATTCACTGGTTCAGACAAGACCTTCGTCTAAATGACAATCCGTCCCTATTTACAGCAAGTAAAAAAGGAAAAGTCTTTCCTCTGTATATATTAGATGATGTTAATTCACATGATCAGTCTATGGGGGCTGCTAGTCGTATTTGGCTCCACCATTCACTCATATCTCTTTCCAAAAGCTTGAACGGTAATTTGTCCTTCTACAAAGGAAATGCTTTATCGATTTTGAAGAACTTATGCATTTCGCACGAAATCAGTGAAGTTCATTGGAATCAATGCTATGAACCATGGCGCCGAAAGCGAGATGAAAAAATTAGGAAAGAACTAGGCAATATTGGTGTCAGCACAAGTACCTACAACGGCTCCCTTCTATGGAATCCTGACAGTATACGCAAAGAAGATGGAACTCCGTATAAAGTTTTTACACCTTTTTACCGGAAAGGTTGTCTGCAATCAGAACCTCCGCCGGATCCTTTACCCGTGCCAGAAGAAGTTAAATACGATAAAGATTCTACAAGCTCGCTGGGTATTGATGATTTAAATCTGCTGCCTAAAGTGCCCTGGGATAAAAAGATTTTTTCCTCCTGGGGGATTGGGGAACGATCAGCTCATAAAAATCTAACAGAATTTCTAACAAAAGGAATAAAATATTACAAAAAAGGCCGTGACGATCCGTCAGGCCTTAATGTTTCTAAGCTATCTCCCTATCTGCATTTTGGGGAGATATCACCTCGACAAATTTGGAAATCAGTAAACCAAATTCCCTCTGATGTGAATGCGGATCATTTCTGTAGTGAACTGGGCTGGAGGGAATTTTCCTATAGTCAGCTGTACTTCAATCCACAATTGCCACAAGAAAATTTGCAAACGAAGTTTGATCGTTTCCCATGGAAAAACGATGAGGGAAAACTTTCAGCTTGGCAAAAAGGATTAACAGGGATACCCATGGTAGATGCAGGGATGAGGGAACTGTGGCAAACCGGGTATATGCATAACAGAGTCAGGATGATAACAGGATCATTTTTAGTAAAAAATTTGCTTTTACATTGGCATTATGGGAGAGATTGGTTCTGGGATTGTCTTGTTGACGCCGATTTAGCAAACAACAGTGCCGGATGGCAATGGATAGCGGGATGTGGCGCTGATGCAGCCCCTTACTTTCGTATTTTCAACCCGATCACACAGGGTCAAAAGTTCGATCCCGAAGGGAAATATGTGCGGCGATTCGTACCAGAATTGGCTAATCTACCTACTAAATATTTATTCAATCCTTGGGAAGCACCAACAGAAATACTTGAAGCAGCAAATGTAATAATTGGCGGCAATTACCCTGAACCTATAGTTGATCTAAAAACATCTAGACTCGAAGCACTAGAGGCATTTAATTCCCTAAAACTTTGATTTTTTTAGCTTGTAAACCGCTATATTAGATCAAAGAAAAATTCTAAAGGTTTTCGTCAACATTATATATTTTAAGAGCGTTATCCCTAAACATTAATGCTCGCTCTGTTTCCGAATAGTCTTTGGAAAATATTTTAAATGCATTGTATAAAACGTTATATGAATAGGAGACTTTGTCCACAGGGAAATTACTCTCGAACATTCCTCTCTCTGGACCAAATTGTTCAATGCAATAACTCAAAAGAGGGGCCATCTGTGCTGCAAGTTCTTCTGAACCAATAGGCTTGTCCCTACGATGCCAATCAAATCCAGTCCTAGGCATCCCTATTCCGCCCAGTTTTACAACCACGTTAGAGCATTCTGACAAATCTTTAATACTGGATCTCCAATTCTCCAAAACCTCATCTCTACGGGATTCATAGGGACCGTCTAACACAAGCCCACCTACATGGTTAAGAATTATTTTCAAATCAGGTACATTCTTGGCAAGGTCAACTAATTCACTCAGCTGATGGGAATACATCCAAGCTTCAAACGTAAAGCCCATATCAGCCAATACCTTTGCACCATCTTGAAAGTCAGTACTAAGCATTTGGGATTCAATCTTATGAAGCGCAGTATTTTCGATTTCAGGATGCGGGTCCCATGTGACGGAATGTCTTATCCCTCTGAACCGGTTGGGGCTGGCCTGTTGCAAGGCTTCCAACACTTCCCTCACCGCGGAGCCCAAATTTAGGTTCGCGTGGCCTACTATGGCAGCTGCAGCTCTACTGCTTCCATATACCCCGCTGGCACTAGCCGCTGCAAGGCCCTGAACAAACTCAACTTCCCCTATAGGTTTCATATGATCAGGCGCATTTTCTCTGTACATTGAACGTGCCTCAATGAATACTGTTGAGGTTACGTTATGGCCACTAGTTATATCATCGACCAGTTCTGGCAAAAGATATTCTTGATAGGGAATTCTTTCCAATCTATGATCCCAAAAGTGATGATGCGGATCACATATAGGTAGATCAGGTTCCAAAGTTTCCTCAATTGTTAGATCGAGCCAGTCATTTCCACCAAAGGGCATTTTCACAACTCCACATATTTTTGATTGAGATCATCTGGGCCAAATATACATGATTAAATGAATCTTGTGGCAAAAGGTCTTCCTGTTTGTTCTTAATTCAGATAAATGGAACTTATAATGGCAGAGTCTGAAAATTAGTTGCTCCAAGGACGTCAAATGAATACAAAAGAATGGTTTAAAGGAAATCTTCACACACACACAAACAAATCAGACGGAGATGAAACTCCAGAAAAAGTTTGCGAGTGGTTTGAAAATCACAGCTATGATTTTCTAGTATTGAGTGATCATAATCATCTAACTTTGCTTGACTATCAAGACACCGGTAAATCAAATCTTCTAATGATTCCGGGAGAAGAAGTGACCGCTTTCGCATCCTCCAATATGGCACCGGTTCACATAGGAGCAATAGGAATAAATAAATTGGTAAGTCCTGTTGTGTGCGAGGATGTGATTTCCACTTTGCAAATGAATATAGATAATATTTTAGAAGCTGGGGGATTAGCCTGTATTAATCACCCTAATTTCAAATGGGCATTCGACCATCGCCAAATGATGGCTACCAGCGGGGCAGTAATGTTTGAAGTCTATAACGCAAGCCGAGGCTGCAACAATATGGGCGGGACAGGGAAATTTTCCACGTCACAAATGTGGGATTACATGTTAAGTCATAAAAAGATCATTTATGGTGCAGCAACGGACGATTCACATGACTATCAAGATTTCGCCCCAGATAAACATAATCCTGGTAGAGGTTGGATAATGGTACGTTCTGAATCAGATGAGCAAGAAGCATTGATAAGAAATATGGAGACAGGAAATTTCTATTCTTCAACAGGAGTTTATTTAGATGACATGGACATTTCAACTAGACACATTGAATTTTCAATAACTCAAATTGACGATTTCGTCTTCCACACTAAATTAATTGGCAAAAATGGAAGACTCTTAAAGGAAGCATCGACAAACAAGGTGAGATATGAATTTGAAGGTGATGAAGAATATGTTCGTGCAGAGATAATGGATTCTGATGGGGCTTTCGCATGGACCCAGCCTGTTTTTATCTCATGAAATACATGGCTTGTAAAACAAATTACAAGCCATGCAAAACGATATCCTAACTCTGAATTCTATGAACAATTTTACCTACAGACCGCCAAGGCGACTGACTTAAAAGATCCAACACGCCGGCACTACGCAACTCATCAAGAGCGATCTTCCGAGCATCTTCCATCTCTTGTAGAGTCGTTGCCATATTGGTCACGCGAATCAATCCAGCGTTTCCTGCAATTGGCCTACTAACCATAGGCTTTACTTTGGAACCTGCTTTTTCACGAACCTCCAAAAGAGCGGCGAGCAAATCATTTCTACTCCCAAGCTTGGCATTGAAAAACGTCCGGGATATTAGATTAGGTTGGTAACCGTCGGGCCTTTCTATTGGACCACTTAAATTTTCGGAAAGTACATACGAACTTCGATGACACAATGCATCAATTGCTGCCAATCTATTCTGAACATTATCGTCGTTAAAAGATGCGTCCATCATGGCATCAACTTCATCCAAATTTTGAAATCCACCTATCAAACTAACAAATGCGGCCCCATTTTGAGTCGGGTTTGGCACCGAAATGGGTACAGTTAGATTACCTGGCCTCCCCGTTGCATCTAGGGATGCTTTCACAGCTGCTAAAACTTCTGGCCCCTTGCCCGGTAATGGGGTTCTGATGAAATTTATAAAATACTGCATAAAATATATTCTCCGTTTTTTATATTGATCTAGTTAGCTACATAAACCATACGTGCTGTATGCCTAACATAGGCTTGCCTCAAATCTCGGACT
>Ga0209034_10000732_pt1 | contig 16328 bp, 17 predicted proteins | sample MarorgKNORR_S2LV_2_FD_188219 | JGI IMG/M metagenome (GOLD analysis project Ga0209034, IMG submission 188219) | Marine microbial communities from the Southern Atlantic Ocean, analyzing organic carbon cycling - 250m_A/KNORR_S2/LV (SPAdes) (version 2) | ecosystem: Environmental > Aquatic > Marine...
TTAACCAAAATACTAGTCTAGCTTCAGTGAAATGAAATTTGATATTATCACTCTTTTCCCAGAAATGTTTTCTGCCATACAAGAAGAGGGGGTCATTGCCAGGGCGATGAAGAGCTCACTTATTTCAATTAACACATGGCAGTTAAGAGACTTTAGTTCAAATAAATATAAAAATGTTGACGAAAAACCTTATGGCGGAGGTGCTGGAATGGTAATGCAAGTCAAACCTATCAGAGATTGTATTACTAAAATTAAGCAATCAAGCCCTAATACTAGGGTGATATATTTATCACCTCAGGGAAAAAAACTTGACCAAGACTTGGTTGAAGAGTTGGAAACTTTTGAATCCATAACTATGCTTTGTGGTCGTTATGAAGGTGTCGATGAAAGGGTTATTGAAAACGATATCGATATTGAAATTTCAATAGGGGATTATGTCATCAGTGGCGGAGAATTAGCAGCAATGGTTGTGATTGATGCAATAAGTCGACGCCTGCCAGGCGTTTTAGGTAATGAAGTGTCATTGAAAGACTCATTTACAGATAATTTACTTGATTGCCCACACTATTCACGACCAGAGGTTATCGATGGTCAAGCTGTTCCTGAGGTTTTGTTGAGTGGGAACCAAGCAAAAATAGATGCTTGGTGCTTAGAGCAATCAATCAAAAAGACAAAGCAAAAAAGACCTGATCTTTTGGCTAAGTAAATCTATAGTTTTATAGTCTCCTAGAATTGTTATTGCTTGGTCAATCGTATATAATTTCTGCAATCTTTGGAATTAATCTTTCTATGAACAGAAATCGCTCCTTTTTAGGCTCTAGTGTAGCTCTAATCACACCAATGTTTGATGACGGAGAAATTGATTATGCTTCCCTTGAAAATTTAATAGATTTTCATATTGATGCTGGAACAAGTTCCATTGTTTCTGTTGGTACTACTGGTGAATCAGCGACCATTGGGGTCACCGAACATCTTCATTTAATAAAACACACTATTGATTATGCCGCAAAAAGAATTCCAGTGATAGCGGGAACTGGCGCAAACTCAACTTCTGAGGCTATAGAACTCACTCAGGAAGCAAAAAGTTTGGGCGCTAACGCCTGTTTGTTGGTTACTCCCTACTACAATAAACCAACTCAAGAAGGCCTTTATCAACACTTTAAACTGATTGCTGAGACTGTGGACATTAATCAATTGTTATACAATGTACCTGGAAGAACTGCTGTCGATATGTCAGTAGACACTACTCTCAGGCTAGCTGAAATTGATAACATTATCGGTATTAAAGATGCGACTGGCGATATTACAGTTATTAAACAATTGGTTGAAAGATGTCCTGAAGATTTTTTGCTGTTAACAGGTGACGATGCAACTGCGCTAGATTTTATTCTGTGTGGTGGTCATGGCGGAATTTCAGTGACGGCAAATATTGTCCCTAAAGAACTTCAAAAAGTATACCTATCAGCAATGTCAGGTCAATCTGAGTTGGCCAAAGAACTTAACAAGAGGCTTGAAAGTTTGCATGAGCACTTGTTTTTGGAAGCAAATCCAATTCCGGTTAAATGGGCTTTACATAAGATGGGAAAATGTCACAAAGGAATTAGATTGCCTTTGCTGGTATTATCTGATGAATACCAATCGGTTGTTTTATCTGACTTAGAGAAATTAGAACTTGTATGAAATATATTAAACATTTAGTCGTTATATTTATTGCTTCGCTACTAACAAGCTGCTCTATGGTTTCAGATCCGGTAAAAAAGATAGGTTTTGGTGGGCGTGTTGTTAATTATCAGGGTGATGATACCGTTGATTCTTTGATTATTCCGCCTGACCTAACCAAACCAAGTTCCCAAGGATTATTCGTTGAAAACGTAGGGGTGGATGATAAAAGTTATGAGGTCACAGAAGTTCAGAATGTTGAAATCAAGCGCGACGCTTATCGTCGTTGGTTGTTGGTTGATATGGCGCCTAGCGAGGTTTGGTTGCTATCTAAAGAATTTTTCAGGTCTTTCGGCTTTAAGATTGAAAAAGAAAATCAAAAAATTGGCATCCTGGAAACAGACTATTTAGAGATTGACACAAAAGTTCCAGATAAATCACTTGGCGCTATTCGTGCTGCGCTTTCGAAAGCTTTGAATACACAATACGGACTACCCATTGCAGACAAGTATCGTATTCGAATAGAATCGCTTGATGATTCTAATCAATCCGAGGTCTATTTGACACTCACTTCAATTGGAGAAGTTATACAGGGAGAACAAAGGGTGTGGCAATCTCGTGAGAAGGATGTCGAACTAGAGACAGAAATGCTTTTAAATCTTATGGTATTTTTGGGTAGTGATCGCTCTGAAGCGATTAACAAAATACAAGCCAGTAATGAAAAGCCAGAATCACCTGTATCGGTTATTAAATCTGAAAATGGTTATGCTACATTGGTGTTTCCATACAATAAAAAACAAACGTGGAGTTATCTTGGATGGGCTCTTGATGAATTATATATAGATGTCGAAGATCGCGATGTCATAGAGGGAAGTTACTATATCAACGTTGTTGAAGATAAAGGATTTTTCTCGAAATTACTAAGTACTGTTTCCCCTACTCAAACCTATCAGCTGATTGTCAAACAAGTTGATGAGTCATTTTCTCAAGTTATTTTTGTTGACTTAAGTGAAGAGAATGAACAGGATACGATTGACTATAGTTTTACTTTCTTTAATGAACTTTCGAATAAATATTAATATTCATTTTTGTATTTCTAGAGGCTAGATTTTTCTGAATCATGCTTTACAATGAAAAAGTTGAAGAGATTGCTAAACAAAATATTTTGATTAGTGATTTATCTGACGATGAATTAGCTGAATTTTGTATCATTGCTAATCAAATGTATCGTGATGGTGAACCCATTGTCAGCGATCAGGACTATGACTTTGTTTTTTTAGCAGAACTTACTAAGAGGTTACCTCATCATCCATTTCTACAGAAACTAGAAAGTGAACATGAAGGTTTTGCAGAAGAAAAGGTAAAGCTACCCGAGAGGATGTTGTCAACTGATAAAGCTTACTCTTGGAGTGAAATTCAAAAGTGGCTTGAAAGAATCACCAAATCTTCTGAAGAAATTGATTTGTCGCATAAAGATGTTCTAATAAAAGGAACAGCTAAGCTGGATGGATTTGCAGGCTATGATGATGGTATCAAACTTTATACTAGAGGAGATGGTAATAAAGGTAGTGACATTAGTAGGGTTTTTGAAAGAGGACTTGGAGTTTACAATGAAAGCGAAAGAGGTCAAGGAGCTGGAGAAATTGTTGTCAAAAGAAGTTATTTCGAAACTCATCTCAGCAAGCATTTTGAGTATCCCCGAAATTTTCAAGCAAGCCTCATTAAGGAAAAGGAACTAGATCAGTTTGCTGAGAAAGCAATAGCAGATAAAGCTGCATTATTTGTACCCTTTAGTCAATTACCAGAATGGTTGGGTGGAATCAGAGAGTTCACTGACAACTTTGAAAGTATTGTCAATGAATTAGAAAGTGGGATTGATTTTGATGTTGATGGAGTCGTTTTTGAGCTTGTTAACCAAGAGCTAAAAACTCATATGGGTTCTAACCGTAAATTTCATCGTTGGCAAATCGCTTTCAAAGAAAATAAAGAGAAAGCCCAAGTAAAAGTTATTTCAGTTACTGCACAAGTAGGAAGGACAGGAAAGATTACGCCAGTTGCTGAACTCGAACCAACGCAGCTTAGTGGTGCAACCATATATCGTGCGACTGGTCACCATTACGGACTCGTTAAAGACCAGGGGCTGGGTTCTGGAAGTGTAGTGGAATTAACTCGTAGCGGTTTGGTAATACCGAAGATTAATAAAGTCCTAAAACCTGCAGAAGTAGATATACCAAACCAGTGCCCTAGTTGTGGGGCTGAATTGTCTTGGGAGTCTGATTTTTTAATGTGCCTAAATCATGAATCCTGTAGCGATCAAATTGTCGGGAAAATGGTCTACTTTTACAAAGTGCTTGCAAACAATGATGGTTTTGGCCAAGCTACAATACAAAAACTATATGAAAATGGCATTCGCCAAGTGAGTGATATTTACGCCTTGGATGAAAGTGATTTAATAGCAATGGGCTTTGGTGAAAAAACGTCCCAAAATCTAGTTAAGCAGTTAATCAGGTCTCGGCAGGAGAGTGTTGAGGATTGGCGCTTTTTGGCAGCTTTTGGAGTGCAGAGGCTTGGAATGGGAAACTGTGAAAATTTACTGAAGCGTTACTCATTGGAACAGGTTTTTAATTTGTCAGTTGAAGATATTACAAATATTGAAGGCTTTGCAGAATTAACCGCTGAGCTTATTTTTAACGGTTTGGTTTCAATTAAACCTCAATATGAGGCTTTGATTTCTGGGGGTTTTGAATTAGAAATAACTATACCCATGAGTCAATCTATTCAATATGACCACCCATTTCAAAGTAAAAAGATTGTTTTTACTGGCACAATGAGTCAACCCAGAGCAGAGTTGCAAAAACAGGCAAAAATCTATGGCATTGTAGTGAGCTCAAGTGTTAGTTCTAAAACCGACTTTCTAATTATTGGAGAAAATGTTGGCCAATCAAAGCTTAAAGCTGCAAAAGTGAACGATGTTGTAATTTTGACTGAAAAGGAATACTTTAATATACTTAACATAAAATAAATTTGCCTTGTATAAAATAGTAATATGAACTTTTTAATGAGATTACAATGAAACAATCAGCGCTGAAAATTATATTGGTTGATGAGAATATGGGACGTTCGGCCATTCTTCGACGAGCACTTCAGGATAAAGGGCATGAAGTTATTTGTCGTCTTGATGGTAGCTCCAATCTCGTCAACAGTAACGAAATTACTCATGCAGATGTGGTGATTGTCAATGCAGATATTCCAGACGAAGAGGTTTTTGCAAACCTGAGAGATGTGAACAAGGCCAAACCCAAACCAATTGTCATGTTTACTGAGAGTTCTGGAGATAAGATGACTGGTACTGCGATTAAATCAGGCGTCAATGCCTATATAGTTGACGGTCTTGAAGAGAATCGAGTACAACCGATTATTGATGTTGCAATAGCCCGTTTTAGAGAGTTTCAGGCACTCAAGGATGAGTTGGATGCAACTCGCAGCCAATTGGCTGAAAGAAAAGCTGTCGAAAAAGCCAAAGGTATCTTGATGAAGCATAAAAGTATCACTGAAGATGAAGCCTACCAGTCTCTTCGCAAGATGGCTATGGACAAAAATAAAAGAATTGCTGATGTGGCTGAGGGCGTTATCAGTGCTTTTGAATTACTAGACTAAATTAAGTACTTTTTTCTTCGTCTGATTTATTTCGAGCAGCCTTTTCTGTATGGCCTGATACGCCGAAGCGGCGCATTAGTTCAGTTTCAATTTCTTTAACGCTGATATTCTTGTGACGAAGTAAAACTAAGGTATGAAACCAAAGGTCGGCAACTTCATGGATGATCTTGTCTTTACCTTCATTTTTGGCAGCCTCAATAACTTCTGCGGACTCTTCGCTGATTTTATCTAGAATTTTATTGGTACCTTGACTGTATAAAGAGGCAACATATGAGTTTTCAGCAGTCTCTAACTTACGTTGTTCTAATATCTTTTCTAGAGTTGATAGTATTTCATCCATAAATCTCTTTTGGATCCTTGATAACGTCGGCAATACTAACCCATTTATCATTTTCCAATTTATTAAAAAAACAGTTAGCGCGTCCAGTATGACATGCAATACCACCATTTTGTTTAACCTTAAGTAAGATGACATCATGGTCGCAGTCGGTAAACATTTCGATTATTTCTTGATTATGGCCTGATTCTTCACCTTTAAACCAAAGCTTTTGTCTTGATCTTGAATAATAAACCGCCTGCCGGGTTTCTATGCTAAGGGATAGTGCTTCTTTATTCATCCAAGCCATCATTAATATTTCACCCGTTATATAATCTTGAGCAATTGCAGGCACCATACCAGTTTCATTGAATTGAATTGTCTCTATAGCGCTCATCTGATGTACTTTGTTTTATAATGAGGCAATTTTACCAACCGCTTGTATACAGATGAAACTTTTTATTTTTTGCTTATTCTTTAGTCTTCATAGTTGTATATTTGCGAGTGAATTGAAGCAACCTTTGTTCATTGTTGATGGTGATAGCGTTAATATCAATTTTGTGCTTTTTCTAGATATAGCTCAAGCCTCGATGGAAGAATTAGAAGACAAAACTGATTTAAAAATGAGAATTGCTGGAATTGACACCCCTGAAATAAAGCAAACTTGTGAAATAGAACAAGGCAAATCGATAGATTGTGGTCTCTTATCAAAAGATTTTCTGCAAAAGTTGTTAGAAAGTGAACCAGGTGATTTGGTTATTAAGCCTATTGGCGTGGATTATTATCATAGGATATTGATAAGGTTATTTAAGGGTGAGATTGATATCGGAAAAAAAATGGTTGAAGAAGGGATGTCGTATTCTTATGACAGTACATATAAGGTTGAAGAGACTTATGCTAAAGAAAATAGGTTAGGCTTTTGGAATTTTTTCAAACCACCAGTGAATCCAAAGATCTGGCGCAAAGAACATTAAAAATATATTACAGGCCTGCTTTTAGACTGGCCTCAATGAATTGATCTAAATTGCCATCTAGAACATCTTGGGTATTGCTACTCTCAATTCCGGTTCTTAAGTCTTTAATACGTGACTGGTCAAGCACATAAGAGCGAATTTGGTGGCCCCAACCAATATCGGATTTTAAATCTTCAAGGTCTTGTTTTTCACTGTTTCTTTTTTGCATTTCAAGCTCAAAAAGTTTTGATTTTAATTGCTTCATGGCCTGATCTTTATTGGCATGCTGAGATCTACCATCCTGACATTGAACAACTGTTGATGTAGGTAAGTGTGTGATTCTAACCGCTGATTCTGTTTTATTAACGTGCTGTCCGCCAGCTCCAGATGCTCGATAGGTGTCAATACGTAAATCAGCAGGGCTAATATCAATTTCAATATCATCATCTACCTCAGGAGAAACAAATACTGATGAGAATGAGGTATGCCTTTTGCCACTAGCGTTGTATGGTGACTTACGAACCAAACGATGGATTCCTATCTCACTTCGAAGCCAACCAAATGCATATTCACCCTCGAAATGAATGGTTGCGGATTTAATTCCAGCCACATCACCAGCTGATACTTCCATAAGCTTGACCTTGTATTTATGCTTATCACCCCAACGCAAATACATACGTAATAACATTTCTGCCCAGTCTTGTGCTTCAGTCCCCCCCGAGCCTGATTGAATATCTAAATATGCCGAGTTTTGGTCCATTTCGCCACTAAACATACGCTTAAATTCAAAAGAGGCAATTGAAGACTCAATGTCGGTCAAATCATTAACGATACCATTCACGGCTTCATCATCATTTTCCCCATCAGCCATTTCTAGAAGTTCTTTAGCATCGTAAAGAACGTTTGATGCATGAGAAAAAGCGTTACAAATATTCTCAAGTTGAACTTTTTCTTTGCCTAGTGATTGTGCTTTATCAGGATTTGACCATATTTCAGAATTTTCTAATTCTCGATGTACTTCTTCTAGACGATCTTGTTTTTCATCTAGTTCTAGGTGTACTGATAAAATATCTAAACGCTCTCGTAATTCTGATATTTTTTGATAAGTCGCTGATAATTCCATGATTCTATTTTAAAGTGACGAGCAATAAAAAAGCCCCAAAATAGGGGCTTTTATTTTTTTTCATCTTTTGACTTTTATTTTCTTATCCCCAAGCGTGAAATTAAATTAGCATAAGAGGTGATGTCATTACTCTTAACATAAGACAATAATTTTTTACGCTGAGATACAAGTCGCAGCAGCCCTCTTCTTGAATGGTGGTCTTTTTTGTGAGTTTTAAAGTGTTCAGTAAGATGCCTAATTCGTGCTGTTAAAAGTGCAATTTGCACATCAGCTGAACCAGTATCACTGGCATCTTTTTGGTATTCTTTAATAATAGCTTGTGTATCAATTGACATAGTAAATCGTTATATATGTGGTAAAAATTAAGTTGCGAATTATACGCTAATTTCTTTCATTGTACTATTTCTGATAGAATAATTTTAATTTCCCGAATAAAAGTTTTTTTCACCATCTGGCCTAGTTTTAAATCGACGATGAACCCATAAATACTGTTCTGGATTTTTAAGTATTTGCTTTTCAAGAATTTGATTTGTTTTACTAGCATCTTTAATCACATCTCCACTGGGATAATTCTTAAGAGGTTTGTCAAAGGACATCACATAGCCTTGTTTGGTTCTATAAAAAGAATAAGGCATAACTCGAGTATTTATATTTTTTGCAAGTCTTGCTGTAGCAGTTGCTGTAGCAGTTTGAATGCCAAAAAAAGGTGCAAAAATACTGTTATTTATGCCTAGATCTTGATCGGGCGCATACCAAATTGGAAGACTATTATTAATAGCCTTCATAATTGATCTTGTATCTGTGTTTTTAATCATTACGGCTCCATTTTTTATGTAACCCTTGACCATAACCTTGTCAAATAATTGATTATTTTGTGGGCGGTAAATATTGGCAATCGTGTGCTTAATTAATAGTGCGCGACTGCCAAGCATTAGAGGCATAAAGTGAGAACAAAGCAGAATAATACCGCCTTCTTTTTTTAGTGCTTCTATGAAATATTGTTCATTTTTAATGGTTAGTATTTTTTTAATTTTTTTGTTACTTGCATAATAAGCATTGGCCGTTTCAAAGAAACTTATACCAATAGCTTCAAAATGCTGCTTAACTAATAATGTGACCTGAGGTTGTTTCTTTTCAGGAAAGCAATGAGATATATTAGAGTAGGCAATTTTTCTAAATTTCGACATCATAGGGTATATCAATTTGCCTATCATTCTTCCTATGAATACTTGAAGTTTGAAGGGAATAAAAACGCCTATTCGCATCAGCAAGATTAATATCCAAGTCAGAAAATATTTAGGTTGAATAAAATTGGTGTTTATCATTTAAAATAAAGAAATTCGAAAGTAATAATTACGATTTAAATTATGCCATTTATTGACAGAGATTTTATCAATGATTTGTCTAATAGAGTAGATATTGTTGGTCTAATCAATAAGCGTGTAGCTCTAAAAAAGGCTGGTAAGGACTATAAGGCCTGCTGCCCATTTCACGAAGAAAAGACACCTTCCTTTACGGTGGTTCCGAGTAAACAGATATTTCATTGTTTTGGCTGTGGTGAGAGTGGTGGAGTGATTGACTTTATCAAAAAGTTTGATCATTTGGGTTTTGTTGAGGCTGTAGAAGCAGTAGCTGGTGAGTCAGGTATATCGGTTGTGTATGATAAAACCGCTAAGCCCGTTGATTCTCGCTTTAAGCGTTTTAACAATTTGATGATGGAACTGAGTGATTTTTACCAATCACAACTGAAACAATCTACAACGAAAAAGAAAGTAATTGATTATGCGAAGAAACGCGGCATTAGTGGTTCTATCGCTAAGCGCTTTGAGTTAGGCTACGCACCACCTGGATGGAGTAACCTTTACGAACACTATAAAAGCAATGAAGAATCCCTTGCAGATCTTGTAACAATGGGAATGTTGGTTGCAAAAAAAGACAAAAAAAGTGATTATTATGACCGCTTTCGAAATCGACTCATGTTTCCTATTCATAACTCTAGAGGAAATGTAATAGCTTTTGGTGGAAGAGTATTATCAAAAAAGGACAATCCAAAATATTTGAACTCACCAGAGACACCTTTGTTTTCTAAGTCAAAAGAATTATATGGCTTGTATCATTGTCGAAAATACAGCCGAAGGATTGACTACATTTTAGTTGTAGAGGGTTATATGGATGTTATAGCATTGCATCAGCAGGGTATAACCAGTGCAGTTGCAACGCTTGGAACGGCAACTACACCAGCTCATTTACAAACGCTATCGCGTTCAGCTGACACCATTGTTTTTTGTTTTGATGGAGATAAGGCTGGACGAGCTGCAGCCTGGAAGGCTTTAAAAACATCGCTACCTGTTATCAAAGCTGGCCTTGTGATTAAGTTTTTGATTTTGCCAGACGGTCAAGACCCAGACACTTTAATTAAAAATGAATCACCAAAATCATTCACAAATAGAATTGAGGCGGCTCAAACTCTTTCTAGTTTTTTGTTTGATCACATAAAGTCAGAGGTACCATTTGAGACAATCGAAGGCAAAACTCTGTTTCTAGAAAAATCAGCTTCGCTAATTCATCAAGTTAGCTATCCGATATATCGACAACAGTTAATTGAGGGTATTGCTCAAACTATTGGTCAAGATGTTTCTCATGTCGAAAAGGCATTGGCTCAAAGTGCGTTGAGTGAGCCACCTGCTAGTAATAGACAAGTAAAAGAGATTAATAATTTTTCAGATTCATCAAACAACGAAGTTATAAATGCAAGTGTTGGCTCAAATATGAAAGGTTTGATGTCGAAAATGATCTCCTGCGTTATAAACTACCCTTCATTAGTTAATGACCCTGAATCTTCTGGGGTAATTGAAGAGCGGGCAAAAAGATTGCCTAAATCTGATGTTCTTATGGAACTTATCCATTCTGCACAAATTGAGCCAGAAATTACAAAGGAAGCTCTAATTAAGCCATATGAAAATAAGAATTTGGTATTTTCAAGGCTTAAAAAACTAAGCGTAATGGAGCCATTCTTAAGTGAAAGTGAAGCTAAGATTGAGTTTAACTCTGCTTTGACGGCTGCTGAAAAGCATCAACAAAGAAAATTAAGAAAGGCCTCTATACTATCGGCTAAAACAAAGGCTGAAGAAAAGAAAATTGTGAAAGATATTAGTGGTAGTAAGATGTCTTCTGACTACAACAAAAAACCTTAACTTTCAGACTTTGATTGAATATCTAAATCGTTAGTGAGGATTCTTTCCATGGCTACCTTGAATGTCATAGCAGCAGAATTTGAACCTTCACAACGATTTCTTAGAGTTGGATCCCAATAAACGAAACATTTTTTAGGGTAATCGAGCCTAACTGCGATGATGTATTTGGGATTAATTACTGGAGAAAAGCCAACAAAATAGGTACGTTTCTCTCCCTCTTTACTATACTTTCCGTCTATCACCATTTCAGCAGTACCTGTTTTTCCTGCAACATCATAACCATCTATGATAGCACGATAACCAGAGCCATCCATTGAAGCTACTGAATCAAGTATTTCAGCAATTCTTTTAGTTGATTCTGGGCTGAAAACTTGCTTTTTCTGGGTATCAATATTTCCATCTTTTATCAGTTTGAGTTCAGGCAAAGCACCTTTGTTTGCAAACACCAAGTAAGCCCTTGCGAGCTGAGCTAAGTTCATATTCATAGGTCCGTGGCCAAAAGATAAGCTTCTTTTGTCTGCCAAACCCCAAGTACTAAAATGTTTCAAAATACCTGGATTTTCAATGCTTGGCATTAATCCAAGAGATTCACCAAAACCTAGTTTCTTCCAAGCATTGTAAAAGTCTTCATTCTCAAGCCTTTCGGAGACAGTGATAGTTCCAAGGTTGTGAGATTTTTCTAAAATTTGTTGAATAGTCATCTCAAAGAATTTGTTATCTGGTCTATGATTGCCAATTCGTTCAGTGACATCAATCAATTCATCTTCTGTTGCAGTGATGACTCCTTTATCTAAGGCCAAGAGCATGGTAAATGGTTTCATTGTTGAACCTGGCTCTATTTTGTCTGCTAGGACACGGTTACGATATTCCTCAGCATCAAAGCTTTTGCGGTCATTTGGGTTAGCGGAAGGGTAGTTTGCTAAAGCTAAAATTTCACCATCTGGAGATAAAACAATCGCCGATGCAGAGTCAGCCTCATGAAATTCTGCAGACTCTTTTATGGAATTGTAAACATGAAATTGAATGTCCGCATCAATTGTTAATTTAACGTTTTCTCCATTCTTTGGCTCTCGAACTATCTCAGCTTGATGATAGATATTTGAGTTAGATTTGTTATCTTTCATTTTTTTTATACCATTCACTCCGGCTAAATAACGATCAAACTCAGCTTCAATGCCAAATACACCAATATTATTGTTATTGGTCCTTCCAAGCAACGCTGCAATAGACTCAGTTTTAGGGTAGTAACGGAATCCACTTGGCTCAATTTCCACTCCAGCAATGGGCTTGTTTGGACGACAGATTGGTTCTTCAATTTTCTCCTTTACTGGTAAATCAATGCCAGCAAGCAATTTTGCTTTTTCAAATAAACTCTTATCTGGTTCTTTCAACTCTATTGTGCAAATTGTTAAACGTAGTTTTTTAAGTTCAGCAACATTACTAAGTATTGGATCAGTGACTTTTAAGTTTTTCTTAATTATTAGGTATTTTCTTTCTTTAACTCTTTTATCTTCTATTAATTCTCTGAATTCTTCACTAGGAATTAATAACGCTTCAGCTAAAAGTTGAATGTATTCATCTTGAATAATCATCGGGTCAAGATTGATTCTCTTGTGAATCAAATTAATGGCAAGAATATTTCCCTTTCTATCTAATATATTTCCTCTAACGGCATTTTCAGTTAAGGTCTTTTCAGCATTGGTTGATGCTTTATTTTTCAAGGAAGCACCGTTAACTTGATGAGAATGAATACTGATAGCTTGATAAACAAAAACAACTACTATTAAAAGAAAAGAATATTTAACTAGGGCTTGTCTATTCCAATAATTTTGAACTCTTGTAAACTTCATAACGACAATTCTTTAATTTGACTTGGGCTAAGCATTAATAAAATATCTTGAGATTTTTTAAAAATAATTACACCACTCTGAAGTTCAGACTGTTCCATTAATAGTTGTCTGTTAATAGAAATAATTTGTTCTTGTTGGGCCTTTGCTATCTTTTCTTTTTTATGGAGTAGGTACATTTGTTGATGCCAATAAATGCTCAGCAAACTAATTGAAATCACTAGGGCAATCAAGAAACCATTGATAACCCATATTTTTTTTAATAATATTAGCATTTTTGTGCCAACCGAAGAATGGCGCTGCGTGAGCGCCTATTAGTCATAATTTCCTGCTCAGATGGCTTTACTTTGCCTAGATTTTTGAGTACACATTGATTTCCTTTATTAGTTCTTATTGGTAGGTTTTTAGGGGCTTCTTCAGGGCGAGAATATTTACGTACAAACTGTTTGACAATTCGATCCTCTATTGAATGAAAGGAAATTACAGAAAGCCTACCACTTATTGCCAATGAATTGATTGATTGTTCAAGAGCCTCAGAGAGTTGCTTTAATTCATCATTAATAACAATTCTAATTGCTTGAAAAGAACGAGTTGCAGGGTGTTTATTTTTTCTTGGTTTAACCACAGTAGAAATGAGGTTAGCTAAATCAAGCGTTGTTTTAATCTCATTGCTCCTTTGGTATTTTTTTATTGTACTAGCAATAACTCGACTTCTTTTTTCTTCTCCATAGAGGTAAAGGGCATCAGCAATCTCTACATCACTGCTTTCTTTTAGCCATTGAGCAGCAGTCAGAGGTTGTGTTTGATCCATTCTCATATCAAGAGCTCCATCTTTATTAAAACTAAAACCCCTCTCAGCATTATCAAATTGAGGTGAAGATACCCCTAAATCCATTAAGATTCCATCAATTTTTCCTATTAAATTTAATCTTTCGAGTACATTATTTAACTTGGAAAAATTGGAATGAATGAGACGTAAGCGTGGGTCATCAAAATTTGATTTAGCAAATTCAATTGCATCTATATCTTGATCAAATGCTATTACTTGACCTGAATTTCCAAGTTGGTCAAGTATGCCCTGGGTGTGTCCACCTCTTCCAAATGTGGCATCAACATAAATGCCATTAGAATGAATATTAAGCCCATCTATTGATTCACTAAACATCACCGAATTATGATAGTTTTTGGTAATCATAAATTCATCGGGTATGTTGTTTTGCACGACCCTAAAGTGAAAGCTTTTGAATCTCTTTAGGAACCTCAACTTGTGAACTCAGTCTTTCAAGTTTGTCGATTTGTTCTTGCCAAGCATGTACATCCCAAATTTCAAAATTATGACCTTGACCACTAAGGATAACTTTCTTATTTAAATTGGCATGTTTTCTGTGTGATATTGGAATGAGTATTCTTCCGATTTTGTCTAAATCACATTCATTAGCATGTCCGATAAGTTTTCTTGCAAGTCTTTTTGTGTGAATATTAAGAGAAGGAAGTTTGGCCACTTTTCTTTCAAGGTTTCTCCAATCTGGCAATGGGTACAGTAGCAGGCAAGAATCATCAGGGTGGATGCTTAGAACCATTTGCCCAGAGCAAACTTTAGCAATTTGATTTTGATGACGAGTGGGAATCTTTATTCTTCCTTTTGCGTCAATAGATATGAGATGAATTCCACGAAACATAAATCCATTTTATACCATTATTTACCAAATATAACCACAATATTCTATTCACGAGGCAGGTTTTTTGAATGTAAGTTTTTGGTTATATATAATTATATTTTTTAATTTATAATGAACTTTTATAATATGAATTTATAAGGAAGTCAATGAATAAAAAAATAGCAATAATTGGTGCTGGTCCATGTGGTTTAGCACAACTAAGAGCATTTAAATCTGCAGAAGAGTCTGGTGTAGATATTCCAGAAATTGTCTGCTTTGAAAAGCAGGATAACTGGGGAGGTTTATGGAATTATAGCTGGAGAACCGGACTGGATAGGTATGGTGAGATTGCTCATAGCAGTATGTACCGTTATTTATGGTCCAACGGACCAAAAGAGTGCCTAGAGTTTGCTGATTATTATTTTGAGGATCATTTCGATTACCCAATCGCCTCCTATCCACCGAGAGAGGTCTTGTTTGACTATATCCAAGGCAGGGTTATAAAAGCCAATGTTAGAGATAAAATCAAATTCGGTACTGCTGTTAGAAATGTCGAATTTAGAGAAGAGAGCGAAACTTTCATAGTAACTGCTCATAATCTGATAGACGATCAGAGTTACACAGAGGAATTTGATTACGTTGTTGTAGCGACTGGGCATTTCTCCACTCCGAATGTTCCGAATTATGAGGGTTTTAGCCACTTTAATGGCAGAATTTTGCATGCACATGATTTCCGTGATGCTCTAGAGTTTGCAGGCCAAGACTTGCTAGTTATTGGTAGCAGTTATTCTGCAGAAGATATTGGTTCTCAGTGCTATAAATATGGTGCAAAGTCAATTACCAGTAGCTACCGTACTGCACCGATGGGTTTCAAGTGGCCAGATAACTGGGAGGAGAAGCCAGCATTACTTAAAGTTGACGGCAACACTGCTCATTTTGCTGACGGCACTTCTAAGCACGTCGATGCTATTATTCTTTGTACAGGCTATCTTCATCATTTTCCATTTTTGCCTGACTCGCTTCGCTTAAAAACAAACAATATCTTATACCCGCTGGGTTTGTATAAAGGTGTAGTTTGGGAGCAGAATCCAAAATTACTGTACCTAGGAATGCAAGACCAGTGGTACACCTTTAATATGTTTGATGCTCAGGCTTGGTATGCTAGAGACCTCATACTTGGAAGAATTGAATTGCCTTCATTCGAGGAAATGAAGTCACATACTAAGGAATGGAATGAGCGTGAAACAGCTCAAGACGATGCCGCATACGCAATTGATTTTCAAGGTAAATATACGCAAATGTTGATTGATGAAACAGATTACCCGAATTTTGATATTAAAGGCGTTAATCGCACATTTATGGATTGGAAGCACAACAAAAAAGATGACATAATGGGCTTTAGAGACAAATCCCATGCATCGTTGATGACGGGGACTCAGTCTCCTGATCACCACACCCCATGGCTTGAAGCATTGGATGATTCTTTGGAAGCGTACTTAAAACAAGAAAAATGAGACTAATTTAATTCGGCATCTATGCGAACTGCTGTGTGTCATTTATTGAGTAAAACTCATTAAGTTCTTTATGATTTCACATGGTAAAAATCACAAACGGTAAATGGAATTAAGACTAATGCTTAGTGTCGATTAAAATATAATAATAGCGCTAATATAACTCTTATTATTTGACCTCGACAAGAATTTGATGAACTCTACTAATAGTCGCACCATTTTACTTAAGAAAATGATGGCCGTTGCAGGGCTAATCTGGTTTGTATACCTAATATTTCACATGGTGAGTGTACTAAGCTTTCATTCCGGCGAAGAGGTATTTAGTGGATTCTATCTGTGGTTGAATAGCTCAATCTTTTATCCAATTTTGCTTGCACTTTTAGCACTCACAATTTCCTTCCATGTAGTAA
>Ga0209034_10000733_pt1 | contig 16326 bp, 19 predicted proteins | sample MarorgKNORR_S2LV_2_FD_188219 | JGI IMG/M metagenome (GOLD analysis project Ga0209034, IMG submission 188219) | Marine microbial communities from the Southern Atlantic Ocean, analyzing organic carbon cycling - 250m_A/KNORR_S2/LV (SPAdes) (version 2) | ecosystem: Environmental > Aquatic > Marine...
ACACGGGCTGCCAAAAACGTCGCAGGTACTCTCCACAGGGAGTGCCCGGACCAATGCGGGTTAATTCGGCGTCTTCCTTGGGTAATTCCCGGTGGTAGTAACCGCCATAGCGGGTAGATAGAAACGGCGCTCGAGTGGACATGCTCATCCCCCTTGAAGACAATTCGGGTTTTGGGCTGGTACATCAATCGGCGGAAGAGACGTTGAAGGACGTCCCACCATCGCATAATTGAATATCTGCTGCGCCTAACTTATCTGATTGCCTAATATAGGTTATTGGCACAATGGATATTAAGTGAACGGATTATAGGCTCCGGTGCGACATAGGTCAATCGGAATGTTGCTCAGCGCATTGAGGGGCGAACCTGGTTTACTGGCCTGTGCGGTAACCGTATACCATCGACCTTGAACTGGTGGCGAAAGACGACTCGTCTGACGATATGAAAGTCATTTCGTTGGCGATCTCTTTGGCCTTTCTCATGGGTCACCATTAACGCTCGTGTTCACTCTTGTGAGATTCAACTCTGATGTTTATGAGATGGCTATTATTCTTTGTTAGCGTCGCCGTATTTATTTTGAATATCTGATAATTCTTTTTCTAAATGAATCCTCTTCTCCCGCTCTTCGGCTAATTGGTCTTCCAAAGCGATCCGTAATCTCATTTCAATAACGGCCCTTTCACTAAGCGCTTTTGCTCTCCTGCTTTCTGCGTAGGCCAGGGCAATCCGACCACCTCCAAATATAACCAGCAGGGATATCAAGATTATTAAAACGATTATGACTGCCATCAACTTTTATATTCCTCATCGTTGTCTTAATCCCCGTAGACCATGTTCAACGAAGCGTGATTTTCATCGATAGGCGGCTGAACGTTAGAAGTTGAGTCGGGCCAGGAGGTTTCAGTTATCAAAAAAATAATCCCACATCACGATGACAGCGATTTCAAGGTGGGTGACGGTGGCCTGGTTTGGTCCATTGGGGATGTTCTGCGCAAAACAAAGGCGTAATCGCCTACACTTTCTACGTTATTGGCTTGAGCCAGCGTTGTGGTGTGTATCTCGATTGTCGCCGATACCTAGATAGGATTCCACCTCTTCAGTTGATTAGTATGCCCAACTGCCTGGCCAGATCAGGGAAATCATTGGCTACGATGTCGTGTTGAGGATTGGGCTCCGGATCTGGTGGGCCTGCGGTTCCCCACTCGTTTGGACGCCGTACAAATGCGGTCTTGAACCCGGATCTCTTGGCTGCATCCAGGTCAAAGTTATGGCAAGCCACCATGCAGCACTCCTGCGGTTCCAGCCGAAGGAACTTGGTTACTGTTTGATATGACTCAGGCAAGGTTTTGTACTTGCCGATCCCCTCGCACGACAGCACTGCATCCCAGTAGAGACCATTCTTCTTGGCGGTGTCGATGATCATTCTGTAACTTAGTATGGTGAATGAAGCGCAGATATAGTTCTCTCTTAGTTCTTGAAGGACTTCAGGAAAGTCCGTCCATGCTTCTAGAGAGTGGGGAGCATCCCACCAGATGGAACGCCGATCGTGAGTAGTGAATGCTTCCAGTCCGTTCTCTGCAATTATCTCTTCTAGTGCCATACGGTGGGAATCATCGTGATTGTGTTCAGGGGGAGTGTGTTCCCCCATGTTGATCGTCAGGCCTAACGAACGGCGACGGAGCTCGTTAGCTAGCCCTGGCCAGTCTCGATCAAGACCATGTTTGGCCCCCGCCTTTGCCAAGGCGTCGCTAAAACCAGTGTGCCAGTCGAGGATGGTTCCGCCAGTGTCGAATGTGAGGGCCTTAATGTCTTTTAAGGTCAATGCCAAGATTCATTTTCCTCTCTTAGTTAGGGCGCATTGCGAGCAAGACCAAGTAGGAACGCTTTGTAGTTTATTCAAGTAATCGATATCAACCCAATAGCTATCTATACCTAGGTCTTGAGATTATGGTTAGAGCCCGCTGGTTCCGCTACTTCCGGCTTCAAGGATGAAGCCCTTATATCCGGTGTCCGCTACCTCATTGCACTTTTTCCGGTAGTTTCCGAGACCGCCTACGTAAGGCATGAACACACGAGGTTTCCCTGGAATGTTCGCTCCGAGGTACCAGGAGTTTGCCAGCATGTACATCGTCGGCTCCGCAACCTCATTAACGTGAGCTACCCATGCGGTCTCGGCGTCGACACCTGCCTCAACACTCTTGATGTTGTGTTTGCGAATGTATTGGAGGAAGTTGGCGATCCAATCGATGTGCTGCTCTATGGACACCGGCATATTACTCAATACAGACGGACTTCCAGGTCCTGTGATCATGAACAAGTTGGGGAATCCGGCTACTTGCAATCCAAGGTAGGTCTTCGGACCTTCAGACCACTTGTCTTTAAGCGACAGGTCATTTTTACCGCGAATATCCATCTTAAAATAGGAGCCCGTCATAGCATCGAATCCGGTAGCGAATACGATCATGTCGAACTCGAAATCTTGGTCCTCAGTCCGTATTCCATTGGGCGTGATCCCTTTGATTGGAGAGTGCCGAATATCGACTAGCTCGACGTTGTCATGGTTGTATGTTTCGAAGTAATCGGTATCTATCAAAGGGCGTTTTGAACCAAAAGGATGATCCGTAGGCATGAGCTTTTCGGCGGTCTCGGGGTCTCGAACCATTTCTCGGATCTTCTTCCGGATAAACTCGGCCATTGTGTCGTTCGCCCGCCTGTCGGTGCTGATATCCTTGAAGGATGTGCTTAGAAACCTGATTCCACCTTCAGCCCAGCCGGCTTCGTATGCTTCCAGCCGCTCTTCCGCGGTGACCTGTAGAGCGGAGCGCTCATCACGGTTCATAGGAAAGCCGCCAGTGGACCACCTAGCCTGTTCTAATATCTCCTCGTAGTTCGGTTTTACTACCTCTTCGAGATATTTGCGGTCGATGGTGCCGTGGCGGGCAGGAATCGTGTACTGGGGAGTCCGTTGAAACACGGTCAGGTGCTCCGCTTGTCCGGCTATAACTGGGATGGACTGTACGCCGCTTGAACCTGTTCCAATGACGGCCACGCGTTTCCCGGCGAATTCCACCTTTTCGTGAGGCCAGCTACCTGTGTGATACCACTCCCCTTGGAAGGAGTCCAATCCCTTAATGCTAGGCACATTACCTGATGAGATGCACCCGATACCGGTGATTAGGAACTGAGATGTGACAAGATTCCCTTGGTCTGTTTCGACCTCCCAATGGCCGGTATCATCTTGAAATCTTGCCGACTTGACCCGGGTGTTGAACTGGATGTTACGGCGGAGATCGAAACGGTCCGCGACGTGGTTTAGGTAAGAAAGTATTTCTGGTTGTTCTGGATACTTTCCGCTCCAGTTCCAATCTTGAAGCAGCTCCTCCGAGAACGAAAAGCAATACATGTAACTCTCGGAGTCGCAGCGTGCACCGGGGTAGCGGTTCCAATACCAGGTACCGCCGACTCCTGCTCCCGCCTCGTAGACTTGGACGGACATACCGTGTTCTTCCCGGAGTCGACGGAGCATACCCAAACCGGCAAATCCAGCCCCAATGACTACGGCATCATAGTCTGGAAAATTTTCTGAGTCCGACATTTTGTCCTCCGGGCACTTCTTCGATCAGTTAACGGTTCTCGCCAGAGAGCTAGCTCTCGTTACTTGTTGGCTGAGCTTTCCCTTTTCTGACAATGCATGCCTTAATCGCTTTAACGACTTGCTGGAAACCTAGTTCGCTACCATGAAGCATAAGGAGAGTAAAGAATCCATGCATTTGGCCAGCATATCTTTGGAGATCAGCGGGCACATTGGCTTCTTGCAAACGCGATGAGTAGGCCTCACCTTCGTCCCGTAGGACATCGTGCTCCGCCGTAAGGATGACGGCCGGTGGAAGTCCTGATAGGTTTTCGGTGCGAAATGGAGAGGCGTCCGGCTCGTTGCGGCGAGAGGTATCTGGCAGGTAATGGTCCCAGAACCAGATCATTCCATCGCGGGTTAGCAGTAGTTGATTTTCTGGGTCGTTATATGAAGGTCGGTTAAAATCTGCATCGGTGACGGGATATATGAGCACCTGCAGGGCTATCGACGGTCCGTTTCTATCGCGGGCCCGTATCGCCATCACAGCCGCAAGGTTCCCGCCGGCGCTATCACCGGCCACGATTAGTGGTACCTCTCGCCCTGCGATATCTATTACGTGATCGCCGACCCATTTCAGTGCTGCGTATGAGTCATCTACTGCGGTTGGGTAATGGTGCTCTGGCGCAAGCCGATACTCTACTAAGATGACTGCGCAAGATGTCCGCTCTGCGAGTTTGCGTGCGACCGTGTCATATTCGTCGATCGAACCTAAAACCCATCCGCCTCCATGGTAGTAAACCAGGACGCCGACGGGATTATCGAGCGGGACAAGGACCCGGAGTCTCGCTTGGGCATCCGGTTCCTTTAAGTTGTGCTCCTCCACACGCCGCATCTCCGGTGCAGGTCCGGCAAGTTCTGACAACTTGGACAAGAAGGCCCGCGCCTCGTCTGGTGTGCATTTGTGTAAAGGCTTGCCTTCGCCTTCTGCCAACTGTTTTAGAAACCGGACAGTCGCGGAGTCAAGCGCCATAAAAATCCCTATCCGTGCATTATTGGCATCCCCAAGCGATTGAATAATACCAGAATAAATGCGTATTCCCCATGTGCTGTTAGAGCGACTCTGCGTATTATTTCTAGATGGTCTAATACTTTCGTCCCCATGATTTCGCTGGTGTTGATACAGTTATTCTTCCCCGGGCACCCGCACACTCCTTTGTGGCACCGCTACGTGCTCACCACACCCACTATATATAGGCCGACTGATCGTCTTGCATCAGACGAACAGATTGGAGGTCCAGGCGATTGTTATTGTGCTGTTCGGCCGCCATCTATTATCAATTCTGTGCCAGTAACGAAGGAAGATTCATCGGAAGCCAAATAAAGAACGCCATAGGCGATCTCTTCTGGAGTACCTATTCTGCCCAACGGCACTCGGCTTACTCGGTCCGGGTTAGCTGCTCCGGCTCCCTGAAGCATGGGAGTACTAACAAGCCCGGGATGAACTGAATTGCATCGGATTTTTTCATGAGCATACTGGATTGCTGTTGACTTGGTAAAAAGGCGGGTTGCGCCCTTGCTGGCTGCATAGGACGCTGGAGTTTCTGGACTCGGTACGATACCTGCGCCAGACGAGATGTTAACGATCGAGCCCCCTCCGGAAGCGCGCATAATTGGAATGGCATACTTCGTACCTAAAAACGCGCCTTTGGCATTGATATCCATTACCTGTTTCCACTCATCGTCGGTGATGTCTTCCACGCCAATTGACCTCCCATATTTAGGGACGATACCGGCATTGTTTACCAGAATGTCCAGTCTCCCGTATTCGGACATAGCAATGTTAACGGCGCCTTGCCAGTCTTCCTCTTGTGTTACGTCCAGGTGAACATATGTGGCCCGCCCACCTGATTTTCTTATGTTTGCCTCAACTTGCTGTCCCATCTCGTCCAAAATGTCGCCGAATACCACTCGCGCCCCTTCTTGGGCGAACATCGTGGCCTCTACAGCGCCCATGCCCCTTGCCCCGCCACTGATCAGAGCCACCTTATTTCTTAATCTCATATTCTGCTTTAAGGGTTACCTTCTCATGATGGGGGTGGCCTTTTTTATCACCTGTTAGATTGTCTCAGCTGGCCCCACTGATTAAATCAACGCGTAGATTATGTAGGTTGCCAAGGCGTAAGGGATGAAACCGACTATTGCTACTCCGACCGCCCGCCAAGTGGACGTGAAGTCGAGAGCCTGTCTAATGGCTATCACCATGGCCGCCAACTGCCAGATCGATGCTATCGAGAAGAACAAAGGGCCGATGCCTGGAATAAATCCAACGGCCTTTAACACCCCGGGGGATTGTGCGAACCCTAAAGTTCGCGCTAGCTGCCCCCAGTTGGCCTTCGTTTCAGCGGTCTTCAAGATGGTGGTACCTACGAAATAGGTGATCCACGCCCAGAGTGCCCAAAGACCTATCGACACAGGGATACCGACCATGAGTCCAACCACCCCCCCTGTCCTGAATGTGCCGATTCCTGTTGCCAGGGATACCAACACGACTACCGCTATAGCCTGTGCGTTCGCAGACGAGTCCGCCTCGACCTCTTCATAGGTAGCCGTATCTAACATTGCTGAAGCCATCATCCGTTTGATCATTTTGCCTTCCATCCTTCCACGTGTTGGGTATGTCGTGATTCCCCTGTCGTTATGGTTTCCAGTTGTCATATGGCCTGGCTACAGAAAGAATCCGATACTGAGCTTATCGGTCTTCTATCCAATTATAGGGCGACAGCCAAATTCTGGCATAATCGATCTTCTCATTATCGGAGGGTCGGGATGGATAGCAACGGATTGTCGCTACGCAAATTGGCTACCGTGGTGGGAGAGAGCCAGCCATTCTTATCTCAGATTCGTACGGGGAAACGGCCAATGACTGAGGTTTTGAGAAGGAAGGTTCAGGAGCTCGGTGCTTATCATTTGCTTATCTCTGACAAGCGTGCCGGTACAGCTGTGGATGAGATGAAGAGGGTGTAGGTCGTAATTCACGTCTAGAGATTGGTGGCACCGACTGGGTTCGAACCAGTGACCTAGCGCTTATGAAGCGCCCGCTCTAACCACTGAGCTACGGTGCCACCTGGAGACCATCCGGCCAGCCGCCAGGATGCGCCTCTGTAAAAGGCCGAGGTATCCCCGAAAGACGGGGGCTCGACCAATCAATGTTAATAGCGGCTGTTTCACAGTGTCAATTGTCGTGAGGCCATCTGCCGGGTTAGTATTATCGGGCAATGAATCCTCCTGAAGAACGTTATGAGGAAGGCCAGGCCTCCTACACACCACCGGAAGACCACTCGCGGCAGACAGCTGAAAGTCTCCGGGAAAGTGTATCGGAATTGGCTTCTCAACTCCGACCGTTCCCTCCGTTCTTTGGCATGAACACGCTTCGGGCCATAGAACTGGAGCTGCCTCCCGGTTCCGGTTTTCAGCCACCACCTGAACTGGGATGTGTTGTTGTGCTGGAGGATGGCGAGATTTCAGAACTGGACCTGAAATTGATCGGGGGGCCTGATAATTCTGCGGACTTTGATCAGATCGAAGAGTTCACCGAGCTTGACCTGGCGTCGGATGTGTTTATCGCCTACGCCACGGTAGCAGTGCAGCTATTGCAGGCCGAGATTGAACGCCGAGATGGTCCAGCATCCGACAATGAGTGAAGTCAAAGTAGACGAAGACATAGTAGTTGGGCGGGTCAGAGACCGAGATTTGAAAGTGGACGTTTTCCGCCCGGCGTGCCCTCCCGGACTTGTTCCAGGCATTTTGTTCTTGCCTGGTGGCAGTTGGTTCACAGCTAACCGCGCGGGCCTCAAGGACCGGTTTGGCCTGCCCTTGGCAGAGAAAGGCTACGTCTGCGTTGTAGGCGAATATCGGGTCGCGGCGGAAGCGCCTTGGCCGGCCCAGATACAGGACGTAAATTCAACCATTCGTTGGATGCGGGCCAACAGCTCTGAATGGGGAATAGACCCATCGGCAATCATGGTGGCCGGGAAGTCGGCAGGCGGGCATCTGGCACTGCTTGCCGCTGCTACCACCGGAGTGGCGGAGTTTGAAGGAGACGTCGGTAACGGCAAGGTAAGCAGTGAGGTTTGTGCCGCAGTAGGGGTTGCTCCGGTGGTGGACATCTCTTGGGCCGTCGGGCGTGAGGACCTGGCGCCCGTCCTAGGAGAAGACCCATCTCCTGAGGAGATTAGGGCCGCTAGCCCTCTTGAGAATGTTCAAAAAGATAATCCCCCAACTCTTCTGATTCACGGCACTTCGGATAGTCGGGTCCACCACTCAATGACAGTAAGCATGTACCAGAAGTTGGAGCAGGCTGGAGTCCCAGCGGACCTGCATCTCTACGCGGGCCAGGACCACTCCTTCGACGCCGATCCCAGATTTACCCAGGCGATTGTAGAGGCGATTGACCTTTTCATATCCAGATTTGTCTCGATCAAAGACTAGATTCTAAAAAGAGAGAGCGTAATGGCAACTACCCAGTACAGCCTTGAATACTACTTTGACGCCGCCCATGAGTTGGCAGATAAAGTGGCAGCCAAGGCGGATCAGATCGATGAGCAGCGTCAGATTCCTGCTGAACTAGCTGCCGAGTTAGCCGATAAAGGTTTCTTCCGGCTTCTGCAGCCCCGTTCATCCGGCGGCGCACAACTGGAGCACCCAGATTTCCTGAAAATTCTGGAGATATTCGCCGATGCCGACGGCAGCACCGGCTGGTGCATCAACCAGAACAACGTCCACGCTACCAATATCGTGCGGATGACGCCTGAGGCAGCCCAGGAGATATATTCTAATGACCATGCGGTAGTGACCAACGGCCCACCCACCTCGGCGGTCAAGGCCGTTCCCTGTGACGCGGGTTACCGGCTGAGCGGACGCTGGAACTTCAGCAGCGGCATAACTCATGCTACATGGGTAGCGGCGAGGGCGCCTATCGTGCGAGATGGTCGGGAGGAGTACCGGATTCTACTGATTCCCAAGGACGAAGTGACATTTGTGGATTTCTGGCCCGTCCATGGTCTGAGGGGCACGGCCAGCTTTAGTTTTGAAGTGGATGACCTGTTTGTTCCAGAGCACAGGGTGTACGACCCGAATGGTATACCTCGCGAAGAAGGCCCGGTGTTCAGTATTCCAACTACACTTTTATTTGCGACCGGTTTTTCAACTGTGGCCCTTAGCATTGCCAAAGCCAGCTTGGATATAGCTATGGACCTGGCGGGAAGCAAAGTACCGGGCCGGGCGACTAAGCTGCTCAAGGACGAGACCACGACCCAGAGAATAATCGGCGAGGCTGAGGCGGTCAGGCTCTCCGCCAAGGCATTTCTCAGAGAGGCCCATGGATCGGTTTGGGAGACAGTAACCGGGAAAGAACCTTTGACCACCGAGAAGAGGGTCATGTTGCGGTTGGCGGCCACATTTGGCATACAGAAGGCCAAGGAGGTTGTTGATACGGCATATGACCTGTGTGGATCCAATGCGATCTTGGACACAAATCCGATACTTCGCCGGTTCCAAGACATACACGTGGTCTCTCAGCATATTCAGGGCAGATCCACTCATTTTGAGACTGCGGGACAGTTCTTTATGGGGATGGACCCTGAAGGCAATTTCTGAGTAGATAAGACTGACGGTTCTGGAAACACACGCTATTGAGAGACCCGCCCCAGTTAAAAGCGGCTAGCCGATTAATTCTCTAAGATAATCTCTCCGCTGCGGCCGCCTCTTTTTTCGACTAGGCGGACGGCCTCGATTCGCATACCTCGGTCAACCGACTTGCACATGTCGTAGAGCGTCAGTGCAGCAACGGTCACTGCCGTCAGCGCTTCCATTTCAACCCCGGTTCGTGCGGTGGTCCGGGCGGTAGCGGTGATGTCGATACGGCATTCCGCATCATCCAATTCCAGTTCTACATCCACCTTGTCTAACGGCAACGGATGGCAGAGGGGTATAAGCTCTGACGTTTTCTTGGCGCCCATGATGCCTGCTAATTGGGCGATTGTCAGGACGTCGCCCTTCTTCATCAACCCTTCTTTGATCAGCCGCAGGGTCTCTGGCTGTATGGAAATGTACCCCCGAGCTATGGCCTCTCGGCTGGTGACATCTTTATCGCCCACATCGACCATCTTTGCGTTGCCCTGGTCATCCAGGTGGGTTAGGTGAAGGTTAGAATCGTTGTTCGTGGTGGACATAAGTTGGGTTACTCCTAGGCCCTATGACGAGCTCAGGACGAATGGTTACTTGGCGGTGCCAGCCTCTTTGGTAGCCAAGGAATCGGCCAGTTCGTTGCCGAGGTCGCCGTTATGGCCCCGCACCCAGCGCCAGGAAACGTCACGGCTCTGGACGAGGGCGTCAAGGCGCTCCCACAAATCATGGTTGGCCTTACGTTTCCAGCCTTTGGTCATAGTGTTGACCACGTAAGTACTGTCTGAACTGATCAACACTTTGGCCGAACGATCGACAGCTTCCAGTCCTTTGATGACGGCTGTCATCTCCATGCGGTTGTTGGTGGTCTGGGGTTCCCCGCCGGAGAGCCGAATCTGGTTGCCGTTCTGTTCGATGACCGCGCCCCAGCCACCTTGTCCTGGGTTGCCTTTGCATGCGCCGTCGGTGTGTATGACTATATCGTTATTCTGCATAAGGGCAGTCAGCTAGCCGCCTATCTGGTACATCTCGATCTTTCGTGGTGCGCCTGGTTCGCTGGGGTTGGCGGCTCGTTCCTCCGAGTACCTGTCGGAGCGAGCGGTCCAGATACCTGTGATGGTGTCTCTAAGTTCGTCGTCGGATGCTCCGGCCCGCATCGGTTCCATCAAGCTAAACCCGTCGCTAGCGAAGAGGCAGGTGAAAATCTTGCCGTCGGTGGACAATCGTACTCGAGTACAGTTGCCACAGAACGGCTTGGTCACTGATGCGATGACACCGATCTCGCCGCTGCCGTCCTTATAACGGTATCTTGTGGCGACTTCGCCTTGATAGTTGCTTTCGGCGGGTTCTAGGGGCATTTCGGAATCGATGCGGGTGATGATCTCCTCAGCAGACACCACGTGCTCTGACTGCCACCCGTTACGGTTTCCAACGTCCATGTATTCGATGTAGCGGACGATATGGCCGGTGCCCTTGAAGTGGCGGGCGAGATCGACAATGGTATGGTCGTTGACGTCCTTCTGCACAACGCAATTGATCTTGATAGGCGAGAGGCCCACATCAGAAGCAACTTCGATGCTTTCCAAAACCCGATCTGTGGTGAAGCCGCGGCCGTTCATAGCCTTGAAGACCTCGTCATCCAGGCTGTCTAAGCTGATGGTGATACGTGAGAGTCCGGCATCCTTCAACGGTTGGGCGAACTGGCTGAGAAGATAGCCGTTGGTGGTCAGGGTCAGGTCGTCTATGCCATCTATGCTGCTCAGCATGCCCAGTAATTGGGGTAAGTCATTCCTCAATAAGGGTTCGCCGCCGGTGACGCGCAGTTTCTCTATTCCTAGCTCGGCGAAGATACCGATTAGCCGGGTCAGCTCTTCAAAGGTCAGGATTTCAGCCCGGGGCAAAAACTCATAGGCCTCGCCATAGATCTCGGAGGGCATGCAGTAGGGACACCGGAAATTACACCGGTCGGTGACGGATATGCGGAGATCCCGCATAGGCCTGCCGAATGTATCAGTGAGCATTTGGGTCTATCAGCTACCAGTATTCAGAGTTTTCAAGGCCTCAACCGCTATTTCAGCGGCTTTGGCACGGTGGCTAATCTGGTTTTTCACGCTTGGGGGAAGTTGGGCAGCGGTCTGGTTATATTCAGGCAGATAGAACACCGGGTCGTAGCCGAAACCGTTCTCCCCTTGAGCGTCGTATTGTATCATTCCGGCCACGAAGCCTTCGGCTTGGGTGACGAGAGTCGATTCATTACCAGCAAGAGTGTGAAATCTTTCCTGGCCCCGTTTTGTTGAAGGACAGGAAGAGCTTTCCGCTTTTGCAAAGGGGTTCGGGAAAGAGGAGTTGTTACCCGATGGTTCGGCGATAGCAATCACACACTGGAATCTCGCGCCACGCTCTTCCCACGGCACATCTTTCATATTATCGAGCAGAAGTGCCACCCGGTCCTCATCGCTGGTACAGGAATCGCCGCCGTAGCGTGCTGAGCGTACTCCCGGCTGACCAGCAAGAGCGTCAACTTCCAAGCCAGAATCGTCGGCCAGAGTTAGAAGCCCGGATATAGAGGCGTACTCAGAAGCTTTCAGCCAGGCGTTCTCTTCAAAAGTCTTCCCGGTTTCTTCCACTTCATGGGTGATACACAAGTCCTTGAGAGACACAAGTTCGTAAGGTAGCCCTGCCATCAGCTCGGAATACTCTTGCATCTTGCCGGGGTTGCCGGTAGCGATCAGGATTTTGGTGACCATGCTATATGGTCCCCTGCCTGTTCATCTCAGCCAGTTCTTCTTCGCACAACCCCAACCATGACGCGTAGATGTATTGGTTGTGCTCGCCGACTACCGGCCCGGCGTGTTCCACTGCTCCGGGTGTTTCGCTGAACTTGGGGACGACCCCAACCATCTTGGTCAGGCCCAGCTCAGGGTCGTCGATATCTATGATGTCTTCTCGGGCCTGGTAATGGGGGTCGTCCATTATCTGGGCGGCGTCGTAGACCGGGCCTACCACTCCTCCGGCGGGGATGAGTTGATCCAAGGTCTCCTTCAGTTCGCGTTGGCTTAGCCAGCCATTCAGTTCGTCATTGAGCGCGTCACGGTTCTCTAGGCGGGCGGCGTTGTTTTTGAACTCAGGACGTTCTAACAACTTTTCCATACCCATGGCCTTGGCTAAGCCCTCAAATGTGCTCTGTGAGGTGGCCGAGAGGCCAAGCCATCGGTCGTCGGCAGTCTTGTACAGACTGCGGGGCGCGGCATCTGGGAAGTCGTTGCCCACTCGCTCCCGGTTGATGCCCAGCATGTCGAACATTGTGATGTGCGGGATGCAGAGCCGGAACAGAGGTTCAAACAGACTTACGTCTACCACTTGGCCTTTCGCATTGGTATCTCCCGAGGCGTCTCTATGATAGAGCGCCATCATTCCGGCCATGGCTCCGAATACTCCGGCGATCTCATCAGCGAGTGGGATCGGTGGGAGGACTGGCGGCGTGTCCTGGAAGCCAGTCATGCCAACAAAGCCGCTCATGCATTCGGCGATGGTGCCGAATCCTGGCCGGTCTTTGTATGGGCCGGACTGCCCGAACCCGGAGTAGCGCAGCATCACCAACCTGGGGTTCACCGCTTGCAAGTCGCCCGGACCCAGCCCCCAGCGTTCCATGGCGCCGGGGCGGAAACCCTCGATTAACACATCAGCCTCTTTGGCCAGCTGTTTAAGGAGTTCTTGACCTTCCGGCGTACCTAGGTTTAGGGTTACGGACTTCTTGTTTCGGGAGTGGACCTTCCACCACAGTGAGACACCATTGGCAAAGGGACCCCAATTACGGAGTGGGTCGCCCGTGCCGGGGCGTTCCACTTTGACTACCTCAGCCCCGAAGTCGGCCAGCAGGCTGCTGGCGGTGCCTCCTGCTACGATGATTGATAGGTCCAGGACTTTCAGCCCAGCGAGAGGTCCCTGGGAAGTGGTCAATATATTCTCCTGTTTTGAAGGCAACTGGCATGACTGGATTCAGGTTATCAATGGTACCAGTCGGCCTGCACCCAGAAAAGGTGGAAATAACGTGTCCTAGAACCCCCGGATCTAGCCTGTAACCGAGTGGGGGTCTCTGATATAATCTGGAGCGATTCTGGGGCCGTCTGCCGCGGTCTCTGTTTGCCTTTGTTAATTTGTGCCCTAGTTTTGGGGTAGATGATCGCCCATGTTAGATAACTATTTCCGAGAGTACGGACTCATCGCCATATTCATGGTGGTGGCCATCGGTGTCCCCACCAGTATGCTGATGATGTCGTCCATGGCCGGCCGCATCGGACTCCGCCCGAACAAACCCACTGAGGTTAAATCCGACACCTATGAGTGCGGAGTTGAGCCCATAGGTGGCCGGTGGGAGTTGTTCAATTTCCGGTATTACATGTTCGCAATCCTTTTTGTGATCTTCGATGTTGAAGTTGTGTTCCTCTACCCTTGGGCGGCTAAGTTCAACCAACTCGAGTTGTTCGCTCTGATTGAGATGGCTGTGTTTGTTGGTATCCTTTGCGTGGGTCTGGCTTACGCCTGGCGTAAGAATGACCTGGACTGGGGTTAGGAGCGCTCATGTCGTTAGAGTTGTCACCGGGCGACGGTCCCCTGCAGTCACGAACGTGGGACTTGGACCGGTATGAAGGTTCGTTGGTACAGGACCTAAAAGATTCGTCCATCGAACCTCTGGCCGAACCCACTATAGAAGTCCCAGACGACCTGAAGAACAATCTCATGATTACGTCGGTTGACGCCTTGGTGAACTGGGGTCGTAAATCGGCTCTCTGGCCGGTGACCTTTGGATTAGCATGCTGTGCCTTTGAGATGATTGCCAGCGCCATGGGGCGGTTCGACATCGCCCGGTTCGGCATGGAAGCCTTCCGCGCCTCTCCTCGCCAGGCTGACTTGATGATTGTGGCAGGGACAGTCACTTGGAAAATGTCCCCGGCCATCCGCCGTATCTACGACCAGATGGCCGAGCCAAAATGGGTGATCTCCATGGGCGTCTGCGCCACCAGCGGCGGGCCTTACTACGGTTCCTACAGTGTGGTGCCGGGCGTTGACCACATCGTCCCCGTGGACGTCTACGTTCCGGGATGTCCACCGCGACCTGACGCCTTGCTCTATGGGATCATGGCACTGCACGAAAAGATTAAGAAGTATCACAACCTACCCGATGGCCCGAACCTGAATCCGTTCCGGGGCGGCCCTAAGGAGGAGAACTCCTAGATGGCCGTTCAGCAACTGACCGGCGATGAGTTATCCACTTTGGTCTACTCTGGGGTCCCGGACTCGCTCGTAGGCACAGGCGTTTGCGATGGAGTTATCTGGGTAAAACCCACCAGGATTTTTGATGTCTGTGCCTTTCTCAAGTCGGATTCCGGCTTGGACTTCGATTTTCTGAATTCCATTTCGGCCGTTGATTATATTGATCACTTTGAGGTTGTCTACCATCTGACCTCGCTGAATAAACAGCACACAGCCATCGTCAAGACTCGCTTGGACGGTCGCGAAGATCTGACTCTGCCTTCGGTCTATTACCTATGGCGAGGGTCCGATTTCCAAGAAAGGGAAATCTGGGACCTGATGGGCATCAGTTTTTCCGGACACCCAAACATGAAAAGAATAATGCTGTGGGAGGGCTTCGACGGCCACCCCCTCCGAAAGGACTATCTGTAGTGATGGAGCTTTGGTTGTGGGACCTTGATTGGAGGTCAGAAACCCCCGCAAACCCCCTTAACGAACTGGGTCTTTCTGGTGCTGTAATAGCCCCCCTCATTTGCAAAGGAGGGGTTAAGTGGGGGTTTTCTTCACCCTCAGCACCTCTAGTCCTCGGAGCAAGTACTTAACCACTATGCCGATTCAAACCGAGCCGATGACGGTGAATATCGGGCCGCAGCACCCCAGTACTCACGGGGTGTTCCGGCTTCGAGTTACCTTTGATGGCGAAGAGATATTGGAAGTTGAACCCATCTTTGGGTACCTGCACCGGGGCACCGAGAAGTTGGCAGAGTCTCGGAACTACACCCAGATCGTCACCCTCACCGACCGGCTGGATTATGTTTCGTCCATGATCAACAACCAGGCCTACTGTCTGGCGGTGGAAGAACTTTTGGAGGTCGATGTACCCCAGAGGGCCAAGTACCTCAGGACCCTAACCGCCGAGTTGCAGCGGGTAGCCAGCCACCTGATGGGCCTGGGCTTCTTCCTGCAAGACCTTGGCACTTTGGGTACTCCGCTGATGTACTCTTTTCGGCTACGGGAACGCATACTTGACCTGTTCGAAATGCTCTGCGGAGCGCGGATCACTCTAAGTTACAGTCGCCCAGGAGGGGTGTTCTTCGACGCTCCAGATGACTTCTGGCCGGCCCTGGACCAGTTTCTTAGGGACTTTGATACCGACTACCAAGAGATCGAACAATTGATCCTGGAGAACGAGATCGTCATGGTCCGTACCCGGGGCGTGAGCGTACTGCCTCTGGATGTTGCGATCAACGCCTCGGTCAGCGGGCCAGTCCTTCGAGCAAGCGGCCTGGATTGGGATTGGCGCAAGATGGCTCCATATGACGCCTACGACCGAATGGAATTCGATGTCCCGATTGCCACTGGCGGCGACAATTACGACCGGTTCTGGGTGCGAATTCAGGAGATACACCAGAGCATCCGTATAGTGAAACAGTGCATCGAGCAGATTGAACCAGGTCCAACGCGGGCTGACGTACCCTTGATTTTGAGGCCGCCGGTCGGCGCGGAGGCCTATGGACGAGCGGAGGCATCCAAGGGAGAACTAGGCTTTTACCTGGTATCGGACGGAGGCATCAGCCCTTACCGCTGCAAAGTACGATCGCCTTCTCTAATCAATCTGACCGTTACCGAGCACCTTTTGGTGGGTTGGAAGTTGGCTGACATGATTGTGACCCTGGGTAGTCTGGACATCAATATGGGTGAAGTGGACCGATGAACTGCGTCCTAGCTCCAGACAACGTCCTGCATGAAACCTTACTGTTCCGCGTGATTTACGAGGGAGTAGGCGCGATGCTGCCCTGCGGGTTGTCTTACGCCGTG
>Ga0209034_10000736_pt1 | contig 16249 bp, 16 predicted proteins | sample MarorgKNORR_S2LV_2_FD_188219 | JGI IMG/M metagenome (GOLD analysis project Ga0209034, IMG submission 188219) | Marine microbial communities from the Southern Atlantic Ocean, analyzing organic carbon cycling - 250m_A/KNORR_S2/LV (SPAdes) (version 2) | ecosystem: Environmental > Aquatic > Marine...
AGGTTTCGATGCGAGCAGATGGGACAGTGCTCGGGGTCACCATTGATGCTGATGTTGTGAGTAGCGGCGACGTCACCATGCTTGAAGACTTAGTAACCGCCGCGTTTCGCGACGCTCTGAAAGAATGCGGCAATGCTCAAGCCGCGTCGATCGTCAGGTTGGATGGTCCCACATCTCCGGGTCGGGGAGGCTAGGGAGACGTGTACGACGGACCAGTCCAGGATCTCATTGACGAACTTGGCAGGTTGCCCGGGATTGGCCCAAAATCCGCGCAACGAATTGCTTTCTATCTTTTGAAGTTGCCAAAAACTGAAGCCGGAGAGTTGGCGACGGCAATAGTCGAAGCCAAGGAACGCATTGGGTTCTGTGAACGCTGTTGGAATATTTCCGAAAACGAACTGTGCATTACCTGTGGCGACCCCCAGAGGCAGAATGGTGCGTTGTGCGTTGTGGAGGAACCCAAAGACGTTGTCGCTCTCGAAAAAGCTGGATTTCGCGGTCGATATCATGTTCTGCAGGGTGCGTTGAATCCTATGGAAGGCATCGGGCCCGAACAGCTTCGGATACGCGAACTGCTTGCCCGGATCGCTGACGAGGAGGTTGATGAACTGATTTTGTGTACCAACCCCAATATCGAGGGCGAAGCGACAGCAATGTATTTGGCCAGACAATTGCAGCCACTGGGCTTAAAAGTGACCAGAATCGCCAGCGGTTTGCCGGTAGGCGGGGACCTTGAGTACGCGGATGAACTGACGTTGGGCCGAGCTCTAGAGGGACGGCGCGAACTTCAGGCTTGATTCGTGACTTTGAGGGGAGGGCGGATGCCGGAGTTCGCAGCTATTTGCGAGAGTGTCGCGGGCACACCTAGCACGGACCCATTAGCTACCAACTCCGACATCCGGAAGAGTTGGGACTCTTTGCATTTATGTTACAAACATTTCGAGATGATGACAAACCGTTTTGGGAAGCAGGTGACTACACAACCTCAACCACTAACGCATCCCCCTGACCTCCGCCCCCACATAGCGCGGCCGCACCCAGCCCCCCACCGCGCCTACGCAGCTCAGTTATCAAGGTAAGAGCCAGTCGGTTTCCCGACATACCAATAGGGTGGCCAAGAGCTATAGCGCCACCATTGACATTCACGATCTCGTCGCTTACGCCGAGGTCCTCAATGGCGGCCAGCCCCACAGCAGCGAACGCTTCGTTGAGCTCAAACAGAGACAGATCTTCAATGGCGAACTGGGTTTTGGAGAGGGCTTGACGAATAGCTCTGGACGGCTGCGTCAAAAGTGACGTGTCCGGCCCTGACACCATTCCGTAACTGACCACTCGCGCCAACGCCTCAAGCTCAAGTTCCTGGGCCTTCGCCGCGGAAACGATGACCAGCGCACATCCACCGTCAGAAATTTGGGAGGCATTACCCGCAGTTACCGCGCCATCGGTCGCGAACGCCCCGCGAAGATTCCCCAAGCTCGACGCAGATGTCCCTGGTCGCACTCCCTCGTCCGTATCGACCAAAAGTGCCTCCCCAACCCTCTGGGGCACTGAGACCGGAGATATCTCAACCTCCAAACGTCGCTCTTTCTGTGCGGCAGCGGCTCTCTCGTGTGATCGCGCCGAGAATTCGTCCATCGCGGACCGATGAATCGATGCCGCAGCAGCGTCTCTTTCAGTTCCGTCACCCATATGACCGTCATCGAAAGCGCACCACAACCCATCGTGAATCATCGCGTCGCGCACCTCCCCATGGCCCATTCTGAATCCGGTACGACCCTCGGCGAGAAGGTAGGGGGCGTTGGTCATTGATTCCATCCCGCCTGCAACTACCACCTCTGCATCTCCCGCCGCAATCATCTGATCGGCAAGATAGACAGCGTTTAGACCGGATAAACAAACTTTGTTAATTGTGAGAGCAGGAACATCCATAGGTATTCCGGCACCGACAGCGGCCTGTCGCGCAGTGATCTGGCCTTGACCCGCCTGAAGCACCTGCCCCATAACCACGTGATCAACTTGGTCGCCCTTTAATCCGGCGCGCTCTAGGGCAGCTGAAATGGCGTGGGTCCCTAATTGAGAACCGGTTAAATCCGCCAAACCCCCGTTGAAACGACCAATGGGCGTACGTGCTCCCGCAACGATTATTGAGCCCGGCATTGTCTCCCTTTTCGTCTGTGCTTTTCGCCTTCCAATCCTGTGAGTGTAGATTTCGTGGCCTATCAGTGCTTGGGCGAGTTAACCAACACTTGCGTAGATCGACCAACCCCTCATTACCTGAAAGTAACTTGTCGACCATGCAGCACATTCTCGAGGCCATACAGGCAGACGCATCGGCTGAGGAGATCGCCGCTCTCCAAATCCCCGATAGCTATCGAGCCGCTTTTGTGCGCCGAGACCAGCAAAGCATGTTCGAGGACCGCGCATCTTCCGAAAAAGATCCGCGGGAATCAATACAGATAGATGAAGTACCGACGCCAGAGCTCGCCCCCGATGAGGTGTATCTGGCGGTGATGGCCAGCTCCATCAACTTCAACACGGTGTGGACCTCGATATTCGAACCTCTGCCAACTTTCGGGTTTCTAGACCGTCTTGGTAAGGAAAGCGCTTGGGGAGCCCGCCACGCACTCGATCACCACGTCATAGGCTCCGACGCTTCGGGAGTCGTGCTGAAAGTTGGCTCTGCTGTTCGCAACTGGAATCCTGGTGATCGGGTCGCAGTGCACTGCAACTACGTGGACGATCAAGATCCAGCAGCCCACGAAGATTCAATGCTCGCCTCCAACCAACGAATATGGGGTTTCGAGAGCAATTTTGGAGGCCTTGCCGATCTTTCCATCGTGAAAGCGAATCAGTTGATGCCTAAACCGGATCACCTGACATGGGAAGAGTCAGCCGTTAACGCCCTTTGCGCCTCAACGTCTTACCGCATGCTCGTCGGTGACAACGCGGCCCGAATGAAACAAGGCGACAATGTACTGATCTGGGGTGCATCAGGCGGACTTGGTGGCTACGCGTGCCAACTTGTTTTGAATGGCGGAGGCACGCCGGTGGGTGTAGTGAGTTCGCCGGAAAAAGTTGAGTTGTTACATCAACTCGGCGTGGAAAACGTGATCGATCGTAGCCAAGAGAATTATCAGTTTTGGCGAGACGAGCACACCCAAGATGAAAAAGAGTGGCGTCGACTGGGAAAGCAGGTGCGTGGCTTCATCGGAGATGACCCGGACATCGTCTTTGAACACCCCGGTCGCTCGACCATGGGTGCATCAGTCTTCGTCACCAAACGAGGTGGGAAAATTGTCACCTGCGCCGCGACCACGGGCTACATGATCGAATATGACAACCGGCATCTGTGGATGCGCCTCAAGCAAATCGTGTCAAGCCACTTCGCTAACTATGCCGAAGCATGGGAGATGAACCGGCTTATTGATAAGGGACGAATTCAACCTATTCTCTCCAAGACGTTCGCACTGGTTGACACCGGCGAAGCCGCGTACCAGGTGCACCACAACCAACACGAGGGCAAGCTCGGAGTGCTGTGCTTGGCCCCAGAAACTGGACTAGGGATAACCAACACCGAAAAGCGCGAAACTATTGGCGAGGACAAAATTACGTTGTTCCAACGCCACGCCGAGTCGCTTGAGAACACGCATCGGAGCAGCCCATGATCCTTACAGAGATTGACCACGTTGCAATCGCCGTTCATGACCTGGAAGCGGCTGTCGCCTACTACGAGCAGGCCTTTGGCGCGGAAGTTCACCATCGCGAGATTGTTGACAGCGACGGAGTCGAAGAGGCGCTTGTAAAGGTGGCCGATAGCTACGTCCAACTTACGGCTGCCACTCGTCCGGATTCACCCATCGCGAAATACCTTGAAAAGAGAGGAGAGGGTCTTCACCACGTCGGATACCGCGTCGACGACTGTCAAGCCGCGATGGACGCGATGATTGCCGCAGGCGCGACACCTATTGACCAGGCTCCCCGCCCGGGGTCGCGAGGCACGACCGTCGCGTTCATCCACCCCAAGGGCAACTTTGGAACCTTGATCGAACTGGTTGAGGAATAAAGCTTACGGAACAGAATGACATGGCCGATTATCTCGACCAAGAAGTTGGGGCCGGTCCACATCCCCTGCCGTGGCCCGAGGGTGACCAATACGACCCCGAACTCTTGCGTGACGGCGACAGACGAAATGTCTTGGATAGATACCGGTACTGGCGGCGCGAAGCGATCGTTGCTGAACTTGATTCAAGACGGCATCCGTTTCACGTAGCTATTGAGAACTGGAAACATGATCTCAACATCGGCACCGTGGTCCGTAACGCGAACGCCTTTCTGGCCTCGGCCGTTCACATCGTCGGCCAGCGAAAATGGAACCGCAGAGGAGCGATGGTCACCGATCGCTACCAACACTTAGAGCACCACCAAACGGTGGGAGACTTCGTTGCTTCGATGCGGGACCGAGATATCGCGGTTGTAGGTGTCGACAATCTCCCCGGGGCACAACCGATTGAAACCACCGCACTCCCGCGAAAATGCGTATTGGTCTTCGGTCAAGAGGGTCCGGGGCTCTCCGTTGAAGTACGCGAAACCGCGGAACTGGTGCTCTCAATCACCCAATTTGGCTCCACCCGCTCGATCAACGCAGGAGTTGCCTCAGGAATAGCGATGCATTCCTGGATCCGCCAACACGCGATCTGATCACGAAACTTCATATTGGTCCTCAGAAGACCCCCGAACGCAACTAGGGTCTGGGACGGTAATTGTCTCGGGACGGGACGATGCCTCAAGAACTAAGGATGTGAATATGGCTCCGAAGTGGCGACATCTCCTCGCCCCATTGATGGTCCTCGGACTCGTGACTGCAGCAGCATGTAGCAGCGATAGCGGAGGAAAAATTTCTGGTGGCTACACGGTTGGGTTAGTCACCGATACCGGCAAGGTCGATGACAAAAGCTTTAACCAGTCGGCATGGGAAGGTGCCCAGAAGGGTGCCGCGGATATTCCTGCCTCTGCTACTGCTAGCTACATCGAAACCGAAGAATCCAAGGACTACGCGAACAATATCCAGCTCTTCGTAGACGACGGAGCGAAGATCATCGTGACCGTCGGTTTCGGCTTGGGTGAAGCGACCATTGAAGCGGCCAAGGCGAACCCGGATGTGATGTTCATCGGTGTTGACCAGTGGCAGAACGAAGCCCTGCCTAATCTTGCGGGGCTGCTGTTCCCTGAGGCCAAGGCCGGGTTTATGGCTGGAGCGCTCGCGGGCATGTTGACTGAAACCAACATTGTTGGAGCGGTCCTCGGCACCGACTTGGTTCCCCCGGTCGTGTTCTTCAAAGAGGGCTGGGAGAATGGTGCCCGTTACACCAACCCGGGCGTAGAAACGATCTCCACATATCACCCCGGAGGCCTTGACGTGGCCTTTGGTGACCCCGAATGGGGTGCTACCACAGCCCGGCAGGCTCTTGACCAAGGTGCCGACATCATCTTCGGTGCAGGAGGTGCCACCGGCAACGGAGCGCTTATTGAGGTAGCCGGCGAAGCTGGGGCTCTTTGTGTAGGTGTCGACTCAGACCAATGGTTCACAGTGCCCGAAGCCCATCCTTGCCTGGTGACCAGCGCCATGAAGCTCATCGATGTGGGAGTAGCGGAACTGATCGCCCAGGCCCATGCGGGGACGATGGAAGGCGGAAACTACTGGGGTGAAATTGGTCTCGCCCCACACCACGATTTCGACAGCATCGTGACTAGTGAAATGCGAGATGCTCTAGCGGAGATCATGGCAGGGCTGGACGATGGTTCGATAAATCCAATGCCTTGATAGAAAATTCGACTTGAATGGGGGCACCGTCCACCGCGGGCGGTGCCCCGAGTCGCGTCATGAGCCGTTCCATACTCCGTAGCGTTGCCGTTCCCCTGGCTGCAGTAATACTGGGTCTCTTGATTGGGGCGGTCCTGATCATCTCTCAGAACGCGTCGCCTGTTACAGCGTATTCCTCGCTGCTACAAGGTGGACTCGGTGATGGTGACGCACTCCTCCGGACCTTGCAGAAGGCCACTCCACTAATTTTTGGGGGCCTGTCCGTTGCATTTGCTTTTAAGGCCGGGTTGTTCAATATCGGCGGGCAGGGTCAGTTACTTGTAGGTGCCGTCTTCGCAGCGGGCGTCGGCTTCGGCGTTGATGGATTGCCGATGTTCATTCACCTACCGGCCGCTCTTATAGTAGGGGCGCTCGCCGGCGCAATTTGGGGTGGTATCGCGGGAGCGCTAAAGGCGACCACCGGCGCCCATGAGGTGATCGTCACGATCATGCTCAACTTCGTTGGAGGAAACCTCACCGATTGGCTTTCCGCCAACCCCTGGAAGGACAACTCGGGTAGCAACATCGTTGCTCGAACTCCACTCGTTGAAGACTCCGCCACCATTCCCACTCTGGGTTCGGTGCCGGTCGGATTTCTCCTGGCAGTGCTAGCAGCGGCGGGTTGCTGGTTCATCCTCGAACGAACCACCTACGGTTTCGAAGTTCGCAGTGTTGGTCATAATAGAAATGCTGCTCATTATGCAGGAATCAAGGTGGGGTGGGTCATGGCATCCACCATGGCGGTGGCGGGAATGCTTGCTGCACTAGGCGGAGCCGTGGAGAGTCTTGGCGTGGACGGCCGATTCGAAGCCGGAGTGAATGTCGGCTTAGGTTTTGAAGGCATCACCATCGCGCTCTTGGCTCGAGCGAATGCCCTAGGCGTCATACCTGCAGCGCTGCTAGTGGGATTAATGGAAGCTGGCGCAGCGAGAATGCAATTCAAAGCTGGGGTTGCCCCTGAGCTTATCGACGTCATACAGGCACTCATCCTCTTCTTCGTGGCTGCACCGATTATCGTGCGATGGCTTTTGCGCATGCGCCAAGACGACTCACAACAGCTGCAACTTGGCGCGGGTTGGGGTCGAACATGAAACCTCGCCAACGACAACTGCTGTGGATCGCCGCTGCGGTGATCGTTGCTCTCATCTGGGGCTTTTACTCTGCTGACGGTCCGCAAACCACGGCGGTGCTGGCTGGAACCGTCCGCGCCGCAACACTTCTGGCTTTGGGCGCGATGTGCGGCATGATCGGTGAGCGATCGGGAATAGTGAATATCGGTATTGAAGGCCAGTTCCTGATGTCAGCGTTCTTTGCCTTCACCGTTACCTCAATGACAGGTTCCCTCTTCATGGGCGCAATTGCCGGTGTCGCAACTGGACTCACCATGGGGTGGTTATTGGCTGCGATGGCAGTCGGTCTCAAGGTCGACCAAATCATCGCTGGCACCGTACTGAACATAGCGGCACTGGGTTTGACGTCCTTCTTCTATGACCGCAGTCGATCACTGGGGGTTACCAAATACACAAATATCGACCTTGGACCCCTCGCCGATATCCCCCTCGTCGGGACGGTTTTTTTCAGTCGGCCCCCGATCACGTACCTCACCATGGCTCTACTAGTCGTGGTGCATATTGCGCTGTTCCGATCGGTGTGGGGAATGAGAACTCGCGCCATCGGGGAACACCCTGGAGCTGCGGACACTGTGGGGATTGATGTGTTGCGGCTGAGATATCTCAATGTCACCTTGGCCGGCGGTTTCGCAGGTCTTGGAGGCTCGTATCTCGCGCTGGAGGCTGTCGGCACCTTTAGCCGTGCAATGTCTGGTGGCCGAGGGTTTCTGGCTCTCGCGGTCATGATTTTCGGTCGCCGCACCCCGTTCGGCGCGTACGCCGCCGCACTCGTTTTCGGCTTTACGACCGCACTACAGAATCAATTCCAGTTGAAAAATACCTTCGATATCCCGCCTCAATTCGTTGGGATGTTGCCCTTCGTCGTAACGATCGTCGTTGTGGCTCTCAGTGGCCTGGTGGGATCGATGCGAGATCCAGCGGCACTCGGCCAAACCTACGAAAAGGGCTGAACGTGACTGAACTTCTCCTCGCCGCGCGAAACGTAACGAAGCGGTTCCCGGGTGTTCTCGCCAACGATGATGTATCGGTCGAGCTGCGACCGGGTCGAATCTTGGCTTTGTTGGGAGAAAATGGGGCAGGCAAAAGCACGTTAGTCAACGTCTTGTTTGGGATGTATCGACCTGATGGAGGCGAGATCATCATCAAAGACGAAGTCGTCGACTTACGCGGGCCCGATGACGCGATCTCCCGGGGTATAGGAATGGTGCATCAACACTTTCAGTTAGTACCTCCCATGCGCGTGGTGGAGAACATCGTTTTGGGTGCCGAACCAACAAAGCTGGGTCTCGTTGATCTTGACGAAGCTCGTGTCCGCGTTGTCGAACTCTCGGAAAGATACGGACTCGAAGTTGACCCCGACGCGTTAGTTGAGGATCTTCCGGTTGGTATGCAACAGCGGGTCGAAATATTAAAGGCGCTCTATCGCAACGCGGACGTTCTGATTTTGGACGAACCGACGGGGGTTCTGACTCCGCAAGAAGCAGACCACCTCTTGGGAGTTCTTCGTGGTTTGACTGAGAGTGGGGTAGGCATTGTCTTCATCACCCACAAGCTCCGCGAAGTCCTTGCAATAGCGGATGACATCGTGGTTTTACGCGCAGGGCGAGTAGTCGGTGCCACAACACCGACCCAAGCGACCGAAACCGGGCTTGCTGAGATGATGGTTGGACGCAGCGTCGTGCTTCGGGTCGAAAAAACAGTCGCGCAGCCGGGTGATGTCGTACTTCAAGTCGAGGATTTGAAGGTTGATGATGATCGAGGCCACCTTGCCGTAGACGGGGTGAATCTTCAGGTCCGATCCGGCGAAATATTGGGGGTTGCCGGGGTCGAAGGAAATGGTCAGCGAGAATTGGTTGAGGCGATCACAGGTTTGCGACACACGTCGGCCGGAGAGATAACAATAAACGGGGAATCGTTAACGAATAGTTCGACGCGACAGGTTGCCCAAGCTGGTGTTGGACATATCCCCGAAGACCGCGAAAAGCACGGCATCGTCGCGGTCTACTCACTCGCCGAGAACTCTGTTCTGAACCGGTACTACCGGCAGCCCTTCTCAAATCGGGGCATCATGCGCAGAGAAGTGATTCACGAGCACGCCGAAGCCGTAGTCGACGAATTTGATGTACGCACTCCGAACGTCACCGTGAGCGTGTCGAGCCTGAGCGGGGGTAACAAACAAAAGCTGATTGTTGGTCGCGAGTTCAGCGAAGACATCGAACTTCTGGTGGCCGCTCAGCCAACTCGCGGAATCGATATTGGCGCCATTGAATTCATTCACCGCCGAATCGTGGAGCAACGCGACAACGGCGCCGCGGTATTGCTGGTTTCGGCCGAACTCGATGAGATTCTTAGTCTCGCCGACCGTATAGCGGTTCTCTATGACGGCAAACTCATGGGTGTACTCGAGGCAAGCCTGGCTAACCGGGAGAGCGTTGGTTTGCTGATGGCGGGTATAACCGGCTAGTTGGGAGTTCGTTCAGATCACCCGGTCGCTGCCACCGTCAATAGGAATTTGGGCACCAGTTGTTCGACTAAACGGCTGACTACACATTGTTGCTACCAGCTGTCCGATGTCGCGGCTGGTGATTTCTCTGCCTAGAAGGTTGCGTTGCTTGTACTCATCGATAGTCAGTCCGTAACTTGCCGCCCTTTGTTCAACGAGTTCCTCGGACCACAGGCCCGTGTCGAACACGCCATCAGGATGAACGGTGTTTACAACGATCCCGTCGTCGGCCCATTCAAGGGCTGCGACCCGCCCTAACTGAGTCATCGCTGCCTTGGAAGTGCTGTAAGCGGCGGCACCTTTCCCGGGTGCTGACACATTCTTTGATCCGATCAAAACAACACGACCTCCATTAGGTGCCGCCTGCAAGAAAGGATGCGCCGCGCGGAGCAAATTAGTCACTCCGGTGAGATTTACCGCCAATGTCTGGTCCCACTCACCCTGAACAAGGTCGGCGATTCGATCGGATGTGCCGAAGATGCCCGCCGCGGCAACCACTACGTCGATTCCTCCGAACCTCTGAACCCCAGCGTCTATAGCATTCCGCAACGCGATCGGGTCGGTCACATCAGCGACTATCTCACAAAATGATGGGTTGTTTTCTGGATCGCTAACCGTGTTGATGTCGAGGCCGACGACGGCGGCACCCCGGTTGAGAAGAGCTTGAGCGCAAGCACGACCTATGCCCGACGAGGCACCTGACACCAACGCAACCTCACCCGACAGTGACGGCTTCGACTGGGATTTGCCCAATTTTGCTTGCTCGAGTTCCCAATATTCGACTTCGAAAAGATCTGATTCAGGAAGCGCTACGAACCCCCCAAGACCTTCGGATGCCTCGATCACGTCGATCGTGTGTAGGTAAATATCGGACGCAGTTTTGCAGTCAGATGCCTGCTTACCCGCGGTGAGGAGCCCCAATTCTGAGTCGAGCACAACACGGGGAGCGGGATCCAATTCTTGAACGCTCGGAAAACGTGCCTGGTTCCGTTCAAAATATTTGTGGTAGTCGGCGACAAAGCTCGGTACGTCTCGGCCAACCAGTGGGAACTGCTTCGTTCGGATGATGTGGTCGGGGGTAGCGGGTCCGCGACGCGCGATTTCGTTGACGTCTTCTCGCTCCGCGAACGCGTTGGAACGGCTGTTGGGAGTGCGCGCTAGAAGCATTGGAGAACCTGCCGCAGCGGAAAGCTCCTTGCGAAGGATCGCTTGATCCATGGATGAACCCTCTGTCATCACACGTTCTGCAAGCGCTGCTGAGGCTGTGATATCGACGCCGGCAACAGACTTTAGGTACTCCTCTGCTTGGGTGATCACCTCGATCATTGATGCGTAAGCCGATTCGGTTGTCTCACCAAAGGTAAACACGCCGTGATTCATGAGCACCATCGCCGTCGTTTGGTCATTGGCCTGCCGATCGAATTCGCGAGCACAAGCCTTCGCCAGATCGAAACCGGGCATCACATAGGGCACCACCACGACTTTGTCGCCCCACAATTCACGAATTCGTTGCTCGCCGTTAGCTGTGTTAGTGAGGGCTAAGGCCGCGTCCGCGTGGGTGTGTTGTACCGCGGCAAACGGGAGAGATGCGTGCAAGATCGCTTCAACTGATGGGTTGGGAGCAGAAGCATCGAGCAAGTTGATTCGCAACTGGTTCACCATCTCGGTATCGGTTAAAGACGATAGATCTGCCAGGCGTTTCACAGATTCAAGGCGAAGCGGAGCGAACCCTTCCGGCTCAATGGTCGCGAGATTCCATCCGCTGCCCTTGACATACAAAACATCGAGTTCATCACCGTGAATGTCCACCTCGCGAGCTTTGACGGAAGTGTTTCCTCCTCCGTGTAGCACCAGCGCGGGTTCCGCTCCGAGGAGCCTCGACCCGTAAACGCACTCGCCGAGACTGCCAGGAAATTCCGACGCTTCTTTGCTGTTCCATCGATTTTTCATCGTGAGGTTCCAGCCTGGACGACGGCGTCAGCTATTGACTTTTGAAACGGTGCGTGCAGGACACCAACTTCTGTGATGATTGCCGTAATGAGATGTGCAGGCGTGACATCGAACGCTGGGTTGGCTGCGTTTACGCCCTCGGGAGTTACTCGTTTCCCCTGGATTTCGTGGACTTCGCATTCATCGCGTTGCTCGATGTCGATGTGATCACCGCTAGGTACAGCTAGATCGATTGTGGAGGTGGGCGCGGCCACATAGAACGGGATGTCGGCTTCTCGCGCTGCTAATGCATGTGACACTGTTCCGACTTTGTTTGCCGTATCACCGTTTGCTGCGATGCGGTCGGCTCCCACTATGTAGGCGTCCACTTGGCCCGACAACACCTGGGAGGCCATGGCGGCATCCGGAAGCACCGTCACATCGATCCCTGCATCAGCAAGTTCCCAGGCCGTAAGCCGGGCGCCTTGAAGAAGAGGTCGAGTTTCAGACGCCAGAACCCGCAGCGATTCCCCCGCTTCCGCTTTTGCGTACATCGGCGCTAAGGCAGTGCCAGTTCCCGCCGTCGCGAGACGGCCAGCGTTGCAATGGGTGCCGATGGTGGTCGCGGACCGTAAGAGTTCGTGACCCAAGCGACCAATTTCTTGACACGCTGCGGCGTCCTCTTCCGCCACTTTGTGAGCCTCCCTAAGGAGAGCCGAGCGCAAATCTTCCAGAGTTTTGCTTGAGGACACAGCGTGATCTATCACCCGATCTACCGCCCAACGGAGATTTGCCGCGGTGGGTCGAGCGTCACCGACAAATGTCCGCAACTCTTCGAGCCGTTGGATTGCCTCTTGGAGATTAGAAGGTGCACTTTCATCCAAACCCACAACGAGAGCTAACGCGCCGAAAGCTCCTAGTGCCGGTGCTCCGCGAATAGCGAGACGGTTGATTGCGGCCACGGCCGACGCGGCGGTCCGCACCTCAATTATTTGTAGTTCCGTTGGCAAGAGTGTCTGATCAATGATCCGGATGTGGTTTTCGGCCCATTCAATCGGTGGTGTGGGACCTTTCATGATGTTCCGTACAAGCGATCACCAGCGTCTCCGAGCCCGGGCATTATGTAACCAAGTTCGTTCAGGCCTTCATCTAATGCGGCGGCCACGATGCGAACTTCTGGATGCTGTGTAGCGACATGTTCAACTCCTTCAGGAGCTGCGACCACACACATCAGCGTCACGCTGGCTGGATGTTCGGTCGCTACTCGACCGAGTGCAGCGACTGCGCTGTTGCCTGTGGCCAACATGGGGTCAACGACGAGAACGTGACGGCCAGCGAGGGTCGGAAGTTGGAGTAAATATTCGCCGGCTTCGAAGGTTTCATGATCTCGGACGAGACCAATGAAGCCAACGTCCGCGTCAGATAAGACCTGCAACACACCGTCAAGCAAGCCGTTACCCGCACGGAGCACTGACACCACTACCGGTGTGCCCCCTTGCAATTGCCGCCCAGTTGTTTCAGCTAGAGGAGTCTCGATGGTTGCAAGAGTTGTTGGTAATTCTGAGGTAGCAGGACCGACCATCAACTGGCCAATCTGTCCGAGCAGTCGTCTGAACTCTTCAGTGCCGGTTCCGGTTGATCTAAGACGATCGGTCCATACTGTAAGAACCGGATGATCAACAACGGTAAACATTCCCCCACAGTAGAAGCAGGCGCGCCGCGATGCCGCATGACTGACATGCTGGAGCCACCGAGGAGGCGTAAGTGATAGTTGTGGGCGACGAAGTACGAGCAGCGATATCCGCGAAAAAGGCGGTTGTTGCGTTGGAATCAACCATTTTTTCCTCTTTAGGTTTACCAACACCTGCCAATTCGGAAGCCTTGGCTAGATGCACTAAAGCTGTTCGCGAAGCGGGGGCCGTTCCGGCTCTCACCGCCGTTGTTGACGGTGTTATCTGGGCAGGGGTTCCAGATGAATTGGTGCAACGTGTTTTGGGTGCTTCGGTCAAATTGGCTGCCCGCGATCTTGGTGTCGCGAGCGCGCAGCGTCTCCCTGTTGGAGTGACGACAGTTGGGGCAAGTCTCGCCATTGCCGACAAAGTCGGCATTGAAGTCTTCGCCACCGGCGGCATTGGCGGAGTCCATCGCGGTAGTGAGATCACGGGAGATATCTCCGCTGACCTCGACGCGATCGCCCGACATGGGGTGACAGTGGTTAGCGCTGGAGCCAAAGCGTTCTTAGATCTGCCGCGCACATTGGAGTACTTGGAAACTCGCTCAGTCCCAGTCATTGGATGGCGAACTGATCACTTCCCCGCGTTCTACACGCAAAGCTCAGGGCTAGAAGTTCCGCATCGGGTCGACGACGCTAGATCGGCAGCTCGCGTCCATGCGGCGCGCCGTGAACTTGGGCAAGGGGGCGTACTCCTAGCTGTGCCGATCCCGAGTATCGCGGAACTAGATGCCCAACGAGTCGCGGATGCGATTGAAGAGGGCCTCCACCAGGTTGACCTTCGACAGCTTTTCGGACCCCAAGTGACACCGGTTATTCTTGCCGAAATAGAGAAGGCAACTGGCGGTGACAGTGTCGATGCCAACCTAGCGCTAGCAGAAAATAACGCTGGCGTCGCCGCACAGATTGCCCTTGAGATAGCACAACTGTGAACGGGTTTGAACTATTGGTAGTGGCGCTAGCTGTGGTAATGGGCTCGTTAATCAAAGGAGTAACTGGTCTTGGTTTGCCGCTCACTGCAGTACCGGTGATTGCTTTTTTCGTTGGTGTTGAGAACGCTGTAGTCATCATGGCAGCACCCACCGCCATGAGTAACGCCGTATTGGTTCGAGAACATCGACGGGAACTTCGTTCTGCAGAACACCTACCGTTGTTCGCTGGCCTTGGTGCGGTAGGCGCTGTGGCGGGAGCGTGGGCGCTTCCCCGAATCGACGAACGCTTGCTCCTCTTGGCATTAGCGCTGTTGTTGGGTGCGTTTCTGGCATGGAGGTTCTCGTCCGTATCGCCTAGATGGTCGCCGAATGTGCAGCGGTGGGGGAGAGCACCCGTGGCGTTGACCTGTGGTCTAGCCCAAGGAGCGATTGGTATCTCCGGCCCTCTTGTAGCTGCTTGGTTTCAAGGGCTCGGCGTGTCCCGCGAACGATTTGTCGTCTCCAACACTTTCATTTTTTTGTTGACTGGCTTAACTCAATTAGCAACATTTTCCTTCACTGGCCAGTGGTCGCAACAACGGTTCTCGGGAGCGATCTTGGCTGCAGCCGTGGTCGCCACGGCGTTGCCTTTTGGAATAAGGATCGGACGTCGCCTGAACCCAGAACGATTCGAAGCGTTGGTGAGCGCTGTAATCGCGGTGTGCACGGTAAGTCTTCTCGTTCGAGCGTTCTAAGAGGGCGATAGCGTCTTCGACGTGAACCGTCTTGTCGCACTCTGCATCCCGGGAGGAGCTAGCTACGTCGATGCCGTTCGACGCATATGGGACGAAGGTGATGCCGTGTTCCCCTTAGATCAAAGGCTCCCCAAACAATCTCAATCGGCTCTGATCGAACACATGGCCGCGTCGGCGATTGTCGACTCGGTCGGCGAAACTTCCGTTGCCGGGACACCAGTTGAAACGGGGGACGCTCTGGTAGTGGCCACCAGCGGAAGCACGGGATTACCGAAAGGGGTTGTCCTCACCCATGACGCTCTGACGGCTAACGCCGAAGCCACAAATTCCTATCTTGACGTCGAATCCAATACCGATAAATGGTTGGCCTGCTTGCCGCTCAGTCACGTGGGAGGGTTTTCCGTAGTGGTCCGCGCCCTCCACTCCGAAGTAGCTCTCGAAGTGCACGATGGATTCGACGCTGATCGAGTCAGTGAAGCTGCACAAAATGGCGCGACTCTCGTATCGCTGGTACCCACCGCCATGGGAAGGATCGACACCGCACACTTCAGAAAGGTTCTGGTTGGTGGTTCAGCTGTTCCTTCGGATCGTCCCTCCAACGTCATCGCGACCTATGGCATGACGGAAACCGGCAGCGGTGTCATATACGACCGACGACCACTTGAAGGCGTCGAACTCCGCATACAACAGGGTGAGATACAGATTCGATGCCCGATGCTCTTTAGGTGCTACAGGGACGGAAGCGATCCACGAACCGGCGATGGGTGGTTCCCTTCCGGTGATGCTGGGAGCTTGGACACCGATGGTTTACTCACGGTCCATGGGCGAAAAGGTGACATGATCATTACAGGCGGCGAAAATGTTTGGCCAGTCGCGGTCGAACGATTACTTGAAAGCGCCTCCGGTGTCGCAGAGTGCGCCATCGTCGGACGACCTGACCCTGAATGGGGTCAGATTGTCACAGCTGTCGTTGTACCTCTGACCAACCCACCGATTCTGGCCGATCTCCGCGAACACGTGAAAGCGTCACTTCCCGGATATTGCGCCCCTCGCCGTCTCGAACTCGTAGATCGGCTCCCTCGGACCTCACTAGGAAAGTTGCAACGACACCGGCTGTGAGAACGATGTTTCGGTGAGGTGTCTCTAGGGACGAGTAATGCGTCCCCCAATTGGCATGACGTCCTCTGGGAACTCTTCCGCGAAAAGAGCCGCCGTACCGAGTCCGTGAATCTCGTTCGGAGCGATTTCGAGAGCGAGATCTCTGGCCGCTCTAAGCGCAATCGGCCCATCCAAGAACGATGAAATGAGAACACGAATATTGTGTTCTTTAGCGAGAGAAGCGAGTCGACGAGTCGATTCGGGGCCTCCTAAGATCGACGGCTTTAAAACAAATGTTTGAGCCGATCCGAGTTCCAAAATGCGTTTTATT
>Ga0209034_10000739_pt1 | contig 16222 bp, 13 predicted proteins | sample MarorgKNORR_S2LV_2_FD_188219 | JGI IMG/M metagenome (GOLD analysis project Ga0209034, IMG submission 188219) | Marine microbial communities from the Southern Atlantic Ocean, analyzing organic carbon cycling - 250m_A/KNORR_S2/LV (SPAdes) (version 2) | ecosystem: Environmental > Aquatic > Marine...
ACTTGGGGCAATGGGGGAGTCCGACCCTGGCGAAAAGCAAGCGCAGGTAGTCGTATATCTCTGTGACCGTACCCACCGTGGATCGGGGGTTGTGAGAGACACCTTTCTGGTCTATTGAGATGGCCGGCGAGAGACCTTCGATGTAATCGACGTCAGGCTTGTCCATGCGTCCGAGGAACTGCCGGGCGTAGGCTGAAAGGGACTCAACGTAGCGGCGTTGACCTTCTGCGTATATTGTGTCGAAAGCCAGGGAACTCTTGCCGGAACCGGAGACTCCAGTAATCACCACTAATTTGTCGCGCGGGATGGTGATGTCTACGTTCTTAAGGTTGTGTTCACGAGCGCCTTTAACGCGGATAAAATCCTGGGGCATACAGGTCCACCCTCACCCAAATACTGACCGGTAATAAGAGCCAATATTGTAACATCGTTATGACAATCCAAACCCTTCCGTTCGGCTTGATGACGTGCCAAGATGTTAGGTGTCTATTTTGGCAAAAACGAACCGTTCTTCAAATCGGAGTTAGATAGTTAAACAATGAATCGTGCTCTTTTTGGACCTCGCAAGGCATTCGTCGGTGTGGTGCATCTGCTACCCTTGCCCGGGTCTCCCCGCTGGGGGGGCGATATGAAATCAGTGATAGACCGGGCAGAGGAGGAAGCGAACATACTGGAACAGGGCGGGGTTGATGGGATCATCGTGGAGAACTTTGGCGACGTTCCATTCCGCACCGGGCGTCTCGAACCCGAAACCATCGCTGGCATGACCGTGGCGGTGGAACGAGTGGAAGAGGTGGTGAAGGTCCCGGTGGGCATCAATATGCTGCGAAACGACGCTCTATCCGCCCTGGGGATCGCCGCCGTCACAGGCGCTAAGTTCATCCGGGTGAACGTACACTACGGAGTTATGGCGGCCGAAGAAGGACTGATCGAAGGTGAGGCGTTCCAGACCATGCGCCATCGGAAAGACCTGGGGTCGGATGTAATGGTATTGGCCGACGTTCTGGTGAAACACGCTGTGCCTCTGGGCTCTGTCGACCTCGGCCTAGTGGCCAGAGAGACCGCTCACCGGGGACTGGCCGACGGATTGATAGTGTCCGGGCCAGCAACTGGCCTGGAGACCGCCAGTTTCGATGTATCCGTAGTACGCCGTGCGATGCCCGACGGCTTGGTACTTGTCGGCAGCGGAGTGAATGAGAGCAACATCTGGCGGGTAATAGAGCACTCCAACGGAGCAATCATCGGCACAAGTCTGAAGGAGGGAGGGATAATCACCAACAAGGTAGACTCTGATCGAGTGCGCCGAATGAAAGAGATCTTCGAGACACTGCCTTAGGACTTCCTCCGAATCTCTACTCCAGCTTCTTTCTCTAGCAGCCTGGCCACACCAGGCATATCCAGATCGCCGAGCCCTGCTTCAGCGGCCTGGGCGAATAGCTTGTATGCCACGTCTCCGGCAGGAGTCGGCGTGTCTATGCTTCGAGCCAACTCCTGAATCAACCCGAGGTCCTTTAAAATCGTACGCACTGGGGCACGGGCGTCTTCATAGGTCTGGTCGAGCATTACAGACGAGTTGCGATCAAGCATGAAACTCTGTCCCCAACCAGAGCTGACCAGTTCATAGACCAATGCCGGATCTGCTCCTGACTTAGTCCCCATTAGCATGGCTTCCGCGGCAGCCAGGGTATGGACTCCCACCAATAGCTGGTTGACCAGCTTCACGGTGGTGCCGGTGCCCGTCGGTCCGGTGTGCCGCACGGTACCACCCATGGCGTCGAAGGCAGGCAGTGCGGCGGCAAAGGCTTCTTCAGGCCCGCCAGCCATGATCACCAGCGTCGCGTTCTCCGCGCGCTCGGTGCCTCCACTGATGGGGGCATCTAGGAACATAGCCCCTTTCGCATCGGCGGCCCCAGCACAGGCCTTGGATGTATCGATTCCGACCGTGCTATGGTCAACGATAATCTGGCCAGGGCGGGCGTTGGCCATGACACCATCCGGGCCTAAGAAAACCTCCTCGGAAGTGGCGATGTCAGGCAGGCAGGCTAACACGATATCGCACTGCCGGGTGACTTCCGCCGAGGATATGGCGGCAGTCGCCCCGGCCGCTGCAATATCTTGGACCTTAGGCCGGCTCCGGTTGTGGACTGTCAGGTCTAAGCCGGCCTTTAGCAGGTTGTAGGCCATGGGCAGACCCATGCGCCCTAAGCCGATAAATCCTATCTTCTGGTTAGTCATGGTATGCCTTCAAGCGCGACGTTCGTCCTCCCGTATGCAGGAGAACGAACGTTTAGTCTAGGCTAGGTTAAACGCCCAGGTCTTTGGATACCTGATCAAAGACTTTGTCCATGATGGTGATCAAGTCGTCCACCTCGTTGGAAGTGATGCACAGCGGCGGAGCGACGTTCATACGGTCACCACCGCGCAGCAGCAGGCCGTTCTCGGCGAAGCCTTGAGTTATTCGGTTGGCCAGGTCAGCCGATGCGGGGAAGTACTCTTTGGTCTCCCGGTCAGCAACGATCTCGATGCCGCAGAACAGCCCAAGGCCTCGGACATCGCCAATCATCTTGTATTTGTCCTTCATCTCTTTGAGGCCGTCCAACAGGTACGCACCCTGTTTGGCCGCGTTGGCGACCATACCCTCGTTCTCCATGATCTCGATGTTCTTGAGGGCAGCAGCGGCGGCAACGGGGTGGCCGCCGAAGGTTATAACGTGCTTGAAGGATGCTTTAGGGCTACCAACGAAGGCGTCGGATATCTCTCCTCGGGTGATGCAACCTCCCATGGGGATGTACCCGCTGGTTATGCCCTTGGCTACAGTCATCATGTCCGGCACCACGCCCCAATGCTCGGTGGCAAACATCTTGCCGGTGCGACCGAATCCGGTGATCACCTCATCGGCCACCAGCAAGACACCATACTTGTCGCAGATCTCTCGCAATCTGGGCCAGTAATTGTCGCCGGGAACCACGCAACCAAGAGGACTAGATATGGGTTCGGCGAAGACGGCACCGATGGTCTCCGGATCCTGAAACAGCATCATATCCTCGACGGCGTTGACGCACAGTTCCGCGCACTCTTCCGGGGTCTGGCCGCCGTACTCGCAGCGGTAAGGCAAGGGCTGAGGTACGTGGAAGACACCAGGCATCAATGGTTCGTAATCGAGTTTGGGATAGAGATGCGACCCGCCCAAAGCCAATGCACCCATGGTTGCGCCATGGTATGAGCCCTTACGGCTGATGAACTTGGTACGGTTGGGCTCACCCACCCTCTTGAAGTAGGCGCGGGTCAGTTTAAGGGCCGTTTCCACAGCTTCTGAACCACCACTGGTGAAGAAAGACCGCGTCATGTCGCCAGGCGCGATCTGGGAAATCTTCTCGGCGAGTTTGATCGTCGGCTCGGTCGTGGTGCCTAGCGGCATATAGGTCAGGCCGAGCATCTGCTCGTAGGCGGCGTCAGCAATCTCTTTGCGCCCGTAGCCCACGTTCTTCAGCCACAGACCTGACATCCCATCGATGGACGTGTTACCAAGGGCATCGGTTACGTGGACACCTTCGCCGCTCACGAAGATGGTCGGATCACCCTTCTCAGCCATGTCGGAGGGCTCTCTCAGATACACCCAAAGGTGCTCGAGGGCGGATTCTTGAAGGCTTTTTACTTCTGACGCGGAGTGGGTTGTCATGAGGCTCCTTTAAAAGCTGACCGATGTCAGCTATCACGTTCAGTTTTGGACTGCTGGAATAACGACTTCGGCCAACATCTCCATGATTGGTCGGAGTTGGGACTGATCTCGGGTGTTTGGGGAGATGAGCAGACGATCCAGTCCCATCTCTTGGTACTTTTGCGACCGCTCTAGAATCTCTTCCGGGTCTTCGCCCAGGGAGTACCGGTCGTGGTTGTGGGTACTGCCGATGGCAGCGCTAACAGATACAGATATATCTGACGGGTCACGGCCTGCTTTAACGGCCTGTTCTTTTAAATAGTCCATACCCTCGGCCAGGGCTTCAGGTGAGAGGGCCGTGGGGTGCCAGGTGGTGCCGGACCGGGCGGCCCTGCGGATGGCTGCCCGGCTGGTACCGCCGATAACTATTGGGATGTGCGGCTTTTGCACCGGTTTAGGGGTGAACTTCATGCCTGAGAAGCTATGGTACTTGCCTTTGAAGCTTGGGTCCTCTTTGGTCCAGAGCTCCTTCATGATGGCGATGGTCTCGTCGCTGATGGCGCCACGTTCGACGAAGGGACTCCCCATAGCCTCTAGTTCTTCTTCGATCACTCCCACGCCAACCCCAAGCATCAACCGGCCTTTAGACAAGACATCCAACGTCGCAGCGACTTTAGCCAAGCGAATGGGGTTGTGGTATGGGAGAACAAGCACACTGGTTCCCAGTCCTATGGATGTGGTTTTGGCAGCCACATAGGTAAGCATGGTCAATGGCTCATAGTAGGGCTTGTCACCGATGCGGTCGTAAACGTAACTGACGTTGAAAACGTGCTCGCTAGCCCAAACAGAATCATAACCCAGTTCTTCGGCTCGGACTGCCAAGTCGACCACCCCTTGGGCATCTTCCATGCCCTGGTTGTTGGACAGAGAATAAGCGATCTTCAAATCAGGCTCCTATAGACCCAGGTCGTCCAACAGTGTACATCCGCCGCAAAGTGTCCACAAATCTCACGCCATCCTTCACTCTAGCTTGAAGCAGATTTCCGATTCCGATAAGCTGATCGCTAGAATCTGTCAGCTGAACGTAATGGAGTAACCACATGGCCACCACGGCGGCGACACGTGTACACGCATCAGAACGGGGAGAGATCGAAAACGAGTTGAAACTTCGCGTCTCGGGCGAGGTGCGGTTCGACCCTTTTTCAAGGGTTCTGTACAGCACCGACGCCAGTATCTACCAGATGGAGCCGGTAGGTGTGGTCATCCCTCGTAACGTGGAAGACGTCCTGGCCGTTATCAACGTCGCCAATGAGAATAGTGTTCCTGTGCTGCCCAGGGCCGGCGGGACCAGTCTGGCCGGACAGACAGTCAACCATGCCATTGTCACCGATTTCAGCAAGTACTTGAACCAGATCATGGAGGTTAACCAAGAAGAGCAATGGGCACGGGTCCAACCGGGCATCGTACTAGATGACTTGAACCGCCAGCTGCTGCCCTATGGCCTGATGTATGCGCCAGACCCCACTACGTCCAGTAGGGCATGCGTCGGGGGTGGCGTGGGCAACAATACGTGCGGCGCGCACTCCGTGATCTACGGCAAAACCCTGGACCACATCAAGGAAGTGGACGTTATCCTCTCTGACGGCGCCCAGGCCCACTTCATGCCCCTGGAAGCACGGGAACTGGAGGCAAAACTAAGCGGCTCCGGATTGGAATCGGACATCTACCGGGGAGTGCGGAGACTAGCCCAGGAGAACGCGGCCGAGATTGAGGCCCGCTACCCCAACATAATGCGGAGGGTCAGCGGCTACAACCTGGACGAATTCCTCACCGACTCCCCCTTCAACATGACGAAGATGGTGGTCGGTTCAGAAGGCACTCTTTGCGTGGTAACCGAAGTCAAGATCAACCTAGTGCCACGGCCCACCATGACTGCATTATCGGTCGTCCACTTCCCGGACATCTTCGGCGCATCCGAAGCGGTCAAAGACATCCTGGATCACGAGCCCTCATCTATCGAGATCATGGACAACAACGTGCTGGAACGCTCCAGGTCATCCACTGGCCTGGGTTCCAACATGGCTTTCATAGAGGGGACTCCGGGCGCCATATTGGTTGTTGAGTTCTACGGCGAATCGGAAGCTGAACTAACCGACAAGTGCAACAAGCTGAAGGATGACATGGCTCGCCGCGGCCACGGGTACGCCACGGTCAACATGCTAGACCGGGCATCCCAGGCCAGCGTCTGGGCGGTACGGAAGAACGGGCTGGGCCTGCTGATGAGCATGCACGGCGACGCCAAGCCGCTGCCCTTCGTCGAAGACACGGCGGTGGACCCGGAGAATATGGGCGCGTTCGTCCGCCAATTCGATGAGATCGTACGAAACCACCAGACCGAGGCTGCCTACTACGGCCACGCCAGCGTTGGCTGCCTGCACATCCGCCCGGTGGTAAGCCTGAAGAACCAAGATGGCGTGGACAAGATGATGTCCATCGCCGACGAGATTAGCGACCTGGTCAAAGCTTTCGGCGGGTCGCTTAGCGGCGAACATGGCGATGGCATAGTCCGGGGCGTGTGGAACGAGAAGATGTTCGGCCCTGAGATCTATAAGCTGTTCCAGGACCTGAAGGGGACGTTCGACCCCAACGGCATCATGAACCCCAATAAAATCATAGATTGTCCGCCCATGGACCAGAACCTGCGCTACGGGCCCGACTACGGTGCCCCATCGCTCGCCACCAAGCTGGACTTCTCCATCGACACCGATTTCGCTGGAGCGGTTGAAATGTGCAACGGCATGGGAGCCTGTCGCCAGCACGTAGGCACCATGTGCCCGTCTTATGTGGCAACCAGAGACGAAGAACATTCCACCAGGGGCCGCGCTAACCTGCTGCGGGCCGCGCTTTCCGGCAAACTGCCGGAAGGGACAATGACCAGCAAACGGCTTTGGGAGGCCATGGACCTATGCCTGGAGTGTAAGGGCTGCAAATCCGAATGCGAATCAGGAGTGGACATGGCCAAGCTCAAGTATGAGTTCTTGGACCAATACCACCGGGTCAACGGAACGCCGTTCCGGAACCGGATCTTCGGTCACATCAACCGAGTCAGCGTCTGGGGCAGCCGGATGGCTCCTATCTCCAACTTGTTGGCCAGTAACCCCATCGGCAAGATGATGTCCCAAGTGGTGCTAGGTATCCATCCGAAACGAAACCCGCCCAAGTTTGTCCGGCAGACTTTTGCCAAATGGTTCAAGAAGAGAAAGGCCAGAAACGCCCAAGCCACAGAAACCGTTATCCTGCTGAACGACACATACATGAACCACAATTATCCTGAGATCGGGAAAGCTGCCGTAGCGCTATTGGAGGCCGCTGGCCTCAAGGTCGTCTTATCAGAGACTGTTTGCTGCGGCCGGCCAATGATTTCCAAGGGTATGTTAGATGACGCCACGGCCAACGCAGCGACCAACATAAACCAGTTGTACGGCTACGCCGAAGCGGGGGTCCCTGTCATCGGCTGCGAGCCCAGCTGCCTTCTGACCTTCCGGGACGAGTATCCGCAGTTAGTCCGTGATGAGAAAGCCCGAAAAGTGGCCGAGAACACATACATGATCGATGAGTTCTTGATAAAGCTCCATGAAGACGGAAACCTGGCCATGACTATGAGCAAGCTGGAGAAGAAGGTACTATTCCAGGCCCACTGTCACCAGAAGGCTGAGATGGGCACGGCCACCTCTTTGGCGGCCCTGAGATTGGCTCCTGGCTATCAGGTAGAGTTGATCAACGCCGGTTGCTGCGGCATGGCAGGGTCATTCGGTTACGAGAAAGAGCATTACGACCTGTCTATGAAGATCGGCGAAGAGGCCCTGTTCCCCGCCATCCGCGCCAAGGACGAAGACTGGGAGGTTGCAGTAATGGGTGTCTCCTGCCGCCAGCAGGTAGAAGATGGCACCGGCCGCAAACCACGGCACTTGGTGGAGGTACTAGCTGACGCACTCGGGTAGCTAGATTTTAGGCCAGATGCAGAATTCCCCCTGTTCGCAAATCAGAAGGCCACCCGGTTGGGCGGCCTTTTTGTTGAGGTGGTTGAGGTCGGCGCTACTGGGCTTGTCTTTCAGAGTTGGTGACGGTGCCGAACAACCCTGAATATTGTCCCTAGCGTTGAAACGTCAGCTGGATGTAGCTGCAACTCCTAACTAACACTCTCCCATTTGCATGAGTCGGCCTTCTCGCCATCCCACCTGCCCGGCGCGGACAGTTAAGTAAGTGTCCAAGCGGACATTCCCGCCCTGTGAGTGGCCTGCCGAGTCAATCCATTTGAAGCTGCCTTCACGCATGTCAAACACGGCGGCATCGCCGGACATCCCGACACCCAGTGAGCCGATGGAGTCACTCAAATCCAGAACTTTGGCTGGAGTACTAGTACTGGCCGCTACGGCGTCGTTCAGGGGCATGCCCATGGCGTGGAATTTGCTGACCAGATCGTTCATCTTATAGACGGTCCGGTCCGGCGGCGGGTTATGAATATCTGTGCTGATGGTGTGAGGGAATAGCCCTTGCTGCATAGCGGCCTGAGCAATCTCAACGTCACAGTGCACTCCAGCGTGGGCTACATCCATGATGACGCCCCGGTCTACCGCTTCCTTGACCTGGGGTTTAATCTTGAGGTTTCGGTCTAAGATATTCTCGGGAAGGCCATTAAAAGCGTGGGTGCTGATATCGCCAGGGCCCAGGAACTCTAGGACATCGGAAAGCGCAATAGGGGTACCCGAGACATGGACCATCAAACGAGTACCGGACTGGTCTGCCACTGCCCTGGCGGCTCTCATGGCTTCGTGGGCGTTCCAGGCGGCTACTGCATTGAAATGCATACGCACCTTAACTCCAAGACAGAAACCGGGATTCTTCTTGATCGCTTCTGCGGTTGCGTCCACGTCAATCATGCGCATGTCGTGGAGTCCGCCTAGGAGCAACCGGTTGTTGGCCAGTCCCACTCCGCTCACATGCAGAAATGCCAGCAGGCGAGTGCGGTGGGCAGGGAAGACATAGTCCCGCATGGCCTCGTAATTGACGAACCCGGCGCTACCTGCGTCGATCCCAGTGGTAGTACCGGAAGACAGACATATCTCGTCTGGATGAACTGATGTTGGGTTGCCGCCGTGATAAAAGTGGCCGTGGAGGTCAATCAGGCCAGGGGTGATCAGCTTGCCGGTGACGTCTACAGAGTTGGCTGATTTCGCCACGTCTATACGCTCAGCTACTTCGGCCACAAGCCCATCTTTGAAAGCTATATCACGGCGTCCATCAATGCCCTGGGCCGGGTCAAGGATGTTTCCTCCGGTGAGCAGCAGGTCATAAGCAGGTGCGGTGGTCATCGTCTTCTCGCTCGATCAAAATTAGTGCAACGGCTATTGCGAATGGCCATCGGCGTCCGGGTTCTCCCAGCCGAGCTGGACATTAGGCTCCGGGGCTTCCGAGTATTCCACTCGCCTTAGCCGGGGATAAACCTGGGTCTTGGGGCTCTCCAAGTCCTCGTCGGTTATCTCGTCGGACTCTTCAAGCTGATGGATGCCCCATTTCTCTATGGCTTCGTCCATCATCTTCTGCACTACCTGAGGAGAGCGCCCTTCTAACCGTCCCAGGTGGTAGGCCAACGTGACTGCCAGTTGGTTCTGGGTGATGTGCTCAAAGGCGTCATCTGCCTTGAGATTCTGAGGCATTCCCCCTGACTGTTCCAGAAGATCGTCCAGCACCTGACCCATGATATCGGTCAGCCCGCCCAGTTCGATCTCGTACATATAGCCAGTCAGGTTATCGGTCAATTCGACGACGCCCTCGTCGGGCAGTACGCCGTATACCTCTTCGGGGATGTGTTCGTGCGTATGTTCAGTGGTCATGACAAAGCGTCTCCCGATCAGGGATGGGCAAGAACCAGTTTATCACGCTAATAACCCGTAGCCGCGGTTGTCAGCGCCCGAACAACCGGGCCTGCTATTCCCCAGAGAATCCCAAAATCCAGGGCAAAATCCAGCATTATCACAACCACCAGAATCCCTGGTCCGTTGCGCTGCAGCTTGTTGTAGGCGGATATGTGTTTCGGAGGCACAAAACCTGCCAAAACCCGAGAGCCATCCAATGGCGCTAATGGCACCAGGTTGAATACCCCAAGGAGCAGATTGAAGAAAATGACGATAGCTAGTATGTCGCCAGCTCCGCTGCTCAAGCCGCCTGTCATCACATGGGCCACTCTATCCAAAGACATCGAAGCCGGCACGAGGATCCCGGCCTTGAATGGGATTGCCAGCAGGAAAGCGAACATAAGATTAGAAAGAGGGCCGGCAACCGCCACTAACGCTGTGTCTGTGTGACCGCGAGATAGCTGTTGCTGGTCCACGGGAACGGGTTTACCCCAGCCGAACCCGGCGATGAACATCATGAGAGCGCCACCTGGGTCTAGATGCCGCATTGGGTTGAGACTCAGTCTGCCAAGACGGCGGGCGGTGTTGTCACCAAGACAATTAGCAACCAGGGCATGACTGAATTCGTGGATCGTGACCGCGGAGACGAGTGCGAAGACTATAAGTACGGTCAGGCGGAAAAACCCGGAAGGATCGTCTGCCAGAAGTCCATACGAGCCCAATAGCATAGGCTAGCTTAATATGCCTAGCGGAAGCACGAGGCCAACCACGAGACCAGAGCGCCTACTCGTCGTCGTCATCGTCCGGCTCGGGAGCAGCCTCTTCCCTCTGCGAAGAGTAGGCGACGCCGGGCAGGATGGCATTAGATCTGCCACCAGTGCGTTCAGAGCCTGGTTTTGGCATCTCCATCAGGGCCGTCTTCAAAGACTCTAAGGATTCCTTGCCTGCGGAAACGTCCAATACCAGGCCGTTTATGCCAGCCTTGCGCAAAGTTTTAAGATCGTCAGCACCGGGTGTTTCGGTAATCTCAGCCAACAGGAACTTGCCGAGACGGCCGCTTATCCGCGCTACCTTGGCCAGGTCGTCCAGCGTCCAGGAAGATGAAGCTCCAGGCAGTGGGAAAAGCACGGCATCAACTGGCAATGCGTTTATGTCTCGCAGTTCTTCGACGTCGGTATCCTGTGAGATGCAAAGCACTTTGGCGGTATCCTCGGACGACACTGCGCCAAGAGAGGTGCCTTTCAGTTGGAAGGCCACCACTCCACTCCCGGCTTCTTCATAGGCTTTCGCGTCTTCGGTGCTCAGAGATTCGGTCCTGACACCCCAGATGTTGTCAGATAGGATGTCTTTCAATTCACTGACCTGCGCCTGGCCTGACAATCCAGATACGATGATCCCGTCCGGGGAGACTTCAGTCGCAGTGGCGGTGCCGGTCTTATGACTGCCTGAGACCTGCACTATCAGAGCCAGTCCGGGGATTTTCTCAGACCTCGCGGGACCGAAGCCCATGCGGGCAGGAGCCCCTTCTATTATCTCTTCCAAACGGTCAATAAATTTACTCATTTAATCCAGTCCCTATATTTTAGCCGATGGTTTTGGCAGCCTAGTCAACAGGACAAGAATAGTTGGCCGATATCGAACTGCCAGATCAGACACGAAACGGAAAGCAAGTCACGCTTCCGGCTGATTATACTCCATAGTGGAATCCACGGTCAGTCCTAAGCGTTGTATATTCCGTATCGTTGATACCACAGCGCATCGCTAAAGTTCAGTGCGCATAGAAACACAGGTAATCGATTACTCCACACCTTAGGGAGGTATCATGGCAATCGAACTCATCGACCTGATCAAGAACCCGGAGACGGCCCCTTTCTCTAAACTGAAGTACCTGAAGCGGATGCCCGAAGCCGAGGTGACCGGCTTCTTCAATAATCTATTCCAACTGAATGTGACTGCTAGAGAGACTGGAGACTGGTCAACCGTCGATAAGTTTTTGGAAGATGAAGGAGACCGTATAGCGGCGCAGGTCGCACCTCCGATGAGATTCAACGACACGCCATGGTCTCCCTTTAAGAAGCGGTTGTCGGAATCCAAAATCGCTGTATTGACCACTGGAGGTATATATGTCGAAGGACAAAAGCCTTTTAACACAGACGGCGATTGGAGCTACAGGAAGATTCCCTTGGACACCCCGCAGGAGCAACTGCGAGTGGCCCACACTCATTACGACACCACCGGGGTTGCCGAGGATATAGACTCAGTTTTGGCCATACACCGCCTCCAAGATATGGTCAGCGACGGCTTGGTGGCCGAGGCTCTTACGCCGACCTATAGTTTCATGGGCTACGTCCCAGAACCGTCAGGGCTCATGGAAGACACCGGACCTGAGGTGGCTGGTTTACTAAAAGGAGAAGGGGTCGATGGAGTAGTCATCGGCACAACTTGACCTATCTGCCATCAGTCCGGAGGACTGATCGCCCGAATCATCGAATCTGCAGGCATCCCAACAGTGGTCCTAATGGTCGACCGCACCAGAGCCGAGGCCATGTCTGTGCCACGCGGATTAGTGCTGAGGTTCCCGTTTGGCCGCCCATTCGGGGCACCACGGAACCCAGAGCAACAACGAGTGGTCCTGGAAGACGCGCTAACCATGCTCAGTTCTGCCAGAGAGCCTGGAGAGATTCGAACCATGCCATACCGCTGGCGCAGAGAAGATTACGGCCGCATCCTAGCCGAACGTCACGGAGGCATGTCCTCGGGGATCTAGCAGGGTCCCCACAGATTCCCAGCGCAGAACTGGAACTAGGGAGGCTATGGGAAAACTGCCGGGGTGGCGTCTTTCAATAATCGCAGCCTGGTCCATCCCAAAGATAGTCAAATCAACCTTCTAGAACTCCTTACTACCTTTGGCTTTACGTTGGATTTCTATTGCCCTGGTGACAAAGGCTTCTATAATCGCCAGCATTGGGTCGTCATCGTTACGACGTAAATCTTCGCCGGATACCTGGACCAGCACTTGCCGAGGCAACACCTTATAAGCAACCTGTCGAGTAGGTTTCGATCTGTTTGACCGTGGCCTATGACCTTGGTATCTCATCTAGCTGGCCCCCGAGCCTAACGGACAGACTCACTTCAAGGCGCCAACCATATTTGGCAACTGCTCCCACAGCTGGAACCTGTCATTGTCCGATTTCGTGGGCTTGCCGTATAATTGCGGTGACACCATAGCGCATGGAATCAGGTAGAATTCGATAGATGCTCTTAGCCATCGACATAGGCAACAGCATGGTCAATCTGGGCATTTTCCAGGGTGAACGCCTGGCGGCCAATCTGCGAGTTTCAACCGACGCTAAGAAGTCCGCCGATGAGTATGGACTCACCCTTCGCGACCTATTGGTTCTCAATGGGATAGACCCCTCCGGAATAACCGATGTTTGCATGTGCAGCGTCGTGCCGCCACTTACCGGGATCTTCGAGCAGCTCATCCAGACCTACTTCAAGGTTAACCCGCTCACAGTCACCGCTGGGGTCAAAACAGGACTGCAGATCAACTACGACAACCCGCGCGACGTGGGTGCTGACCGTATCGTGGACGCCGTGGCAGCCATAGAGCTTTACGGGCAACCGACCATCATAGTGGACTTCGGCACCGCCACGGTCTTCGACGCTGTCTCCAAGGAAGGTGTCTATCTGGGCGGTGCTATCTCACCTGGTATGAACGTAGCAGCAGAGGCGTTGTTCCTGAACACGTCTCAGCTACGAAGGGTTGAAATGGTGGCCCCAAATTCGGCTATCGGTCAGAATACCACCGAAGCTTTACAGTCGGGATTGGTGCTCGGATACACCGGTCTGGTTACCGGAATGGTGGCGCGGTTCAAGAATGAGCTAGGAGAGAACGCCAAGGTGGTGGGCACCGGAGGACTAGCGGATATCATTGCCCAAGAAGCTGATGTTTTTGACGCCATCAACCCAGACTTGACTCTTATCGGGCTGCGGCTGATCTACGGGAAGAACCAACCACCTGCCAAGGTATTGGACTGATCTCATGGCTGGAGCTCTTGCTAACAAACACGTAGTTCTGGGAGTCACCGGAAGTATCGCCTGCTACAAAGCCTTAGACCTGGCCAGCAAACTGGTTCAGGCAGGGGCTCTAGTAGATATCATCATGAGTTACGGCGCCACCCAGTTCGTTACGCCTCTGGCCTTCCGTAGCATCACCCACAGGACAGTGGTGATCGATTCCTTCGACCCGGAATCCGAATATAGCGTCGAGCATGTAGCACTAGCCCAGCAGGCCGATGTCATCGTCGTGGCCCCGGCGACCGTACATTGCATCGCCAAACTGGCCCTCGGTCTAGCTGACGACCCACTAACCACCACCATCGTAGCCGCCAAGTGCCCGCTAGTTGTAGCCCCGGCAATGGATGGCAACATGTACGACCATCCAGCCACACAATCCAATATAGCGACATTGAAAAAGCGTGGCGTGGTAATAGCTGGGCCAGGCACCGGGAGGCTCGCCTCGGGTTTGTCCGGCGTTGGGCGTCTGCTGGAAACACAGGAGTTGCTGGGCTATATCTCCTATACCATCGGGAAGGATGGAGACCTGGCAGGAAGAACTGTAGTGGTAAGCGCCGGCGGCACAATGGAACCTATCGACCCGGTCCGTGTTATTACCAACCATTCCTCAGGCAAGATGGGCTACGCCCTCGCGGAAGCTGCCCGGGACCGGGGAGCAGATGTAGTTTTGGTAACAGCCCCGACTAGCTTACCTGATCCGGCTCTGGTAAATGTGGTCCAAATCCGTACAGCAGAGCAGATGGGAGAAGCGATCCAGCGCCATCTAGACAAAGCCGATGCCCTTGTCATGGCGGCCGCGGTGGCGGATTACAGGCCGGCTACCGCCGCCGACCAGAAGATCAAGAAAGCTGAAGATGAGATGAACATATCTTTGGCCAAGACAACGGACATCCTAAAGTCGGCTGAAGGTAATTATGTGCGGGTCGGGTTTGCAGCTGAGAGCCAGAACCTGGTGGAAAATGCCAAGGCCAAGGTAGCCAGCAAGAAGTTGGACCTCATCGTAGCCAACGACATCACTGCCGAAGGCAGCGGCTTCGGCTCCGAAACCAACCAGGTCACCTTCATCGACCGTTACATGCAAGTTGAAGAGCTGCCCTTGCTGACCAAATACGACGTCAGCAACCGCATACTTGACCGGGTTAGGGACCTGATCCGGGACTGAACGTTTTTAAGCATTAGGTGCTTCAGAGTCATTGGGCTGTAACCACACTTGCTCCGCCGCTGGATGTCCGTTGCCGACGAACCGGGTAAGGTCAGCGTTTTTATCTAGTCGGCCAGTCCTACACGAGCAGCGACCTCAGGTTGCGCGGGCCTGTCAACGAGCAACGCAACCCATCTCTCCACTTGGGAGTGGTTACCTCGAAACGGTCTCTTTGAAACGTTTAATGGCTTCGATGTGCTGATCCGGGCCTTTTAGACCAGCCCGCATGGTATTTACCGAGAGATGGGTGGCGCCTACCTCATCCCATGAGGCGGCTATCTTCTCCCAGTCATCTTGTTTATCAGTGGCGTAGGCAACGCGTCCTTCGATGCCGATATCCTTGGGGTTCCGGCCAGCCTTGGTGGCATGCTCCCGCATCTGAGCCAGCTTCTCTTGGCCCGCGCTGTCAGGCTGGAACTGAGGGAACCACCCATCTGCCATCTCTCCGATGCGTTTTATCACCCGATCCTCGCCGCCGCCCAACCAGATGGGTATGGGCCGCTGCACTGGTAGGGGATTTATACCGGCGTTGGTGACTTTATGGTACCGGCCGTTAAAGTCCACGGTTTCCTTGGTCCACAACTGGCGCAGCAGCTCAATCTGCTCCTCGCTGCGGCGTCCTCGGTTACTGAAGCTCTGACCCAAAGCCTCATATTCTACCTCGTTCCAACCGATGCCGATGCCGAGACGCAGGCGGCCTCCGGTCAGCACATCGACCTCAGCGGCTTGTTTCGCCACCAGCCCGGTTTGACGCTGACCAAGGATCAGGACACCGGTGGTAAACTCGATCTTCTCGGTGATTGCCCCCAGATAACCGAACATCACGAAGGGTTCGTGGAACATGTCGTCTTTGTTGTAGGGCCGATCCCAAACGTCTCTTTTAGTTTGGTCCGCGCCCAATACATGGTCGAAGACCAATATGTGTTCGTATCCCAGGTCTTCCGCGGCCTGGGCGAAGTCCTTAACGGCGGATGGATCCGCGCCTATCTCCGTCTGGGGGAATATAGCTCCTAATCGCATGCCTGCCTCCCGTTCCTAGCTTATTCCTTAGAAAACATCGCTCAGTATCCTGGGTTGCTTGTCCCGCGTCAACCGCATGTCGGATTTCCCTACCGTTGGTCTATAATGCGTGAACTTTCAGCGTGGGCTTTGAGTTACCTCGATCAAAAAGGACAGATGGGAGGAACCCGATGAAAAGCATTGAGATTGACTATTCCAAAAGGTGCGGGGATGAACCTGAAAAGGGCCACAACCGTTGGCATCCGGATATCCCGCCCGTGGTGGAAGCGGATCCAGGTGAAGAAGTGGTCATGCAGACCAGGAATGCCTTTGACGGACAGATCACTCCAACAACCATAGCCGACGACC
>Ga0209034_10000740_pt1 | contig 16221 bp, 19 predicted proteins | sample MarorgKNORR_S2LV_2_FD_188219 | JGI IMG/M metagenome (GOLD analysis project Ga0209034, IMG submission 188219) | Marine microbial communities from the Southern Atlantic Ocean, analyzing organic carbon cycling - 250m_A/KNORR_S2/LV (SPAdes) (version 2) | ecosystem: Environmental > Aquatic > Marine...
ATTTCTAGAAATATTATTTAAATATTTCAAGACTGGGTTTATCCTTGCTAAGTCGTTTTGTTCTTCTCCATTGAGAATCCATATATTCTCAGAAGACCCTTGATTTTTTGATATGTTAGTAGTGGAAGTTAAAGCATCAATTGTCAATGATATAGAACTCATAGCAGGCTTATTCGAAACTGAATCTGCTTTCCCCCAATACTTAACGAGGGCAAAATTTGGATGCGCTATTGCTGTTACTTCTGACAATTTAATCTTAAGGTAAAAATTAACTACATTAATTAGGTAGTATACTGTATCTCCCTGATAATTAGAGAAATTGGAATCAATAGTTATGTCGAGCTTCGAACAAAGAATTACAAGCTATATAGAAGACATTGATCATTATCTGCTTTCTAAATTACCCATTAATGAATCACCCCCAGCAAACCTCCACAAAGCAATGCACTATTCAGTAATGAATGGAGGTAAAAGAATTAGACCGCTTCTCACTTTTGCCTCTGCTGAGTCGCTCGAAATAGATCCAAAAATACTTATGCCTGCAGCAGCATCAATTGAATTACTTCATTGTTTTTCATTGGTACATGATGATTTACCTTGCATGGATGATGATGACTTAAGAAGAGGCAGGCCCTCTACCCATAAAGAATTCGGAGAAGCTACAGCAGTTCTAGCAGCAGACGCTCTATTATCATTATCTTTCGAGATTCTAGCCTCAGATCTATCTTTTGGAGCAACGGCCACAAATAATGCCTCTTTAATTGCCTTAATCTCTAGTGCAACTGGGTCTAAAGGAATAACAGGCGGTCAACAATTAGATCTAAATGCTGAAGAAAAAATTATATCCCAATCTGAACTAGAGCATATTTATCGACAGAAAACTGGAAAACTTCTTAGAGCATGTGTTTTAGCGCCCACCTGCTTTATTAATATAAGTTTAGAGCAAATGTCGGCTCTGGAAGTTTATATTGATTCAATTGGATTAGCTTTCCAAATTAGAGATGACATTTTAGAAGCAGAAGGGTCAACTGAAATCATCGGCAAACCTTCAAAATCAGATATTCATCAAGGGAAAGCAACTTTTCCTAAAATATTTGGTTTAGATGAATCAAAGAAAAGAATATTAGAACTTCTAGCATTGGCACAAAACCAAATTTCAGTATTTGGTGAGCGTGCCCACCCTCTTCAATATATGGCTGAATCTATTATCAATAGAGAATTCTAGGCCCTAATCTCTTATACCAATACCTTTTTTTAATAGGTATATAGAAGTAAAAAGTAAAAGTATAAAAAACCCAACGATCATCAACATTCCATCTATAATTTCAATATCAGAAGTCCCTAAAACACTGTACCTCATGGAGTTCACCATATATAAAATTGGATTAAATCTGGAAATTGTCTGCCAAAAATCAGGAAGCAAAGAGACAGTATAAAACACACCGCCTAGGTAGGTCAGAGGAGCTAAGACAAATGATGGAATAACTGCAATGTCATCAAACTTTTTAGCAAAGATAGCGTTAAGCAATCCAGCTAAAGAGAATACACCGGCCGTCATAACTACTACTACAAAAGTTAACAACGGATATTTAATATTTAGATCAGTGAAAAACAAAGCAATAACCGAGACAACCGCTGCAACAAATAACCCCCTGATAATTCCTCCTGCTAGATACCCTATAACAATTGAGGCTTCAGTCATTGGTGAGACTAATAATTCTTCAATATGTCTTTGTATCTTTGCATTAAAAAAACTCCCTACGACATTACCGTATGAATTGGTTATCACTGACATCATAATAAGGCCTGGAGCAATATATTCCATATATGGATATCCATCCATCTCACCTATGCGCCTACCTATAAGGGTACCGAAGATAATAAAATAGAGGGACATGGTGATCCCAGGTGGAATGAGTGTTTGTACCCAAATCCTAAGGACTCTGGTTGTCTCTTTTCGAACCAAGGCAATCATACTTATCATCTGAGCATTCATCCTTCTAACTCTTTTGTGCGATTATTTGTTAGCTCGATAAAAAGTTCTTCCAACCTGCTTGTTTTATTCCTCATGCTGATAACCTTAATATCAAGTTTTTTTAACTCGGTGAAAATATCATTAACCCCTTGAGACTGTGAGACAGAAACTTCAATTTCTCGAGGTGACCTAAGACTCGTTTCATAACGAGGTATCTTTGGAGCAACATCTATTGAGCCATCTATATTTAGAACAAAAACCTCTTTTTTTAATTTCCCCAACACGTTCAGCATCGTATCATTCTCAATAATTTCTCCTTCATCAATAATTGCGACACGATCGCAGAGCTGCTCTGCTTCTTCCAAATAGTGGGTGGTTAAAATAATTGTCGTGCCTTGCTCATTTAGTTCTCGAAGGAAGTTCCACATCATACGCCTAGTCTCTATATCGACTCCTGCGGTTGGTTCATCTAGTAATAAAAGTCTGGGTTTATTAACCAGAGCTCTAGCTACCATAAGCCTTCTCTTCATCCCCCCAGAAAGATCTCTAGCATTGCTGTTTCTTTTATCCCAAAGATTCATTTGTTTGAGATAATCTTCTGCTCTCTTTTTAGCCGCTGAACGGGGTATCCCATAAAACCCAGCTTGGTTTACCAAGGTATTAATGCACTTATCAAATAAATTTAAATTAATTTCTTGAGGAACAACGCCAAGATAACTTTTAGCAAGACTGAGTTGATGATCAATATCAGAATCGAACACTTGTATGCTTCCTGAGGTTTTATTTACCAAAGATGTGATAATACCTATTGCTGTGGTTTTGCCAGCGCCATTGGGCCCTAGCAAAGCAAAGAAATCGCCCTTATTAACCTCAAAATTAACTGATTTTAAGGCTTGCACTCCATTCTTATATTGCTTGGAGAGATCACTTACTGATAAGGCTTTCATCAAAGAGCATTTTGCACCCTTCTCAAAATAAAGCAATAATGTTGCTATATTTTCATAGGAGTATCGAACAAATGACTCAAATTTGGCATCAATCCAATTTAAATAGGCTAGATAAAGTAAATAAGGTCCATGAGAAAACACTTATGGAAGCGCTCGAAATCGAAATTACCGATATAGGTGATGATTATGTTCAGGGCACAATGCCTGTTAATGAAAAAACAAAACAGCCCTATGGGCTTCTTCACGGTGGTGCTTCAATGGGTTTAGCAGAAACTCTCGCTAGTACCGGAGCTGGTCTTTGTATTGATAATGAGAAGTATAAAATTGTAGGGCAAGAAATAAATGCAAACCATCTCAGATCTGCCACTGAAGGCAAGGTCACAGGAATAGCTAAGCCAATTTTTATAGGCTCTCGTACGCAAGTTTGGGAAGTTAAAATTTATAAATCAGAAACTGTCTTTAGTGATAAGAATTTATGTTGTATTGCAAGAATGACCGCACTAAGAATTGATAGGAGCTAGTAATACTTCTTTTTGCTTTATTATTCTTCGTCACTGCCATTTTATATGCTGCTGTTGGTTTTGGTGGGGGTTCTACCTATAATGCTCTCCTTGTAATTGGTGATGTAGATTATTGGCTAATACCAATCATTGCTCTAATTTGTAATCTTATTGTGGTCACCGGAAACACGATTCAATACCAGCGAAAAAAATTAGTGCCCTGGAATTTTGCAATACCAATTATATCGGTCTCAATACCAGCAGCTTTTTTTGCCGGAACTCTAACCATCAGTGAGTCTCTCTTTGTCGTGATTCTTGGGATTAGCTTATTGTTTTCTGGGTTAGCAATGATCATTAGGCGTTCCGAAGTAAATGAACCAAAAGAGTGGATCCTTTCAAGGTGGGGGCTTTTAATGAATGCAATAATTGGTGTTATTTTGGGTCTGATTGCGGGATTTGTTGGTATTGGTGGAGGGATACTGTTTGCTCCTTTACTCCATCTTCAAAAATGTCTGCCATCAAAACAAATTGCTGCCTTTGCAAGTGTATTTATATTTTTTAATTCAATAGCTGGTCTTAGTGGACAGCTAACCAAACAAACATCGATCATTAATACAATGCTTCTGACAGATTATATTTGGCTCTTCTTAGCTGTTTTGCTTGGAGGTCAAATAGGAAGTCGCCTAGGCTCACAATTACTCCCTGGAATACTCATTCGCCGATTAACTGGGGTGCTGGTAATATATGTTGGTATAAGGATGTTATTAATTTTTTCCAACTAGGGTTTTATGCATCAAACAATTGAAATTACAGTTCACTACTTTGCTAAATTGAGAGACCTGACAAATAAGGAAAAAGAATCTATCGAAATAGCAATGGAGAGTACGCCTAAAGATATCTATAAACAATTGAATGAAATGTACGGATTGCCTGATAATCCTAATTTAAAAATAGCCATTAATGATAGTTTTGCATCTTGGGAATCTGAACTACAAGACAAAGACAAATTAGTTTTTATCCCACCGGTTACAGGTGGGTAGAGATGTTTCATATCACAGAAGAGATAATTCTCCCCAATAATATCGAGTTAAAATTTCCCTCCAGTAAAGTTGGGGCTAAGTCAATATTTGAAGGTATTGTGAGAGACAATAATTTAGGAAAATCTGTAAAAAAGCTTGAGTACCAATGTTATGAAGAACTGGCAATCAAAGAAGGTTCTATGATCCTAAAAGAAGCTGTACAAAAATACAAAATAGATGATGCTTTTTGCATCCACCGAACTGGCAAACTGGAGATAGGTGAAACCGCGGTCTTCGTTAGAGTTTTTGCTGCTCATCGTGATGATTCTTTCCAAGCTTGTCGCTATATTATCGACGAAGTTAAAAAAAGAGTTCCTATTTGGAAAAAAGAAATTTATGAATCTGGCGAGAGTGATTGGCTAAAAGGCGCTGGGTGACAGACCTAACGAGATACAAACTCTCTTTCGGCCAATTCCTTTGATACTGCCAACATGTCTTCGAAAGTTTTTGTAGCCGGTCCATTAGCCGTGTATTTTCCATTGATCACCATCGTCGGTGTAGATCTAATTCTATACTTACTTGTCAATCTTTGAGCTCGATTAACCTTGCTTTCCACTGTAAAAGATCGAAAGCGACTAAGGAATTGCTGTTTTGTAATACCTTGTTTTGCAAACACTTCATAGATTTCATTTTCATCCATCAATGATTTCCTATCCAAATGCATCGCCTTAAAAATCTCTCTGTGCATAACATCTAAATTCCCTAGCGACTCTGCTGTGTAGTAGATTCTTGCGTGCATTTTGTAATTATCATTAAATACAACCGGCATTTTCTTGAAATCTATATAGTCGGCTTTACTTTTCTCGAATTGATCTAAATAAGTTTCAAAATTAAAGCAGTGGTTACAAGAATAAGCAAATATCTCCAAAACCTCTATCTTCTCTTCTGCAATGGATAAATTCTCTGCTATAGATAAGGTCCTATAGTGCTTATTATTTTCAAACTGCCAATGATTATCTGCAACAAGAATAGTAGCTACAAACAAAAAACATATGGATAAAACAGGGGTTATGAGTTTTTTAGTCATATTATTTTGATCCAAGAGCTTGAATATATTCTGCAACTGAGTCCATTTCTTCTGAGGTCATTCTTGAAGCTAGGGTTTGCATCATATCATTAATCCCAGGTTTTCGATTTCCGTTTGTATATTCAATCAATGCGTTTTTGGTGTAAGCTGCGTGCTGACCTGCGATTGAAGGGTAACCAGCGCCCGGGTTTCCTTTTCCTCTAGGGCCATGACATGCTATACATGCAGCCACTCCAGATGAATTACCTCCTCGATATAATGCCTCTCCTTTTTTAGCTAAATCATAATCGTACGAGAGTTTTTTTGGAGTCTGAGCTTGATAGTAAGCAGCTAGATCCATCATATCCTGCTCAGATAATGTCATTACTAAAGGGTACATGACTGCATTTTTTCTGCTTTCATTCTTATAAGCCTTGAGCGTGTTTACAAAATACTTTTCATGCTGGCCTGCAAGACTAGGCCATTCGGGATTAATGCTGTTTCCATCTTGACCATGGCATGCGGAACAAAGCATCGATTTTGACTTGCCGTCTTCAATATTTCCTTTCGCAAGCGTTGGCTGGAGAAAAAATAATCCGTTGACCACAAAACAGATGATCATAAAACCTAAATTTTTTCCTTTCACAATAACTTCCTCTTGTTTATTGTCATTCCACTTATATGACAGAATTCGCTATTATCACCTTTATAAGTTTTTAATTAAAGTATGAATTATAAATTAACAAATTAATCGGGTCATTTATGGTGTTTGAAAACATAGGTTTTGAAAAAAGCATTTCTGAACTAAATCAATCCCCCAAGGATGTTGGTTCAGAGGTAGCTTTTGTTGGGAGATCAAATGCTGGTAAGTCGACTGCGATAAACTCGATAACCAATAGGAACAGCCTTGCAAAAACAAGTAAAACTCCGGGCAGAACCCAATTAATTAATTTCTTTAAAGTCAATGAAAATAAGCGCTTTGTTGACCTTCCAGGCTATGGCTTTGCTAAAGCCTCAAAAGAAAAACAAAAATCTTGGAATAGACTTGTGACTAATTACATAAAATACAGGCAAAGCTTAAAAGGAGTTGTATTAATTATCGACATAAGAAGAGGTTTTGGTGAAATGGACTTAATGTTTTTAGATTTTTACCTACCGTTAAACAAACGACTGCATATTCTATTAACCAAAGCAGATAAATTGAGCAAACAAAAACAGTCTTTGATATTAAATGAAGCGAGAGAGATTTACGGTTCAATAGCAACTATACAAATTTTTTCTGGCACAAAAAAAATAGGTATAAGCGAGGCTCAAGATCAAGTCACCAAGTTTCTAGAAAATACTAAGTAAGCTCTCCTTCTTCTCGCATTTTTTTTCTAATCTTTGTTGCACTTATTGACTCAATATCTTCTTCAAATATTTCTTCTTCCAAGATATATCCGACGCCTCTCCCATAAGAGATATTTACTATATTTGGAACTAGCATGATTTCGTAATCTACCCCTCTCTTAAAACCATCTTTAATAAGTCCATCTTCTATATTCTTACAAACCGAACCCCAATCAAAAGGATTATCTTCTTGTCCCTCACCGCCGGAAGAACCTTGAACATCTCTAACTTGGATTATCACTTGACCTGTTTTTAAAATACATCTTTTAAATAATGACTGATGGCCATCGTGCCAAGGTTGCCACCTACCCAGCATTTGAACAGTTGGTTTCTTCCAGTCAAACACTTTTTAATATTTCCTCAGCGACATCTTTATGGTTATGGTCATTCCATTCTTTGATATGAAAATCTATTGTTTTAGGAGCTTCAAAGAGTTTATTTGTATCTTCAAATCGGCCTTCATCAATTGTGTCCATCCAAATCACTATATCTGGTTCAAATTTTTCTCTTGTTTCTTTGGTTGGGCAGACAAAATCACAAACAACAAATCTACCATGTGACTTTTCAAAATCAGCAAATGTTCTCATTCTCATTGACTGCCTAACTCTTCCTTCGATAGAAAAGTCCCAATCATTTGCCATCTCTCTAAGTTTATCTGCGTTATACCATGCAGCATTCAAGAGGGGCACTAATCTTTCTGTAAGATAAGTCTTGCCACTGCCCGGTAATCCCATAACTAATATTTTCAAACTAAGCTCCTGCTTTTAGGTTGAGAGGAAAATCTAGCTAAAGTAGATAAAAACATCAATAATTAGTTCCATAAATTTAGTGTGCTTGCTCCCAATTATCTCCTATACCAATATCTACTTTAAGGTTTATATCTAATCTCGCTATATTTGACATAACATCTTCAGTTAATTCTTTTATTTCAGAGATATCGTCATTTGAAACCTCTAAAACAAGCTCGTCATGAACTTGCATAATGATCGTTGCCTGTAATGATTTCTTGATAATTTCCTTATGTAATTTAACCATAGCTTTCTTGATAAGGTCAGCTGCAGTGCCCTGCATGGGAGCATTGATTGCACTTCTTTCAGCATATTGTCGTCTTTGATAGTTACTTGAATCAATATCTGGTAAATACAGTCTTCTGCCAAATACAGTCTCCACAAAACCTTTTTCTCTCGCCTTTGCCTTTGTTTCTTCCATATAGTTTTTTACCCCAGGATAACGGGTGAAATAAAGATCAATATAGTCTTGAGCTTCGTGCCTAGTAATATTTAATTGTTTCGACAAACCAAAGGCAGACATCCCGTAAATTAATCCAAAATTAATCGCTTTGGCTGATCTTCTTTGATCATTACTAACCTCATCTATGTTGATAGAGAAAATCTCTGCAGCAGTGGCACTATGAATATCCAGTTCTTTCTGAAATGAGGCGAGAAGACCCTTATCTTTAGAAATATGAGCCATTATTCTTAATTCAACCTGTGAATAATCTGCTGCAAGAAGCTGGGATCCAGGAGAAGCAATGAATGCTTCTCTTATTCTCCGTCCAGCTTTTGTCCTTATAGGAATATTTTGTAAGTTTGGGTCTGAAGATGATAATCGACCAGTTGCTGTTACCGCTTGGTGATAAGAGGTGTGAACTCTTCCTGTCGATTCATTAATCATCTTGGGCAACTTGTCAGTGTAGGTCGTCTTGAGTTTAGAAATTGTTCTGAAATCTAAAACATCTTTAACAATAGGAAAATCAACAGCTAGTTCTTGCAGCACACTTTCAGAGGTTGATGGCTGTCCCTTGGGTGTTTTTCTCAAAACAGGCAAACCAAGTTTTTCAAAAAGTATTTGTTGTAATTGTTTTGGGGAACTGAGATTAAATTCCTCTTCAGCAGCAAGGAAAACATTTTTTTCTATCTCCTCTAAAGTTTGGTTAAATTCTATGCTTTGCTTATCCAGCAGTTTAGGGTCTATGAGTACTCCTGTTCTCTCGATGTCGCCCAATACTTCGATCAAAGACTGCTCTATGTTTAAATACAGATCTATTAATTCACTTTGGTCCTTAACTAAGGGGGATAACTTTTCATAGAGCTGAAAGCTTATATCTGCATCTTCTGCAGCGTAATAACTTGCCTCTTCAACTTTAACCTCATTAAAGGGTATTTGTTTAGCGCCCTTCCCGGCAACATCCTCGTAACTGGTTGGACTGATGTTTAAATATCTTTTTGAAACCGCATCTAAATTATGCCGAGTTGCAGTACTGTTATAGACATAAGAGAGCACCATAGTGTCAAATATTTGGCCTCGCAGAGTAATGCTGTATGTTGCAAAAATGTGCCGATCATACTTTAAATTATGCCCTACTTTTATAGAATCATTATCTTCAAGCCATGACTGCAGCTTGCCAAGAACATAATCCCTATCGAGTTGTTTCGGAGCATCTTCGTAATTATGCGTTAAGGGAATATAAAAGCCTTGATTAGCTTTTGTAGAGATTGATATTCCAACCAGTTCTGCATCAATATAATTTAAACTTGTGGTCTCGGTATCTATAGCAACTACATCTGAACTAAGAATCACTTCAATCAAATCATCAAGTTGAGATTTTGTCATAACGGTCTCATAGCTAACCTCTCTTTTCGTTGCCTTTTCATTCGAAGTAATTTGAAATTGCTTAATTAAACCGTGCAGACCCAAATCATTAAATTGTTGATATAGAGAATCGTCATTGGCTTCTGAGATCACCAGCTCTGATAAAGATTCTTCTAATTCAACTTGGCAGTCTATGGTGACAAGCTGCTTATATAGATCTAATCGATCCAATGATGCTCTAAGATTTTCGCCAACCTTTCCAGAAACCTGCTCAGCATGATCGATAATGCCTTGCAAATCTCCATACTCTGATAACCACTTTATAGCCGTTTTTGGCCCCACTTTTTCTACGCCAGGAATATTATCGGAAGCATCTCCAGCTAAAGTTAAGTAGTCGACAATTAACTCTGGGCCAATACCAAACTTTTCTTTTACTTCACTTGGTCCCAACCTCGCCTCTTTCATGCTATCAATCATACAAATATTATTACTGACTAGCTGCGCCATATCTTTGTCCCCTGTAGCAATAAGAACGCTTATTTGCTTTTTCTCTGCTGCTATCGCTAAAGTTCCTATGATGTCGTCGGCTTCGACTCCTGCTTGAGCTATAAGAGGAAGCCCAAGGTTCTTAATTGCCTTATGGAGAGGCTCTATTTGGCTTATTAGATCCTCAGGTGTAGCTTGTCGGTTCGCCTTGTACTCAGGAAAGAGTTCATGTCTGAATGTTTTCTCTGGCCTATCAAAAATTACAGCTAAATAATCAGGCTGCTCTTCTTTGATGAGCTTCTGAAGCATTGTAAGAACCCCATATATGGCGCCGGTAGGCTGTCCGCTTGGTGACGTTAGATCTGGTAAAGCATGATAGGCTCGATATAGATAGGATGAACCATCTACTAGCAATAATTTCTCTTCACTCATTTAGCCCAAATTCTAGGTTTGTCATTGACCCCTCATCTCTGACATCAGTTTCAATCGGCAAATAAAGTTCGCCTGTTTGGCCGCAAGCCTGAATAGAGATTATTAGAACAAGCAATAGTATCTGTAAAAAAAAATTCTTCCTTTGCATATTTATCAATCATACAGTCTAATTGAATTGATAGAAAGACATCTTAAAAGGAATAAATGCAAGCGTTTAATTGGCAAGAATACAAAGAAATTTTAGGCTCTAGAGGCATCATTGGGCTTGATCTGGAAACCACAGGAATTAATAAAAATATAGAATACGAGCGCCCCACTTCTGCCGCTATTTTGGAAGCAAATAACAATTTAAACAATCCAGAAATTATCATCAATGATAAATGCCGATTGCCTTATCATGTCTTGCCGGATGCAGGCGCGTTAAATATTACTAATATTAACCCCATGCAACTAATGGAGGAGCCATTATCACTCTTTGAATTAACCAGTAAGATAGCGTCTTACTTAAAAGAGTATCCCGAGAAAATTATCGCGACATACAATGGAGCCTCTTATGACCTTATCATTCTTAGGCATTCTTTTTTCTCCTCTTTAATTAATCCCTATTTGTTATCAAACGCTTCTGATGACCGCATCCATATTGACCTTTATAACGTTGCTCAGGCTATTTATTGTTTTGAACCAACTTCAATTGCCTTTCATAAAGATGTCACCGGTAAACTGATTCTAAAACAAGAATTACTTGCTATCGCTAACGGAATCGATCCAGGTGATGCGCATGCTGCCTTAGATGATGTAAAAGTTCTGTTAAAACTGGCAAAACTCTTTGAACAAAACACCCCAAGAATTTTTTTCTCGGCCATTGCATCAGGAAATAAAAAAAGAGCAATAAATCTAATGACAAAACAATTGTTTTTTAATTACGGCGAAGTCAAATATAAAGAACGGCTAGCGGTCAAAAGAACGCCGACATTTATTTGTGAAGATCCCAGTTACTCAAACAATCTTGTTCACTTCGACCTCGCATACGATCCTATTGATTATGTCTTTATGACCGCAGAGGAAATTGCTCCTAAAATTAATCGAAAAGGCTCACCATTTTTCACCATAAAATCAAATAAAAGCCCTGTTATTTTGCCTGGTGAGTTATGTGAAAAAAATGGTCTGTCCCTAGATGAGGCGTCTAAAAGAGCTGAAATGGTTCAAGACAACCAGGGCTTTAAAGAAAACGTTCTTATGGCTTGTGATATTAATAGTCGTAAGCGACCTGAATGGCAAAATCCTGACTTTTCTGAATCTCAAATCTACAGTCATTTTATAGATAATAGTGATCGGTTACTGAGCGACGCCTTTTTGCAAACCAATAATGTGGAAAAAAGGATAGAGATCATGCAACAAATCAATGACCCAAGATTAATTGATTTTGCAAAGAGAATTCTTGCGTCTGAGCACCCTAATTGTGAGCCAAAAATTATAATGAACTTTCAAGAATTTGAAGCTGAAAGACTTTTAACTGAAGATGAGGTACCTTGGAGGACATTATCAGATGCGCGGAGATCTTTGGAAGGATTGGAATCCAAGGAAAAGAAGGTCAAACTTAACCCTGACATTCTCTCTGCCACAAAGAATTATTATAATCTAGTAGAAGAAGAGATAAGGAAGTAAGCATGGATTTTAATCATACTCAAAAAGTTCTTGATCTAATGGATAGACTAAATGCATTCATGGATGAGCATATCTATCCTAATGAAGAAGCCTACAGGGAACATTTTAAAACTACCGATAACTTATGGAAATCACCGCCTTTGATGGATGATCTCAAAGAAAAGGCAAAAAATGCTGGGTTATGGAACCTGTTTCTCCCAGAATCAGAGCATGGTGCTGGGCTAACAAACTTAGAATATGCGCCGTTAGCAGAGATAATGGGTCGAGTCTTTTTTGCTTCTGAAGTCTTTAACTGCAATGCGCCTGATACAGGTAATATGGAAGTTATTGATCGCTATGGTTCAGAGGCTCAAAAGGAACAATGGCTCAAACCACTTCTCAATGGTGAAATTCGTTCGTGCTTTTCAATGACTGAGCCCAGAGTTGCTTCTTCAGATGCTACTAATATTGAATCTCCTATTGTTTTAGATGGCGACGAGTACGTTATTAATGGCAGGAAATGGTGGAGTTCTGGAGCTATGAATGAGGCGTGCAAGATTATTATCTTTATGGGGAAAACAGATCCAGAAAACCCAAACCGACACAAACAACAATCAATGATACTTGTTCCCATGGATACAAAAGGCATCGAAATAATAAGGCCGTTGTCGGTCTTTGGTTATATTGATCAGCCCTTTGGCCATGCTGAAATAAACTTCGATAATGTAAGAGTACCAAAGGACAATATTATATTGGGTGAAGGCAGAGGATTCGAAATAGCACAAGGTCGGCTTGGACCGGGAAGAATCCATCATTGCATGAGATTAATTGGGATGGCAAAACGTGCGTTAGAGATGATGTGTATAAGAGCAGAAAATCGAATAGCCTTTGGAAGGCCATTAAGCAAGCAGGGTTCTGTTAGAGAAAGTATAGCCCTTTCAGCTAGTGAAATAGAGCAAGCGAGATTATTAACTCTTATGACCGCTGATAAAATGGATAGGTACGGCAATAAAGAAGCGAGTGACTTAATCAGCATGATCAAGGTGGTTGGTCCCAGGATGGCTTGCGAAGTCATAGATCGAGCTATCCAAATACACGGTGCTGGAGGTGTTTCTGGAGATTATTTCCTTGCTGAAGCTTACGCTGGAGCAAGAACTCTTAGATTAGCCGATGGGCCTGATGAGGTACACTTAGCCTCTCTAGCTAAAAAAATTCTAAAACAAAAAGAAATGATTGATGCAGGTAGGGTTTAAGAGACTGAATGAATGATGGTGTTCACACTCTTGATATAGAAAAACTCTCTGATTACTTAACTCAGCAATTAGATGAATTTACCGGGATTAAAAAATCCAAAAAATTTAATACAGGGCAATCAAACCCAACTTACTTGCTTGAAACCGCTGAAAAGAAATACGTTTTAAGAAAAAAACCGCCGGGTGAGTTGCTGCCGTCTGCTCATGCAGTGGATCGAGAATACCGAATAATTAAGGCGCTTGAAGAAACAAAAGTACCAGTTCCTAGGACCGTCTTCTTGTGCAATGATGAAAGCATAATCGGTACAATTTTCTATGTGATGGAATTTGTCGATGGAAGAATATTTTGGGACCCAACTCTCCCAGAAATTGATGAAAATAAGCGAATGAAAGTTTATGAAGAAACTGTCCGTATTATGGCAGAACTGCATAAGATTGATGTAGAAAAAGCTGGCTTATTAGACTTTGGAAAACCAGGAAATTATTTTGAGCGGCAAGTGGGACGCTGGATAAAGCAATACAGAGCTGCAGAGACAGAAAACTATCCTGAGGTTGAAACGTTGATAGCTTGGTTAGAAAAAACAATGCCCGATGACGATGGTCTAATCTCAATTGTTCATGGAGATTATAGGCTCTACAACATGATATTTGACCATGAAGAGGAATCAATGCTTGCTCTTCTCGATTGGGAGCTCTCCACAATCGGGCACCCTTATGCTGACCTTGCGTATCAGTGCATGAATTGGTACATACCGCAAATTGGGATCACTCCAGGACTAGCAGGAATTAATCTTGAGAAGCTCGGAATCCCTTCGGAGGACGATTATGTTTCAAATTATTGCTCAAAAATGGGGATAAACAGCATACCAAATTGGTCTTTCTATTTGGCCTTTGGCTTTTTTAGATTAGCTGGTATTGCGCAAGGAGTTTATAAACGATCCATTCAAGGCAATGCTTCGGCTGATAATGCAAAAGAATTGGGTGCCGCAGTACCCATATTGGGGAAAATTGCCCTTTCTGTTGTTGGACGAGATAATGCTTAGAATCCGATTTAACTCTTTTTCTCTCCTTGTTTATATTGGTCTAGGATTAAGTTTCAATCTTGTGTATGCAAACAGCACATCTTTTGAAGAGGTTAATGGTCAGGTTGTTATATTTAAAAATTTACAACAACAAGGCCTTATTATAACTGGAGAACAGCGCTCGGTGGTGATTGACCCTATTAACCAAGACACTGCTCAAGAAATTAAATCTTATCTCTCATCAAACAACAAATCCGAAATTACAGATATTGTTTACTCGCATTCACATTGGGACAGAATAACTGGTGGAAAAATCTTTGGTGCAAGCAACCCAAATATTATTGCTCAAAAGAATTGTGGGCTTTATTTCTCTGGAATTCAGAATAAAAAAGTTGTTGATCCAACCGTTTACTTTGATCAAATCTATGAGATAAATATCGGGGAAGAGATTATAAAGCTGCATTATTTTGGTCCCAGCCACGGAGAGTGCATGCTTGTCGCTGAATTAGAAAAATCAAAGCTTTTATTCATCCCAGATTTGATTAGCACACAAGGGGCAAGCTTTCCCACAGACCCGACATTACCTTTTTTAAGGCCCTCCACACTTAATGCTTTCTTTGATTCTCTTATAGAGCTTATAACCTCAAAACAAATTGATTACTTCATTAGTGGTCATGAGACAGATATAGCGTTGGGTCCAACAGAAATTGTCAGCCAACAAAAGATTTTCTGGGAGCTTATTCAAGATATGGCAATAACCGCCGAAGAGGAGGGTTTGGTTGATCTGAATAATTTTATAGCTATAGAAAAAATGGACCTTGAGGGTATCAAACAATACGAAAATTATAATGAGGGAGATCTTGTGAATATACTGAGAAGATACACATCATTTCTAAATATGGGTCGTTGATGAATAATGATTAAAAAAATATTAGTTTTAGTTTTCATCTCACTGCAATTCGCTTGTGGTGGTAACCAGGATCTGATTCAAGTTGCAGAATCTGACAGGCCTCTTTTTGGTAAAATTAAATTCTGGGAAATCGAGCAGCTTTCGGATCAACTCTATGCCTTCAGGTACACTTTTTATCGAAATATTATTCTCATAGGGGATGATGGCATTATTGTCACGGATCCGTTAACACCGGAGGCAGCTTCTATTCTCAACGATGAACTTAAAAAAATCAGCGATAAGCCAATAAAGTATGTTGCATACAGCCACTCTCATTGGGATCATGTGTCTGGTGGACAGGTTTTTAAAGACCAAGGCGCGACATTTGTAGCACATCAACAATGTTTACAAAACTGGCTCGAAAATCCCTCCAATAATGTGGTTAAACCGGATCAAGTTTTCGCTAATGAATACACAATTGATGTGGGCAATAGTGCTTTAGAAATGTATTACTTTGGACCATCGCACGATAACTGTCGTGTGGTTTTCTTAACCCAGCCTGATCGCTATATTTTTATAGCCGATGATGCAAACCCTCCCAACGGTATGAACATGATTTACGGTGCGGGCCTTGCAGATACCTATATATTCAACCTTGTTCCATTTTTCAAAGAAGCTGAGTCCTTGGCAAGAAAAAAACGTGCTCGAGGAGTAATAGGGTCTCATATGAGTTTTGAGAATGAGCCAATGAATCTGGTAACAGGGACAGTGGGTTCAGTTAAAGTAATTAAAGAGCAAAGAAAATTTTATGAGCTCGTCATCAAAGAAGTAAAGAGAGCAATTGATCAAGGCATTGCACCAGATTTAATCCCTGAATACTTAATTGAAAAAGGAGCGCTTAGGGAACGAATTATTGGTTTTGATGAGGATAAAATGAGGGTACTCTATAGGAGAATGACAAACTATCTTCTAACTGGGGAGTAAATATGACCAAAGAAGCCTTTTCC
>Ga0209034_10000746_pt1 | contig 16172 bp, 9 predicted proteins | sample MarorgKNORR_S2LV_2_FD_188219 | JGI IMG/M metagenome (GOLD analysis project Ga0209034, IMG submission 188219) | Marine microbial communities from the Southern Atlantic Ocean, analyzing organic carbon cycling - 250m_A/KNORR_S2/LV (SPAdes) (version 2) | ecosystem: Environmental > Aquatic > Marine >...
TACCCTAGACTTCCTCGGCTTCACCTCTGAAGAGATTGAAGCTGCCCAATCTCATATCTTCGGGAATCTGACCATCGAAGGAGCACCTGGACTCAAGGAAGAACATCTGGCCGTGTTCGACTGTGCCACTCCATGTGGGGCGAAAGGAACGAGGTCAATCGCATGGCCTGCTCATGTGAAGATGATGGCTTCTGCACAGCCATTCATCTCAGGAGCGATTTCCAAGACCATTAACATGCCATCTAATTCAACAGTAGATGATGTCAGAGAAGCTTACAACCTCAGTCACACTACTATGAACAAGGCATGTGCGGTTTACCGCGATTGTTCAAAATTATCGCAACCCCTGATGAACCAGCTCGTCGAGGACACCGAATTGGCCGAAGAGGTTACTGAAGAGGAAGAGTTGGTCAAGAAAATGGTCAAGGAGACTGTCAAGGCGCTGCCCCTCCCAGAACCCGTGGCTCAACCAGTGGCCGAGTCATTCGTGAAGTTCATCGCAACCAGACGCTCACTACCAGACAGGAAGAGGGCGACCTCAACCAAGGCCAGGATAGGTGGGCACAGCGTGCGTCTAATCACAGGGGAGTATCCTGATGGGAAACTAGGAGAGATTATTCTGGTGACCTCCAAGGAGGGTGCCGCTTGGAGAGCCATGCTCAATCAGTTCGCAATAGCGGTCTCCATCGCTCTCCAGCATGGTGTGCCACTGGAGGCTTTCATCAAGGTGTTCACCTTCCAGAAGTTCGAGCCTAGTGGACCGGTTGAAGGCGGTAGTGGGCGAGTCAAGATGGCTTCAAGTCTGGTTGACTGGATCTTCAGGGAGTTGGCCATTGATTACGCTGGCCGGGATGACCTCGCGCATGTTGCTGCCGAGGACTTCGATCAGTTCTCAATTAGTAAGCCTGAGATTACCGAACAGGGAGTGATGCGAACTGAAGGCGAGAAGAGGGAGGTTCAGATGACCCTTGATGCTGCGGTCGCTCCGCTGCAAGAGAAGGATGCTGAGGCCCGTGCGCGGCAGGCGGCACGAGAGAGAGGTTTTACCGGAGACATTTGCGATGACTGTGGAAGTAGCCAGATGGTGCGTAACGGGACCTGTTTGAAATGCAACGCCTGCGGCTCTACAACCGGTTGCTCGTGAGCATTACTCAAATCTCAAGTTCGATGTTGAGATTCTGTATCAGTTCCTTGTAGCGGTTCCTGATTGTAACCTCAGTCACACCAGCTACCTCAGCAACCTCACGCTGGGTTCTGCGCTTACCACACAGAACGCTAGCAATGTAGATGATTGAGGCTGCTATTCCAGTTGGACCTCGTCCACTCGTGAGTTCCTTTTCCTGAGCAGCGGCGATTAGTTCGTACGCCTTTGACTGGACTTCAGCATCCAAGTGCAGGCCAGAACAGAATCTCGGTATGTAGTCCTCCGGCTTGGTAGGTGGTATCTTCATCTTGAGTTCGCGAACCATGAAGCGGTAGGTCCGACCAATCTCCTTGCGACCAGTTCGGCTGGCCTCCCCAATTTCGTCAAGGGTTCGAGGATTGTTGCATTGCCTGCACGCGGCGTAGAGGCTGGCTGCAGCGACTCCTTCGATAGAACGTCCGCGGATGAGCCTAGCCTCAACGGCTTTCTTGTAGTTCACAGCAGCCGACTCACGAATCGACTTTGGTAGATCGAGGCGGCTGGCCATACGGTCGAGTTCAGCCAGAGCCATGGCGAGGTTTCGCTCGGTGGCGTTGCTTACGCGAGAGCGTTTTTGCCACTTCCTCATGCGATAGAACTGGCTTCGGTAGCGACTTGAGATTGCCTTTCCAGAGTAGTCTTTGTTCTGCCAGTCAATATCTGTAGACAGTCCCTTGTCGTGCAGCATCACCGTCATAGGTGCTCCCGTACGCGCGCGCTGGTCGCCCTGCTCTGGACTGAACACACGCCACTCAGCGCCTTGGTCGATTACGTTGTCTTCTAAGACCAAACCGCAGTCTTCACACACGACTTCTCCTCTGGTTTCGTCTCTATTCAGGTTCCTGCTACCGCACTCGCTGCACTTCACAGTGTCTTCCACTAGGTATCCTTCGTCTGCCATTCCCTCACTCCACCTTTGCTTGAAAGGTAGTAAATCCCGACAGACCATCTTATTTAAGAGTGATAGTAGAGGAAAAAAGTAACAATCGCCTTACTGGGCGGCTGTGTAAGGTAATACGACCATTGAGAATGATGAAATAGAGCGCGACGTTGACGTTAATCGAAAGAGGAGGTGTAACCTTGTCCAAACAGTGGCCCCCGGCACAGATAGCGCTGACCCCTGGTAAGAGAGTGCTCTTCCTCACCAAGGATCTCGAACTGATACGCAGGCAGCTCTACGAGGGCCTCGATTTACGCATGGTGGATCTCAAGGTCGGTGATTTGCTCGATGATATCAACACCGACGTCATGACTCCGGCTTGGGTCTGTTTCGACCACGATCCGGCAGTCATAGCCGAGAATGCCTACGCCGGCCTAGTTCACGAGGGGAGGCGCGTGTTCGAACCTCGTGCATTGTTAGACGGTGGCTTTGAAGCCATAGTATCTGGACATCGTAAGGGTACTGGGTCAAGTCGCGAGACTGCTGCTCAGTGTGAGCGTTGGTCGGGAATTAGGATTGTTATCGCGGCGTCCTTCGCACCGATTCACGAGCGGAACAACATCAACCTTGGGCAATTGATGGGTGACTACGGGATGTTGGAGAGGCTGCAATCTGGTGAAAGTATCTCATTGAATGAGTTCACCGCTGATTACGACCCGGTGACCAGATTGATTATTGAAAATGGTGGTATTCTGCCGTTCGCGAAGATTCTCAAAGAAGGGGATATCAGTCTCCCTGAGTTGAAGACCGAACCGCGACCGATGACCATGGTCGAGAAGATGATTGCGAACAAGCTGCTGGGTCAGAATGGCACGGCGCGCTATGTCAAGCCTGGTGATGCTGTGCTCTCACAGGTCGATGGTGGCTACTCGCATGAGTTCACAACAGCACAGGTCCACGAATTCCTCAAGCAGGAATATGGCAACGATTACTCGCTTCCCAACCCATCAAAGTACGCAGTCTTCGAGGACCATTTGCTGTACGCCACCGGGGTGCCGAGATTTGGTCGCTTCACAGAGAAGATTCAGACTCTGAGAGACATGCAGAACGTGTTCCAGCAGCACACCGGAGTGCGTGACTATTCTGCTGAGGATGGTGTCAGCCCTGGTATCTGCCATCAAGTCGCAAGAGAGGAATTCATCGATGTTGGAGATTTCATTCAAGCGACGGATTCACACACCTGTATGGGAGGTGCCACGAACGCACTGGCCTACGGTGTCGGCTCTACCGAGTACGCCAACCTCGTGCACAATCAATTTGCCTTCGTCCAAGTCCCAGAAAGCATACGATTCGAGTTGGTAGGTAACCTAGACCCTGGGTGCACAGCCAAGGATGTCATACTCCATATCCTTTGGAAGTATGCCGCTGAGTCCGAGACACTTGACCGTAGCATGGAATTCGGTGGTCCCGGACTTGCCGGTTTGTCGATGGACGAGAGGGCTACTCTATGCAACATGGCTACTGAATGTAGTGCTAAGACTGGGATATGTGAACCAGACAGTATCACTGTAGATTGGTTGATGAATCGTAGATTAGGACTGAGTGAGGCAGAGGTGCGCAGCGCCTTCGTACTACCGGATGAGGGGGCGGAGTATCACGGAGGAGTACATACCATCGACTTGACACAGATTCGTCCGATGGTCGCACATCCTGGCAAGCCCGACGAGGGAATTCCCTCCGATCCTACAAATGGTGCTTACATAGACGAAATTGGCGAGGTGAGGATAGATATCGCCTATGCGGGTTCGTGCACTGCTGGCAAGGATGATGATTTCGCCTACTACGCGCAAGTCACCGAAGCGGCTCTTGAAGCAGGTCTGGCAATTCCCGAAGATGTCGACTGTTACATCCAGTTCGGCTCAAAGACGGTGAAGAGTTTGTCCGAGAAGAACGGCTGGAGCGAGATGTTCGAACGCGCTGGTGTCAAGCTAATTGACCCCGGATGTGGTGCCTGTATAGGAGCAGGTCCTGGTATTAGCGATGATGCGGAGCAGGTTACAATCTCTGCGATTAATCGTAATTATCAGGGTCGCTCCGGACCAGGTAAGTTGTATCTAGCAAGCCCCCTGACTGTGATGGCCAGCGCCTTTGTCGGGAAGATTACGGCGTGGCATCCAGATATCTTTGCACAGGGTTAAGAGCGTTCCTCGGTCGGAGACTTCTATCCAAAAGAGGCCCCGTGCCATTCGGGCATCGGGAGGACCTGCCGGAGGTTTGCGAATGAGCGAAGAAAAACCACTAGCCGGGAAACAAAAGCAGATTGCGATAAGCGAATTCTTCGAGAAGAACAAGCATTTCCTAGGCTTCGACTCCCTACAGAGATCTATCATCACGGCTGTCAAGGAGGCCGTCGACAATTCTCTCGACGCCTGTGAGGAGGAACGGATACTCCCTGATATTAGAGTTGAAATTAACCGACTTGAGGGTGACCGAATAGAGTTGATATCACAAGACAACGGGCCGGGCATACCAAGAGGAGCTATCGAGCACGTCTTCGGAAAGTTCCTCCTCGGATCTAGGTTTCACGCAATCAGACAGACCCGTGGTCAGCAGGGAATTGGAATTACTGGAGTAGTGATGTACGGCCAACTCACCACAGGCTCGAAGACCACTGTTATTTCAAAGGTCAAAGAGGATTCTTCAGCGGTCCGGGTTGATCTCGGTATTGATACAAGGAAGAACAAAGCGATCAAGAGTGGCGAGAGTAGGGATATTTGGATTGACGATATCACGGGTGAAGAAATCAAGCACGGTTTGAAGATACGGACCGAGATGAAGGCCAAGTACCAACGAGGTAGGCAATCGGTCTACCAGTACCTCAGGATGACTTCGATTGTCAATCCACACGCGACCATCAGCCTAGCCGTAAAGGACCGCGATGGAGAATTAATCGAAGAAGGTCACTGGCCTCGTACCACCGGCCGGCTCCCTAGGGTGGTAGAGGAAATTAAGCCCCATCCACACGGCATCCACCTCGGTACATTGCAGAGAATGCTGCGTGAAGCCGAGGAGAGGAAGATGACTTCTTTCCTGAGGCACAACTTCTCCGGAGTCAGCATGAGAGCGGCCCGGGAGATTCTCGGAAAGGCGGGGCTTGAGGAGAGTAGACAACCCCGCAGAATCAGGGCCGAGGAGGCTCAGGCTGTGCTCGATTCATTCCAGAAGGTCAAACTCCTGAATCCACCTACTGACTGTCTTTCCCCCATCGAGGACCTGTTAATCAAGAAGGGTCTATCGAAGGCGATTGATTCTCGCTTCGCCTCGACTGTTACTAGGGATACACGAGTCACTCAAGGCAACCCCTTCCAAATCGAAGTCGGCCTGGTTTTCGGTGGCGACCTAGCCTCGGACAGTCCAATTGAGATTCTTCGATTCGCTAATAGGGTGCCTCTGATGTACCAGCAGGGTGGATGTCTGCTCACGAAGGCAGTTGAGTCTGTCGACTGGAAGCGCTACGGCCTAGATCAACCGGGCGGTAGAGGGATACCAAAGGGACCAGCGGCCGTTCTCATTCACCTCGCCTCTACTAACGTCCAGTTCACCAGTGAGGCGAAGGAAGCCGTTGCTGGTAATGAGGAGGTATTAGGGGAAATCAGGAGGGCTTTGATGGAAGTAGGTAAGGGCCTGAAAAACCATCTCAAGAAAAGTTCGCAGAGGAAAAAGGCTCGAGAGAAGTTTGAGCTGATAAACGTCATTCTCCCTGAGATATCCCAGAAAACCTCGCAATTATTGGGCAGGGAAGAGCCTGATTTAGCGCCGATAATAACCCAGATTATGAATGCGGTTTTCTGCGAAGAGGCTCTTGGATGGGACACAACGAGGAAACTGACGACCTGTGATATCACTGTGTTCAACTACACAGCTCGAGCACGTGCGTACACAATCTTGGCCAAATGGCCCGAGAGCGAAACTGTCGCCATGGTGGACAACCCTCTCGGGGGCCGTAAGGAGACTCACGGTCTGTGGGCTTGGCGATTGGACACGCTGGATCCTGGCTCCTCGGCGGTAATCTCGTTCACCGTTTCCGGCCTCAGCAAGGGTGATTGGACGGACATGGAGATCTTTTTCAGGGGCAATGGTGACATCATCGGAGCCACCAAAATAGACGAGAAGCTACTCGATGAGATGAGGAACAAGGAGGCTCTTGATGCCGCTGTGGAAGAGGTACGCATCAAGAAAGATCCTATGATTGAGAATCTTGCTGAGAGAGCCGAAGAGTCGGTTCAAGTCCCAAATGACGAGGGCGTAATCGACATGGGGTCATTGACTCCAGATCAGGGGGTAGATGAATGAGCATAAGCAGAGAGAAATCCAAGGACGAGGTGATTCAAGCCCTCCATAATGTGGCTTCAGAGATGCATGACAAGATGTCCAAGGGCAATCCCCCGACGATGACACTGCCTGTCCGCTCTAAGAGCAACATCGGCTTCGACCAGCGGTTGGGAGTCTACAAATATGGCAAGAAAAGGACGGTTCGCGACGCGACCAACCTCGGTTCCGCTAAACAGTTGCTGCGCTCACTACACGTCACCGAATTCATCGAGGAGATGATCAACAACGGTAAGTCCTCAACCCTGAGAGAGATGTACTACATCTCCGAAGCCTGGGGCAACGGCAAGTTTCACTCGCAGAACGAAAGCAATAACCTAGCTGAGGACCTTGAGATTGTCACCAAGTGTCTACGGGAGGATTTCCGTCTGAGGCCAGAGGAGGATGGGGCGAGAATAATCGGGAATGTGACTTTTGAAGAGCGTAATCGACGTGGTGACTGGATGAGGATAAACTGTCGCGACGACGTCGGCGACTCTGGATACGGAGTCCCTTACAACGTCGAGTCAGAGAAACTCAGACTCATTGATGAAGACATAGATTTCATCATGGCAATAGAGACTGGCGGGATGTTTGATCGATTGATTGAGAATGGTTTCGATGAGGAGGCGCGGTGCGCGCTGATCCATCTCAAGGGGCAACCTGCACGCTCCACTCGTCGAATTATGCGACGAATGAGTGACGAGTGGAAAAAGCCAATCGTGGTATTCGCTGACTGTGACCCATGGTCGTTCAGAATCTTTGCTAGTATCGCATATGGGGCCATCAAGACTGCTCACATCTCAGAGTACTTAGCGAGCAAGGGTGCGATATATCTCGGGATTACTGCAGACGATATCCTCGCTTATGACCTACCTAGTGATGACCTCTCAAAACAAGACTTGGGTGCTCTGCAGGCCGAATTGTCCGACCCTAGATTCTCTACAGGGTGGTGGCAGCAGCAGATTGAGCTGATGCAAGAGCTCGGGAAGAAAGCTGAGCAGCAGTCCCTAGCCAAGTACGGGCTGGATTTCGTGACAGATACTTATCTCCCTGAGAAGTTGGCCCACCCGGATGTCGGTCTCGCCTATTGATTGAGAAGTCTGATAGCACGGAACCATCACCTCGGGCCGTGGCAGATGTTACGCTCTGGGCCAAGAGGCTCTCAGGAGCCTCACTACTACTGGTGCTGATTGGGTTAGTATCCTATGCATATGCCATGCCAGCAATGTTCGATGAGTTGGACCCATCCCAGCGACATCTTCTCGAATTGGAACCAGGAGAGAGTGGGGAAATCAATTTAGAACAATTTCATGAATATGCTGCTCTTCGAGTCTCGGTGGATGATTCGCAAGCTGCTGAACTCAGGCTTATTGATGCAATGGGGTCTGAGGAAAGTGGTTCGGGGCCCACGGTTCTAGATCTTGAGAGACCTGGTGAGGACGGGACTTTGTATGTCCCTGTGAGGGTCTTCAGATCAGCTCAGGCCGGAGAATACACCCTACACAATGATGGAAACACTACCCTCTGGTTCGTGGATGATATATCTGCACAGAAAGCACTGTTCGGGAATGGTTGGTTCGTAATGATGTTCTTCGGGTGTTGCCTCGGATTGCCATTGGGCGTCGTCGCACTCATACTGTTCCTCGCGGGACGAGGGCAACGTAAGAAATCTGGAGGACCCGTGGTCATGTCCAAAGATGGTAGATTGCCGACAACCGATGAGTTGTATAGACAGTACCGCGGCCTCCCGGAAGTAGAGGAAGAGGATCTGATAGCGGATCCATTCCCTGGTCAGACAGAGGTTGGTGAGGAATCCCGGCAGACCGAAGACGAACGGGATTGGCGGGGCTGGGACGAAGGTTGATTACTGTCTTTTTCCGGTTGCTACCATGATTACTGATACCACAAGAATTGCAGCACCTAGGTAGCCAATTACCTGACCAATTGAATCGACTCTATCTCTCATATCACGACCGTCTTGACACTGGCCCTCATCAGCACCTATGATTTCTCCAATTGTACCTGTCTCGTCTTCGCATTCATCGGTAATCCTCTGATCAATGGTATCTACTACTATTGAAGCAACAAACGACAAAGCCAGCATCAGCAATCCAGCGATGGCTAGTATTGTGACTAGTACGGTCTTCCCGGTTCCCATAGCTGTTTCACTAGTTCGATAGATATTATTCTATGCTCAAGTTGGGTTTTTAGAAGGCCTCCACTACCCAACCTCAGGTTGGTAAGTAAATGGTGGGTTTCGATGAGGCGCTCTCGATACTCGAAAACCCCACTAGGCGTCAGATTCTCAGGAAACTGGTCAAGGAACCTCACTACCCTCTGCAACTCTCTGAGTTACTGAATGTAAGTCAGCAAGCGGTGGTCAAACACCTCAAGGTGCTAGAAGAATCGGGGTTCGTAGATTCCGAACGTGTGCCATCTGAGAAAGGAGGGCCGCCGAAGAAGATGTACAAGGTCAACCAATCCTTCTCCCTGCGTCTCGACCTTGGGCCCGATTTGTTCCGCGCAGAACACAGGAAGATACCGGCTGGGGGGCCGATGCGCCTCTCCAACAGATTGCCGCCTGAACTGAATGGAGTAGTCGATCGGCTAGGGACTCGTCGGAAGCTCCCAATGGTAGAGGCCATGGGAGTGCTCTCGGAGTTGGATTCTGCTCTTGAGCGGATAGATGAACATCGTGACGCTGTGATAGCCCTCCATCAGCAGGTGATGAGGAAGGTCTCACCAAGTATCTCTGAGCAATCTGAATCCTATGAGGAGAGGCAGTTGGCCCACGCTATCATGAACCAACCCCGCAGACCACTTGATTTGGATGCCTTCTCGCAAGGACTGAGGATTCAGTCAATGGATGCTGAAGAGATGATGGATGCTCTGCGCGAGCGTCTGATGCGCGATTTTGCAGCTAGTCGTGGTCGCCTCGTCGCGGCGCGTGAAGGTACACCGTTGCCATGGTGGCTAGCACGCTAATCAGAAGACCATGTCCTCATCATCAAGGTTAGAAATCATGCTGGACTTCTCGGCGTAGCGGATTTTTGCCTCCTCCCTGCGTCCCCACATAACCACTGCGACCACTCCTACTAGAGCGAATGTCGCACCGAGGATTATTGTCGGCACTGTGTATTGAGCAATGACTTCGATTCCGACATCGAGAATACCTAAGTTCGAACCCATCTTCTGTGAGACCGCTCGGATATTGTTGTTCTCATCGGTCTCAACAATTATATTGTCTGGATCTAAGACGACAACGACGTTGTGGCTTCCAGCCTCAACCATATACAGTAAAGCGATTGTGGGTGGGTCCTCGCCGGAACATGAGCTAGAAGGGTCGTCACAGGGCATTATCGCCTCGACTATTTGCCGGTAAACAATGTTCTCCTCGTCGCACCCATTCTTCTTAATGTCAGATTCAGTCTGGTCTACGCACAGGATGATGTTAACGTCGGTGGCATGGGAGTTGCCCTTGTTGAGGACTTGTACATTGACGGAGAGCATTTCCCCGACATCTCCTGTGTAGACCGCAGAGAAGACATCGAGGATGAAGAGGTCTGGTGCTCTGAGTCTTAGTTCGACGACTTGTTCGTTGGTGTCGCAGTTGGGTCGGTAGTTATCTGGTAAACCGTCTCCATTCGCGTCGAGAGTGCAAGAATCATCCCACACTGGAGTCTCATCGTGGTCGCCGCCTGCTTCCGAGGAGCCGAATTCCGATACGACCTTGATTCCAATCTCTCGGTCGTTTAGTGAAGCGGCTGGGTCAATCTGGATGATTACGACAATCTGCAGAGTCGAGTAGGCCTCCATCACTGGCATGGTGATTGCATTGGTTTGGGCGGATAGGTAACAGCCCTCAGCAGGTGGGTCTTCACCCAGAGTTTGTCCCACACATGGTCTCTCAATCGGATATTCGGTGTCGAAGTCCTCGAGCAATGCATAGCTAATCTCCCAATTACCCAGCAGGGGCCCCAACGTAGGGGACGTCTGCCATGAATACCGGTCATCGCTGTCATAGAGGGTGTGGTTGTGGATTGTCGGCTGATCGTTCACATTGCCGTGGTTGGTGATGTTCATGATGAATCGGACAATCCTACCGGGGGCTGTGGATTTGATTCGGCTCTCAACCATCGGGTCGACCTCTATACGCATATCATGGAACTCAACAATCTCAATCTGTAGCTCAATGACATCCCTCAGTCTGGTTCCCTCGTAGGACTCCTCGCTTAGCACGTGTAGGATTACGGTGTATTGGCCGGCGTGGGTTCTCTCGGGCACGTTGAGAAGGATAGGTACGGTCTGCGACTCGTCACGATCTAACTCAGAGAATAGGATTCGAGGAATTTCGATGTCCCAGACGTGCGATGCACCGAATGTGTCCTCAATCGAGTTCACTGTTATGTCGTATCTATCAGCACCGTTTCCTTTGTTGGAGACTGTGGTATCCAACTGGAACAACTGTCCTGGATGCATTGATAGAATAGTTTCAGGTACGCTACCTTCCAAGTCATATTCTTGAATGACGTTTGTCAGAAGGACCACGGAGTCTCTGACACGCTGTGCTCCCTCCAGATGTGCCTTGACGGTGACAGAGTCACCTAGTCCGGCAGTAGCGTTGTATGGTGCGCACATGATGGCAGTGACGGTGTAGGGGGTGTCAATAATCGACCAGTAACGCGGAGCGTTATCTGAGATTCCATTCCCTCCAGGGGCTTCAGAGAAATCCAAATCCACCGTCCAGTGGTCGAACCTCCATGTCTGCTCAGAAATCTCAGGAGGTCTCTCCTCGGGACCGCCTGGAGTCGTAAATATCAGGTGACCGGGTGTGAAGTGCTTGGTGACCTCAATATCGAACTCAGAGCATTCGCCGGGCAGGACGTACTGTGTCGTGTCTCCAAGATTGAAGACAATGTTACCCGTGCTCTTGATTGAGACGTTAATCCAGAGTTCAAGAACATCGAAGGTACCTTGATCGATAGAGAGCACTGGCTCACCGGTGGACCAACCCTTCAGGTAAATCACAAAGGTCCCGGGGTCCTGTGATGTTGGGACGCTGACCTGTAGATTCCTAGTCACTGACTGCCCAGGGTCCAATGATAGCGCCGTTGGGAATGTTAGACCCCAGCCGAACGGCAGGGCCCATTCGACCTGTCCCTCTAAGGTGGATGGATCGTAAAACGCGAACGTATCGTATACGTTGCCCGTATTAGTAACCGTTATCGAGAAGAATGCCGACTCACCCTGTTCAACATCTACCTGGAAGTGACTGGTGTCCAAGTTAATCCCGTGGACAACATCCATCAACGTCAGAGTAATTCTGTCGTCCCTGATAGCCGGGTCTTTGTAGGATACTGCAGTCACGGTAATCGAGGCCAATTCGTCTGCATGGGCTTGGTATATCGAAGGGGCGCGGACGCGCATGTACATCGAAACCACATCACCACCACGCAGGAATACCGGGGTCGAGTCGAATATTGGTGTGTGATTAGTGGTGAAGAACAGTGTGGCTGTCCAGTTGTTTGGGACGCCTTCCATAGTCACGGTGAAGGTGTCGGCCACGAGTTCAGCGGGCCCAGGTGTGGGATTCGAGATTGTCATGTTGTAGGTGGTCTGCTCGCCAGGCTCAATGGTGTGGTAGTAGGTCTCAGTCTCTGTGAGTGCGACCTCGACTAGTCCAGTCAGGACGTGGACGTAGCACAGTGTGTAGGAACCGCCATTGCTGACATCGCTGCACTTGTTAGTGTCGGACCAAGCGATATGGGCACCACTCCCGAGATCATTTGCAAATGCTGGTGGTTGGCCCAAATCGGGGACCGCAGGTGAGTTCGGACCGAGTTTGTCGGACTGCCACTCAGTAATTGGGATTACTTCCCACGGGTCGAGAATCCCTGCGGCGAGCGAATTGAGAGGGAAGCCCTCGGGATAGTCGTCGTTGGTGTGATTCAGTCTAGTGTAAACCACGGTCTCTCCTTGGGTTCCGTTGTAGTTGTCCACCCATGACAGGTGCACGTTATCGAAAGAATCGGTGAGGATGGCTGGCATGTGTGAATTAGCGCCGAAGGGCCGATCGGTAGGGATTCCTTCGATGCCTTCGACTTCTGATACAGCTGAGTCGACAATTTGCTTGATTCCGTAAGTAGGTAACCCGTCAGGAGCTCCGTCCCACTCGCCCGCTCCTCTGAGTCGGAGTCTGGTGTAGTAAATCTCGTAGTTGACATCGATGTCGAATCCATAAGCGCGACCATCCATCCAAGCTAGATGGGTGTTACCAGAGGTGTCTACAGAGATTGCAGGATGTAGGCTGTATGCATCGTTGAGTGTGATTCTGGTGTCGTTGACCACTACGAGATTACCGTATCCTAGGCCGTCAATAGAGGGTCCGAGATCCTCGATGTACCTGTCGGCCGTGGTGTCGATAAAAGTCCCTGAATCTCCCTTCTGCCAGGTTGGAGGAGGATTCTCCAACAGCGAAAGAGGGTCAAGTATGGACATGTAGATTTCACGTGAATTGTTTGTGGATAGGTAGACCATGGCCTCAACCATTAGTTGTAATTCAGCCGAGTTCGCGGAAGTAGTCGGGAAACTGTACATCTGACCCTCCGCATCGGTCAGGCGGGTGTTTGTACCCGGGCAGGTTCTTGTGTTCAGACTGACGAATCCGTTGGGGCACTGGGCGAGGTCCATCATGTGGGAACCGACGCTGCTGGAGCCGGAGCCGAACCCAGCTGCAAGCAAGGGGACCGGGATGATTCCTGCAATAACACAGGCGTCGTGGGCCTCATTGATACTCTGAGTATCATCAGACTGTTGAGCGGGGTCCCCCCCATAGGGACCTTCGTCTGAAATTGGGATGATAATCTTGGTCGCATTGGGGTTCCAGTGGTGGTCCAACTGAGTTGGTGGATTACCGGGGACGTTGCCGGCAGCATCTCGCCAAGACAGGCAAGCCCAAGTGGAGCCGGGGCCCCAAAATTCACTGTAGTATCCTCCGTCTTGCGGCAAGTTGACTGCGCCGTTGTTGTAAACAACCTCGGTGAGTTCTCTGATGCCACCTGAGTCATCTCCTGGATTTATGCCTAGAGGGGTGGCTCGAGGACCTTGGCTTCCTGAGCCACCGGTCTGGTATGCAGCGGCGCAATTGCCGCTGGTAGCCGCGCTCGGCCAGTTGCCGCTGAGAGCATATAGGGTCTCGTAGACCGTCATGTTGGCTCGCAAGAGCATTGGCTTTAGTCCCTCGAAGTAGCCGCCGCTGGCGAAATAGCCGCCATAGAAGACCACACACATGTCAGCCCACTCGGTGTTCATCGAGCCGGAGGTGTCTATCGGGGCAACCATCTCGACTTTGCCGCCACGGGTGTCATCCCATACAATCTGAACGAAGTCATCGGCATCGACAGCGACATCGGGGTGCCCTTTGTGACCGATGATTGGAGTGAGGAGGGTCTCGCCCACTGCGACTATAGCCTCACGGGACTGTAGGTCGGGTTCAATCATGGAGTAGTAAATCTGGGGTTGTTGGTAGAACTTGTCAAGCGGCTCAAACGAGTCTTCCCAGACAATGTGGGCGTTGTTCTCAGAATCGGTATCAATGGCTGGCCAGTCGCGGTTCTGTGTGTGAACCGAAACCTCGAAGTCATCGATGATCGAAATCACGTTGTCGATAGCTGAGTCGCCACTCTGATCATCCTGAGATGGATCAAGCATGGTGTAAAAGATAGTCCACTGAGCGGCTTTATCGGTCCAGGTGATATGCACGTTGTCATCACTATCAACACTAACATCAGGGTGCCAAGCCCGATGTGCACCGGGGTTAGATATCTGGGTCTCGGAAATCAGCACATCGCCTCTTGGATTGTGCATTTGATACCACAAGTGCTGGGTGTTGCGACTCCAGACGAAGTGTACGTTGCCCATCGAGTCGGCATCGGTAGCCACCATCTTATCGTTAGCTGAGCCCCCGTTGACAATCTGAATCGCATCAGTCAGGACGACTTCACTAGCTTCAGCCTGCGGTATTTCGATTGCCGCGAAAGTGCTCATAACCATCAGAAGAACCATTGTTATGCTGTTTCTCATTTTTGCAGTTTCCATTTCTAAACCTCCAGCAGAGCTGTGTATCGTCCTAGTTTGTCTTCCAGCGATACTTAACCTCGACCCTTTGCCGTCACCTGCGCGCGTGAGGGTGCGCGAGTGTAGAGATAGGTTTCAGACCCATTCTGAGGGATCGAAGTCGCGACCAAAGCCACCTGTCTCATCGGTGTCTATCTCGCTCACTTCTGAATGCACTTCGGGTTGGTTGCCTCTACTCTGGGCCTTCTTGGCAATCCAGTCATCAACCGGCCCGGGCTTACCCACGCCGGGCCCGTATGCGAACTTTATCTTATGAATCAGAGCGAGTTTTGTGAGCCAAAGATGGCGCATCGTGTGCATGAATTCGTTCTGTGTCAGACCATCAAACCAAATAGGTCGGGAGAGATTGAATGCCTGCAGAGGGCCAGGCACATCGTTCTTCTTCTTGCCTACGTGAAGCACCCAATCGAGATCTGCCTGAGTAAGGTGAATCCTAGTATCGTGGAGCCATTTCTCCCAATCCCCGGTCTCATTCTCTGAGTGATCCGTCATTTCGCTCTGCTGACCGTCGTCGACCCGAGTGACTGAGTATATCAGAACCAGATTGCGGTTCTTCGGGATGACGACGTTGAACACATGACCCTGCTTTGTGGGGGGGTAACGGACATGCAGGTGGAGCATGGCCTGCTGATCGGCTACGTCTCGGGCTTCGAGGCGTTCGCTCTGCAGCCATTCGCGCACCCTGTCGCCGGCCTCGCGGGAGTTCATGAGGGGATTGGGGTGCCCGTCCTATTTGAGAACGCCGAGTCGGGGAATCAGTTGGCCTACAAGTTCCTCCAAGCGACCACCGGTTGCCGAGGAAGCTAGTCTCCTTCTTGTTCGAGAGTCGTTGAAATCATTCAACATATCATAACCCCAAAGAAAAACTAGGTTCGACATATGGATGATGGGGAGGGATACTGCGAGATAAATTGGGAGTAGGAGGGTAGCGCCGAAGAAAGAGTAGAGGAACGTGAGGGAGATTAGTGGCCAAAAGAACAGAGGAGAGAAGAGTGCCCCAATCATATGGTGTGTAGTCCTAGAGTCAATTCCCTCGTCCGTGTGGTCACCCGCATACCATCCGACGAATGCCTGCAGGCCGGTCGTCGGGATGGTGATGGGGGCGGAGAGAAGCATGGCCAGAACCCCCAATGCCCCTCTTTCCAGTCTTGATTCGGTCTTGATTCGTCCCCTCACATCCAACGTACGGGCGTCTAGGCCCACAGAGTGTAGTATGTCTGCGGCCTCCTTGGCATCTTCGACAAGAGTATCGTTATTCTCGTTCAGAATGAGTTGTTCTCTGATATCACGGGCTGCTAATACCTCCTGCTTCAGTGAGCTAAGAGGAGAGGCGGATGAATTCGCCCTCAGGTGGCCCAGTAGGTGCCACGCCCTGTATGTCTCCCAATCTGGTGCATTAGGGGTGATGTAGGTCAGACTTTCGTACAATTCGTCACGGAGAGGAAGGACTTGTTCTGCGGGCGGCTCAAGCCACTCACCCCCAGCGAGGCTTGAGTGGTGTTGGGGGTCTTCGATCAGTGGTATGGTGATTGGTTCACCAAACTCTACGAAGACGTCGGTGCGGAACCAGAAGTGGCATCTAAAATGTAGACCTACTGGTTG
>Ga0209034_10000750_pt1 | contig 16135 bp, 13 predicted proteins | sample MarorgKNORR_S2LV_2_FD_188219 | JGI IMG/M metagenome (GOLD analysis project Ga0209034, IMG submission 188219) | Marine microbial communities from the Southern Atlantic Ocean, analyzing organic carbon cycling - 250m_A/KNORR_S2/LV (SPAdes) (version 2) | ecosystem: Environmental > Aquatic > Marine...
GAATCCTGTTAAAATCAAGTTATGAGCTTCTTGTGGTGCTCCAGATACCATCACATCTTTAACATACAAGTCAAAGTTTGTGGAAGTGGATGGATCACCAATTACTTCATAATATGTATAACTTAAATCATCAGTAAATCTCCAGTCACTTACATGACCACGTGCGTCAATTCTAAGTACTGGGATTGGTTGATAAGCTATAGAATATTCTAAACCTGAGTGATTTTCTTCCAAACCATCAATACTAAAGAATGATTCGTTTCCACTAAGGTCTTCTACAGTACCGCTTTGAGCTCTATCAGACCACTGAGATGTGTAGTAGTTTAAACTACCTGCCCACTGACCGTTAGCAGCTTGGAATCTAGCACCGATATCAAACCAAGTAGCCTTTTCATTATTAAAATCAGTGTTTTTGATGAAATTCGCATCATCAACCAATTTATCTAATGAAGGGGTTAGGTTTGCAGTACTAAAGTTACCAAACAATAGCCATGTGTCACTTATAGGATAAGTACCACCAACTTTCATCTGATAACCTGTTTCAGCATCAGCTTCTAGAGTTGGTTCTCCTAATTGGAAGTGATCTTGTACAGTATAGCTAGCGCTAGTAGTACCAAACATACCAAATGCAGTAGCTCCACTACCATCATTATAGCTTACTTGTGTATATCCACCTTGCCAATCAATTGTATTAGTATTGTCATACTGGATTTTATCACCAAGCGTTCTGTATTTTTCTTGATCTGTTGTCCAATTTTCATTTGAACTGTTGTAGTATACATCCCCACCAAGCAAGTCATAGACTTGTCTATAGTGTTCAACTTCTGCTGTTCTGACATCAAGTCCGAAAGTCAGCTTTGTTGATTCATTAAGATCCCAATCTAACTTAGACATTATGCCATAAGTATATTGATTGTTTCTGCTACCTCTTAAGACACCAGCTGATTGATAACCGTAGCCATCAACCCAATTTTCTGTACTGTTTCTTAAAATTGTAGCATCATAATCACGTCCTGAACCATCAGATTTCCACTTTAGAGAACCAGCGGAACCTGAACCTCCACCTTCACCACCGGAGTAGTAAAGCGCAGAAGATAAAAGCATATCATCTCTTACTTGGTTGTAAGAGTTAACTTGCACAATTGGTTTGTGGAAGTAATTATTTCTTTCATTAATCATCGTTGAAGAATGCGGATCAGCTTCTCTCCAATTCCAACCATCAAATGGTACCCAACTAGCGATTGCACGCTTGCCGTGGTATGGAGTGTCTAGCTCATCAGCTCTAGGATTCCAATCTACACCATATTCTGTTCTTAAATCTTCTTCAGCTACACCCATATCTCTAGCTAAGTCATGACTATAATTTGAAATACGATTATTCCAGAAATTATGACCATGTAATTGTGGAGACCCAAGTGCAACCATTTCTATACGATTATTATCGTCAATAGAATAAGATGTATTAAAATAGTAAGACCATGCGTCAGTATAAGTTCCTGTTGCAAAGAAACGATCTGCAGTTCTACGTGAAGCTGCCATGACAACTGTCATTTTATCGTCCATTATTAATCCAGAATTTACTGTTATTGCAGTCTTACTGAAGTCGTATTCACCGACTTCTTGCTTAATCTGTACGCCAGCTTCAGTTGTAGGAGCTGCACTAATAAAGTTCACAGTTCCACCTAAACTAGGTACAGCTAGATTAACAGCCCCAGCTCCTCTTTGCACTTGTACCACTGATGCAACATCAGCAAGTACGGTCCAATTTGAGAAGTATAGGTTTCCATTTTCCATATCGTTCATTGGAACACCATTAATCAAATAAGCTGTATAACGATCGTCAAATCCACGAACGTATACATTTTCATCATCCCAACCACCACCGTTTTCGACAAAAACACTAGGGAGGGTTGACAATGCTTTCGGCAATCCACGACCACCTAATCTGAAATCAATATCAGCTTTGGTATAGTCATCGTATGCGATCGCATCTGTATTATCTACACGATTTGCTAGTACATCAACACCGCCCAACGCAACGGATGAAGATGACAATGTGAAATTAGCAGATTCGTTGGAATTCTGTATTTTCACTGTAGCAGACGATTTGTTATGTCCTACTACGCTAGCAGTTACTGTGTAGGTGCCATTAGGAAGGTCTATTGAGTATGCTCCACTTAATGTGGCAGCAGCACCCGAAGAAGTTCCTTCGACAACAACATTGGCTCCCGGTAAGGCATTTCCATCTGCGTCCGTAACGGTTCCAGATACTGTACCCTGCCCAAGAACTGCGCCAGAAATCATAATGATTCCAAGTAGCGCGCCAAGAATCGTACGATTCATAGTTAACTCCTTTTTCTTGGTTACTTTCATATATTAATATATTTAAAAGCACGAGTAAGTGCTTTGTGATAATTTGACGCAATTATTTGAGGATTGCAAACATTAATTGTATGTCTATAAAAAAACTATGCTTATCCTATAAATTTTCTAATAAATTATCCTTTTCAAAATTGGTATGAATATCTTAACATGAGAAAATGGACTTTATTGATTTAAAAACACAACAAAATCGCATTCGTGAGGGCCTCAAAGTACGTTTTGATCGTATTCTAGAGCACGGTTCCTATATTATGGGTCCAGAAGTTACTGAATTAGAGGAGAAATTAGCAGAGTATTGTGGGGTCAAACATGCGATTTCATGTTCGTCAGGTACCGATGCATTACTCATTCCTTTAATGGCATGGAATATAGGTCCGGGAGATGCTGTTTTTACTACACCTTTTACTTATGTTGCAACTGCTGAAGTCATTTCGTTATTAGGAGCAACCCCTGTTTTTGTTGATGTTTATGAATCAACCTTTAATATCGATTGTGAAGAATTAGAATTAGCAATCCAAAATACCATTGCAGAAGGACAATTAACTCCAAAAGCAATTATTCCCGTTGATTTGTTTGGACTTCCAGCACGTTATCATGTTATTGAAGAGATTGCAAAAAAATATGATTTAAAAGTGATTGAAGATGCGGCACAAAGTTTTGGAGGAGCAATCAGAGATAGAAAAGTAGGTACTTTTGGGGATGTTGCTGCTACTTCTTTTTATCCAGCAAAACCATTAGGGTGTTATGGTGATGGAGGAGCTATTTTTACAAATAATGATAATTTAGCTGAAAAATGTAAAGCAATTCGTATTCATGGAACTACATCTGATAGATATCACAGTGAATTAATTGGTTTGAATGGACGTTTAGACAGTTTGCAAGCCGCAGTATTATTAGAAAAACTAACTATTTTTGATGAAGAATTAGATTTACGACAAAAAATTAGTAATCAATACAGAGCAAATTTGGAAAATTGTCAATATATACCTAATGATTATAAATCATCTCATGCACTATTTTCAATTTTATTAGAATCAACTCAAGAAAGAGAAAAAATTATTAATAAGCTATCTAAAAATAATATACCAAATATAATCTACTATAAAACACCTATCCATTTAATGAAAGCATTTTTTTATTTAAGTTATCAAAAAGGGGATTTACCAGTATCAGAAAAATTATCACAAACCATTTTAAGTTTACCAATGCATGCTTATCTATCTGAGGAGGATGTTCGATTAATCATTAATCAGATACAATAAAGTTATGAAATACATCGTTACAGGAGGAGCAGGGTTTATTGGTAGCAATCTTGTTGATTGTTTAGTTGATAATGGACATGAAGTCCATATACTAGATAATTTTTCTACTGGGAAAAAAGAAAATTGTAACCCAAAAGCATTTTATCATCATTATGATATTTCAGATATTAATAATAGTGATACTTTTATAGAAATTATGCAAGATACAGATTGTATATTTCATTGTGCTGCACTAGCAGAAGTGCAGTCTTCCATTGATAATCCAATGAAATACGAAATAAATAATACAATTGGCACAATGAATATACTCAAAAGTGCAAGCGATGCAATGGTTCGAAGGTTTATTTATAGTGCATCTTCCTCTGTTTATGGACTAACAGAGAAGCTTCCATCTACTGAAGATGATTTGCCAAACCCTATGTCTCCATATGCTAGTCAAAAGTATTATGGTGAGATATGTTGCAAAATGTTTTCTGAAGTTTACAATCTAGAAACTATATCTTTGAGATATTTTAATGTATATGGAGAAAGGCAAAAGTTAGATGGAGCATATGCTAATGTTATTGGAATATTTATAAAACAATGTTTTGATGATGTTCCAATGACTATTAATGGTGATGGAAATCAAAAAAGAGATTTTGTCTATGTAGGCGATGTAATAAGAGCAAATATTTTAGCAGCACAATCGAATAAAATTGGTTCTGGTGAAGTTGTTAATATTGGAAACGGAAAAAATATTTCAATTAATGATGTTGCACAATTGATAGGAAATAATACAATTCATAGAGAACCTGTTATTGAACCATTTGCAAATTTAGCTGATGTTTCTAAAGCAAAAAAATTGTTAGATTGGGAACCTTTGACACAATTAGAAGATTGGATAATAAACTATAAATCTAAAATAGGATTAAATTAACATATGAGTAAAAAAATACTAATTACAGGTGGTGCAGGATTTATTGCACATCATGTCATTGATGAAATTTTATCTACTACAGATTGGGAAATTGTTACACTAGATAGATTAGATTTTAGTGGTAATCTCAATCGATTAAAAGAAGTAGTAGATTCTTATTCATTAACTGATCAAAAAAGAATAAAAATAGTACATCATGATTTAAAAGCAGAATTAAATCCTCAAATAAAATCTACTATAGGAAAAATTGATTACATCGCACATTTAGCTGCTGGTTCACATGTAGATAGATCTATTGATTATCCATTAGAGTTTGTTATGGATAATGTAGTTGGAACCGCTCATATTTTAGATTATGCAAGAAATTTAGATCATTTAGAAATATTCTCATATTTTAGTACTGACGAGGTTTTTGGGCCAGCACCAAAAGGAGTCAATTATAAAGAAAATGATAGATATAACTCTACTAATCCATACTCTGCAACCAAGGCAGGCGCAGAAGAGCTTGTTGTGGCATATGAAAATACTTATGGTTTACCATCATTTATTACACATACAATGAATGTATTTGGAGAAAGACAAAGTGCTGAAAAATATATTCCGATGGCAATTAAAAAAGTGAGAGATGATGAAGTAGTCACAGTACATGCCAATCAAGAGAAAACAATAGCAGGATCAAGACACTATATTCATGCGAAGGATGTGGCTAATGCTTTATTGTTCTTGTTACAGTATGATATTGCTAGTTTGAAACCTGATGAAACTGGTGCAAAATGTCAAAAGTTTAATATTGTAGGCAAAGATGAAATTAATAACCTTGAATTAGCCCAATTTATTGCTAAAGTCCAAAATCGAGAGTTAAAATATGAAATGGTTGATTTTCATTCTTCAAGGCCAGGGCATGATTTACGTTATGCATTAGATGGTACTAAAATGGCAAATATGGGGTGGAAACCACAATCTGCTTTCCAAAGATTAGAATCTGTTATCAAATGGACTTTAGACAATGACAGATGGTTAATTACATAAAAGATTTGCAAAAAACATATTTCAACCTAAATTCTGCAAATGATTAAAAAATATACTATATTTTTAAGTCTTTTAAATGTCATTTTTGGACAGATTTCCATGAGTGATATTAATAAATTAAGCAATGATCAGTTAGATTTAATCAAACAGGAATTGCAAGGGGAACCTCTTTCTCAAGACGACTATATCAATACAGAAGAATCAGTAGAAGTTATACCAGAAACAGTTACAATTGAGTCAAACACCCCTTCTGCTCCTAGTTTATACTTTGGATATAATTATTTTAAGAGAGACATTAATTTCTTCGATAATGTTCCAACCCCACCTGATTTTAAGTTAGGTCCAGGAGACGAAATTATTTTATCTCTTTGGGGAGAAACAAATTCGAGAGAAAATTTAATTCTTAATAAAGAAGGATTAATTTATTATGAAAATGTTGGGTTTATTAATCTTTCTAACAAAAATTTAAAAGAAGCTGAATCAGTCTTATTGGAAGAATTGTCTCGTATTTATTCTACATTAAAAGATAAGGATAATCCAACACAATTAATGTTAGAACTTGGGAAGCTTAAATCAATTAATGTTTATTTTTCTGGACAAATTGAAAATCCAGGTATTAATCTTATTCATCCGTTCTCAGATATATTTTCAGCAATTGTTCAAGTTGGAGGAATTAAAGAAGAAGGATCATTACGACAAGTACAATTAATTCGCAATGGTAATATAATTTCCACTGTTGATTTTTATTCTTTCTTCACCGATGGGAAAAATAATTTTTCCTCTATAAGAATTTTAGATGGAGATGTAATACATGTTCCCATAGTTTCTAGGCGTGTAGAAATTAAAGGAGCGATTAATAATCCAGGTTTTTTTGAATTATTTGATGATGAATCATTAATAGATTTAATTCAATATGCTGGAAATCTTACAGCTAATGCAGCTTCTAGCATTACATTAGACACATTAATTCCATTTTCGGAACGTCTTTCAGATGATAATGCAAGAGTAAGCGTGACGGTAAATCTTTCAACTGCTTCAAATACTACATTGAATAATGGTGATGTTGCAAACATTGGATTTATTGGTAATGTTGCAACTAAGGTTGAAGTTTTAGGAAGAGTAAAATCTCCGGGACTATATGCTTCTAATGGAACGTTGAAAGAAGTATTAGATCTAGCTGGTGGTTTTAATGATCCTCTGTATAGAAAATCTATTCGCGATGATGAAATTTTGGTTTTACGAAAAGATGCAAATCAATTTTATGGACTAGAATTTAAAGTTCCTTATAATAAATCAGATAATTTTAATTTAATAGCTGATGATAAAATTTTTATTTATGAAAATGTGAATTATAACAATAGTTTTACAATTACAGTCACTGGAGAAGTCAATAAGAGAGGTAGTTACCAACATATATCTGGGATGACAGTTCAAGATGCAATTAATTTAGCTGAAGGCTTGACTCAAATTGCTAATTCAGACGGTATTGTTATTACTCAAAATTTTATTTCAATTGATGACGATGGAAATACAATAGAATCATTTAACCAAGTCAATGATGCAAATTTAGATTATGAGCTTGCTTCTAATTCAATAGTGACTGTATTGGCTCTTGAAAATGTAGTGAGCGTAGAGGGTAATGTGTATAACCCAGGATTAGTAACATATGTTGGTAAGAAATCAGTGAAACGATATATAGAGCTTGCAGGTGGAATGAAAAAAGATTCTATTGCTAATGATATTTATATACAGCGTGCAAACGGGAAAATTAAACGTATATCACGTTTTAATAGAATATATGTTTCTGCACAACCAGGAGACAAAATTATAGTTCCACTTAATACATCTCCAAAAGATTTTGATGTTACTGCATTTCTCGCAGATTTAGCATCCACTCTCGCAAATATTGCTGCTATTCTTATTGTAGTTGATAATCAAAAGGATTAATTCCGATGAAATTAATTCTCCTACGCCATGGTGAAAGCGAATGGAATCTTCTTAATCAATTTACGGGATGGACTGATGTTGGTTTAACTGAAAATGGTATTAAAGAAGCCAAATTTGCAGCTGAAAAAATTCTTCAAGAAAATATTGTTATAAACACTATTTATACATCTTTTCTTACAAGGTCCACTCATACTGCTGAAATTATCGCAGATATAATTGAATTTGATAAAAAGAATATCAAATATGATTGGCGATTAAATGAAAGACATTATGGAGCTCTCCAGGGATTAAATAAGTCTGAAACTGCTACTAAATATGGTGAAGAACAAGTTCGGCTATGGAGAAGAAGCTATGATGTTATTCCACCTCGATTATCAGATGATGATAAAAGACACCCAAGACTTAATGAAAAGTTTAAAAATATTGAAAATTTGCCCACTGGAGAAAGTTTAAAAAATGTTATTGATAGATTAAATCCATTTTGGAATCGGTATGTAAAAAATATTAAAGCAAATCCAGGAAATCATTTGATTATAGCCCATAGTAATTCTTTGAGAGCAATTGTAAAAATATTAGATCAATTATCAAACGAAGAAATTGTGTCTGTGAATATTCCTACAGGTATTCCTTTAGTATATGAATTTGATGATAATTTTAATATTATTCAGAAAGAGTATTTAATTAATCAGGCTAAATTAGAAGAAAAACAAGAGATGATAGTAAATCAAGGCAAAGCAGAGTGAATTTAGATTTTTCAAATATTAAAGTCTTATTAATTGGAGATTTTATGATAGATCACTATATCATTGGTACCTCTAATAGAATATCTCCAGAAGCTCAAGTTCCTGTAGTAGTTCCGGAACGAGAATATTCAATTCCAGGAGGAGCAGGCAACGTAGCTATGAATTTATGTCTAATGGGGGCAGATGTAACATGCGTGGGATGTATTGGTAATGACAGTTGGGGTAAGAAGTTACTTTCAATATTAGATAATGAAGGCATAAATATAGAAGCTATAAATATAATTGATAGTCATCCTACTACATTGAAACAAAGGATATATTCAGATGGTAAACAAGTTGCAAGACTTGATACAGAAAAGATAATTGATTGGCAACCTGCTGCTGAAATGAAACATGATTATAGTAATTATGATATTATAATATTGTCAGATTATAATAAAGGAGCATTAAATCATCCGTGGTTTAATATAAATGATTTAGATAATGTAATAGTTGATCCTAAAAAAGATGCTTTCAGTTATTATAGTCAAGCAAATATTATTACGCCAAATTTAAATGAACTTCAAAAAGCTTCTAAAAGTGAGATTAATGATAACAAATCGATTGTGGACGCTTGTAATGAATTAATTCAGGAATGCAATTTTAACTATATAGTTGCAAAGAAAGGTGATAAAGGAATAACAATTGTAGGTAAAAACAATTTTGTTAAGCACATCGAAGCTTATTTTGTTGAAAATCCAGATGTTACAGGAGCAGGAGATACAGTTGTTGCTGCTTTATCTCTTGCATTTGCTAAAACAGAAGATATAGAGATTTCTGCAAAGATTGCTAATGCCGCTGCTGCAGTTGTTGTAGGAAAGCCTGGTACTGCTACAGCTACTATTAATGAAATTAATAAATTATTATAATTCCCAGTAAATGATAGCTCCTACTCCATTTTTTTTGCTACCATTATTAACAATAAAAATTCCTAACGTATTCAAAGCATTAAATTCTTTTTTTATATCAATTCTATATTTTATTGAATCATTGACATCGATTTTTTTTGATACCTGAATTTGGTAGTGATAATTTTTTAATATTAATCCATTCATTCCTATATGAATAATCTTTGTAGGATCAATATTTAGGTGAGGAAGAAATGGATTACCAATTGTATAGCCTTTATAACTCCATCCTGCAGTATAGATTGTATGATTATAATATGCTTCAGCTACATATGGAGGATTCATATATTGATGACTAGTATCTAAGTATTCAAACAAAATTGTAGTTTCTGGGATATAATTTTTTAACTCTAATCCCCATAATCCATCAATTTCATTTCTAAATCTGAAACCACTCGTATCTTCAAAAAAATGTTGATAATATAATTTTAGTATTTGATTATTATTATTATGCTGATAATAAAAATCCCATAAACCTAGATGATTTCCTAGAGCATTTGGGTGTGGTTCTCCTTCATTTAATGGGCCATCTTCTGATATAAAGACTTTTAAAAAATCCTTGAATGTATTTGGTTGATCTCCAAATGTTGCTACGCTACCTGCCCAAATGGCTTCATGAACTAATCCAATACTAATTTGGTAATTATTATTTTTGATATTCATATATAAAAATTTTTCGTGTAAAAAAGGAGCTTTGTCATAAATATCATTTTTATCAAAAAATCCATGAGCAATCCCAAAATCAAAATCAATTTTTTCAAATTTTTTTATTTTCTGAGATGTTACTAAGCCAATTTTTGGTGTTGGTTTTGCATTATGGCTTATTAACATATGCCCAGAACTAAGTTCATCATTTAGATAATTACTGAAATCTCTGTAGTATCTTCCTGCACGTAAAAATGTCTTGTCTGAAAAATTATGTTTTATAAATGACTCGTTAAAATAAATATTTTCTTTTTGCGCAAAAATATTAATTGCATAGGTAGTTTTTGATGTTTTGAACTTCCATATACCTTGAAAATCAAAATTAGTGGGAGTTATTCCAAAATTGTTTTTTTCTAACCACCAAGAATCTAAAATGTCAGGATTCGATTGAATTTTAAGTTTAATTTCATGTTCTTGTGAGAATAGCAAAGTATTTGCTGTGAATAATATTATTACAAAAAGTTTTGAAAATTTATTTATTCTGATAATTTTTAACTTTTTTAACATAAAATTTCCAGTCCATTACTTCAATCGTTGCATGTTTTGAAATTTCAAATGACTGAAATTTTTGATTAGGAAAAACTCTTTGTTCTAATCCATTAACAAGTAAATCAATTGGCATAACAAAATTTTCATTTATATTATTCCATCTATAGTAAAATTCAGAATCTGTTTGGTAATATTCTAAATGTGGTTGATTTGGAGTATAAAAATACTGTTCAGAGAAATAAGAATAATCAGTACCTGTTTTTTCTTTTACTTTTGCAAAGAAATCTTCTGTATTGACATGGCTTTTTGCATTTTCAGTCATGAATTCTTTAAGAATTTCAAACCAAATAATATCATTATTGATTACACTTCTTAAAGTATGCATTATCCAAGCACCTTTCATATAAGTATCACTACTTAAAGCCCAATGATTTTCATCTTCATTCCCAACGATTGGAATCTTATTTGCAATTCTTCCCTTTATGCCTTTTAAGTAATCAACGCTTACTGGATAGCTATCAAATTTATCTTCAAAATAAATTGCTTCAGAGTAAACTTGTAATCCTTCATGAATCCAGATATGTGTTGGATCTGAAGCAGTAACACTATTCCCAAACCATTCATGTCCTGTTTCATGGATAATTAATGGATCTATAACACCATACATACCCCAGCTACCACTTCTAACACCATTATAAATACTAAAACCATTTCCATAGGTTATAGCTGATTGATGTTCCATCCCTAAATATGGGGCCTCTACTAATTTATATCCATCTTCCCACCATTGATAATCACCAAAATATTTCTCATAAAATCGAAGCACTTCTTTTACTTGTTGGAAATAGTTTTTTGCAACATCTTTATTATAGTCCAGCACATAATGATTGATATTATGAATAGTAGAATCTTTAATAAAAGTGTCTTGAACAGCAACATAATGTCCAATTTGAACTGATATGTTATAATTATTAATTGGATTATTTACGAACCATTCATATGTCGTTTTATCTCCATCTTGTATAGTGTTTCTCAATTGACCATTTGCTACACACATTAAGTCTGATGGAACTGTAAAAGACATTTTAACACTATCTGGTTCTTCAGTAATATGATCTTTATTTGGCCACCAAATTCTTGCACCTTCACCTTCACAAGAAACAGCAACCCAATCTCTCCCATCTTTATCTTTTGACCATGTAAACCCTCCTGCCCAAGGAGGATTAACAGCTCCTTGAGGAACGCCTTCATAGTGTACAGTAAAATCAAATAAGGTATTATTAAGAATTGTATTTGGAAAAACAACTAATACTGCATCTTCTTCACGACTATATTCTAATTCATTATTTTCATAAGTAATTTTTTTAATATCTAAATCTTTTACTAAATCAACCTGTAAAGTATCTATATCATTTAAGCTTTTTGCTTTTATTGTGACAAAACCATCCAAAGATTTGTTTTCAATATCAAAATCAATGTTAATATCATAATATGTAACATCGTAAGAAGAACGGTGTTCATTCAAAAATCCCATAAGATAGTTATTTCTACTCAGTGGAGGTATTTCATTCCCACCATGTGGTCTAGGATTACCACAACTAACAATTAAAAAACATAAAAATATAATATTAATCAATTTTTTTTTCATAATAGGTTGTTGATTGAAACATATTTTTTGCAAAAATAATGAAATACAATAAAAAACAAAACAAAATCCACAATACAATTGCGAAAGCTTCCTTAATTACTGGAGAAGTTAATAAGAGAAATAGGACATAGATAATTGCTATATAAATAATCCATTTTATCCAATTAGGCTGATCCCATAGTTTAATTAGTATATTCATTTGATAGAAAAGTAATATAATTTTTCGTAATAATCTAAAGCTTCATTATAAATAGATTGGTATTCTTTTGGAATACTATCTGATTTATTATTAAATGATTCAAATTGATTAGTATTAATAACATTATTATACCAATGTTTCCACCAAATACCATCGGTGGGATATGAACCTTTTTTCCACATAAGCATCCTTGCATCAAAATCAATATTGAGCTTCCTACACCATTGGTTTAGAACATTTCTAGGGTCTTTTAATAAAATAGATGAATCAATCACTAGAATATTTTTTTCATTTTTTTTTAAATATTGTATTAGTCCATATTGTTGAGGATAACCAAGTTCATCAACATTGAGTAATTTGTTTTTTTTGATATATGAACTAATTACATCTTTTGGATGTCTTATTAAAAAACAATTATGGAAGTCTTTTATCCACTCTATATCGTCTAAATTGATTAAATGATGTGCCATATGTTTTTGGTACCATATTTTTTTCGATTGTGGGATTTCTTTTGTTATACTATCTACCACTGCATCATAAGTGTTTGGATAATGATTAATAATCTCTTCATACATTGGATGTTTCAGTTTTTTCTCTTTTAAATAATAAGCATAAAATGGTTCATCAGATACAAAAGCATCTATTCTTGAGGACCAAGAACGCATTAAAGCAGTAGAAATATTTCTAGGGCCGGACCAACAGGCAATTTTCATAATTTAGATTTTATATAATTTTGAATATCTTGAAGATATAATGTTCTTATCTTATTTGTGATAGATTCTTTATTGGTGGATTGTAATGATTGATTCTCTAGAGTTGAAACTGGTATAATTCCTCCAAATGTTCCAGTTACAAATGCTTCTTCACAATTACTAATGTCTTCAAAGGTAAAGTCTTTTTCATGGCATGATATATTATTTTTCTTACAAATTTCTATCGTTTTTGATCGCGTAATTCCATTGAGACAATACTGCCCTGTAGAAGTGATAATTTTAGTATTTTTAATAAAAAATAAATTAGTGGAGTTACATGTACTAATAAAACCATGCATATCATCCATAATCCCTTCATCATAACCCAGCTTATTTGCTTCTATACTCGCTAAAATACAATTCAATTTACTTAACGTATTATACTGAGGATTAAGTATTTCATTATTTGGTCTAACGTTCTTAACTCTTCCAATTTTAATACCATTTCTATAAGTGTCAGGATTTGTTTTTTTATATTCAGGAATAATAACAAAATTAATTGGACCTACATTTGCATTAGGATTCTGGTAAGGAGTAATTTTATTTCCACGAGAAATTATTAAACGAATATGTACATCGTTTTTCATATTATTTCTGTATAAGGTTTTATTAATTTCGTTGATAATACCTTCTTTAGTGATTCCAATATTCAAAGAAATCCCTTTTGCACTTTTATAAATACGATCTAAATGATCTTCAATATAGACTAATACCGATTGGTGTAATCTAATTCCTTCCCAGACACCATCTCCAAGTAAAAATCCACTATCAAAAACTGATATTTTTGCTTCGTTTCTTTTGAAAAATTCCCCATTAATATTGATTAAAATGGATTCATTTTTTGGATTGACTATGAAAGAATGTGTGCTCATGAGTGGGCCCACAGGGATTTGAACCCCGAACCTGCGGATTATGAGTCCGTTGCTCTACCATTGAGCTATGGGCCCTGAATTATTTCGAAAATAAACAAAACTATGATGTTTTAAAAAGATAATTAATTATATATTATATTTTATTGCATGAATAATGAAAAAAAAACTTTAATTGTAATTCCAGCAAGATACAATTCTTCCAGATTTCCTGGAAAACCACTAATTAAAATTAATGGAATCCCAATGATTAAACGAACTTATGATCAAGCATATAAGAATACCCATACAAATGATATTTTGATTGCAACTGACAGTTCAAAAATAGAGACTTTTTGCAAAGATAATAATATGAACGTAGTAATGACATCTAAAGATTGTCAATCAGGCACTGATAGAGTTGCTGAAGTATCAAAAATGATGCCTGAATTTGATTGTTATTTTAATTTACAAGGAGATGAACCAGTTATTAATCCAAAGTATATCGATCAATGTATTGAAAGTTTCTTTCGTTTTTATCCAAAATATGAATTAATTACAGCATACGCAAAACTTCCAAAAGAACGTGCTATATTACCAGAAACTGTTAAAGTAGTTTTTAATGAAAAAAATGAAGCAATTCGTTTTTCAAGGTCTCTTATACCAGAGAGCTCTTTCGAATATCATAATCATATTGGAATAATTATATCTGATGATTCTAACACTTCGTTGAGTGACGATGTATCTTTAATGAAAGGGTCATGAGTTTTTGTTATTGCACCTGCGGCGTTTAATAATTCTACCAATTTAAGCGATGGCGAATTTCTCAAATCATCACTATCTGATTTAAATGAGATTCCTAGAATTCCAATTTTTTTACCAAACAAATTTCCTTCTACTTGTTTAATCTTATTTATTACATGTTGAGGAATTGATTCATTAACTTTCCATGCTGTTGAGACAATGCTTGAAAAAGTTGTATTATTATCCAAGAATAATCCATCCTTGCTTAAACAAGGACCGCCAGCAAAACCTGGCTTTGGTATATTACTTCTTGCATATTCATAGTTTGAAATATTAATTATATGTGATGCATCTTCACCAAACATTTCAGCCCAAATAGCAAGTTCGTTTGATAATGCAAATCCTATATATCTATAAATATTTGCAAAAAGTTTTGCAAGCTCTGCACCAGTAATTGTTGTGTATGAAAATTTCTTATTTGGGTTGATATGTCTAAAAATCTCTGTAACAATATCATTTGATGTTTGATTTACACCTCCTACAATCTCAGGGATTTCCTGAATCTCTTTTACAGCTTTTCCTTCAAGAATTCTTTCAGGACATACTGCTAGCTGAAAATCGTTTCCAGCAATTAAACCTGTTTTGTTTTCAATAAATGGTATTATGATATCAGCTGTTGTTCGTGGCGGTAACGTGGATCTCATAATTACGATTTTACCTCTTAAATCAGCTTTACAGACTTCCTCTAATGCAGTATAAACCTGTGAATAATCAACACTATTTCCTAATGTGGTAGGCGTACCAACTGTTACAAATATTGCGTCTACACGGTCTTTTATTTTTTCAAGAGAGTTTTCTACTGTTAGTTTTCCAGATTTACTTGATATGTCCAGATTTTCTTGAAGTGCGGGATCATAAAATGGGCATTTTCCATCCCTAATAGAAGATAATCGCTTTTCATCAATATCGATTCCAATAACATTTAGTCCTTTACTTGCAAAAACTGATGCCAAAGGCAATCCCACACGACCTAATCCTAAGATGCAGATAGTTGCACTCTTTTCTTTTATTTTATCTAATAAATCAGGCAATACAAATCATCACAGATTTAACGTGTGTTTTCACTTTTTTTAGAACGCTTAGATAGGCTGTATAATAATATAGACGTCAAAAATAATATCAATCCCACCACTAGACATGATACTCCAATTAATGTAAACGGAATTGAAAAATATCCTATTTCAGTATATGTTAACGTAACATCTATGGCAAAATAAATACCAAGTATGATTAAAATAAGTCCTGGCGTTCCAACAAACTTCAATGGTGAACGAATAGCAATTATCTCTAAAAGTGATGTAATAACTTCTCCAGAGTGTGAAATAGGATTTTTTGTTGATGTTTGAGATCCTGTATGATAAATAACTGAAACTTTTTCTTCAGAAATTCGAGCACCATTTTTTGCGGCATTAATCAAAATTTCTGTGTCAACTCCAAAGCCTTTCTTTTTAAATTCTATAAGTT
>Ga0209034_10000752_pt1 | contig 16099 bp, 16 predicted proteins | sample MarorgKNORR_S2LV_2_FD_188219 | JGI IMG/M metagenome (GOLD analysis project Ga0209034, IMG submission 188219) | Marine microbial communities from the Southern Atlantic Ocean, analyzing organic carbon cycling - 250m_A/KNORR_S2/LV (SPAdes) (version 2) | ecosystem: Environmental > Aquatic > Marine...
AGATTTCAGCCTTTCGCTCCATTAAGCGGGCTCTTGATCCCGGGTGCATATTAAATCCTCACGCGTTGCTCCCCTCGGAGGATTCGTGATGGCACCGGACCAGACTGTTCCTTTTGGCACACGGTATGCCCGAAACGGGATGGTGTGTTCGATTGACCACCTCGCGAGCGGCGCTGGAGTCGCCGCTATGCGCAGAGGTGGCAACGCTGTTGACGCAGCCATTGCTGCGTCAGCTGTATTGGCAGTTACCAGCCAACACATGTGCGGGCTGGGCGGAGATCTTTGGGCCCTTGTCCATGTCCCGGGTGAAGAACAGCCATATGCCTTGAATGCGAGTGGCCGGTCAGGTAGCGGAGCAGATCTGGACCGTTTGAGGCGAGAGGGTTTCGCAGATATGCCATTCCGCGACGATCCAAGGAGTGTCCCTATTCCAGGGTGCGTCGATGGATGGTGCAGCCTTCACAACAAGTTTGGCCAACTGACGCTGGGAGAAGTTCTTCATGATGCGATACGGCTCGCACAAGAGGGTTTCCCTATTAGCCAGGAATGTGCCGAAGCTACGCGACTACTCGTTGGAGTCGACAACACCCAGGACTACTTTCGGAACGGAACGCCTATTCCCGGCATGATCATCCGGCGCCCAGGAGTTGCTAAAGCCCTTAAGGGGATAGCTGCTCACGGCCGAGATGCGTTCTATGGCGGTGATTTTGGTCGAGAGTTGCTCTTGTTTGGTGACGGTGAGTACTCCGAGCGGGATCTACAACACTCACAGTCAGACTGGGTTGAACCGATCTCAGTCGACGCGTTCGGCCATCGCATTTGGAGTCTGCCTCCCAACTCACAGGGGTACCTCTGTTTGTCAGGGGCTTGGATCGCTGACCAGTTGGATCTTCCGATGGACACGAACGATCCAGTTTTTTTGCACCTGCTGGTCGAATCCGCACTTCAAGCCGGTTTCGATCGGCCCGAAGTATTGCATGAGGAAGCTGATGGAGTCGCTTTGTTGGGAGAGGAGAGGTTGGGACCGCGCGCCGCGCAGATCAGTCGCACTCAAGTTTCCAAGTTGCCGACCGGAATAAACCCCGGCGACACCATTTATTTAAACGCAGTTGATCAAAATAGGATGGGTGTTTCCCTAATTCAGTCAAATGCTTCGGGTTGGGGCGCCTTAGCCTTTATGGCCAAGACGGGAATTTCTTTACATAACAGAGGTATCGGATTTTCGACCGATCCAAGTTATCGATCTTGTTACGGTCCGAGTCGTCGCCCTCCGCACACTCTCGCCCCAACTTTGGTCGAGAACTTTGACGGGACACTTAGAGCTCTTGTCGGAACGATGGGCGGGGATTCGCAACCGCAGATAGTTCTTCAACTATTGGCCAGGCTCCTCCTTGTCGGGGAAAGCCCGGCGCAAGCTTTATCAGCGCCCCGCTGGCGGCTCGCTGGCTCTCACGCCACCGGGTTTCATACGTGGGCTGACCCTGGGGAAATTGTGCTTGAGCTTGAAGGTTCCGCCGCTTCCGCCGAAGGCGAGCTAACCCAGCTAGGTCATACCGTTCGGGGCATGCCTTCCCATAACAGTGCTTTCGGGCACGCCCACATAATTGAGGTGGAACAAGGAGGGTTGGCCGGCGCGGCCGAACCTCGGTCGTTGGCCAGCAGCGCTGCAGGCTATTGAGTGCGTCACCGCTAGCCGCGGTCGGCCCTTTTGCTTCAGATGCTCATTCGACAGTTAAAAGCGACGCTGTGATTTCAGCGATTCTTCCAATCGGTTGGTGTTTTAGATAGGAAGGACGCCATGGCTTCCTTGCTGTCTTCAGTGCCTGAGGCCAAAATTTGAGTCCGGTTTTCTATATCAATTCCGGCCTTCAGACTCTGAATTTCAAGGTTTGACCACATGACTTCTTTGGTCATCCAAACTCCGAAGGGGCTATTTCCGCAAATCTCAGTGGCTACGTTCAGGCATGTGTCGGTTAAGTCGCCGTCAGGCACAACGTTACTCACAAGTCCAATCCGATTGGCTTCCTCGGCATCGATGACGCGGCCGGTGAGCATTAATTCCCAAGCGCGAGAGGCTCCGATCAGTCGCGGCAACATCCAACTAACACCGATATCGCAGCCGGAGATGCCAAGCCGCACAAAGGCGGTGCCGAACTTCGCCGAAGTGCTGCAGTATCGAATGTCGCTTGCGCAAGCAATTGCGAAGCCTCCCCCTGCAGCTGCGCCGTTGATCGCGGCGATAATCGGTTGGCGCACGTCTCTCATATGGTGAACCAGTTCAGCGATGTGTTGCTGTACAGCCATACCTTGCTGTTGTTGGCCAAAATTTTCGGTTCCGGGGATAGTCCCAAATCCCGTCAGATCGAGGCCGGCGCAGAAACCTCTTCCTGCCCCAGTAATAATTACGGCCCTGGTTTCGTGGTCACCATCCACTCCATCGAGTGCTTCGTGTAAATCGTTAACTAGACCGAGCGTAAGTGCATTCAGACGTTCTGGCCGATTCAAAGTGATTCGAGCGACTCCCGACTGTGGGGAGTCGATAACAACGTTTTCTAGGGACTGTTCCATGGTTTCGCTTTATTCGTCTGGTGTTGGACAATACTGTGCGAAAGCCCGCGGGTCAGAAGCTCTCAACACCCGCAGCTACCTGGATACGGCCCGGACCATGGGACAGTGCTCTTTCACAAGCCGCTCGGGCTGCTGTTATCAAATCTTCGGCATCCATGGCGTGGGTCGGATAGCAAGACACTCCAGCGGAAAGGCTGACAACATCTCGCGAAGGGGCTTCAGCGCTCGACTGCCGGATCCTGTTAGCAGCCCACACGGCACCCGATTCCGACGTATCGTCCAACAACGCCACGAGTACGCCGCCGCCGAGGCCGCACACCGTGTCTGACTCTCGAAGAGTGTTGGTGATGACCCTTGAGGTGACTCTGGTCGCGTGTTCTCGTATGTACGGGGCGAAAGAATCAAAGTCGTCAAGATTGAAGTAAATGATTGACACCGGTTTTAGAGTGCGCCGGGCTAGAGCCACTTTGCGGTCAAGCATCACTTTGAAAACGCGGCCATCGGGCAGGCCGGTGATCGTGTCGGTAATTGAATCCACACTCGCTTCAGGTCCACGCATCGAGGCGGTGCTCCTAGTCACAGAACCGTGGTCGCGGCGACAGCGGTCTGAAGAGCAAGGGTGCCAGAGCTTGCCCAAGACAACAAGAGGAGAATCGAGTCAAGTTCGACCTTGCCCTCAACGCACTAATAATTAGCGAATAATGTCAGCTGGTCCTTGCGGCTGTTTCGGTTCTCCGCCTCCGCGTCGGCGTGACGGTGTCAGTTGATCGCCGACAGCTCTATCCTGGGCGGGTCCCCATTGGTTGTCTTCAGGTGAACTCGGCAGGCAGTGCCACCATAAAAGCACCAGACCTCCGATACCGGTCAACAGAATCCACATCCACTTTCCACTTCGTCCAGTGTCATGCAGGCGGCGGACGCTCAATGCCAGGCTCGGGATGATGAAGGCGAGCGTATAGATGCCTTCCAAAGGACCGAGTTGGTCGCTGTCAACATCCCAGATAGCTGCGGAAACGCCTCCGAGAACAAGGGTGACAACCACGGAGATCAGCAACGTCGACCAGTAAGCGGCTCGCGATGACCGTCCCTGGAAATCGGCGTAGCGCCGCCAAGATTCGACGTAGTAGCTCAGAACCTTCACCCCAAAACCCTAGCCTCACCGTTTTGGGTTGTTTGTCGTTTCGGCGCGGTGCTATCGAAGTCAGAGAAGTGGCTGAGGGACGCAATGTTCGAGTAGTCGTTGGTGATGGAGATCTAACCCCTACTCACGAGAGCGGGACTATGGTCCGTACATGTTTGTTGCACGACATCTCTGTGAAAAGTCTGTTCGGATCGCTCTAGTAGACGGTGAGGAGCTAGTTGATCTTGAAACGGAGCACGACGATCTCCCGGGGTTATTGGCTTCGGGAGTAGGTATAGACGACTTGGCTTCCGGACCGCGAACACCCTTGTCCGATGCACAGCTTCTCTCCCCAGTCGGAACTCCTCCGGCAATCCTGGCGGTAGGGCTGAATTATCGGGCTCACGCAGAAGAAGGCGGACGAGAACTGCCTAAGACCCCGATTATTTTCACAAAACATCACAACTGCATTGTCGGAACAGGCGCCGAAATTCACATTCCAGAGGTAGCACCGGAGATGGTGGACTACGAAGGCGAACTCGCAGTGATAATTGGCCGCAGGTGCCGTCACGTTCCAAAAGACCGAGCGTCGGAGGTAATTGCGGGTTACAGCGTCATGAACGACGTGAGCGTTCGCGATTGGCAACGGGCTAGCCCGACCATGCTCATGGGAAAGTCCTGGGACACTCATGGGCCCTTAGGTCCGTGGATGGCATGTGACCCTTCTTTGGATCCGCACAATCTTCAACTCACTACACGTGTGAACGGTGAAATTCGCCAAGAGTCGAACACCGACGACTTAATCTTCGATTGTTTCGACATCGTTCACCACTTGTCGACCGCCTTCACATTGGAACCAGGAACTGTCATAGCAACCGGAACCCCCGCCGGAGTGGGCCTTTATTGGGATCCCCCCAAAATGCTCGCGCCTGGTGACGAGGTTTCGATCACCATCGACGGGATAGGCACACTCACTAATCCAGTGGTCGCTGAGCCCCATACCCAGCTTCTCTAGGGCAACAACGCTTCGGGCACCTCAACAACTTTCGCGCGCAGATATTCTCCCAATGCCTTAGCCTGCGGATCTTGCCTCGTTGAGGCAGCCACCCCTTCTTCGAGTAACCCGTGAAAAATGAAGTTGAGACTCAACAAGTTAGGGAGGTCGTAGCGGTCAATATTTCGATCGGCTGCCTCAGGCATCAGAGCTTTAAGCCGGTCGACGGTCAAGAAATCGCGTAACCACACAAATGACTCCGGACTTCGCGCAAAAATGCCGAGGTTGGCATTCGGCCCTTTGTCGCCCGACCGGGTCCCAAATAGGGTCCCCAGGGCAATAGAACGTGTCGGGCCCTGAGGCGGGTCCGGCAAAACGACCTTTAGCGCTTCGATTTCGGCCACCGTCGATGGTGCAGTGTTATCCACGACCGTCCGTTTGCCGTCCACGACTACTTCCATCGGCGCAAGCGTTGAGTCCAACAAGGCAGGCCAGTAGACGCCAAACGGTTGACCCGGACCCGGGCCTCCCCCGGTTCCGAACATTCCAGGTATCGAACACAGACCAATTTCTGTCCCGGAGTTCGAAAATGCTCTTCCCACTTTTCGCTCGTCGGGATCTTTGACAATGATCTTGTAGACAGCCACCGCCTCTTCGTTTGTGGCTGGGTTCTCTTTGTGCGTCGGTAGAAACTTTCGTACCACGGTCTCATAGTCTTCTGGGCCATAGGGACAGCTATTCCAAAACTGGCGCTCTATCAGCTCAGCCTTCTCTTCGATGTCGAGGCCTGTAAGACCTATAGAGATCTGATTGCGATAGCCGCCTTGATAGTTCATGGCTATTTTCAGGTTTTCGGGAGCGGGTTCTCCTCGAGTACCGAAGATTTTCACACGGTCCTTTTCAATCTGCTCAAGCTGGATGGTGTCGAACCTGCTCACAACATCAGGATTGAGGTATCGCTCGCTTTGAATCTCATAAAGAAGCTGAGACGTGATGGTTCCAATGGAAATTTCGCCTCCTGTGCCATCGTGCTTGCCAATTATCGAACTTCCATCGGCGAAGACTTCAGCCCATGGAAACCCTGGGTACGTCAGATCATCGATTTCCGTGAAAAATGAATAATTGCCTCCGGTGGCTTGCGCCCCGCATTCGATGACGTGCCCCGCGACGATCGCTCCAGCTAAGGCATCCCAGTCGTCTCGTTGCCAACCGTGTCGCCACGCTGCTGGCCCCGCAACAACCGCTGCATCCGTCGCTCTTCCAGTAATGACAATGTCGGCCCCTTGGTCCAATGCCTCAACAATTCCCCAGCATCCGATGTACGCGTTTGCTGTAACTATGCGATCTGCTAGTTCGCCCAAAGGTTGACCGGTGTCAAGGTGGGTAAAATCGTTTCCTGCGTTTATCAAGTCCTGAAGTCGATCGGATAGGTCATCTCCGGCCACGTATGCAATTGAAGGTTGTAAGCCAAACCGGTCGGCTACCTCTTGAACCGCGTCAGCGCACCCTTCCGGGTTGAGACCACCAGCGTTCGATACGACTTTGATCCCCTTGTCCAGGCATTCGCCCATAACGTCTTCCATTTGAGTAACAAACGTTCGCGCATATCCACGTCCTGGAGCTTTCGCTTGGATACGCGACAGGATCAGCATTGTTAATTCAGCGAGCCAGTCACCGGTTAACGCGTCGATGGGTCCGTCCTGAACCATTTCTTTAGCGGCAGCTAATCGATCTCCGAAAAACCCGCTGCAGTTTGCTATTCGTATCGGTTGGCCGGATGAACGAGCCATGGTTCCTCTCCTGTTGAGATGTTGTTTCCTCACGGTAATCGACCCATGAAATTTGTTGCAGCTTGACGACGGGATGCACGCACCGAGCGTCCTCTGTCAAACTCGGTAAATGAGTAACCCTGTTCTGCTACTGCACGGTTTTACCGGGTCCGTCGAATCCACTTGGGCGCCCACGGGCATCATCGAACTTTTACAAGACGCGGGGCGGCAAGTGATTGCTTGGGATCTTCCCGGGCATGGTTCAGCCGAGAAACATCACGATCCTGCTGGTTACGCCGACATGGAACAAAGTTTGGTTGATCAACTTCCTGACGAAGTCGTCGACGGCGTCGGGTTTTCGATGGGTGCGCGGACGCTTCTTTGCATGGCGGCTATCGCCCCACAGAAGTTCGGCAAGCTGGTCGTCGCAGGTGTCGGACGGAACCTTTTTGAGAGAGACGAGGAGCAAGCAGAACGAATCGCTCAAGGCGTGCTAGGTGAAGCTGCTGATGATGACGTTCACGCTCAAACCTTTGCTCGCTACGCTTCTGAACCTGATCAAGACGGGCAGGCATTGGCCGCATTTATGCGTCGAAGCCATTACCCCCTCGGATCTGCGCAGTTCGAAAAGATAAGTCATCCAGTGCGAGTTGTATTAGGGAGCGAAGATTTCGCCGGTCCTGCAGATCCGTTACTCGACGCTCTTTCTGACGTCAGCTACACGGAGCTTCGGGGATGCGATCACTTTGCGACTCCAAAGAACTTCGGTTTTATCGACGCCGTTCTAGAGCACCTGGACGCCTTCTAGAAGACAGCAACGCTGTCTCACGGCTCAGCGGGCGGAGCGGCTGGGAAGTTCAAATACGGCACCGGGTCTTTCGCCGTCCCATTGACCCGAAGTTCGAAGTGGAGATGAATGCCGGTGCTTAGCCCTGTGGATCCGACTGTGCCGAGAGGATCTCCGACCACAACCACGTCTCCTGTTTCGACACTCACTCTCCCGAGATGCGCATATACGGTCGAAATCTGCTCGCCGTGGTTCAGGACAACGGTCTTTCCGTAGGCGACCATATCAAGCACCGCAAGAACCGTTCCGTCGGCTACAGCGAGGGCTGGCCCACCTGATGTTCCGTTGGGTCCGATGAAGTCGGTACCAAGATGCATCGCTATACCTCCCCATATGGGGTGGCGTCGCCAACCGAACGAAGACGTTTGAACGGGCTCACTTAGTGGCAGGGCGAATTCGGCTAAAACCAGTTCGCGTGCGGGTTGGCAAGACTGCGAGTGAATGACCAGTTGACTCAGATATTCGGAATCAACCCGTCCCGAAATGCTGGACGGTGGATTGTTGGGTTGAGCAGTGGCAGTTCTCAGCAGCACTGCCCCATCTCCGGCCACCGACATGTCGGCAATCGGCCATGGATCACACAATGGTCCACTCTGCAGCGCTGAGGTCCCAAATGGGCTAATTCTGCCGTTGCTGTGAACTAGTGCATAGCCATGTCCGCCGGTCGTGGGAATCATGCCGACGAACAGTCCGGTGTAGCCCTCGCCGGGACCCGAGCCATAGAAAGCGGCATCACCAAACGTGAAAATCCCGCCATCTTCGGCCAACAGCCAATACCCGCGTCCGGAGCCGCTGGGAAGCATCGCAACTATTGGACGGTTAAGGGCAACCGCTCCCATCGATCCATAAAATGGGGCTGCGCCGAAAGCAAAAACTCCACCATCTGCAGCGACTAACCAGTAACCGTCGATAAAGCTCGTTGCCATTCCAACGATTGGGCTGTTGAGCTCTAATTGCCCAGTCGAACCATAAAAACGTGCGTCGCCAAACGAAAAGATTCCCCCGTCGGCAGCAACCAGCCAATACCCATTTCCGCTCGGGGTGACAGCCATTCCAACGACGGGCTCATTCAAAGGTGTCCCGCTCATATCTCCAAAATGCATCGCTCCACCGAAATTGACTACAGCACCATCCTGCGTCGCTATCCAATACCCAGAACCGTCTCCTTTAGAGGTCATCGCGGCGACGGACGAGGTCATGGATTCGGTGCTCGGTTGTCCGTGAGCGATGGCGTCGCCGACGACTTCGATCTTCGCTGCCGCAACTGGAGTCGCGACTATCGCCGGCAGCACCAAAAACGTCACTATGAGCGAACGGAACCAGATCTTCGTCACGGAGGGCAAGTCTGCCCGCTTATTTCGGTGAAGTGAAGCACCCATGTAGCGTCGCCTATGTGGCAAATATTTTGGTTCTTGAACCGTGGTACCGAGGATCTCATCGAACATGGCTCGATGGGTGGCGTGAGGCCAGCAGGCATCAGTTCAACATTGTTGAAGGCCCGGACAGTGGATGGCGGCAATCACTGGCGACTGCTCCAACCCATTTTGCTGAAGTAATCGCGCAGAACTCAACGACTACAGACGCCCTAGTAGCAAGCAGTCCCATTGATCTAGCCACCGTCGCTGGACTCTTGGGCCCAAAAATCTCTCGACCCCCGATATTGCTCTACATGCATGAGAGTCAGATTGGATACCCGCCCGGGCCTAAAGGAGGGAGGTCGCAGAAAGGAATCATCAATGATTGGACGGCAATTTCAACCGCCGACAAAGTCGTCGTCGCAACGCACTTTCACGCAGGCTTGTTGATGGAGCGAATGCCGCCGTTTGTCGAGGGATTGCTTCCAGGGGCTGGGTCAAAGTTGGAATGCGTGTTGTCTAAAATTGAAATCTTGCCAGTGGGAATAACCATGTCAGGTTTGCGGTCGCGCTCGGCTACCGGTCCTTTAAGGCTCCTGTGGAACCATCGTTGGGCCTACGACAAGGACCCAAACGAGTTCGTTCACGCTATGTCAATACTCGCCGGGGAGGGTCAAGAGTTCCAGGTCTATGCCTTGGGTGAGGTTGAACGCAGCGGGCAGCGAGCGCAATCGCGTCTCGTCAATCAGTTACGAGAACGAATAATTCTTTGCGGGCACCAAGACAGAGGAGCATATGAGAGCGCTCTCTGTCAGAGCGATTTGGTGGTTTCCACGGCCCGCCAAGACTTTTTTGGCGTCGCTGTAGCAGAGGCAATCGCGGCCGGAGCGAGGCCGGTCTTGCCGAATCGCCTTGCGTACCCTGAAATTGTGCCTAAATCGCTGCGATCAACTCTTCTCTACGAAACGAATCTGATCGAGGCGCTTCGATCTGTTTTGACGAGGTCACGAGACGCGCTTCACCAGTACCAATCTGCGACAATGGCTCACGTCGCTGGTTTCGAATGGGCAAACCTGGCACCGACATACGACGCTCTTATCGACGATCTGATCGAGTGCCGGCAATGATTCTCGCTGACAAACCCCTTTGGCCCTGGAGAGGTCAGCTTTGGGGGCACCTGGTGTCGGATACTTCACTTGAGGAACTCCATGAATTCGCCCGCCAACTCGGAAAACGGCGCATTGGGTTCCAGGGCGATCACTATGACCTAAACCCAACGGAACATGCACGAGCACTTGAAGCCGGCGCGGTGAGCGTGGACAGTCGAGAACTCGTCCGCCGGCTCCGAAACGCTGGCCTCAGAGACAGATCGAAGAAATTGAATTGGAATATCAGTTACCGATCGGATCGGCGCCACACTCTCGCTGAGGTCGCCGAGATCGTAGCTGTCACGATTTCGGATAGAAGCATGGTTCAACGATTTAACAAAACTCTCGCTTCCGTGAGTCCGAAAATTGAGGTGCTGGAGGTGCTCATGGTTGAACGACCTAGCGCTGCAGCGTTGGTCCTCGAGTTCAACGAGGTCCCACAATTGGACCTTGTACTAATCGACTTATCGAACCCAACCCAACATCATGAACGACACGTACTTGAGTTGATCATCGGTGAACCATGACGCTTCCTGCGTAAAAGCTGTGTGTCAGACGTCTTCTTCGTTTGTTTGAACGTCAACCTCAACATCATCAAGTAACTCGGAGTCGATTAATTCGTGTCTGCGAATGTAGGTCGAAACGAAAGCTTGGACCGTTGCGGCGACCGGCACTGCCAATAAGGTGCCCACTACACCGAGCAGCGAGGCTCCCAATATCACTGTGCCAAACGCTACGGCTGGGTGGATGTTCATCGTTTGAGCGGTGATTCTTGGAGCGAAAAGATAGTTCTCTAACTGCTGGTAGACGACGATGGCTATTAACACCCACAAAGCACTGATTGGCTGGTGGAGGAGCGCTATGAGTATGGGAAGGAGACCCGCCAAATATGTGCCGGCCACCGGAACGAATTGCGACATGATTCCGACCCATAAGGCAAGCGGAACCGGCGACGGTACGTCCAGCAGAGCAAAGATGATCCAGTGAACTAGGAAGGCGGCAAGGCCTAGCAAAGTCCTTGAGTAGATGTATGCGCCGGTCTTGTCAATCGCGATTTCCCAACCCTTCAACATCAGTTGCTGTTTCGAAGGCGGTAGCGCTGAACACAGCAGGCGGCGGAGCTTCGGCCCGTCAGCTACTAGATAAAAAGTGAACAGCAAGACGGTCAACGTTTGAAAGACGAGAGACATCAGTGCTGTTCCAATTGAAACTAGGTCGCCTGCGACATTGGAGGCGAGACGCGCTGCGCTTCCGCCGCTTGAAAACTCCGCTACGAGTGAGTCAGTCTCCACAACGATCCCGAACTGATCTTCGAGCCATCCTTCGATTTGCCCTATGTATTCGGGGGCTTCGTTTGTCAGTTTTGTTATCTGTTCGGCCAGAACGGATCCCATGGCGAATAAAAAGCCGCCGACTCCCAGGAGGATGAGTAAGAACATGGCAAGGGTGGCTAACCCGCGACGCCACCCCCTTCTCGCTAGCCAGTTAACGGCCGGTTCTATCGCGAATGAGAGAAACAACGACACGAGAATGACGATGATTAAAGAACGAACTCGAATCAATACCCAAACCGCGGCTCCCAGGAAAGCTAAACCGCCGAGGGAGAGAGCCACCGCTCGTGGAAACCATTTAGGCATCTTCTGATTTCCTTCGGTCATTGGTCCCCCAGGGCGTCGAGTAGCTGCTCGTGTATCAATCCGTTGGTAGCAACTCCGTCTATGGAATCTGGGGGCGCACGGAAATCTAATTCACTGTTACCTTTCATGTCGGTGAAGATTCCGCCTGCCTCCTCGATGATCACTGGCATCGGTGCGAGGTCCCACGGGGAACAGATCGGATCGATCATTACTTCGGCTTGCCCGCTTGCCACCAAGTAGTAGCCGTATGCGTCACCCCATGTCCTCATCATTGCCCCCGACGCCTTCAAACCGAGTAGTGCCGTGTTCGACAGCGTTTCGTAACTACTTGTGTTCACAAGCGAGCCATCTAAATCAGACCGATTACTCACCCAACACTGTTGACCGTCAAGATGGCACCCACTGCCGCGCCCAGCCGCGATTGTGGAACGCAGCGACGGAAGATGAATGACTCCCACGAGTGGACCGTCGCCGTCGACAACTGCCAACAGGGTCGCATACAGCGGTACACCTCGAACGAAGCCGCGTGTTCCGTCGATCGGATCAATGATCCACGAAAGCCCGTCTACTGCGATTTCCCCTCCTTCTTCCTCGCCGTAAACCGCGTGATGCGGATAGCGGCGGGCTAACTCCTCGCGAATAAATCGTTCGGCAGCGCGATCGGCCGCTGTGACTTCGGTCCCATCAACTTTGGCGTCCACTTTAAGGTTGGATTGCCTGAACCATTTCAGCGTGAGGGACCCTGCTGCCTCAGCCAACTCGCAAGCATCGGCAAGTAAAGAATCAATGGTTGAAGTCACGTCGTCAGTGTTTCAGATACCGACAAGGATCACGAGAATCTGGGAGTGCGCTTTTCGAAGAAGGCTGAGACCGCCTCCACTTGGTTTGGTGATCCGATTAGCGCTCCAATGTGTTCACGTTCAGCAGCGAAACGTTCAGCTGTGGAGCGTTCGCCGAGTCCGTTGAGAATTGTTTTCATCCGACGGATGGCTTCAGGATTCTTTTCGGCTATTTCTTTCGCCAAGTCCAAGGCTTCCGTGTGAGGGTCATCGCTGACTCGGGTAGCGACCCCAAGTTCCGCTGCTTCAGTTCCCGAGATCATTCGCCCGGTGAAGTACAGCTCTTTAGCGACATCCAGACCAACTAAGGGCGGTAGAAGAACCGAGGCTCCCATATCCGGCACTAGGCCCCACCTAATTTCAAGAACCGACATTTTCGTTTCGGGATGAACCAAGCGGATATCTGGTCCCATTGCAATCTGAAATCCCCCACCAAGTGCGTGCCCTGAAATCGCTCCAATGACTGGAACCTGTAGTTCCTGCCATACCCAAGCGGCTTGTTGACCGAGGTGTGTGATTCGACCTTCGAGATGATCTACGGCGTCGGGTTCGTTTTTATCTTCTTTCGAGGTGCCCATTGCCTGAAACGACGAGAAATCGAGGCCCGCGCAAAAAGACCTTCCTTCGCCGCTGAGGACTACCGCTCGCACATCCGAGCGGTCCTTTAGGCTCTCCCCCGCATCCACCAGCGCTTTGAACATTGCGCTGTCGAGGGCGTTTAGCTTTTCGGGCCGGTTTAACCGGACATCGGCGACTCCGTCAACGACGCTTACTAAAACACGATCGGACATCACTACTTCCTTTGTTCAGCAAATACAGTCTGCTCGTAACCAGGCCTGGCGAGCAATTGTTCATCAATCTCGATGTGACCAAGGCCAACGACGAGCCCTGTGTGGCGGCTCTGGTGGACCTTCGGTCGTAATGGGAAAAGTCAACACCGGCACCGAAAGTTCGCGTGCAATTCGTTCGTACGGAAAAAGGACAAGGCGCGAAGTGGCTCCTTGAGGTCTTGCAGCAAACAAGACGACCATGTCAGCTCGAACTTCTGCCCTCGTTCTCACCACTGCGCCGGTGAAACTTTCATTTCTTAGGCTTCGGAATTCCACTTCGACGTCTTTGGTGGCGCATCGAGCCAAGAGTTGTGACACGTGTTCGGAATCTGCTTCCCCTGGCTGGTAGACGACTAAACGAGAACGCCACCTAGCGGCAAGGTCAATAAGCCATTCGGGAATTTCCACCGCTATCGAAGACGCTATAAGTACCCGGGCCGGTAGCTCCACTCGGGTCGGATCAACCGAGCCTGGTTCATTGTCGTCCCCCGTGCTGTGCAGATCCTTAGCTACGAGAATCGGTCCGATGAGTTCAAACAAGACAACGGATCCCAAAACTACGGTGGCCGCTTCAGATCCCGGGGCACCGAGCACTTCACTCGCGAGCACTGCGAGACCTACAGCCACACCCGCTTGAGGCGTCAGGTTCACTCCCAGACGAAGCGAGGTCCTCCATCCGAGTCCACCCAACAACCCTCCGGTTAACCCTCCAATTATTTTCGCTGCGACTCGGACCCCTATGTACACCAATCCCAGTAGTCCAACACTTCCAAGATCTCCGAGATGGATGGAGGCCCCGGCAAGAGCAAAGAAGAGTAGGTAGAGAGGTTGCTCGATGCTTCGAATGGTTCTGAAAAGTCGTAGCGAGAAAGCTTCTGGCGATACCGATGCCGCTGTGGCACCGGCCATCAAGGCCGCTAGAGGTAGAGAAATGTTGAGCCAGTCGGCGATCGACCAACCGAGCAGAATGTGCACTAGGAAGAAAAGAAGCAGTTCACCTGACGTTTCGATTTGAAAGCCGAGACGCGATACAAACATTCCTCCCAACAACCCAAGAACTGCGCCACCAATACCTAGTTGCACGAAATCTACTACTGCTCCAAAAACATCGGCTTCTTGGTCGGCGAGAACGGTAGCTATCGGGAGCACGGCTGCGAACGTGGTCGTGGCTAAGGCGTCTGACACCGCGTGGGTGCCTATCACCCCTATGGGGTAACTTCCCGACGCCTTCACTGAACTCACGATGTGGGCGATCGTCATTGGCGCACCGGCTCCGGCAAGGGCAGCGAGCACCAAGGCAACCGGCCTATCAGCGCCAACAGCGCTGGTTGCCATGAAAACCAGCACTGCGCTGAGAACGTATTGGGTTACACCGGTGGTAAGAGTCCATCGGGCTGCCCGAAGCGCCCTGGTGGACACTCTCTGACCGATGATGAACATGAGTACGGCTAAAGCAATTTCGGTGAGGGGGCGCAGAGACGCAAGTTCGTGCTCACTTATCAATTCAATTCCCGAAGGCCCTAGAACAGCTCCCACGATTAAGAATCCGACTAGTTCGGGCAGATGGCGACTGGCCAACAATCTGCTGGCTAGATAAGCCAGCCAAGCTAAGACAGCGAAGGCTCCAAGTGTCTCAGTCATGGCGAATGACGTTACCGCCCCTCTGTGAGTTTACGGCAACTATGAAATGTCTTATAGGCCTGTGACTGGCTCAAAGGAGGGATCGCGTTTTTCAACGAAACTCGCGACTCCTTCCTTGAAATCTGGCCTCTTCAACGATTGAGCCATTATTTGATTTGATTCGTTCAAAGCGTCTGTGCGAGCCATGTCCATTTGGGTCCAGACTTGGCGCTTCATCTGGGCCATCGACCATGGCGCGCTGTAGCGCCCCAATTCCTGCGCGTATTCGACAGTGGCGGTAAGTAGATCCTCCGGGGCCAACACCCGACTCACTACGCCCATCTCTTTAGCTTCTTCCGCTAAGAAAACGCGTCCGGACATCAAGATGTCTAACGCATTAGAGGGACCGACAACTCTCGGCAACATGTAGGACACGCCATGTTCAGCGATCAGTCCTCGTCGCGAGAACGCACTGGTAAATTTCGCTCCCTCGGCGGCAAAGCGAATATCGCACATCATCGCGTGAACGAAGCCCAAGCCGGCGCATGCCCCGTTGATGGCGGCTATTACCGGTTTGGGGATGGTAAGGGCGTAGTCATGTCTTTCGGCTCGTAGTTGTTGGGGTGTTTCTTCCCCGCCTTCGCTTGCTCCAATTCCCTGGAGCATGTCCATGTCAGCTCCTGAGCAGAATCCTCTTCCTGCACCCGTCACCACTATTGCGTTGACATCGCTCGAGGCCGCGCCACGATCGAGAGCATCAAAATAAGCTGAGCCGAGCTCATCGGTCCATGAATTAAGGCGTTCGGGCCGGTTAAGGGTTACCAGCGCGACACCGTCGTTTTCTTCGTATAGGACTACGTCACCCATTAACTGTCCCCTTCGGTCATGAGGAACCCACCATAGCGTTCCTGGTGGCTCAGATTCATGGCCGATCTACGCGACGCCGATTTCCTCAATCTCAACGGATTCCATTACATCTCCAACTTGAATATTTAAGGCCGTTTCCATACCACTAGAGACATGCCCAAAAAGGTTGTAGGCGGGCGCCAATTTGGATCGACAGTCATCGATGCAGATGAAGAATTGGCTTCCATTCGTATTGGGTCCGGCATTTGCCATTGCTACCGCCCCAAGGGTGTAATCGCCCGTAACTGGTTCGTCGTCGAACCGATACCCAGGGCCGCCTGTTCCGGTCCCTTCTGGGCATCCTCCCTGAACGACAAAATCTGGCACAACGCGGTGAAACGTCAATCCGGTGTAGTAGCCATCGCGGGCCAAATTGACGAAATTGTTCACGCTATTGGGAGCCAATTTTGGATCTAAGTCCATAACTATGCTCCCCTTGTTGGTCTCAAGAGTGACTCGATAAATC